>WNGB01006386.1_pt1 | contig 17339 bp, 13 predicted proteins | sample 5400681 | NCBI WGS metagenome assembly WNGB01 (sample SAMN13153367, study PRJNA577476) | soil metagenome | isolation source: 115 cm soil or saprolite under grassland replicate 2 | place: USA:California | collected 2016-06-15 | reverse complement strand
GAGCGCGGCGAACGCGGTGGGCGTGGCCGTCGCGGTGGGCGTGGGGGCCGGGGTCGCGGTCCGCGACGCTTTGAATCGGAGTCTTCCGACGTCACGAGCCAGAGCACGCGTCCGATGGTGGAGCAAACGCCTCCGCCAGAACTGCCGCAACGTCCAACACCTCCACCGCCTCCGCCGGCGCCAGCCGACAGCGAGCCGGGGGAGTCGTTCTGGTCGAAGGTGAAGCGCGGCCTGACCGGAGGCAGCGGCGGAGGAGCCGACTAACGGTGCGAGGCAGCGCCGTGCAGGCGAAGTTCTACGCGCGACCGACGGAAGCGGTCGCGCGTGGGCTATTGGGCAACATCCTCGTCAGCGAGGTCGGCGGCCGCCGGCACCAAACCGCCGGCCGGATCGTGGAGGTCGAGGCGTACATCGGTCCGCACGATCCGGCGTGTCACGCCTATGGTCACCGACGCACTACCCGCACCGAGCCCCTCTACGGGCCGCCCGGCACGGCCTACATCTACTTCACCTATGGCATGCATTGGTGTCTCAATGCGGTCACGGAGCCCCGCGACTTTCCGGCCGCTGTCCTGATTCGCGCGCTCGAGCCGATCGCCGGCGTCGCTACGATGCGCGCGCGGCGCGGCAAGGAGCCGCTGTGCTCCGGCCCCGCCCGGCTGTGCGAAGCGCTGGGCGTCACGGGCAAGTTGAATGGTGTGTCGCTGCAACGCGGGTTGCTGCGAATCGTGAACGGAACGAATCCCAAACGCGGTGAAATCGCCACTGGCCCGCGCATCGGAATCACGCAGGCGACCGACTGGCCGCTGCGGTTCTATCTGAAAGATTCGCTGTGGATATCGAGATAGGGGTTGGGGGCTGGGGGTTGGGGGTTAGGGAGCGGCGACGAGCTCCCAGGCTTTTCCGCAGAGCTCCTAGCCCTCGTCCTAGTTGCTCACACGCTCGAAGCAACTGATCAGCGTCGGCGGTGAAAGAATGCCTAATCGCTGGCTCAGGATCAATTGTGTTTCCATTTCTGCAAGCGATCCGCTCGAAATGAGCAGGTGTCGGACATAGTCTCCCAACGATCGCGCATGACCCTCCGCGATGTTTGATGCCACTGAGACCGCAGCACGACGTAACTGGGAAATCAGACCGTAGCGCTCGGTGTCTGGAAAAGTCTTTGTAACCTGATAGATGGTCTCAGCGAGGTCCATCGACTGCTGCCAGACTCGGAGATCACGGTAGCTTCGAATAGTCGTCAGCGGTGCAGGCTTGCTCATGTCCGAGGCCAGATTGGGGTCTCACAAACATTGACCCGACGCGGGCGATGATCGGTATCATTCGCTCGCGTCGGGTCATCATCTTTACGAGGGAGCCCCGAGCCCCTAACCCCTAACCCCCAGCCCCCTTCTAGTGTCGCTCGGTGACGCCTTCCTTGGACGTGCCGAGGCTGATGCGAACCCCGCCCTGCAGCGTGTGCGTGTTGCTCAGGAGCAGGAAGTTCGAGGCGCTCGAGGTCAAGAGGTAGTGCGCAAAGACGTTGAGCTTGCTCGAGTAATTGATCTGTAATCCCCCCATGAGCCAGAAAAACGCCTTGCTCGACTGATCATTCACCCGGTCGTCGGCCTGCTGGAACTCGGCGGTGCCGCACCCGGTGCAGTCCACCACCGGGTTCAGCACCTGCATCAGGGCGAAACCGCCGCCGCCGAACGGTTCGATGATCTTTTGCGTCGGGAAGGCTAGCACGCCGAACATCAGCCGGCGCACGTCGTGGAATGAGACATCGCGGCACGGGCCATTCCCAATTGAGCAGCCCGACGAGCCAGGATCGAAGATCACAGCCTGCGCGTCCGACAGGAAAATCGCCTGTTCATAGGCGACGTACAGCGCGGTACGGCGCGCGGTGATCAGCCAGTGGCCGCCGACGATCGGATCGTAGACGTAGGGCTGCGTGTTCGTCTTGGAGACGAAGGCACCGCCCTGTGCGCCCCAGTACCATTGATACTGTCGGTTGAAGCCTCGGCCTTGCTGTGGCGGAATGAAGAAATAGGAGAGGCCCGCCCCTCCCTCGACCTGGCCCGTCCAGCTGCCGCGCGGGGTGGGGTTGAGCGGATCGCGATTCTGTCTGTTGTACATCGCCCGAGCATCCAGCCGCAGCGACACGTGCTGGCTGAGGAACACGCGTGCCCCGACGCCGCCATTGATCATGTTGTCGGTGAAATCGTAGGGCGGGTCCGGGCCGAAGACCAGTCGCGTGAACCCGCCCGTGGCAAAGAGCGTCGCTCTGTCTCCCATGGGGAAATTGAATACGAGGTTGCCGCTCACCGTGGACACGGACACGTCTTGCGCAGAGGCAGTGTCCACCGTCTTGGTGAAGCCGCCGGCGACCTCGAGGGACAGACGGTCGCTCCAGGCATACGCGATGCGCGCGCCGCCGCCGAACGAGTTCTTGAGAAAGTACAGGTGGTCGAAGCGCCAGTACGATCCGAACCCGCCTAACTCGAAGCTCTGAGAACGTTGCGCCGCTGCGGGACTCGCCACCAAGGTTACGAATCCCACCACGAGAACCAGCCGCTTCATCGGGACTCCCTCCCCACGGCCCCGCCTAGGGAGCCGCCAACAGGACCGTGTTAAAAAGCAGCTTGAAGGTGCCGTGTGTCTGGCCCCGGAACTGGGGCCGGAACCCGAACAGGATCACCCGTCCGCTGCCTACCGGTGCCTCCACCAGCGCCGCCTTCCCAGCGAGCCGCTCCTGGAACCGGGCATAGCCGGATCGGAGTGGCCGATCGGGATACGTCGCCAAGGCCCGCGCCGGGGCCGAAACGGTGAAGGCGGCGCTATTCTCGAAGTAGATGTCGAGGGAGTCAGGCACCCCGAGCGTAACCGGGCTGCCCGCCCTCTCCACCCTTCCCAAACGCACACCGAAAATAGAGCCTGGGGCGTAAAATCGCAAAACTTGCGGACCCGATGCCTCACCTGCTAGAACGTTGACCACCGGGAGGTTAAGGTGTGTAATCGCGAAATTACTTGAACCGTCGAGGCAAACGAGCGTCCCACCTCCCCGAACAAACTCCGAAACCGCGTTTGCCCCCGACTCGCCCATCCCTCCGGCGTACTGCAATGGAATGCGAGTCGAGTCCACGCCTCGCAGGATCGCGGACCCGTCCACATCCGGCAGCACGATCACGTCAAACCGCTGCCGCAACCCTCCCTTTTTGACATCGCCGTCGTGCAGTGTCGTGTAGCTGATCCCATACTGCTCGAATAACCACCGCGTCCACCCCTCATCGATGTTGCCGGTCCACGGCTGGTACAGCCCAATGCGCGGCAAGCGCTGGCGCGTGGCGCCCTGACCGCCGGCCGGCGCAGTTCGGACCGCCGTGACCGTGAATCCGTGGCGTGCCGCGTGATCACTCAGAATCGCCCGAGCTCTCGGGCCGCGCACCATGAGGCTGTCCCCCACGATCGTGACGGTCTGCCCGGCGGCCAAGAGCGCCGCGACGGCGCGCGACTCGGCATTCGTGCGGTTCTTCAGGAAAAAGATCTCCCCGCTCCCTTCGATTCGCCCCGGCGTCGGCGTGACGCTGTCTACTTTCACGAGATTCGCGCTGAACGGTGTGTTCACGGCGTCGGCCCGCACGCCCATCGTGAATGGCAGCGTCCAACCGGCGACGTCATAGGGCGGGCGATCGGCGACCGGCGTGTAATGCTGCGCCTCGAGCAGATCCTTCGCGTGCGCGCGATAGGGTTGTCCCATCGGCACCACCAGCGAACCGGCCGCGTACGTCTGCCCGTCAGCGGTGAATGACTCGGCGGCGCGCCATACCTCGACGCCGCCGGCCGCGAGGACGTTGGCGAGTGTCGTCCAGGCCTCCGGATCCCGTTGCTCCGGCGGCAGCACATAGGCAAAGGGATTGCCGGCGAGCCCATCTTCCACCGCGCGCCGCCCCACGCCGACAAAGCGATCGATCACGTTGATGCGGTCGCGCGCCGCGAGGCGTACCAGCGCTTGTGACGTGATCAGCTCGTACCGCACGATATCGCCCAGATGCCACGTCCCACCGGGCCAGGGCGCGGGATAATTCACGCCGGGCCCCGGTTGGCGCACGGAGTCGACGGAGAGCGTGATGGGCGAGCCGAGTCGCGTACTCGCGGCCTCGGTGAGTATGCCGACCATGTTGTGGCGGGTGGGGGTCGAGCGAAAGCCGCCGTGCCACCACAAGTCGTACGTCTGTTGATGGGCGATGCCCGTCATGCCGGCGTCGTAGAGCGACGCGGCCATCTGCGTACCCACGAGGCTCATCGCTTCGACGAGCGCGGGATCGAGGTTCGGGTTGACGGGATCCTGGAACGGCGGCACGAAGAGGCGCACGCCGTTGGAGCCCATCTGGTGCACGTCATAGACGATCTCTGGGAACCATTCCTTGTACAGCATGCGCGTGACGAGCCGCGTCTCGACTTGCGTCAGCATGAACCAGTCACGGTTGTTGTCGTGGCCGATGTACTTGTGATAGAGCCAGGGCAGGGGCCCGCCCTCGTACCGTGTTCCCTTGTAGCGGCGGTACCAGCTCACCACGGTGTCGAGGCCGTCGGGATTCATGGACGGAATCATCAGGACGACGACCGAGTCGAGCAGCCGGCGCCATTCGGGGTCGGTCGCGAGGCGATAGGCGAGCGTCATCCCCATCTGGCTCGACGCGACTTCGGTGGAATGGATGTTGTTGCTGATCAGAATGACAGCCGGCTGCTTCGCACGCAGATCCTCGAGATCCGCCGCTGTCAGCCGCCGAGGATCCGCGAGCAGGGCTTGCCCGCGCTTGATGTCGGCCAGGCGGCCCTGATTGGCGGGTGACGTGATCGTCAGCAGCAGGAACGGCCGACCTTCGGTCGTGCGGCCCAGCGTGTCCACGCGCACGTAGGGGCTGCCTTGCGCGAGAGCGTTCATGTAACCGCTGACCTGTTTCCAATCGGCAAGCATCGAGTCGGTGCCCGGCTCGAAACCAATGGCGTCGGACGGTCGGACGGTCGGACTGACGGACTGCAACACGGCGAGGAGGAGAAGCGATGTCATTTAGATCAACCCCAGTTTTGAGCCCACCTTCTTGAAGGCACGAAGCGCGAAATCGAGGTCGTCGCGCGAATGGGCTGCCGAAAGCTGGCAGCGCACACGCGCATGTCCTTGCGGCACAACAGGATAGCCAAACCCGGTCACGAAGACCCCCTCGGCGAGCAGCAGCTCGCTCATGTGGATCGCCTGCGCCGTCTCGCCCAGGATCACTGGAACGATGGGCGTCTCGCCTGGGAGCGGCTTGAAGCCGAGCGACAGCAGCTGCTCGCGGAAGTAACGGGCGTTCGCGTGCAGCCGGGTCACCAGCTCGGGGTGCGTCTCGACGTAGCGAACGGAAGCGAGCGCGCTGGCGGCGACGGTCGGCGGCAACGCGTTACTGAATAACTGCGGCCGGGAGCGCTGGGTGAGATAGTCGGTGAGCGCGAGCGGACCGGCGGTAAACCCGCCCGCCGCCCCGCCCAGTGCCTTTCCCAGCGTCGACGTGATGACGTCGATCTCGCCCAGCATCCCGAAATGCTCGGCCGTGCCGCGGCCCCGTTTTCCGAGGACACCGGTCGCGTGCGAGTCGTCGACGGCCAGGACGGCGTCGTACTTCTTAGCCAGGGCGACGAGGTCAGGCAGTTTGGCGATGTCGCCTTCCATCGAAAAGATGCCGTCGGTGAAGATCAGCTTGCGCCGAGCCGTCCCCGCAGCGCGCAGCTTCTCCTCGAGGTCCGCCATGTCGGAATGCTTGTAGACCGCCGTCTGGCACTTGGTGATCGCCTTGGCGAGACGAATCGAGTCGATGATGGATGCGTGGTTCAGTTGATCGGAGATGACGATGTCGGCTTCGCTCAGAACCGTCGGGCACAGACCCTCGTTGGCGTTCCAGCAGCTCACGTAGGTGAGCGACGATTCACAGCCGACGAACTGCGCGAGCGCATGCTCCAGCTCGCGATGGACGGTGAACGTCCCGCAGATGAACCGCACCGAGGCAGTGCCGGCGCCCCAGTGGTCGAGCGCGGCTTTGCCCGCTTGCACCACGTCGGGGACGTCGCACAAGCCGAGGTAGTTGTTGGAGGAGAGGATGACGACTTCGCCGCGTCCTTCCATTTTGACCCGCGGGTCCTGCGGTGAGTCGAGGTAATTGAGTCGCTTGTAGACGCCTTGCTTCTTGAACTCCGCCAATTCGTCCTGCAGCTGCCCCATGAAGCTCATACGATCTCCAGAATGACTTTGCCGGCGTCACCCGAGCGAATCGCGGCGAGGGCCTCGTCTATTTTGGCGAGTGGGAACTTATGTGTGATGACGGGGCGGGGATCGAACTGGCCGCCGATGAGAAAGCGTCGCATCTGGTGCCAGGTCTGATACATCTTGCGGCCAATCACGCCGTACACGGTGATCCCCTTGAAGATGATCTCATTGGCAAAGTCGATCGGGACCTCACCGTCCGGTATCCCGAGCAGCTGCACGCGCCCACCCATCCGAACGGCCGCGAATGCCTGGTGCAGCGCCGATGGCACGCCTGACATCTCGCACACCACGTCCGCACCCTCTTCGTCCGTCTCGGCGAGGACCGTTTTCACGACGTCGTCTTTAGCCGCATTGATGGTTACGTGAGCACCCATTTTTCCAGCGAGTGCAAGCCGCTTCGGGTTCACGTCGGAAGCGATGACCTTGGCCGCGCCGGCCGCGCGGGCGATGCCTACCGCAAAGCAGCCGATCGGCCCGCAGCCCACGATGAAAACGGTGCTGCCGGGAATCTCCGCCCCCCCGGTGAGGACCGTATGAAACGCGTTCCCCATCGGGTCCATGATCGCCCCGACTTCGGTGGGAATGGTTCCCCCGTCGAGCGTCAGCACATTGGTGGCGGGCATCGTGATGTATTCCGCGAACGCGCCGTCGCGATCGACGCCGATGATGCGGGTGTTCTGGCAGATGTGACTGTTCCCGGTGCGGCATTGGAGACAGTGGCCACAAACGATGTGGCCTTCGGCCGTGACCAGGTGACCCGCTCGCAGCCCCGTGACGCCATCACCGACCGACTCGATCTCTCCGGCGAATTCGTGGCCCACGACGATCGGCGGCTTGATGCGCCCCTGCGCCCACGGGTTCCAGTCGGCGATGTGCAGGTCGGTGCCGCAGACGCCCGCGTGGCGCACGGCAATCAGCACTTCGCCGGGACCGGGCGTCGGTTTCGGCACGGACTTCACGGTCAAACCGGGCGCGCGTTTTTCCTTGACGATCGCTTGCATGGACTCGGGGCTAGGGACTCGGGACTAGGGACTCGGGAAAGGCAAAACGTCAGAAGATCGAGCGCGTGAAACCGCCATCTACCTCGAGCACGGCGCCGGTAATATAGCTGGCCCGTTCGGACGCCAAAAACACGACGGCAGCGGCGAGCTCCTCCGGTGTGCCGATGCGCCCCATGGGTGTTTCCGCCAGTCGCTGCTTGATCATCTCGGGCCGGGCTTTCGACAGCTCCTCGATGCGCTCGGTCGCGATGAATCCGGGGCACACGCTGTTCACGGTGATGCCGTCCTTGGCGACTTCGTCCGACAGCGCCTTGGCGAAGCCGAGCACGCCGGCACGCGCCATCGAGGAGAGGATCAGGCCTGGCAGCGGCTGCAATGCCGCGATGGACGCCAGGCAGATGATCCGGCCCCATTTCGCTTTCGCCATGATTGGCACGGCTGCCCGCGCCAGGTGGATTGTCGACAGGAGGTTCAGCTCGATCGCCTTTTGCCAGGCCTCGGCGGGCAGATCCTTGAACGGCGCGGCCGGGGGGCCGCCGGCATTGCAGAAGAGGATATCGAGCCGGCCGAATTTCTTCGCGACGTCCTGCACCAATCGTTCCGCCTGGGCCGGAACCGTGACATCCGCGGGAAACGGAGCGGTCTTGGGGTCGCGGCCGTTGATCGCGACCTGAGCCCCTTCCTCTGTCAGGATGTTCGCGACCGCGTGGCCGATGCCGCGCGTTCCGCCGCAAATGAGCGCGACTCGTCCTGAGAGTCCTAGATCCATGTCGAGATCGATATCGACAGGCTAAAGCCTGCGCTCGGCACTGCGTTGTGCTTAAGCACAATGTCTGCCGAGCACACCCTTCAGGGTGTCTATTGTCACGAGGCGCGCTCGATGCGCACGGCGCAGACCTTCAGCTCGGCCATCTTGGCGTAGGGGTCCAGCACCGGGTTGGTGAGCAGATTGGCGGCCGCTTCGCGGAAGTGGAACGGCACGAACACTTGCCCGCGCGCGACGCGATCGCTGATCCGCGCCGCGGTGACCATCGAGTTGCGCCGCGACGTGAGCTGCACCAGCTCGCCCTCCCGTACGCCGAGCACTTTGGCGTCGTCCGGATGAATCTCGACGATCGCTGTGGGCTCACGCGCATCGAGCCCCGACGCCCGTCGCGTCATGGTGCCGGTATGCCAGTGATAGAGCTGGCGGCCGGTGTTCATGACGAACGGGTACTCGTCGTCGGGGAGCTCTACGGGGTCGGTGTACTGGACGGCCACGAACGTGGCTCGACCATCAGTCGTCGGAAACGCCTTGTCGAACAGAAAGGACGTGCCGGGGTGTGTGTCGTTCGGAACTGGATACTGCAGGCCGGCGCCTTCGAGTCGTTCGTACGTGACACCGGCCCAGCTCGGCGTCACGCGCGCGATTTCCCGCATCACATCCTCGGCGCTCCGGAAGGTCGTGGGCAACCCGAGCCGGTTGGTGAGATCCATGAGGATCTCGAGATCGCCGCGCGCCTCGCCGGGCGAGTCGACCGCCTTGTGACTGAGCTGGATCCGGCGCTCGGTGTTGACGAACGTGCCGGTCTTCTCGGCGAAGCTCGCGCCCGGCAGCACCACGTCGGCGTAGCGGGCGGTTTCGGTGAGAAAGAGATCCTGGACCGCGAGGAACTCGAGCTCCTGAAACCAATGCTCGGCATGCGCAATGTCGGGGTCCGAGATGACCGGGTTCTCACCCATGATGTACATAGCCCGGACACCGGATTCCGGCTTGACCACCTCAGTCACCATCAATCCCTTGTTGAGCGAGAGCGCGTCTGGCGGCACTCCCCAGGCGCGGGCGAACCGCCCGCGCACCGCGGGGTCCCCGACCGGCTGATAGTCGGTGTAGACGAACGGGATGGCACCGACGTCCGAGGCGCCCTGCACGTTGTTCTGGCCGCGCACGGGCAGCATCGCCGCGCCCCAGCGCCCGATCATGCCGCACGCGAACATGAGATTGAGCAGCGAGGTGACGATGTCGGTGCCGTTCGCGTGCTGCGTCAGGCCCATTGCCCAGAGGGTCGAGGTGTTCGGGCCTCGGGCGTAGGTCTCCGCGGCGCGGCGAATCTTCTCCGCCGGGATTCCAGTGATCTTCGCCGCTTTCTCTGGCGTGAACGGCGTGACCGCGTCGCGCACCTTCTCGAAATCGTGCGTACGCTTCGCGATGAAATCCCTATTCTCCAACCCCAGTCCCAAAATGTGATTCAGCATCCCTGAGTACAACGCGACATCCGTGCCGGGCTGCATCTGCAGGTGGATTTCGGCTCGGCCCGCGAGCTCGGTGCGCCGCGGATCGGCGACGATGAGCGTCGCGCGCGTCTCGTGCGCGCGCTTCAGCGCGGCGCCGAACACCGGATGCGATTCGGTCGTATTGGCGCCGGCGATGAAGATGACGTCGCAGGCCTCCTCGATCTCACGCATCGAACCCGACGCGGCCGCGGTGTTGATCGCGCGCTGCATCGCCGCCACCGATGTCGAGTGACACAGCCGTGTGCAGTGGTCCACGTTGTTCGTGCCCAACGCGCCGCGGAACATGCGCATCATCAGGTAATTCTCTTCGTTCGAGCATTTGGCCGACGAGAAGCAGGCGAGCGCGTCGGGGCCCCGGGCCGCCTTGATTCGGAGCAGCTCCTGCGAGGTCAGCTCGAGCGCTTCCTCCCAGGTGGCCTCGCGGAACGGCGAGTACCAATCGTCGGGCGTCGCGACGCGATCGCGGATGTCCAGGTCGAGCCGCTCGAGCAGCGGCAGCTCGCGCACGCTTTTCCCCGTCGCGCGGGGAGGCGTGCCGGGCTTGGGCCGCTTTCCTTCCGCTTCGATCGTCCGCCACGGCCCGGCGCGCCGCTCGGCGCCTTTCGGACCGTTCCAAACCCAGCCCCCAGCCCCTTTCACCCAGCCCCTTCTTATCAGCGGCCGCGTGAGCCGATCTCGGTGTTGCGGGAAATCGTAGCCGAAGCGGCCCTTCACGCAGGTGGAGCCCTGATTGGGAGTGTTCAGCTCGATGTCGGGAGAGGTGACGCGGACGACGTGGTTGCCCGAGACATGCAGGTCCACCTGGCACCCGACGCCACAGTACGGGCAGACCGCGCGCACGACCTTGTCGGGGTGCCGGATCTGCTCGGGCGCAAATCGCTGCCGCGGCATCACCTCGAAGATGGCGCCGGTGGGGCAGACCCGAACACATTCTCCGCACCAGGTGCAGCCGGCGCGGTCCGGATCGCCGTCCGCGCCCACGATGATCTCGGCGTGCTCGCCGCGGAAGCCGACGTCGAGCACGCCGACGACCTGAATGTCCTCGCACGCGCGCACGCACCGCGTGCACAGGATGCAGGTGGACATGTCGTGCCGGATCATCGGATCGCCGGGCCGTTCGTCGCCGGAGCGCAACGGCAGGTCGCGGCCTTCGACGGCGCTCGGCACGACGTCGTACTGCACCAGGTAGTGCTCGAACTCGTTGCGCGGACTGGCGCGACCGCCGTTGCGGAGGTGATCGGCGGGATAGCGCTCGGCGAGGAGCCGCAGGACACCCTTGCGATTCTCGACCGCGGCGTGCGACTGCGTGGTCACGATCATGCCGTCGGCGACCTTGGTCGCACAGGCTGGGATCAGTTTCGGCTGGCCTTCGACGGAGACGAGACAGATGCGGCAATTGCCGACGGTGGGGAGTTTCGGATACCAGCACAGAGTCGGGATCTCGACGCCGGCACCGCGGGCCGCGTCGAGGATGGTTTGACCTTCGTGCGCGGGGATCTTGCGGCCGTCGATCGTCAGCATCGCCATGCCTTGATAGATAGGCTTCCTCGTCACAGTCGCAAGGTTGAAGTCTCAAAGAAACCAGAAAAGTTGCACAGACGGCGAAGTTGCAAAGTGGCTCCAAGCTGCGAGCTTCAAGCTTGAAGCCACTTCGCAACTTTGCCGTCTGCGCACCTTCTCTTGTGGCTGCCTTCCCGGAGCTGATTAATGGACCGAAGAGAATTCCTGCAAACCGCCGCCGCCACGACAGCAATATCCTCCTTGCAGCTGCGGTTACCACAGGTGGACGCCTCGGTACGGGATCTCTGCATGCGTGCGCTGAATTCAGCAAGAACGGCCGGGGCCTCGTACGCCGACGTCCGCGTCGGCCGCACCCGTCTCCAGTCCATCGCCACGCGTGAGCAGCAGATCACGAATCTATCCGACGGCGAGACCTTCGGCTTCGGCATTCGCGTCCTGGCCCAGGGTGCGTGGGGATTCGCGGCGAGCCGGGACCTGAGCGCCGCCGAAATCGATCGGGTGGCACGCCTCGCCGTGACCCAGGCGAAGGCGAATCGGCGCGCCATGCAGCGTCCCATCACGCTCGCGCCCACGCCGGCCGTCAAGGCCGGCCGCTGGCGCAGTCCGATCGAAACCGATCCGTTCGACATCACGATCGAAGACAAGGTCGCACTCTTGCTGCGCGCCAATGCCGAGGCCCTCAAGGTCGCCGGAGCGCGGTTCGTGACCTCGTCGCTGGCTTTCGTCAGAGACCAAAAAACCTACGCGTCCACCGACGACATCTTCACCGTCCAGGACGTGTATCGCTGCTTCCCGCAGATGAACGTCACGGCCGTCGATTCGGCGCGCGGGCTGTTCGAGACGCGGAACTCCGCCGAAGTCGCGCCGATGGGGTTGGGGTGGGAGTGGGTGCTGAAGGCGGATCTGCCCGGCAACGCCCAGCGCTGGGCGGAAGAAGCGGTGCAGAAGCTCACCGCGAAGTCCGTCGAGCCCGGCAAGTACGACCTCGTGCTCGAGCCGCACCATCTCTTTCTCACCATCCACGAATCCATCGCGCATCCGACGGAGCTCGATCGCGCGCTCGGGTTCGAGGCGAACTACGCCGGCACGAGCTTCCTCGCGCCGCCCGAGCAGATCCTGGGACAGTTTCGGTACGGCCCCGAGTTCATGAACATCCAGGGCGACCGCTCGCAGCCGGGATCGCTCTCCGCCTGCGGCTGGGACGACGACGGCGTCGCGCCGGAGACGTACAGCATCATCAAGAACGGGATCGTGGTCGACTATCAGACGACCCGCGACCAGGTCGCCACGCTCACGCCGCTCACCGGCCGCACGCGCTCACACGGAACCTCGTACGCCGAATCGTGGGCTGATGTGCAGTTCCAGCGGATGCCGAACGTGTCGCTGCTCCCCGGCGAGCGCGACCTCAAGCTCGACGATCTCATCGCCGCCACGGACAACGGCATCCACATCGTCGGCCGTGGCTCGTATTCGATCGATCAGCAGCGCTACAACTTCCAGTTCGGCGGCCAGGTTTTCTATGAAGTGAAAGGCGGCAAGATCACCGGAATGCTGAAAGACGTCGCCTACCAGGCGCGTACGCCCGACTTCTGGAACTCGATGGACATGATCGGCGGTCAGTCGTCGTATCTGATGAACGGCACGTTCACCGACGGCAAAGGCCAGCCGAGCCAGTCGAACGCCGTCAGCCACGGCTGCCCACCGGCGCGCTTCAGGGGCGTGAACGTCCTCAACACCGGGAGGGACCGTGGCTGAGTGGAGCGGTCTGTCCCGTGCGGCGGCCCGGCAGCTGTGCGCGCGCGTGCTTGGCCTGTCCAAGGCGGAAGGCTGCCAGGTGAACATCACGGCGGGCACGAACGGCAACACGCGCTACGCGCGCAACGACGTGACGACGGCCGGGGATGCCGACAACGCGTCGGTCACGGTCACTTCGCGGTTCGGCAAGCGCGTCGCGAGTGTTGGCACGAATCTGCTCGACGACACCGGGCTGGCGCGCGCGGTCGAGACGAGCGAACGCCTGGCGCGCCTCGCGCCCGAGAACCCGGAGCTCCTGCCGTTGCTGCCGGCGCAAGCCTACAGCGACGTGCCGGCCTTCGCCGACGGGACCGCGAAACTCGATGCCGCGCGCCGTGCGGACGCGATTCGCGCCGCAACCACTGCCACGAGGGCCGCGGGTCTCCTGGCTGCCGGGCTCGTCCATCGCGTCGCGGGCGCGGGCGCCGTCGCGAATTCCGCTGGCCTGTTCGGCTATCACGCGTCGACGACGGCGGTGCACACCATGACGGTGCGGACGCCGGATGGCAAAGGATCGGGCTGGGGCGGGACCGCTCATAACGATTGGTCGCGGGCCACCGGGTCAGCTGTGCTCGCCGCGCGCGCGGTGCGGAAGGCGCAAGGAACGCGCGATGCCGCGGCGCTCGATCCCGGCAAGTACACCGTCGTGCTCGAGCCCACGGCCGCCGGCAACCTCCTCAGCCTGCTCGCGTTCGCGATGAATGCGCGCAACGCCGACGAAGGCCGGAGCTTCTTCTCCAAGCGCGGCGGCGGTAACCGGATCGGCGAGAAGATCGTCGATGAACGCGTCACGTTGCTGTCCGATCCGCAGGATTCCGACCTGCTGACGTCGCCGTTTACGGGCGAAGGTCTGCCGGTAGGCCGGACGATCTGGATCGAGAATGGCGTGCTGAAGAACCTCGCCTACGACCGCTTCTGGGCGGAGAAACAAGGCGTCAAGCCAACGCCATTGGCGGGCGGATTTCGGCTAGACCATGCAGGAGCGAGAGCGACACTCGAAGAGCTGATCAAGGGTGTGGACCGCGGCCTGCTCGTAACGCGGTTCTGGTACATCCGTCCAGTGGATCAGCGGACGCTGCTGTTTACCGGTATCACCCGTGATGGGGTGTTCTTGATCGAGCGCGGGGAAGTGAGTCGTGCCGTGAACAATTTCCGGTTCAATGAGAGTCCGGTCGCGATGCTCAACAACCTGGTCGCGATCGGGAGGCCCGAGCGCGTGTCGACGTCTGAATCAGGGGATGTCGGAGGGCCGGCCGTAGTGGTGCCGCCCCTCGTGGTGCGGGACTTCAGCTTTACGTCGGTGAGCGAAGCCGTCTAGACCTTGGGGTCCACCGGAAGATGGCGGTGCGTGTGGTCGCCATCTTCTCCTTCATCCAGGAACCAGCAGTACGCCCAGATCTTGGCTGGCCGCAGGATTTGCCGGCCGGCCCGGAGGATGATCCCCATCGGCTCGTCGTTGAGTACCAGAGGCAGGGTTGTCATGCCCCCACGCGAAAGCAAAACTCCTGCCGCCAGGTTCACATGCTACGTGACGATGTGCCAATGGGTTACAGTTGTTGAAAGAACGAGAAGGGTCAGTCCGACACGTTCAGCGCTGGTTGCCCCGTGTCGTGCTGACGCGGCGGCTTAATGGCTGTAAAGCCGGATCGCTTGGAGCGTCGACCGTTCCCTCGCTGAACCTGCCATCCCTGGTAGAGCGTCTGGAACGCTTCAGGGGCCAGAGGGATGACTTCCCGGTTCTCGCTGGCCGGCGGCAGAATCACATGGACGCCACCAGAGGGCGTCCGCACCTGCAGATCGGCGATCAGCGAAGCGCGCTGTTTGGCGCGCAGCTGGCCAAGGCTCCCCGGCGCGATCGCCACGAGTGACGGTGACAAGTCAGGGAACCAACTCCCAAAATTGATGACGAGCGCCTGAAACGCACCGGCGAGCTGTTCCATCACCGCGCGGCCCTCCGCCGCCTCGACCGCGCCCAGGTCCTGATCCAGCAAGAACACTTCGGCGTCATGAGCGGCGAGATAGAGCGCTTCGCCCAGCGCCGCGGCGCCAAGGACGACGATGACGTCGCCCGGCTCGAGCCGCTCGGCCCACGGCACAATCGGATGCCCGCGATCGAAACCCCAATGCGTCGGCTCGCGCTGCGCTTCACGGAGCGCGCGATGCTTCTGACGCCAGCGCGGAAACGAGGGAAGGCGGAGGCGGCGCGCGATGATCCGGTCGACGTGTTCGAGCAGCAGCACTTCCGTGAGCAGATACTGGTCCTGCGCGCTCGCCTGCAGCTCGCGCACCGCCTCGTCACCGATTTTCAGCAGCTCGGCGCGCGGGACCGTGTTCTTGTACTCCTCGAGCCGCTGGAGGATGAACTCCTGATACTCCTGCTTGAGCGAGCGCGGCGCGCGGCGAACGGGAGTCATCCCCGTCTTGGTCGTGTGAAGCGGCACGGAGGTCAGCATGGCTCGACGTGCACCGTCACTTCCTCGAGCTCGAGATCTTTTTTGAGCCGCGCTTCGACGGCGTCGGCGATCGCGTGCGCGTCCGAGACGTTCGCTGCCGAATCCACGGCGATCGTGACTTCGGCGTAGCGGACGCCGGCGTTGCCGCCGCGCGAGCGAATGCCGTAGGCGCTCCTCACGCCTTCGACCGCTTGCGCCGTCTGCCGGATGGTGGGCGCGGGAATCGCGCGCTCGTCGACGAGCACCGGGACTGCGCGCGACAGGATCTGATAGGCGACGCGCACGATCAGGAGCGCGATCACAATCGCGATGGCGGGATCGACCCACGTCGCGCCGCGCCGGGCGAACAGCACGCCGATCAGCACCCCGATGGTAATGAAGACATCGGCGCGCGTGTGTGCGGCGTCCGCGATGAGCAGCTCACTCGACAGCTCGTGGCCTCGGGCGTTCTCGTACCAGGCCACGAAAATGTTCGTGAGGAGCGTCGCGACGAGGAGCGCGAGGCCGAGATCGCTGACCCGGATCGCGTGGCCGCCCGACAGCAAATGACCGATGGCGCTGCGTACCAGCTCGAAGCAGGTGACCGACAGGAACACCACGATCCCCACCGCGCCCAGCGTTTCGAACTTGCCATGGCCGTAGGGATGGTCCTCGTCGGGTTCTCGTGCGGCAACGCGGACCACGACGAGCCCCAGCACGTTGTAGGCGGCATCGACGGAGGAGTGCACGGCGTCGCCGATGACGGCGAGTGAACCAGCCAGCATCCCGATGGTGGCTTTGGCGACGAGCACCGCGATGTTCGCTACGAGCAATCCCGCGAGCACGCGGCGTACGGCGCGGGACCGATCCAGGGCTTTGTCCGGGGCGGACATGGTGTGCAAGCTTGTGCTAGAGGCTGATTTAGTCAACGCAGGTCAGGACGGGCGCAGCATTGCTGCGCCCCTACTTGCGTTATTTAGATAATTGTATAAATATCTCTGCCAATGGATGACTCACTTTTTCGGGCGCTCGCCGATCCCACGCGGCGCAAGATCCTCGAGCTGCTGACCGAGAGGGATCGCACCGCGGGGGAAATCGCCGAGCAGTTCCCGATCGCCTTCGCCTCGGTCTCACACCACCTCGGCGTGCTCAAGGCCGCCGACCTGGTCGCCACGGAGCGCGAAGGGCAGTTCATCCGGTATCGGCTGAATACGACGGTGTTTCAGGAAGCCGTGCGGTATTTCATGACTCGTTTTGGCGGGGGGGGAGAACCCAATGCGTAGCCGCTGGTTTGGTCTCGTCATCGCCGCGCTCGCCGTCGCGGTCTCCATCTGGGCCTATCCGCAACTCCCGCCGACCGTCGCGACGCACTGGAATCTGCGCGGGACGCCGGACGGGTTTTCCAGCCGGGCCATGGCGGTGTCCATCATTCCGATCGTCATCCTGCTGATGATGGGATTGTTCAGGGTGCTGCCCCGGCTGGACCCGCGGCGCGAGAACTACAGCAGGTTCATCGGCACCTACTGGCTCATCTGCAATGCCATCATCGCGTTCATGCTCATCGCACATGGGATGATCATCGCGAGCGGTCTCGGCTATTCGCTGAATATCGACCGCCTCATGCCGATTGGGCTGGGCCTGCTTTTCGTTATCCTAGGCAACTTCTTCACGCGGGTCGAGCCGAACTGGTTCGTGGGAATCCGCACGCCCTGGACTCTCTCTAGTGACACCGTCTGGCGGAAAACGCACCGCACCGGCGGGTGGTTGATGGTGCTCGGCGGATTCGCCGTAGCGGCTTGCGCCTTTCTACCGCACGGCGCGTTTCTGCCGCTGTTCATCGCGGCCATTCTCGTCATGGTGGTGATCCCAATCGTGCAGTCCTACATCCTCTGGAAGCGGGAGCAGCATGAACGTCCTTAGCATCGCACTCATTGCACTGACGCTACAGAATGCCGACACCACGGCGCCAGCCGTAGCGGTGGAGTCTCCATACACGATTCGCAGCGGCGCGCTCGAATTGGGCGGGACTCTCAC
>WNGB01006381.1_pt1 | contig 17345 bp, 13 predicted proteins | sample 5400681 | NCBI WGS metagenome assembly WNGB01 (sample SAMN13153367, study PRJNA577476) | soil metagenome | isolation source: 115 cm soil or saprolite under grassland replicate 2 | place: USA:California | collected 2016-06-15 | reverse complement strand
CGGGGCTGCTCAAGCTCAAGCGCCTGATCGACGGCGGCTTCTTCGGGCGCATCCTGTCGGTGCGCGGCGAGTTCGGCTACTGGGTCTTCGAGGGCGACTGGCAGAGTGCCCAGCGCCCCTCCTGGAACTATCGCAAGGAGGACGACGGCGGGATCATCGTCGACATGCTCTGCCACTGGCGCTACGTGCTCGACCACATCTTCGGCCCCGTCCGCGCGGTCTCCTGCCTGGGCGCAACCCACATCCCCGAGCGCATTGATGAACAGGGCAAGCTCTATCGAGCCACCGCCGACGACGCAGCCTACGCGACGTTCGAGCTGGAGGGCGGCATCATTGCGCAGATCAACTCCTCATGGTGCGTGCGGGTCTACCGCGACGAGCTGTTCATGCTCCAGGTAGACGGCACTGAGGGCAGCGCGGTCGCCGGCCTGCGCGAGTGCCGGACCCAGCACCGCGCCAACACGCCGAGGGCGATCTGGACCCCCGATATCCCGAGCCCGATCGACTTCTGGGAGAACTGGCAGGAGGTGCCGGACAACGCGGTGTTCGACAATGCGTTCAAGGTGCAGTGGGAGCTGTTCCTCAAGCACGTCGCGCGCGACGAGCATCTGCTCGATGGCGCCAGGGGCGTGCCGCTGGCCGAGCTGGGGCTACGTTCGTGGGCGGAACGACGCTGGCTGGATGTGCCGGAGCTTGCCCTGTGACAAGATGACATGGTGACAAAATGACTAGATGAAGGAGGCACCGTGTCATCTTATCATCTTGTCAGAGAAAACGGAGCGATAAAGATGCCTACCAACCTCACACTGCCCCGCGCCGACCGGACACTCACGTCCTACACGCTGGGCCCGCCTGGTAACTTCGCCCTACCGTCGGGGCCACTGCGCAGCCGCGTCGCCTATGCAGCGGCACATGTCGTTTGCGACCCGCTGGCAGATATCAACCCGACGCTGGAGGTCGCGCTCGATTGGGAGGCGACGCTGGCGTATCGACGCTATCTGTGGTCGCTCGGCTTCTCGGTTGCCGATGCCATGGACACGGCCCAGCGCGGGATGGGTCTCGACTGGGCGGCGACGCAGGAGCTCATCCGCCGGGCGCTGGCCGAGGCGCGGGCGGTCGGCGGGGGTATCGCCTGCGGCGCGGGCACCGATCAGCTCGCGCCTGGCCCGCACGTGACACTGGCGGAGGTCGAGGCGGCCTACGCGGAGCAGGTCGGTTTTGTGGAGCGCCAGGGCGGCCGCGTGATTCTGATGGCGAGCCGGGCGCTGGCGGCCTGCGCGCGCGGGCCGGACGATTACGTCCGCGTCTACGACCGCATCCTGTCGCAGGTCGCGCGGCCGGTGATCCTGCACTGGCTCGGTGCTATGTTCGACCCGCAGCTCGCCGGCTACTGGGGATCGCGCGACCTCGACGCAGCCATGGATGTCTGCCTGCACATCATCCGCGACCACGCCGCGAAGGTCGACGGGATCAAGATCTCGTTGCTCGATGCCGAGCGCGAGATCGCCATGAGGAGGCGTCTGCCGCCCGGCGTCAAGATGTACACCGGCGACGACTTCAACTATCCCGAGCTGATTCTTGGCGATGACCAGGGCTACAGCCACGCGCTGCTGGGCATCTTCGACGCGATCGCCCCGGCCGCGTCCGCGGCGCTCCAGGCGCTGGATGCGGGGGATCGCGATCGGTACGATGCCATCCTGGCGCCCACGGTGCCGCTCTCGCGCCATATTTTCGCCGCGCCGACCTACTACTACAAGACCGGGGTCGTTTTCCTCGCCTATCTGAACGGTCATCAGTCGCACTTCCGCATGGTCGGCGGCCAGGAGAGCGCCCGATCGGTCGTTCACCTGGCCGAGCTGTTCGTGCTGGCCGACCGCGCCGGCCTGCTTTGCGACCCCGAGATGGCTACCGGGCGCATGCGGCGGCGGCTGGCAGCGGCCGGGGTTGAATGATTGTCCTTGTGTCGAGCCATCAGTTGCCGGCGCCGGCAGCTCTGACACCTGACAGCAGAGGAGCCTCATGCAACCACTCACCGATCTTGCGCGCCTGAGCTTGAACCAGGCGACAACCCAGCGCTGGAGCCTGCGCGAGGCCGTCGAGGGCTGTGCGCGGGCGGGAATTCCCTGGATAAGCGTGTGGCGCGATAAGCTGGCGGAGCTAGGGGTGGAACAGGCGGCGCGGATCATACGCGACGCAAACCTGCGAGTGTCCAGCGTGTGCCGCGGCGGCTTCTTCCCGGCCGCAACCACGGCCGAGCGCCAAGCGCGTATCGACGACAACCGCCGCGCCGTGGACGAGGCGGCCGTGGTTGGTGCCGATGTGCTGGTGCTTGTGTGCGGCCCCGCGCCTGACAAGGATATCGTGGCGGCACGCGCTATGGTGCGTGAGGGCATCGCCGCGCTGCTGCCCTACGCACAGGAGCGTGGCGTCCGGCTTGGGATCGAGCCGCTGCACCCGATGTTCGCGGGCGACCGTTCCGTGATCGTGACGCTGGCGGAGGCGAACGCGCTGGTCGAGGCATTCGCCTCCCCTTGGCTTGGCGTCGTCGCCGACGTGTACCACATTTGGTGGAATCCCGACCTGTACACGCAGATCGAGCGCGCCAGCGGGCACATCCTCGGCTTTCACGTGAATGATTGGCTGGTCCCGCTCCCCGACCCACTGCTTGGACGAGGGATGATGGGCGACGGGGTGATCGAGCTACGGCGCATTCGAACCGCGGTCGATCGGGCCGGCTACTCTGGCCCGATCGAGGTCGAGATTTTCAATCAGATACTCTGGACCATGCCGGGTGATGAGGTGCTTGCGCTCATGCGCGAGCGCTACCTTGCCCATGTCTAAGACGAGGTCGTGCAACGCGCTGGCTGGACCCGCATTGCCTCACGAAAGAGCTTACTTGCGACAATTACAACTGTAAAACAAATCAGTCCAAGCCCTCGGCTTCACGGTGTCGCTGGCAATTCTGGTCGATTCCAGTCAGGAATGACGAGATATATTGAAGCTGTTGTAGGCTCTATTCCCGTAGCACGATCTCAGCGCGTTGTTCACGAGTGAGATACGGTATGTTTGTCAAGCCCGAGAATGTGTCCAAGCGTCCCGATGGACAGCAGGTGCGCAGGACTGATTGGTAGGCGCAGAGGAACAGCGCCGAGGGTCGCTCGCCGCTGGGCAGGCGGAACAACCACGGTTGTTCCGCGCGGGAAAGCGTGACCTGGTCCGCCAAGTGGGTTGGTGTCACGGGCCTGCGGTCGCTCCGCGACGGCTATGCCGCCCCTGACACCCCATCCGCCATCGGTGCTCCGCCACCGTGGTAGGTTGGGTCGAACGGCGACGCTTCGTCACCACCGCATAGGCCAGGTGCAGCAGCTTACGAGCTGCCGCACAACGGGCAACTTTCGACGGCTTGCCGGCAGCGCGCAGCCGTTCATACTGGGCCTGGATCAGTGGGTTGAAGCGCACCGCGGACATCGTCGCCATGTACAGCGCTTTGCGCAGTCGGGCGTTCCCGCCTGGGCCAATCTGCGCTCGCCCCCGAACACTACTGCCCGACTCACGCGCCAGCGGCACCAGCCCTGCGTAGGCGGCTGCCGACTCCGCCGACGCGCAGGCCGTGAAGTTTAGGGCGCCGACGAGCAACCAGGCGGTCGTGATTGCGCTGATTCCGGTGATACCGGTGAGCAAGGCCGCCGACTCCGTCCACGCATCTTCGCGCAAAACGGTGGCAATCTCCGTGTCGAGGGTCTGAATCTGCCGGTCAGTTCGTCAAGCACCGCGTCGAGTGCCTCACGCGCCCCGGCAATCGCCACCGGCCACTGGCTGAGAGCGTGGCGCATTCTTAGCGCGCCTGCTGGCGCATGGTGAGCAAGCCATCGCGCACCACCAGCCGCTGCCGGAGCTCGTGGTACACCTGTGGAGGCGGCGTCCAGCGCGCTGGCTGACGCTCCACTACCAGCTGGGTGAGCAGATCGGCATCCAGAGCATCGGTCTTCGCCCGACGCGGCAACGAGCGGGCGAAGGCATGGGCTTGGGCGGGGTTGATCACGCTGATGCAGACGCAGCTTGAGATCATCGACCGTCTCCGCAATGGGTGGAATGGGCTTGCGCATAGCCTGCTCTCCTATCAGCTCAATGTCTCGCTGAAGCATAGCAAACCTATGCACAATTTTCAATCCGAATTCATACAAAGTGGTCGGTAAACCGATCAGTCATGACGCCAGCGGAATGCAAGAAGGGGAGGGGCAAAGGCGGCCTGCGGCCCGTCCCTTAATCCCCATCCCCTTCTTATGCGAACTGATTGGGGAACTCCAGCAGCGGTATTACCCGGCATAGTCGCCGAGCGCACCAACCGCCGCAGCGCCAAGGCGGGCGCCAAGTCCCAGGGCGCCTTCCAGCTCATAGCCACGCAGCAAACCGGCGAGGAACCCAGCGTCAAATGCATCACCGGCGCCGACTGGGTCGACGACTGTATCCGCCGGATGCGCTGGCATATGGACACGCCGATCACCTGCTAGGGCGCTGGCGCCGCGCTCGGCCTGCTTGAAGACAACAACGCGCACCCCCATGGCACTCGCCTGTTCCATGGCCGTCGCGGCGTCATCGGTACCGAAGATGGCCTGCGCGTCCTCATGCCCCATCAAGAGGATGTCGGTCTGCGCGATCAGCGGCAGCAGCGTCGCACGCGCGGTGGCCTCCTCCCACAGCCGTGCCCGATAGTTTGGGTCGAACGAGACCTGTGCGCCGGCTGTGCGGGCGAGCTCGATTGCTCGCACGACCGCTGCTGCGCAGCTTGTGCTCAGCGCGGGCGTGATGCCGGTCAGGTGGACGATCCGCGCGCCGGCGAACGCCTCCGACCGTAGATCCGTTGGCGCTAGACGCCGGGCGGCAGAGTCCGCGCGGTAGTAATACACCCGGCGCGTGCCGTCGGGCAGCCACTCGCGAAAGAACACCCCGGTCGGTGCCGCTTTGTCCACCGTCACAAAGGCGGTGTCCACTCCATGATCCGCCAGCGTCCCAATGATACGGCGGCCAAACGGGTCATCGCCCACCCGGCTGACAAAGCGCGCGGTATGGCCAAGGCGTTGCAAGTGGATCGCAAGATTCGACTCCGCGCCGCCGATATCGAGCAGCAGCGTGGGCGCACCGTCGATGGCGACCGGTTCCGGCGGGTAGAGGACCGCCATGCACTCGCCCAGCGTGACAACTTCGGACATACGACCCTCGCTTGATGAACGGGCGAAGGAGTGAAGCAGTACAACGCACGCCTTTCCCCTTCACCCGTTCACGGCCTCAACACACGCGCGCGCTTGCGCCGTAATTCGCCCCCAATCACCGCTGGCGACGGCCTCCGCAGCGACGAGCTTTCCGCCGATTCCAACGGCCACCGCGCCCGCGTCGAGATACGCGCGCGCATTGCTGGCGTCGATCCCGCCCGTCGGCACGAGCTGCAACCCTGGCAGCGGCGCCAGCAGGTCGCGCAGATAGTGCGGCCCGACCGCACGCGCCGGAAAGATCTTGATCATGTCGGCGCCGGCCTCGTGGGCCGCGAGCACCTCGGTGGGTGTGAGCGCGCCGCACAGAATTGGGATGCCGCGCGCCCGACAGGTGGCGACTACAGATGGGCGCACGGCAGGCGTGACGACAAACTGCGCACCAGCCTCGATGGCTGCCGAGGCCGCCTCGGGGGTCAGCACCGTGCCCACTCCGATCTGCGCGCTGTCGCCCATCGCCCTGCGCGTCTCGGCAATGGCCTCCAGCGCGCCAGCTCCTGTCAGCGTGAATTCGATCGCCGAGACACCACCCTCCAGCAGCGCCTCGGCTACGGCCAGCGCCTGATCGTACTGTTCCAGCCGCACGACCGCGACGATGCGTGTGTGCAGCAGCCGGTCGATTATCTGTGTCATCGATTGCTCCATCTAACGCTGGACGAATGAGGTCAGATGGCGCCGAAAGTGGCGCTCCAAGCCCGCCTGGTAGTCTGCTGCATGCGCGGCGAGCGTCGCGCGAATCGCGTCGCCGTAGGTGGTAAGAATCGTGCCAAACGCCACGTGCAGCACCTGGCGCGCGTCGAATTGATCCAGCAGACCGGGCAGGGCCTCATCGTCCAGCGCATCGCTTGAAGGCACCTTTTCGAGTACTGCGTCGAGAAAGTAGCTCTTGCGGTCGTGCTCGAAGTGCGCGCGGGCATCATCGAGCATCTGGCGGAAACTGTCGGGATTGAGCGCGGCCACGAGGCGCAGGGCCTCGAGGTAGCTCGTGCCGGCCGTTTTGACGTGAACCCGCCCGCCCGTGTGGCGCGCGATGATCGGGTAGATGCTGAACTTGTCCGAGCCCGTGTGGACGCTGAGCTTGTAGTCGTCGAAGTGCTCCATGATCGCGACGTGTTTTGCCAGCTCGGCCTCGAACTCAGCCACGTCGCCCATGTAGTCGACGCCTTTCTGGAATTTGCCCACGAACCGCGGCGCCAGGCTGACGACCGGGATATCACGGGCAAGCAGCTCGTGGGCGATAAAGAAATGCTCATAGGCCGACGTGGGCGTGTCGGTCTCGTCGACCGACATCTCCAGATCGTAGGGCGTGCCGCGCATCTGCTCGGTCAGTGCCGCCGCAATCGCCGCTGTATGCGTGATGGCGCGACCGTACTTGGCCAGGGCGCGCAGCAACGTGGCCTCGTCAAACGCCAGGTCGAGGCCGCCGAGTGCGAACGGCTCACGGCAGTAGCGTGCCCGCATCGCCTCGTACGTGGTCCCGAGCGCGTCCCACGGTAGCCGGGCCACTTTCTCGCGCAGCGTTGCCGGCGGGTCGGTCTGCGCGGCGTTGTCGACGTGGTCGCTTGGGTCGATGGTGTAGAAGGTGTAGCCGGCCGCCACGAATGGCGCGAGGTCGGCGATTTCCTTCACATGGTCAGCGTCGGCCCCCCACGGTGACCGCCAGCCTTCCTGAAACACACCCCACATCGCAGCGTCGAGCACCTGCTGCGGGGTGCGTCCAGTGCGGGCATTCTCGCGCACCGACTGCTGCCCGAAGATCGGTGCGATCTGGCCCTCGGCGCCGCTGGCCCGCATTGCCTGGATGTGGCCGGCGGTTGCGCTGCCGATCCGGTCGCCGAAGCCAAACGACGTCTGCCGGCTGAGTGCAGTTGGCGTGAGCCAGGGCAGCCGTTTGCGCAGCGCGGCGGCGTTCTCGGCCGAGCACGAGCAGAGCAGCAGACCCTGACTGTTCGCGACGCCAACGAACGCGGTGTCGTGGCCGACGACGCCGAGCTCTCGTTCGCCCGCGCGCGACGTACCCAGAAAGTACGTGACGCCGTCCTGCTCGACAATCGAGCGCGGATAGACCTCGCCTGTATAACCTGCTATCGACATCGTGCATGCTCCTTGCTAGTACAGCCTGCCGGCACACTACCGTGCCATCCAGCCGCCATCGACCACCAGAAGATGCCCGTTGACGTAGTCGCTGGCGCGTGAGGCCAGGAACACGACCGCGCCGGCCAGGTCGTCGGGCGTGCCCCAGCGTCCCGCCGGGATGCGCTCTAACAACTGCCGACTACGATCGGGGTCGTCGCGTAGGGCCTGGGTATTGTCGGTTGCCATGTAGCCCGGCGCGATCGCGTTGACGTTGATATTACGACCGGCCCACTCGTTGGCCAGCGCTTTGGTCAGCCCGGCCACGGCATGCTTCGAGGCCGTGTAGGCCGGCACCCGAACGCCACCCTGGAAGGCGAGCAGCGAGGCAATGTTCACGATCTTGCCCCGGCCCTGCGCGAGCATGTGTCGGCCTGCGGCCTGCGACAGCGCCCACACGCCGACGAGGTTGAGGTCGAGCACCGCCTGAAACTCCGCCAGATCGGTCTCCACCGCGTCCGCACGGCGGATGATGCCGGCGTTGTTGACGAGGATGTCGAGACGGCCCAGGGCTCGCGCAGTCTGCTCGACGACTACCACGGCCTCATCAGCCCGCCCGAGATCGGCCGTGAGCGAGCGGCCGCGGCGCCCGGTCGCCTCGACCGCCATGAGCGTAGCGTCGTTGTGGCCACTGCGCGAAACGACCGCCACGTCGGCGCCAGCCTCGGCCAGCGCGATCGCCATCCCCTGCCCCAGGCCCTTATCGCCGCCGGTGACGAGCGCGACCTGCCCGTCTAGCCGAAACAAATCTAGCACCATCGTCACACCTTCACTGCTCCTGATATGGTGACGGGGTGAGGGTGACGGAGTGACAGGGTGACCCGGTGACGGGGTAACACAGTGACATTGATCACGCCCCTTGTCACCCCCTCATCCCCTCACCCCCTCACCGCTACCGTCCCTTCAGCAGCCCAATCGTCTTCTGCACCCAGGCGTGGTCCGGGTCGAGTGCGACCGCCTGAGTGCGGTGCTCGCCGGCTAGCATCCAGAGGAAGTAGTTGGTGTAGCCCGGCGCGCTGCAGGTGGTGTGGTAGCCGTGCGGCACCATCAGGATCGTCGAGTCCTGCACGGTGTAGGTGGTCTCGTAGCCGCGCTCGGGGCTGTAGTGGCGGGCGTGGCCGAAGCCGCCCGGCTGGTCGACCCGGAAGTAGTACAACTCCTCGTGGAAGGCCTCACGCGGCAGGTCGTCGACCTCGTGCTTATGGGGCGGGTACGTGCTCCAGTTGCCGCTTGGCACAACGGTCTCGCCGACGATCAGGCGCCGCGCCGGCAGCTCGGGCTGGTCGCTGCTGGTCAGAATGTTGCGTAACTCGCGGCTGAAGCTGGCCGCGCCCATCTGGTTGGCCCTCACCTGCTCTGGTGTGATGACGTAGGGCTCAGCTCGCAGGTCGGAGGGCGCCGAGCAGAGGCCGGCGTCCAGATTGCCGCGCGCGGTGATCGTGTATGTGGTTTTGGCGGGCAGGTAGACGGCGTGCGGCTTGCCGGCAAAGGGGTTGGCGCGCTTCCCCACGTTCTCGAAGGTCAGCCCGCCCACCGCGACGGTACAGCGCCCACCGAACAGCACCAGCAGCACCTCGCGCTCGCCCGTCTGGCCGGAATGGCTGGCGCCGTCACGCAGCACCAGCCGCGCAAAATCGATCAGCCGGCACGGGTTCTCCCTGGTGGGGTTCAACCCCTGCTCGCCGCTGACAGTTGTGAAATAGGTTGCCATGCTTCATCTCCTCTACTACCGAATGCTCGGCGTCAACCCATTAACATGAACCGCATCTGGATGCACTTCGGCCGCTACAACGAGTGGCTGCATAGCCTGAGCCAGATCGTTCCCGGCGAGCACGATCCCCCTGGTGTGCGCACCTCCGACCTGCAGGAACACGCCACTGTCCGCGTTGGCGCGGCAGCTATACACGAATGCGCCGCCGACATCGCGCATCAGTATCACGGGGGCATCCGCCGCGGGCGTGCGTGTCGTGCCCCCGCTGATCTCGACGTCGGCCACGTCGGTGATCGAGAGCGCCGGGCCAAGCTGCCCGCTCACCTCGACGTTGTGGAGCCGCAACCAGCGCGCATTGCGGATGAAGATGCCTGCCCGCCGCATCAATTCCAGGTCGTCGGCCATGTCGGCGTAGCCGGGCTCGGCGTCGGCCGCCATTGCGATCGAGACATCACTCAGCGAGACGTCTTCGAGTGGCATCTCTGCCAGCCCGTACAGGAAGGCGGCGGCCACCTGTACCTCCCGCGCCGTCAGATGGCTCAGGTGAACGCGGCGAAACCGTGGTGTCGCGTCCGTGATCGGATGCGGCTGCTTGTCGGCGATCGTCATATCGCCCCACGCGCCCGGCGCGTAGTACAGATTCATTGTGAAGGGGCACAACACATCAGTCATGACGATGTTGGTCACGCGCACATCCTCGACGACGCCGCCGCGTCCGCGCCGCGACTTGAGCCTGATCCCCCGATCGGTCCCGATGAAGACGCAGTTCGAGATCACGACATTCCGCACGTCGCCGCTCATCTCACTCCCGATCACCACGCCGCCGTGGCCGTCGGCCATAGTGCAGTTCGTAATCGTGATGTTCTGGCAGGGGAGCAATGTATCAGGACGATCGGTCTCGACGCCCGATTTGATCGTGATGCAGTCGTCCCCAACGCTCACGTAGCAGTCCGAGATATGCACATGGTTGCACGAGTCGGGGTTGATCCCATCGGTATTGGGCGAGTCGGCCGGGTTCTTGACGGTCACCTTATGGATCGTGACGTTGTCACACCAGACTGGCGTAATCGTCCAGCTGGGGGAATTGGTGACTGTGATGCCCTCGACCAGGACATTGGCGCAGTGCATGAACGAGATCAGGCGCGGCCGGGGATAGTCCAGTGCCTTGTCCTGGAATCGCCGCCACCAGCCGGCGCCACGCCCGTCGATCGTGCCCCGCCCGACGATGGCCATGGTGTCGAGATTCTGGCCGGTGATCAGTGGCGCGTAGGTCGGCTGCGATCGGCCCTCCCAGCGCCCCTCGACGATCGGGTAATCCGCTGGGTTCTCGCTACCCAGCAGGGTTGCGCCCGCATCAAGATACAGGGTAATATGGCTGCGCAAGAACAGGGAGCCGGTAACGTAGCTGCCGGCTGGAACGACGACCGTGCCCCCACCTTGCTCACGGCAGGCGTCGATCGCCGCCTGAATCGCCGACGTCTCAAGCGCCTGTCCATCGCCAATGGCGCCGTACTCCTTCACATTGACGGCGATACGCGCCTCGCGTTTCGCGGTCACATCCATTACAATCCTACCTCCTGGCGGAGTCGTCTGATCCGGCGCCTTCCATTTCGAGTGACGCCAGAATGAAGGGGCCCACGCCTTTGTAATCGTTCGCTCGCACCGGCTCGCTCACGTAATACTCGAACGAGCCATCGCGGTACGGATTGCCGCCCAGGCCGGCGACCGAGCAGACCCGTTCGAGCGTAACCAGGCCCTGCGCATCGACCGTGATTAGATCGCGCAGGATGCCCTCGTGGCCGCGGCGCGCCACTGCCATCCAATCCGTGGGGAGGTATCCTTTCCGAACTGCTTTCGCAATGGCATAAGTGAACATGCACGAAGCCGATGCCTCCAGGTAGTTGCCTGCCCGCTCGGGCTGGTCGAGCACCTGGTACCATAGGCCGCTAGCCTGGTCCTGGACCTTCGCCACCGCCTCAGTTAGACGAGCGAAGATTGTCATGAGCTCTGGGCGGCGCGGGTGATCCTGTGGGAAGTAGTCGAGCACGTCGACGATCGCCATGGCGTACCAGCCGATCGCGCGGCCCCAGAAGTGCGGTGAGCAGCCCGTTTCCGGGTTGGCCCAGCGCTGCTGCTTGCGTTCATCCCAGGCGTGATACAGCAGCCCGGTCTTCTGGTCGCGCGTGTGCTGCTCGGTGAGTATGATCTCATGCGCGACATCATCAAACCCGGCCGGCTCGTCGAAGGTGCGCGCATACTGCGCGTAGAACGGGCCGGCCATGTACACGCCATCGAGCCAGATCTGGTACGGGTAGATCTGCTTGTGCCAGAACCCGCCCGAGTCCGTGCGCGGCTGGCTGGCGAGCTGTTGCCGCAGGAGCATGATCGCGCGCTTGTAGCGTTCGTCGCCCGTTGCCTGGTACAGCGGAAAGAGCACCCGGCCGTGGTTAATCTGATCGAGGTTATGTTCTTCGGGGTTGTACGTTCGAATAGTGCCATCCGGCGCGATGGACAGATCCACGGTGCCCTTGACGTGGTCCCAGTACCTCGCATCGCCGGTCGCACGCCACACCCACTCAATCGCCATCAGCAGCAGCCCGTGCTCGTAGTGCCATTGGGCGGCGTCAGGGGAGTGACGCGCGATCATGGAGTCGGCCATGCGCACGGACCATGGCTGGTCGGTTTTCACAGCCTCGTCTATTGGCTGCACTATGCTCATTGCCCCCTCTCTGGTGATTTGAGACATGGGATATGAGATATGAGAACGGCGTCTCCAGCTTACCCTGCCACCATCATTTTGTCTACCGAATGGATAAAGTCCAGCTCATAGGATTTCCTCCATTACATTAGTGGGTCACGGATAACACGAATGAATCACCGCCGGTTGGAACTCGGTGCTAGCAGCACGCCCGCTGCTTCGAGTGATTTCGATCTGAGGATGGAAGCTGAAGTGCTTTCGGATGTCTGATAGTATATGAGCGTGCATGTGGATTATGGCGTACTCCTGGTGGATAAAACCGTCCTGTAAGGGCCGTCGGAGCGTCTCACGATCGGACGGCCCTTACAGGACAGTTTTGTCCACACACAGTTCGCTAAAATCCACCTCCAATCTCTTACACTATGTTCATCCGCGTGACGCTTGGTTCGCCATGTGGTTTTCATGCATGGTCAATGCAGCCACTACGGCGCGGTAAAAGCACAATGACCAAGGATATGAAGCAATGAGTACATCAGTTGGGCACGCCGACCTGGTTGTCGCCACCGACGGCAGCGCCCGATTCGAAACGGTGCAAGCGGCAATCAATGCTGCTCCCACTGGCACTCGCGCCAACCCGACGGTCATCCACATCAAGCCCGGTATCTACAAGGAACTGATCTATGTGCAGCGCGAGAAGCGGTTTGTTCGGCTGGTCGGCGAGGAGGCCGAGCAGACCGTACTGACCTACGACCTACACGCGAACCTTCTCGGCCACGACGGCACCCCGATAGGCACGTTTCGAACCGCCTCGACGGTGATTGATGCCGACGATTTCACCGTCGAGAACATCACCTTCGAGAATACCGCCGGCCCCATCGGTCAAGCGCTGGCCATTCGCGTCGATGGCGACCGTGTGGTGTTTCGCAACTCTCGGTTCGTGGGCTGGCAAGACACGATTCTGGCCAACCGGGGCCGCCACTACTACGACCGATGCTCCATCGCGGGCCACGTGGATTTCATCTTCGGCGGCGCGACCGCGTTCTTTGAGCGATGTGACATTCACTGCAGCGGGAATGGGTACATTACCGCCGCTTCGACACTCGAAGAGCAGCCATTTGGGTTTGTCTTCTCACACTGCACCATCAGCGGGGAAGGTTCCGACGTGAAAACCTACCTTGGCCGGCCGTGGCGCGATTTTGCCAGCGTGATCTTTCTGAACACCGAGATGTCCGAGGTCGTTCATCCTGCGGGCTGGCACAACTGGGATCTGCCCAACCGCGAAACCACGTCGCGCTACGCCGAGTTCAACAGCACCGGTTCCGGCGCGAATGCGCACGCGCGAGCGCCATGGGCTCGCCAATTGACCAGCGCTGAAGTCAGAGATATCACGTTGGAAAAAGTTCTTGGCGGCGCGGATAACTGGAATCCTAAGGCAAGCTACGTTCCGCAGTGAGAGTCGCTCGCTAATCCGATAAGCGAAGAACTATCGGGTATTGGAAGGAGTACCGGACATGCCAGCACTCATATTTGACGAACAAGCGATCAGAAACACTATCGACCGCGTAGTGAAGCGCACGTTCAAGATGGACTTCAATTGGGACTGGCCAGCAGGCGTCGCCTTCTACGGCGTTTCCGAAGCCTATGCAGCTACTGGCAACCAGGCATACATGGAACTGCTCAAAGCTTGGGTGGACGAGCAGCTCGAAGACGGCCTTCCGAAGCTCACAGTAAACGCCGTATCGATCGGCCACTCGCTGCTGTCGCTGTATAAGGCAACCGGCGAGGAAATCTATATCGAAAAAGCGACGGAAATGGCGGAATTTTTGAAAAACGACGCGGTTCGGTTTGCAGACGGCATCTTTCAGCACACCGTAAATTCAGAGACATACACGTTCCCCGAGCAGGCTTGGGTGGATACGATGTTCATGGCGGGCTACTTCCTGCTGCGGATCGGCACGCATCTCGGGCGCGAAGATTATATCGCGGACGGTCTTCTGCAGTATCACGGACACGAAAGATTACTGCAGGACGATGCTACGAACCTGTATTACCATGGTTGGGATAATCTTGCGAGATCGCACATGTCGAGTGTCTTCTGGGCTCGCGGCAACGCCTGGGCCGCGCTGACAATGGCGCGGGCGCTGGAGTTGGTGGACGTGCACCACGCTTCGTTCATGATCATCGAAGGATCGCTTCGCGACCAGCTTAGCGCGCTCGTCAGACTTCAGGACGAATCAGGATTATGGCACACGGTGCTGGACGATCCGGATTCGTATCTGGAAACCTCGGGCTCGGCGGGTATCGCCGCCGCGCTGCTGTCCCGCGGACGACTCTATAATAAGTACGTCAATAGGTCGATTCCGGGCATCCTGAGCCGTATCAAGGAAGACGGCACCGTGACCGATGTGTCCGCCGGCACCGCCGTCATGCGGGACGTGCAGGGCTACAAAGATACGTCGGAAAAGCGAATTCAGGGTTGGGGTCAGGGGCTGGCGCTTGTATTCCTGTCGTCGCTGCTTGCCCGCCAACAATGGTAATAGCACGCATGCCTCGCTAGGGATAGCGCTTCGTTCCGGGTCTCCGCGACCAAGCGCTGTTTTGTCGAATGACCCGATTCAGAGCAAGGCATTGCCACTACGACGGCTCAGGTCGCTCACGAAACTCCTTTGGCCTGCTGCCGGTCAGGTTGCGAAACACGCGGCTGAAATACTTCTGATCGTGAAAGCCGACTTGCTGAGCGATTGAGTTGATGCTGTCATGCGTGCGGCGCAGCAGATCCTTGGCCTGGTAGATTCGGTACCGATTGAGGTACTCCCACGGCGACAGGCCCAACTCGCGGTTGAAGACGCGGCTGAGGTAGTCCTCGCTCGCGCCGACTTCCTGCGCAAGTTCCCACCGCGAGATCTGGCGGGCGTAATTCTGGTGCAAATAGGCGACCGCGCGCTTGACCAGCGCGCTGGTTTGTGGGAGTAGGGTGTCAGCGTCAAACAGCACGCGCTGCAGCAAGGCGATCGTCTCTTCCTCGGACAGAATGCCCTTGCTCTGGAGCGTCACATGCGCGTGCTGCTCGAGCCGCTTGATATCGTCGAGCGTCAGCAGCTTGCTACTGAGAATGATGACCGGAACCTGGCGCAGGCGCGGGTCGGCACGCATCTGGTCAAGAACATCCGTTCCTTCCATCCCCGGCATCAAGAGATCGAGCAGCACGAGGCTGGGCACGTCTTCGGCCATCAGCGCGAGGGCCTCCGGGCCATCGCCCGCCGTACGAATCGGGTACTCCGGAAGTGCGTGCGCCACGACGTCTCGATGCAGCTCGCGCACCCTTGGGTCGTCGTCGACAATCAGGATCGGGCTGGTCGCGTGCGCCGGGCGCGCGGCACTGATGGTGTCGATCAGCGTTTGCGCGCTGGATGGCTTTGCGACGAAGCTCGTGAGCCCGACGTCGAACGTAGCCTCATCCGCCTGCCCATGCCCATACAGGATAAAAGGCAGCTGGCTCCAGTTCGGGCGCTGGCGGAGCCGTCGCACGATCAGCCAGTCCCTCGGAGTGGTGCCAAATAGGTCCCAGGCAAGCGCGGCCGGCTGCACGCTCGCCAGTGCGCTCTCCAGGTCATCGCCAGCCTGCAGCCGGTGGATCATGAGGCCCTGGCGCCGGCTGAACGTGACTATCTCGTCGGCCAGATCGGCGGACGTCGAAATGACGAGCAGCACCTGCTGGGCATGGACGGGCTCCGCGGCTGGCTGCTGGCTCAAGTTGGGCAGCGGCAGGTAGATGTGAAACGTGCTCCCCGCGCCCGGACGCGCCTCCACCGTCAGCGTCCCGCGGTGGAGGGCGACGAGCCGGCGGGTGATCGCCAAGCCCAGCCCAATGCCGCTCTGGTTCTTGCTGCCGCTGCGCTCGGCCGTGACAAACGGCTCGAAGATGCGCTCCTGCTGATCGCTGGGAATTCCCATCCCGGTATCTTCAACCCAGATGTGCAGCTGGGCCGGCATGCCAGCGGCGCCCAGGGTGATGTGGCCGCTCTCGGTGAATTTGCGGGCGTTGCTGAGCAGGTTGAGCAGGATCTGGCGCAGGCGGACCGCATCGGCGTGAATCCACGGCAGGCGCTCGGGGAGATGGAGATCCCAGCGGACTGTCCGCGAAGCTGCGGAATTGGCCATACTGTGAAAGGTTTCCTCCAGGAGCGGCCGCGGATCGAGCGGCTCTAGGTACAAATCAAGCTCATCGATCTCAGCGCGCGAAAGGTCGAGCAGATCGTTGATCAGGCGCAGCTGGTGCTCGGCACTGTGCTGAATGTGTTCGATATCGTTCAGCAGATCCTGGGGCAGCACACTCCCGTACGGGCCAGATTCGTCGAGCGCGGTTTTCGTGCGCTCGAGAATGATGTGCAATGGGGTCCGCAGCTCGTGGCTGACATTCGCCAGCAGGCGAGTCTTGATTCGGTCGGCTTTTTCGGCGGTCAGGCGCGCCTGATGGACCTCGTTGATCAACTGCCCGCCCTTCAGCGCGCTGCTGATATACCCGCGTAACACTTCGTAGACCGAGGGGTCGCGCGGACCGATCTCAAACACGGCGTAGCCGATCTGCGCCTCGTGAAAGAAGAGCGGCTCAACCACCATGCTGAAGCGCCGCTGCTGTGGCAGCAAGTCCGGCGGCACCAACTCCCGCGAAGGACAGCGCCGCCCCCCTGACTCCAAGGTGAGCCGGCCGTGTTCGGTGTAGGCCAGGATCAACCGCGCCGCTTCAGCCGGTACGGCAGGGTTCTCATAGAGCGCGAGATAGCAGCTCGTAATCCCGAGCCGCGGCAGATGCTCGGCCAGCGCATCGGTAAGCGTCTTGATGTCGAACGCCGTGATGAGCGCCTGGCCGATCTCGTCGAGGATCACCAAGTGCCGGTCCGCCTGAAGCTGCCGATACGCCTGCACGCGCTGGGCGACCTCGCCGATCAGCACGCGGGCCTGCCCAAGCAGATCTTCGGCCCGCTGCCGCGCCTGTGAATCGAGGTATGGCAACACACCGCGGCGCAGCGCCGAGACGCTATCTTGCCACGCGGCAACGTCGTCGTCACGATCGGCCACCTGTTCCAGCACCCACTCCAACACTGTGAGAAACTGGCCGCTCGGCATGCCGCCCAGATCGGCATGAAATGCATGCAGAACCTGCTCGATTCCGGTCGCGTTGATCTCTGATGCGCTCGTTGCCTGTATCATTTCATCCAGACAGGTGTCGCGCAGTTCAGGGAACGTGACAGTTGCCTCCGCACGACGTACCTCGAGAGGTCCGATGGCGGCATGCAATACGGCGCGTGAGGGGCAACCGCACGACTGGCGCACGGCCAGTCGCGATTGCAGAGTCACAAGCGCTGGAACCTCCTCGCCGCGGCAGAGCGCCAGGACGGTATCGACCGCTGCCGATGGTCTGTCTAACCCAGCCAGTGCAGGGCATTCCAACGCTGTCTGTTGACAGTTATCAGGGCATGCGCGAGGCGATCATCCACCTGATCGAAGTCCACAGCTACCGCCGCATAGCATTTAT
>WNGB01014431.1_pt1 | contig 17348 bp, 11 predicted proteins | sample 5400681 | NCBI WGS metagenome assembly WNGB01 (sample SAMN13153367, study PRJNA577476) | soil metagenome | isolation source: 115 cm soil or saprolite under grassland replicate 2 | place: USA:California | collected 2016-06-15 | reverse complement strand
CGGGCACTGGCTCGCAGCCGAAGTCATCCGTGCATGGAAGCCCGCCACCCCGGAACCGACCTCGGGCCGGCTTCAGTGAGACCCGGCGGCTAATGGGCCGGAATCAGTGAGACAGGGCCGACTTATCGGAGACGGGACAAAAACGGAGACCACCATGATCACTCATGACACAAGGTGGTCCCTTCCCCGTGGCAACACCCCGGTCCTATCACGCTGCAAGCGACACTCCGCGGCTTGAATGCCGGGCCGGCACATTTGAGCGCTACGAGCGGTCCTGTAACCAGAGCTGTGGGGTGCCACATGGCGCAGCGGTTAAGGATCACGTTTCGATTGCGCTGGCCGGCGCGCGGGTCAGGCTGGCCGGCTACGCGTCAGGGCAGGTGGTCCAGCGAGATTTTTCTTAACGGCTGCGCTACCTGGCACTCATCCGGCGAGCACGGCGGTGGCCGGTGGCGGTTAGGTAGGCCCCGGCGAGGACGACGATCGTTCCCGTGGCGGGCAGCGCTGTGATCGTTTCGCCGCGGATGGTGGCGCCAAGACCGATCGCGACGAGTGGAAGAAGATAGGTGGTGACCGAGCCACGGGTCGAGTCAACCCGTCCGACCAGGGTGGTGAAGGCAACAAACGCCAGCGCGGTGCCGATGATCCCGAGCGCCGCGGCGGCCAGCAAGCTCGCCCAGGTGAATGAGGATGCGCCGGCGCTGGCGAGGCCGAAGGGTGCGATGATAGCCAGAGCGGCGAGCTGCGCCCACCAGACGACGGCCAGCGCACCGTTGCGCCGCTCAAGAGGCGGTGCGAGGTTGAAGGCCACACCATAAAGAGCGGTGGCCGCGAGCACGAGGCCGACTGCGAGGGCGGTCGCGTGGGCGTGACCGAGAGCTGGCCAGCTGAGGATCACGACGCCGGCAAATCCCAGCAACAGGCCAGCGGTTTGCCGACCGCCGGGCGGATGGCGGGCGGCAACCGCGGCGACGAGGGCGGTGAACAAAGGAGCAGCCGCATTGATCATGCCGGCCAATGACGAGTTGATCTGCCGCTCGGCCGCCGCGAACAACACAAACGGCAGTGCCATCCAGACCAGGCCGAGCAGCGCGATCGCCGGCCAGTCGGCGCGGGGCACGCGGCGGCGTGCGGCAGGGAAGAGCCCGAGCACGGCGGCGCCGAACCCGATTCGCAGGAACGCAACCACGGGCGGCTGGAATGCGCCGGCGCTGATCCTGATGAACAGGAATGACGACCCCCACATCACCGCCACGGCAAGCACCAGCAGCAAATCGGTCACGGCGAACGTGCCCGTTCGAGCGGTCAAGCCTGTGGCGACCCGTGCGCCCGGCTGCCGAGCGTTCGGCGACAGCGCGCTCCGCCCGCCGGTGCTGGCGATGGCATCGGCTGGCGCCAGCCGCCGCACCCAGCCCATATGCGGCTCACCGGCAGCCTTCCTGACCGGTTGCGGTGTGGCGAGACGGACCTGCTCATTCATGACTGGCTCCTCGATGGGTCCGGCCGGTCCCAAGCGGTGTCGGCGATCGTGCGTGCGGTGCGGCCGCGCCCGCCGTCGTCCAGTCCCCAGGAGACGATGCGGGTGGGGTGGATATGGATGCGCGGCTCGGGTTCGGTCACCGCTTCGGCACGCCCGCGGATCTCGACGCCGCGTGGCTGCCACGGTGGGAGCACATCGTCGACGACGATCGCGGCGCAACCGGTGCGGGCGACGTCGCGGAACTTCTTCGTGGCCGCGAAGTTGTGGCCGGTGATATGGATGACCGTGGCGTCACGGTCCAGCGCCCAGCCGACCGGGGTGATGTGGGGCATCCCGTCGGGACCGACGGTGGCGAGGCGGCCAAGCCGCGGCTCGCCTCGCAGGTAGGCCAGCTCGGTGTCGGTGAACACGCTCATGATCGCTCCTAGGTCGCTGATGTAGTTCTCGCTGTCTGAGTCGTCGTCGCAGTGCCGCGGTGGGGTCATCGCGCCGATGCCGATCAGCGTGGCCATCGTGATGGCGGCCACGCCGGTGCGGAAGCCCGCGACGCCGCCGCCGGTCAGGCTCCAGGACAAGGCACCGGCGGCTGGGCCGACCGAGAGTCCAAGCGTGCGGAACAGCGCGCTTACACCACCCGCTGTCGCGCTCATCCCCTTCGGGGTGGCGTCCAGGACAAGAGCGTGGACGGGGCCGGAGAACAACCCGTTGCCGACGCCGAGCAGTGCGAGTCGCCACGCAACATCTGGGGGGTGGGCATTGGCGTCCAGCCGCAGCAGGGCCAGCGTCGCAGCGAGGATCACGAGCCCGCCTGCGAGGGCGACGGGACGTGCGCCCACGCGGTCGGCGGCAAGCCCGGCCAGCGGTGAGAACAGCGCCATCCCGGCCGCCGAGGTAGCCAGTACCAGCCCGGTGACCGCGGCGGAGCGGTGCAGCACGTCGGAGAAGAAGTATGGAATAAGGAAAGACGCCGCCCCGGTACCGGTCACCACGAACAGCAGCGCGGCGACGGGGAAGCCGAAGGCCGGGCGCTGTATGAGCGTGATCACAGGCCGCGACTCGGCGAGACGCGCCCATGCGATCGCGGCCAGTGCGGCGGCCACGAAAAGCCCAAGAGTGGTGACGTACTCGCTCCCCGGCGGCCACCGGCTCAGCATGCCGAGGCCGAGAAACACGGCCGCGATGGATCCTCCCAGCAGGGCTGCCTCGCGCAGCAGCCCGAGATCGGGAAGGGGAAGGCCGCGCGGCCCGGGACCGGCCGGAACTGTCCGCTGCACGGGACCGGCCGGATCGGTCCGCCGGCCTGGTCCAGCTGGTACGGTACGCCGGCCGAGCCAGAGGGCGGTTGATGCGATGGGGAGGTTGATGGCGAAGACCGCGCGCCACCCGCCGGCCTGGGCCAGCAGCCCGCCGAGGCTGGGGCCGGCCAGCCCGCTGACCGGGATGAGGGTGGTGATCAGGCCCATGGCGCGGCCCCGGTGCTCGGGACGGACCGCGGCTGCGACGATCGGGAACCCGAGGATGGAGATCAGGCTTCCGAACGCGCCCTGCAGCAAACGCCCGGCCAGCAGGAGCCACAGGCTGGGCGCGGCCGCAACCAGCACGCTGGCGAGGCCGAACCCGGCGACGGCCATCGTGAAGGTCGGCCGGAGCCCGGCACGGTCCATCCAGCGGCCTGCCGGAATACCCAGAGCGGTCATCGGCAGGAAGTAGGCCAGCAGCACCCACTCGGTGATCGAAGGCGGCGCCGCCAGGTCGGTGCCGATGAGCGGCAGCGCTACCGCCACGATCGTGAGATCCAAGGCGGCGAGCATGATGGCCAGGGACACCGAAAGGACCGCTCCCCATTCGGTTCGCGGGATCTCGGTGACGGACCCCGCGTGTGTAGTGCGAGCCATGGTGTCGTCCTTTCCGGCCGGCCCATCCGGCCTGACACCATCGAGGCTCGTGCTACAACGCAGGGCTCCGCATCGGGCCGCAGCCTTATTTCCCCGACCACTGCGCCCCCCGGACCTAAGCCCACGCTTAGAGCCTGTTCGGAACCCCGGTTCGATGTGCCGCTGGCGTGCCTCAGGAACGGCGCGGAGCGGGTCATCCGCGCCCACAGCGGGCCGGGCGGCCGGCAACGCCGCCGTTCTTACCGGTGGTGCAGGCACCGCTGTTGCCTTCGGTCCCACTGGTCTGTACGAGGGGTCCTTTGAGCGAACGGCGTCCAGGTGGGTGCATCGCACGGCTCTGCTTGTTGCTCAGGAGCGCGCAGTGGGTGCTACGGTCGGCGGCGACACGCAGCGAGGTGCCCGCCTGGGCGTCGTGCAGCCAAACAAGACTCCTCTTACAGGCCACTAGGCCGGGTCTTGACCCTGGTCATCGATGAGGTGAAGACGGTGAGCTGCGGCTGCGGCCTGGACACGGGTGGCGAGGCCGAGTTTGGTCAGGATGTTGGAGACGTGCACGCTGGCCGTCTTGGCAGAGATGAACAGCTCCGCGGCGATCTCGCGGTTGGCTTTGCCGTCGGCCACTAGGCGCAGCACCTCGAATTCGCGCGGCGTGAGGCCGGTGCGGCGACGGGCCTGCTCCAGGGGGTCGTCGGTGGGGAGCGCGTCGTTCGGCCACAGCACGATGCGCGCACGGCGGGCGAGATCGTCGATCTGGTCGCGTAGCCGACAGGCCTCCAGCCGGTTGGCGAGCTCGGCCGCACGCCGCAGCCGTACTGCTGACCCTGCGCGGTCGCCCGCCGCGGCGGCCGCCTCGGCCGCGTCAAGTAGCGCCCTGGCCTCCGGGTAGGGCTGGGCGAGGTCGTGCCAGCAGGCCGCAGCGGCGTCCCACGCGGAGCTACTGGGCGCGCCCAGCGCGCGGGCGGACTCGGCCGCGAATGTCAGGGAGTGAGCTCGCTGGACCGGCGTCACGATAGGGAGCTTCTCGGCGTGGGAGCGCAGCCCGGCGAGCAGCGCTGCCGCGCGCTCCGTGTTGGCCGCGGCTTGGCGCGTGGCCCGTGCTCCCGTGACGAGCAGAGGCCAGGCGAAGCGCGCGCTGCGCTGCAGGTCGGGGCCGGCCAGTGCTTGCTCGGCGATGGTTATGGCCTCGGCGGCACGGTCCTGGGCCAAGGACAGCTCGATCTCCAGCCCGGCTAGCGGCAGCGTCTCGCTGGCGTCTTGAGTGTCCCGCACGACCACCACGTCCCGGGTTTCTTTTACCGCCGTCTCAGGGAGCTCGATGTCACCGCGTGCCAGCGCGATCTCGCCCCGGACGCGGAGAAGATGAGCACGCAGGTCTGGGATGGGCGCGAGATCGAGTGTGTGATCGGCGACCTCCAGGGCCTCGTCCCATCGTCCGAGCCCGATCAGGGCGTCGACAAGATTGGCGGCGTGCACCGCCCCGGAGGTCCGGGCCAGGCCGATCCTTGTGGCGACGGCAATGCCGTGCCGCGCGGTCTCGGCGGCTCGCTGGCACTGGCCGTACGCCACGAGCACGCTGGCTTGCCAGTGCAGGGCCAGCATGAGGGTTGCATGGTCGCCGATGGACTCGGCGATCATGCGCGCCTCGGCGAGGCGATCCACTTGTGCGATGTCGCCCTGGCGGGCGGCGAGGGTGGCGAGGCTGATAAGCGCCATGGCCTCAGCCTGCGCATCGCCCGTCCGCCGCGCGGCGGTTAGGGCCTGCGCGGCGGCGGCGCGGGCTTGTTCGTGCTCTGGGATCTGCATCAGCCGCAACGCAAGCGCGACGAGCACGGGCGCCCGCACTTGGTCGCCTGCAGGCGCGATCCGGACCGCCTCCCGCAGGTCCGCCAGGTCGTCCTCGCGGCCGAGGTGCCACCGCATCACGCTGCGCCGCTGGAGCAGGTGGGCGGCGCGCCCCGGATCGTGGTCTGGGTCGATCGCGCGCAGCGCCTGCGTTACGAGGGCGTCGCCGCGTTGGTATTCGCCGGCCCGCTCCGCCGCCGCGACAGCCCGCTCCAGGACGGTGGTCTGGTCCACGCCGAGGAGCTCGACCGTGCCGGGCGCCTCGTCCCACAGATCCAGCACCCGGCTGAGCATGACCAGTTGCTCGGTGTAGGCCAGTATTCGCTCGGCGTCGGCGGCCGCGTGCCAGGCGGCGCTCAGTGCCCTGGGCACATTGTGCGCGGCGAACCAGTGGTAGGCCAGCTCCTGGCGGGCGCCGGGATCTCCGTCCAGCACCTCGGCATAGCGGGTGTGCCAGGCGATCCGCTCGCCGGGCAGCAGATCCCGGTAGACCGCTTCCCCGGTCAAGGCATGCCGGAATGTGTAGGCGTCGGCATCGGCGACGAGCAGGTTTGCCGCGCCAGCGGGCCGCAACGCCTGCGCCAGCGCGGCATCGTCCACTCCGGTGACGGCTGTGAGCAGCCCGTGGGCCACCCGGCCCCCGGCCACCGCCGCCATGCGCAGCACGTGCTGTGTCTGCTCGGGAAGCTGCCGGATGCGGGTGAGTAGAAGGTCGCTGAGCGACTCCGGCAGATCATGCGCACCGGTGGCGAGCAGGGCCTCGACGAACAGCGGGTTGCCTTCGCTGCGCTGGTAGATCTGCTCGATGAGCTCCGCCTTGGGTTCGCGGCCCAGTATTGCCCGGGCCTGTGTGGTGACCTCACGCTTTCGCAGGCGTGATAGTTCGAGCCGCTCGACCCAGGTCAGGCGATCCAGTTCAGCTAGCAGCGGGCGGACGGGATGAGCGTGGTGCAGCTCATCCGAACGGTAGGTGACGGCGACCAGTGATGCGGGAGCGCTCTGCTGGTTTCTGACGAGGAACGAAAGCAGCTCTCGGCTGGAGGCGTCAGCCCAGTGAGCGTCCTCGATGACCAGCACCAGGCGCCGGTCCTCGGTCTCCGTGAGGCGATCGAGCAGCGTCAGCATCTCCTCAAAGAGGCGGGTGTGCGCCATGCCGGGGTCGGCGTCCACCTCGGGGCGGCCCAGGGCGGGCAGCAGCCGGGCGAGTTGCCCGGGCCCGCCCATGGGGAGCAAGGCGGCGACCCTGTCGGCGCCCATATCGTGGACCAGTTGACGCAGCGCCGCCGTGAACGGGCCGTAAGGGACTCCGCCGAGTTCCACGCAGCCGCCGGTGAGCACGCGGGCGCGTTCGCCGACACGGGTGGCGAACTCCTGCACCAGCCTGGACTTGCCGATCCCTGCCTCGCCGCCGATCAGCACGGTCGACGGAGTTCCGCTGAACGCGTCGTCCAGGGTGGCGAGCTCATCCCCCCGGCCCACTAGGGCTGGGCTCACCGAACCCGCGCTCATGCCCTCCAGGATGGGCCATCCCATCCCGCGACGTCACCCCGCTCGGTAGGTGGCGCCGTCAGGCACTCCTCCGGCGCCTCCGGCGGGCGGTCATTACCGCAGCCGCCACCGGCGGACCCGGGTGAAGGCCCTGGCCGTTCATCCGGGCACACCTGCCTCACGCAGGGACTGCCGATCCTCCCGGCGCTTCAGCCCTAACCTAGACAAGAGTCACGCACACGAGCGCCGCGCTTAAGAGGTGATGACCCCGGTTGCCATCGCGTCTGACCTCGCGCGGCTCGGGTCAGCACCTTTTCCGAAGGATGCTCACCTGCGATAACATGCGCCACCACCGTCACCTACACCGTCTCTGTGCGCGCCGATTGCCACGACGCCGGCTACACGCCGCCCGCCGGTCTGCTCGATGAACTAGCCCGGCACGCCGGACCGGCGCTACCGCCGCGAGCCCCATTCGTGCTGGCCGCGCTCATAGTTGAGCTCAAGAGGCGGTCCGTTCAAGACGCCGACTTGCTGGCGCGATGCCTGCTGCCGGGCACCGGCCTTCCCTAGAAACCGCGAGGACGCCGAGCCCGGACGCCGTGTGCATCATCGATGATCGGTGGCATAGCGCAGCGCGTCACCGACGCATGGCAGGAACCGCGGGGACAAACTCGCCACCTCAGCCGCCGGCCAGGCCCAACCGGGTGATCATGGAAGTGACGCAGGCCCGTGTCACGCGGGCCGGGGCGTGATCTGACTATTTCCCTGGCCTCTTTTGGCCTGCCCGGCCGCCGGTGCGGGGCCAAGACCAAGAGCCGCGGTCGGCGCCGGGGCCGCCGGGCTGACACGCGGGTCTTATGAGGGCATGGCTTTAGGCGTGTATCCGGTGCTGGCGGCCAGCGTTATCCTGCTCCGGCGGATCGGCAGGAAGCCCGCGTCCCGAGCGTTGGTGGTGCTCGCGAGCCTTGTCAGGTCGCCGGCGACTTGGTGGAGGCGCCCTGCTCCTGATCAGCGCCGCCGGGTCCGAAGCTGCCGCCTCCCGATGAGGCCCGCCGGATGAGCGCGGGAAGGGATTTAGTGCTGCCGCGTGAGGTCGCTTGCTGCTACTTCGCCGAACCCGACGAGCTGCGAGGGGGCTGCCATGAGGGGTTCCAGCAGGCGCTGCAGGTGTGGTATGAGCATCGTCTGCGCCGCAGGCCGTCACGTAGCGGTGGGCGCGGGCCACCAGGCCCGGGGCCTTCTTGTGCTGGCCGCCGCCATGGCCCAGCAGCACCAGGGGGCGGTTACCGGCCGGCACCGGCGGGTGACCAGAGCACGCCGGGGATGTCGCCGAGGGTGAAGAGACGTTCTGAGACGCCGTCCGAGGTCGTCTCCGAGGTGAAACGCATAGGTTCGCTGCCTTCCGGGATGCCTGCGGGCGCTCCCAGGGCCACCTATGTCAGATGAACCGCACAGCCACGAGGACGGGGAGCACCCAGCCTGATACAGCGGTAATGGGTCTCACCTCCCCGGGCCGGTCGCGTGCACGGCGACGCTACCAGACCCACCCACCACGGCCGGACAGCCGACCTGTCGTCGCGTCCGCCAGCGACATGAGGCCCGCGCCGCCACAAGCCTCTCGGCAGGCGTGACGTACCCGAGGCTTTCGTTCGGAGCGGCAAGGGCTACGCCGACACTTGTCAAATGAGGCGCACAGATCGGATGATCTGACGGCTCGGGGCCCTGGTAAGGCAACTGACTGGTCAGCCGTCGTTCTCGCTGACCAGCTCGAAGGCCATCAGCACCGGCGTCATCCACCTGGTGTGTATGGGACAACCCGGTAGTCACCATGCCCCAAGGAGGCATTGAACCCGGAGTATGCATCAAACCGTATTGATGTATTCTCCCGGTATGACTGTGGTGACTGCTGCAGGCAGGCAGCCGCCGGGCTTTCTGCGGCTGGCCGCACATCCGCTTCGCTGGCGGCTGCTGGTGGAGCTGGCACACAGCGACCGGCGGGTGCGCGAGCTCAGTGGCCTGCTTGGCCAGCCGCAGCCGCTGGTCTCCTACCACCTTGGGAGGCTGCAGGCCGAGCAGGTGGTGCAGCGGCGGCGCAGCGCCTTCGACGGGCGTGAGTCGTATTACCTGCTTGACCTGGCCCGCTGCGGCGAGCTGCTCGCCGCCACCGGTGGTGCGCTCCACCCGGGGCTAAGGCGACAGGCGAGCGCGCCTGCTGCGTCCGGGCGAACGGCACGGGCCCGGCGGGTCCGCGTGCTGTTCTTGTGTACCGGCAACAGCGCCCGTTCCCAGATCGCTGAGTCCCTGGCTGGGCAGCTGAGCGGCGGAACGGTCGAGGCGGCCAGCGCCGGCAGCCACCCCAAACCGGTGCACGCCAACACGGTGCGCGTGATACGGGAGCGGGGCATCGATCTGGCCGGACGGCGCTCGAAGCACCTGCGCGAGTTCGCCGGGCGGCGCTTCGACTACGTGGTCAGCATCTGCGACCGGGTGCGCGAGGTCTGCCCCGAATTTCCCGGCCCGCCAGAACTGATCCACTGGAGCATCCCCGACCCCGCCCGCGCCGGCGCGACCGACGACGAGAGCTATCCGGCGTTCCAGCGCACCGCCAGCGAACTCGCCGCCCGCATTCCCTTTCTGCTCGACCTGATCGAGCACAACCTATCCGCGCAGGAGGTGAGCAACAGATGACCGACGAGCTGGTCAGCGTCCGCTACATAGTCAACGACGTCGATGCGGCGATCGGCTTCTATGCCCGGCACTTCGGCTTCGAGGTGGGCCAGAATGCCTCCCCGGCGTTCGCCGAGGTCGTCCGCGGCCGGCTCCGGCTGCTGCTGGCCGGGCCAAAGAGTTCCGCCGGACGGCCGATGCCTGACGGGCGCATGCCCGGGCCCGGCGGCTGGAACCGCATCCATTTCATCGTTACCGACATCAACGCCGAAGTGGAGCGGCTCCGCGACGCAGGCATCAGCTTCCGGAACGAGATCATCAGCGGCCCCGGCGGCCAGCAGGTCCTGCTCGACGATCCCTCAGGCAACCCGATCGAGCTGTTCCAGCCTGCAGAGCCGTAGGCAACGCCATACGTTTCTGCCGGAGCCCTTCGCCGGGTAAGCCGAGGTGCGACAGCCCGGGCGGGTCGGGCCACCTTGGAGTGCGCGTCACGTTCCGTCACGCGCGTTGGCTGCGGTTGACCCACCGGACCCGCCGTTCTGGCGCGCCATCGGTCTGCAAGGACGGCGCCTTGGAGGCGCTCAGAATTGTTGTTCTGCTGCGTTCGCCCGCGAAGGCCTATCTGACTGGCTGGGCCCGTCATCGGCGCGGGCCGCGTGAGCGTGCTGCCGGGGTGCTGCAGTTACGGGGTGATCCGTCGCACGGCGAGGGTGTGACCCGCCGATCTGAGCCGGTCGGCGAGCGCGGCACCCATCGCCGTCGCTGGTGTGAGGACACCGGCGCGGTCGGGCAGGCGGTCACGGTCCAGCGCGAGGCAGAGCGCGCTTTCGCCGAGCATCACCGACGTGGCGGCGTAGCCCGGGTCGCCCCGGGCTTCGATCTTGGCGAGGTACCGCACGCCAGCCGGGGTGCGGGTGTGGATCTGCATACGGATGATGCCCGTGCGGCGGGTCTTTTCGCTGGGGCCCTCGCCGAGTACTGGCAGGAGCTGGCCGAGCAGCGCCCTGGATGGCCCGAACGCGAGCCCAGCCGCTGCAGCCCTCAACGCGGTGCTGAACGCGGCGGCCTGCACGGCCGCGGCCGGGCTGGTGCCGAAGCCGGTGACCTCCCGGTAGCGGAACCGGCGGCCATAGGCCCAGTCCTGCAGGGCGTTGCTGCGGCGCACCACGCGCGTGTTGAGGCCCGCCATGAGGAACGGCCCGACCCAGCGCCCCAGATCGGAGTCGTAGCTGACCCAGTCCAGGAGGTCGGAAGGAACCGAGTCGAACCCGCAGCAATGCACGATGCGCGTGCCCGTGCCCGCAGCCACGTCGTGGCAACGGTCGATGCTTTCCCGGATGAACAGCACTTCACCGGACAAGTCCGCGTAGTCGGTGCCCGCGCTGGCGCACGCCTCGACGAGCCGAAGCCCATGACGGCGGTAGGGCCCCACCGTGGTCGCCACGACCCGGGCCGCGCGTGCAACCGCCGCCACCGCTGCCGGGTCCGCCGAATCAGCCACCAGCAGCGGCCACGCCGACGCAGCAGCGCCGAGCCGCGCCCGGAGATCGGCGAGCCGCTGCGCAGACCGTCCCGCGAGCCCGATGCGGACGCCATCTGGCGCATGATCGGCCAGATAGCCGGCCACCAGCCGCCCGATGAATCCGGTGGCGCCGAACACCACCACGTCCAGCTCACGGCCTCCGCTCACCAGCTCATCCTAAAGACGCAACCCCCGGCGATCCCGGCCCTGAGCAGCCGCCCGCCGCGGATTTACCGGTGCGGGCAAGACGAATGAGGTCGCGGGCTAGACTATCAGCGATGAGGTGGTCCCAGTCATTCGCTGCAGGGCCGCCGCGCGAGCGGCTCACGCCAGCGGACGTTCCCCTATCCGCTCGGTGGCCGCGCTCCTTCGCCGACCAGACCAGCTCCAGAAGAGGCCCGGCTGCGACGCCGCATCGCATCACGCCTCCGCCTGCGTTTCCCGTCGCCAGATAAGACTGACCACCAAGCGCAGGGAGGACGCGACGAATGGATGTGCCCCGCCTGACGCAAAGGCGACGCGCACTCCTGCCGCCGGCCGGGCGTTGGCGAGCTGGTCACTGAGCGTCGCAGAGCCTCCTGTTGAATGAGCGCGCAGTGCCGCCGTTATGCGCAGCTGATGGCCCTTCGCTGCTTTGTCCACTGAAGGGCGCATATCAAGGCAATATGCACCCGGGCGAGCCAATGCGGTGTCGGATGATCGCCGGGAGTAGCAGCTTGCCGCCGGGCCGCTGGAAGCCGGCCGTTAGATCACTGTCACGGCAGCCAGGCGCGGGTGTCTCGCTCCGTTGGCGCGGTAGGTACCGGTTTTCTTGCTTGACTGTTGACTGTTGACTGGCGCCTGGGGGCCGGCGGACAATGATCGTCTCGCACTTCGAGGGGGTCGCGATGGCCTGGCGGCTGGATGGCACGTATTTCGAGAACTGCTCCTGTGACATGGTGTGTCCGTGCACGACTTCGGGGCTGACGATGCCCGCCGATCAGGACCGTTGCCGGGTTGTGCTGGCTTTCCACGTGGACCGCGGTGAGGTGGATGGGCTTGACGTCAGCGGCAAGACGGTGGTGATCGTCGCCGACACCCCGCCGGTGATGGCTGACGGCAACTGGCGGGTCGGCGTGGTGATGGACGCCGCGGCGTCCCCGGAGCAGGCGGCTGGCCTGGGCGCCATCTTCGGCGGGCAGGCGGGTGGGCCGATGGCGGCGCTGGCGCCGCTGATCTCGGAGATGCTGGGCATGGAGCCGGCCCCGATCGAGTTCGTTGACGACGGCCGGAGGCATTCGCTGCGGGTCGGCGACTTGATCGACATTGAGATCGAGGACTTCGTCCCCCCGCAGCTGCCGGGCGGCGAAGTGGAACGCCTCACCGGCATGTTCCACCCCGCGAACTCCACTTTGACGATCGCCAAGGCGAACCGGTCCACGGTTTCGGCATTCGGCCTGTCGTTCGCCAACGAGGGCAAGAACGGCCACAGCGCGCCCTTCTCCTGGTCCGCGTGACCACCGCCGCGCCGACGCTGCGGCAGCTGACTCGGCCGGCGTCGGTCCTTCTCGTCGTGGCCGCCGGAGGGTGGCTGGCCGTCGTCGCCGTCGCCCGCGGGATGGGCGCCATGCCCGGGACGATGGGCCTGTCTTTTGGTGTGTTCGTGGGTGTGTGGTCGCTGATGATGACCGCGATGATGTTGCCCACGATCGCTCCGTTCGCCGCGCTTTACACCCGCGCGCTCACCGGTCACCGGCCGCGGCGGATTGCGGAGCTCGCCACCGGGTACCTGCTGGTCTGGACGTTTGCCGCTGGGCCGGCCTATGCGCTGGCCTGGCTCGCTGGCGAGCTGGCCGGTACCCGGCCGGCGGCGAGGGTGATGGCAGCCGCGATCTTTGCGGCCTGCGGCATCTACCAGCTCACCCCGGTCAAGGACCGGTGCCTGGCCAAGTGCCGCTCCCCGTTGGGGTTCGTCCTGAAGTACGGCAGCTACCGGGGCCGGCTGAGGGACCTGCGGGTCGGCATGAACCACGGCGCGTACTGCCTGGCCTGCTGCTGGGCGCTGATGGCGATCCTCATCGCGGCCGGGCTGATGAACCTGGCCGTGATGGTGGCGCTGGCCGCGGTGGTCCTCGCCGAGAAGACCTGGCGCTGGGGACCCGGCCTGAGCCGCGCGGTCGGCGTGGCCGCCCTGATCCTGGCCGTGGCGGTCGTGTTCTGGCCCTCGCTGGTGGCGGGGTTGTATCAGGCACCAGGGATGCCCGGGGGTGGCATGTCCCGCAGCGCCATGCTCACTCGGTGACCGGCGCAATACCGGCTGCGCAGAACAGCGCTCGGCGCTCCGGATCGGCTCGGACAGGTGCCAGCGTCGATGTTACGCACCGTGACCACCATCCACGACATGTCACGTGCCAGAACCGCCGATCTGCACGTCGGCACCGCCCGCGCCATCGTGTTTAGCCGTCAGCGCGCGCCGCCGCCGTTACGGGCGGCGGGCCGGTGGGCCTGCGGCCTCCGGCAGCGGGGTTGGGTGCGGTCCCTCAAACAGGAAAGGCTTGCTGGAGCCGCACCGCGATCAGCTTCTCGACCAGTGGCACCGGTGGGGGCTGGCCGGTACTGAAGCGCAGGCCCCTGACGAGGTTGAGCCACCCTTGGGCCCCGGTTGCCAGGCGGCCCCTCACACCCGGCAGCGGGCACGCAGCCACGTCCCACCGGCGCGGCTTGACAGCCGACGGGTGCCCGGCGCCCCATGTGTATCCGTGGCCACTGTACGGCACCTCTATCTCCATGTAGGCGCCAAACACCAGAGCGGTGATCGCGCGCGCCGCGCCCGCTGGCCGGGCCCGGAAGCGGGCACGCTCCCCCCGCCTCCGGCTCACAGCCGGCCCCGCATGGGGACGCCTCCCCTTGTGTCCCAGCGCGGCCGCGCGCAATCCTCGTCTAAACGCGGCGGCCACCGCACATCTCGGGGGAACACAATGATCACGCCAGCCTCTCATCACACCGCCTCCGGCTTCCAACGGCGCATCTTCAACCGCCGATCCCGGACGCTATGCACAAGGCAGAGCCGCCGGCACCGGATGAGTCTGTATAGACCAAACCCGACTTCACGTTGGAGGCCTGGTCCGGCCAGACGGTGGGTAAGCGCCTGGCCGGCGTGCAGGTCTACGGCCCCGTCCGGGCCTGGCCGTCGGCGTTGGCGGTCGCGGGACGCACGCTACTGCGGGTGGTGGACCTCGTGCCGGTGATGTGCCTGGCCGGCTTCATCACCATGCTTACCACCGGCGGCCAGCAGCGGATCGGCGACCTGGCTGCCCGCACCGCCGCAGCACGGGCAGCCGCGGCGCGCTACCGAGCCATGGCGGCCGTGCCGCTGGCCGCCGTTGTGCTGGCTGCCGTCGGCTTGTCCGCCTACCGGGCCACCTCGCCGGAGACCACCCTGACCTACCGGGCGCATGGCGTCTGGCTCGGCTACCCGGCAGGCTGGCAGGAACAGACCGGCCATACGGCCGGGCGGGGAGGCGGGGCAAAGCTATGGCGTACTGCGGTTGGCCCCGGCACGCCGGCTACCAGCGCCCTGACCGTAAGCGCCATGAGCACGGCGACCCCTTTGGCCCGCACACCCCCGGTGAGCAGCCCGGCCAGCGGGAGGCCCGGTAACGGCGGGCCCGGCGCAAAAGTCGTTCCGGCCCCAGCCGGGTTCGCGCTGTCGCACAGCGCCGATGTACACAACGGGCCGATGAGCGCCGCCGATTTCAACCAGTACCTGGGAGCGGGGAATCTAGCCGCCAGCCTCCACTTCGTCCGCGGCTACGACGTCACCTACGACAGCACCACCAACAGTGACAGCATCGAGGTGACCCTGTTCCAGTTCGCCACCCCAGCCGACGCGGCCAACTTCAAGGCGGGCTTTATCCCTGGCGGGCCGATCAGCTCCAGGGCCGATCAGGTCATCCCCGGAGCCGAGGACTACGACTCCACGGCGCCCTATCAAGGCGCCTACGACCATGGTGTCGTCGCCGCCAAAGGGAATTGGGCATTCGTGCTCGATGACGTAACCGAGAGCGCCGCCCCAGTACCCCTAGTGGACAGGATGGCGCGCCTGCAGTTCGCCGCGCTGCCCGCGCCGGGCCGTGCGAGCGCGCAACCCGGTGCCGAGCGGATCACCAGCTACGCGGCGTGGATCACGATTTAGCGTGACGGGTCGATCCTGGTCACCGAGAAGATCACTTATGATTTGGGCAGCGACCAGCGGCACGGCATCTTCCGGGTCATACCGGTCCGGCTCCGCCACGACGGCTCCTACGACCGGCTCTACCTGATCGCCGTCCGGTCGGTTCGGTCACCGGATGCCCCTGACCGGTACACGGTGCAAAACAACGGCTCCTCCGTCCGGATCAGGATCGGTGACCCGAACCGGACCATCACCGGCCAGCACACCTACACACTGTCCTACCTGGTCCGCGGCAGCCTGACCGCGATCCCTAGGGGCGACAAGCTTTCTTGGAACGCGGTCGGGACCCAGTGGGACGTGCCCATCGACCGGGCGACGGTACAGGTGAGCGCGCCGGTGGCGGTGACCCGGGCCGCCTGCTTCGCTGGGCCATTCCGCTCGGCCCGCTCCTGCCAGCGAGCCGGCATCACCGACGGGATCGCGCACTTCGCACAGGCCGGGCTCGGCCCACACGAAGGCCTGACCGCCGTGGTGGCCATTCCCCAGGGCGCGGTCGCCTCGGTCGGCCCCATTCTCCAGGAGCGGTGGACCTGGCAGCGGGCGTTCGCGGTGACGCCGGTGTCTGCCGGTGCCGCCGGTGGCCTGCTGGCTGTGCTGGCGGCCACCGCAGCCGTGGTGCTGGCCAGGCGCCGGGACCGCCGGCACCCCGGACGGTACTCCGGGCCGGCTGCCCCGGTTGTGGACGCAAGGGCCGGGCAGGCGGTGCTGGCGTTTGGCCACGGAAAGCCGCCGATGGAGCCCGCGCCCCCCGCGGACCTGCGGCCCGGGCAGGTCGGCACGCTGCTGAACGCAGTGGTCACCCCCCGCGACGTCACGGGCACGATCGTTGATCTGGCGGTACGCAGGTACCTGCGGATAGAGGATGCCCTACGGTCGGGGCACCACCTGCGTCCGGACTGGCGGCTAGTCCGGCTGAAGAAGTCCGGCGGCCTGCTGAAGTACGAGCAGATACTGCTCGATGGCCTGTTCGAGGGCGCGGCGACCCGCTCCGGCGCGGCAGCAACGCGGCTTTCTGAACTCGCCCCCGCCTTCGCCCGGCGGCTCAAGCACGCCCAAGACGCCCTGTATGCCGACGCGGCCGAACGAGGCTGGTTCACCGCCCGCCCCGACCGGGTCCGCCGCACGTGGCTGGCCATCGGAGCGGTCATGTTCGCGGCCGGCCTGGTAGCGGTGATCGTGGCAGCGGCCGGCACCCACCACCTGGGGCTGGTGCCGGTCCCTGTAGCCCTGGCCGGCGGCGTGCTGATCGCCGGGGCCCGGTGGATGCCGGTACGCACGGCCGAAGGAACCGCCCTGGCCCGCCGGGTCGCGGGATTCCGCAATTTCCTCCGGACCACCACGGCAACCCAGGCCCAGCCCGCCGGGCAACCTGACACGCTGTATGACTACCTGCCCTATGCGATCATCTTTGGCTGCACGCAGCAGTGGGCCGCCCTGACCGCGGCGCAAGCGGGCACCGAGCGGGCGCCGTCGTGGTACCGAAGCAGCGGGCCATTCTCGCCGGACACCTTCTGCTCGCTGCCGCGCCTCGGCTATTACTTCTCCACCTTTCACCACTTCACCGCCAACACCAGCAGCTGGACGGCAAATCACGCCCCCAGCACGGGCGGCGGGTTCTCCGGCGGCGGCGACTTCTCCGGCGGCGGTGGCGGCGGAGGCGGAGGCGGATCATGGTGACCGGCACACCGGCAACAGCTGCCAATTCCGGCACGATCGGTCATTGGCACACCAGCGGACCCGCTCACATTGTCTCTGTGTAGGAACGTTGCGGCCTCCGGCGAGGCGGGATCCGACCGTGAAGCTCGCGAACCACCGGGCGCCCGCAAAAGCCGGGGACCCGGCCTCGCCCATAACCGGGGAATCTGCTGCATGCGGCGGGACCCAATCCAGCCATTGGACACCCGCGCAGAGTCGGCGCTCGGGAGCAATCGGCGGCTGAGGATTCGCCTTCGCGGGACGGCAGTCGGTGACCTGGTGTGATGACCGTGGCCGTCTTACCGTGGGGTTCTCGTTGTTCGCTGGGGCCTCGGCTGGCCCAGCATCGGGGTCTCAGCCTGAGTCCCCGGAGGTGCCCGATGGCCACCACGATCCCGTCCGCCGCTCTAGCCCCAGTTTCCGGTGATCATGGGTTCCTGGCTGCTGGCCGCGATGTGATCTGACGCGGTTTTCCCTGGTGACACACCGCTTCTGGTGCTTGACTGCACTCTCATCCTGGCCTATGACCTAAATTGTGGCAAGCCT
>WNGB01006377.1_pt1 | contig 17352 bp, 16 predicted proteins | sample 5400681 | NCBI WGS metagenome assembly WNGB01 (sample SAMN13153367, study PRJNA577476) | soil metagenome | isolation source: 115 cm soil or saprolite under grassland replicate 2 | place: USA:California | collected 2016-06-15 | reverse complement strand
CAGCGGAACGCGTCGCCGTGGACCGCATGCTTGGCCTCGAGGTCCTGCGCCCGGTTCTCGCCGACGATCTCGATGCCTGCTTCGACGAGCACGCCCATGTCCTCGGCGCTCACGTACTTGGTCGCGGCCACGATCTGAACCTCCGCGCCGACCTCGGCGCGGATCCGGTCGTAGCGCTCTCGGATCTGCTCAGCTCGCAACAACGCCGATCACGCCGTGTGTGCCCCGGGGCTTCCCCATCCGGCGCTCGGAGAAGAAGAGCTCGGGATTGCAGAACGTGCAGAGGTCGAGACGCTCGACGGCAGAGCAGCCGGAGCCGCGGAGAGCGCGTTCCGCCGCCGTCCAGAGGTCGAGCTTGCGGCCCCGCATCAGTCCTGGGCCGTACCTGGACGCGAAGGCGTCCTCCACCTCAGGCCCGACCTCGTAGCAGCAAGGCCCGATCGAAGGGCCGATCGCGGCCGAGAGGTGTGTGCCGCCGAGGGCGGCGGCGCCTGCCTCCACGATCCCCTCCAGCAGCCCGCGCCAGCCGGCGTGCAGAACGGCGAGGCCCGGAGCGGAGCCGTTGGCGCGCGCCATGGCGATCGTGAGGCAGTCGGCGGCGAGCGCGAGCATCGGCTCTTCGGGCTCGTCGCTCCAGAGCCCGTCGCCGGGGGCTCCCCGGCTGCCGGGAACAGCACGGTGGACGCCGGCGGAGTGGTGCTGGCGGTTGAGGGCGATCCTCGCCGGATCGGCTCCGATCGCAGCGCACAGCCGCCGGCGGTTCTCGTCCACCCGCTCAGGCTCGTCGCCGGTCATGCGGCCGAGGTTGAGCGATGCGAACGGGCCCTCGCTGACCCCACCCTCCCGCGTCGAGAAGACGACCTGGTACGGGCCTTTGACGTCCCAGGGGATCATGGGAGCTCCGCGATCAGCTCTCGCGCGGCCGCAAGCTCGGACTCCCGCCCGTCGAGCTCGCCGTTCAGCTTCCGGCGGCGCAGCTCGGCCAGGATCTCCCCCACCCTCGGCGACTCGCCCAGCCCCAGCTCGGCGAGGTCGCCGCCGCCGATGTCGAGCTGGATGTCGCGGAGCTGCCGGAAGTACACGTGCAGGGGCTCGAGATCCGCGAGCGCCAGCGCGAACAGCGGCGCGTCCGGCGCGTAGGGCTCCGCCAGGGCCACGACCTCGGCCGGCTCGGCCTCCTGGGCGACAAGGCGCTCCACGATTCGGGGCGCCACGGTTACCGCTGCGGCGATCTGCTCGGCGTCGCGTCGCCGCACCTTTAGGCCGGAAAGCCAGTCGTAGACCTCGTTCGGCGGGAGCTTGCGTGCGAGCACGATCAGGCCCATGCGCCAGGCCGGAACATCCAGGCTGTAGCGATCTTCGAGCGCGGTCATCCGCCGCACGAGGCGGACGGCCTCCTCGTCCGCGGCCAGGTGCGGATGGACTGCGCTGTCGGCTCCGAGCTCGCCCAGGCGGACGATCGAGTGGGCGATGTCGCGCTCTTCGAGAAGCGCCTCCAGCTCGTCGCGGAGGCGCGCGGAGGAGAGGTCGCCGACGAGCCCCATCTCGATGCAGTCGTGCGCGAGTTGGAGCGTGACCTCGTCCATCCGGAGGCCGTAGCGGTTCTCGTAGCGAACCGCGCGGAAGATCCTGGTCGGATCGTCGATGAACGAGCGGTCGTGGAGGACGCGGATTGTCTCCGCGGCGAGGTCGCTACGACCGCCGAACGGATCGACGAGGCGGCCGAAATCCTCGCCCTTCAGGGAAAGGGCCATTGCGTTGATCGTGAAGTCGCGCCGGAAGAGATCCTCGTGGATGGTGGCGTGCTCGACGGCGGGTAGGACCGCGGGTGCCTCGTAGAGCTCCGTCCGCGCGGTCACGACGTCCACCCGGCCGCCGTCGCCGTAGAGGACGACGGCCGTTCCGAACCTCTCATGCGGGTGGACACGACCTCCGAGGGCGTCGGCGAGCGCTCCTCCGAGCGCGATCGCGTCGCCCTCGACGGCGATGTCGACGTCGAAGCTGGGCTCGCCGAGAAGGATGTCGCGGACGGTCCCGCCGACGAGGTAGACGCCGTCGAACGCTTCGCTGACCGCGGCGACCGCATCGAAGACGGGGCGGAGTTGGGTGAGCGCCTCGAGCTCGGCTCGTAGGTTCTCTTCGGGCTCGTGCGCGGCCGTCATGAGGGCAATTGTGCCTCTCGCGGCGGCGGAGTCTCTACAGCGCCGCGATTGCCTCGATCTCCACCTTCGCTCCCGAGGGGAGCGCCGAGACCTCGACCGTGGCCCGCGCCGGGGGCTGATCGCCGACGTGACGGGCGTAGACCTCGTTCATTCCCTGGAAGTCGCCGAGGTCGACGAGGTAGACCGTCGTCTTCACGAGCTTGTCGAGGCCCGAGCCCGCCTCCTCCAGAATGGCGCGCAGATTGGCGAACACCTGCTCGGTCTGGTCCTCGATCGTCTCGACGACGATCTCTGCGTGCTCCGGCCGCAGGGCGAGCTGGCCAGAGACGAACACGAGCCCACCGGCCTGGATCGCCTGCGAGTACGGCGCCCCCTGAAAGGGCGCGGGTGCGTTCTCGGTGCGAACAACTTCCTTCATGTCCTCCGCGCTCCCTTCTTCGGGGCTCTCCGCTGCTCGCAGGCGAGGCCAAGTGCCGAGCCGAGCGCCTTGAAGATCGCCTCGAGCACGTGCTGCTCGTCGTCGCCTTCGACCAGCCTGACGTGGAGATTCAATCCCGCCTCCGCCACGAACACCTCGAGGAATCCCGCAACGAGGTCGCTGCCGAGCCCGGCTACGTGTACCCCGGACAGATCCACGTTCGAATAGACGAGCGGCGCCTCGGCAACATCCAGGGAAACCGACGCGAGCGCTTCATCGGCCGGAAGCGCGCTCATTCCGTGCCCGCGTGCACCCTCGGCGCGCAGGGGAGCATGCAGTGCCTTGCCGAGGGCGCGAGCGGCCGCCGCGACCTGACCGGCGCCGGCGCCGGCGGCAAGAGCGAGCGTCAGGTCGAATGACCCGTATCGAGCCAGCACGCCAAGAAGGTGGTCGAGGACGGAAAGGCCCGTCTCGACCTTGGCCTGGCCGGTGCCCTCGACCGTGAGCCGCGCCCGGACGCGGCGTTTGCGCTCGACTTTCTGAGCCACGTCCGCCCTAGCCTTGGACGCGCTCGATCTGCGCGCCGAGCGACCGCAGACGCTCGTCGATTCGCTCGTAGCCGCGATCGATCCAGTGGATGTTTCCGATCCGGGATCTTCCCTCTGCGCAGAGGCTGGCGATCAGCATCGCCCAGCCCGCGCGGACGTCCGGGCTCTCCATTCTCTGCCCGTACAGCTTCGAGGGCCCGATGACGACGACGCGATGCGGGTCGCACAGGGTCAGGCGCGCGCCCATGTTGATCAGCTTGTCGACGAAGAACAGGCGGCTCTCGAACATCTTCTCGAAGATGAGGATCGTCCCGACTGCCTGCGTCGCCATGATCAATGCGATCGAGGTGAGGTCAGCCGGAAACGCCGGCCAGGGCCCGTCCTCGATCTTCGAGATCTGGCCCCCGAGGTCGTCGCGGATCCGCAGCTCCTGATCCGGAGGCACGCGCACCGAGTTGCCTTCGATCTCGAGCCTGATCCCAAGCCGCTCGAAGCCGTGCACGATCGAGACGAGGTCCTCGACCGGAGCGTCCTCGATCGTGACGTCGCCCCCTGTCACGGCGACGCACCCGATGAAGCTTCCGACCTCGATGTGGTCGGGACAGATCGACCAGGAGCCGCCGCTCAGCTCGCGGACGCCCTCGATCCGGAGGACGTTCGTCCCGATCCCCGTGATCCGCGCGCCGAGCGAGATGAGGAACTCGCAGAGATCCTGGACGTGCGGCTCTGAAGCTGCGTTCGCGATCACCGTCTCCCCGCGCGCGAGCACTGCCGCCATCACCGCGTTTTCGGTCCCCGTGACACTCGGTTCGTCGAGGTACATCTCCTTGCCCGTGAGAGCCTCGACCCTCATCTCGAATTGGCCTTCCATCGCGACCTCCACGCCGAGCTCCTGCAGGGCGTGGATGTGGACATCGAGGCGGCGGCGGCCGATCGGATCGCCTCCGGGCGGCGGCACGAGCGCGCGCCCGAAACGGGCGAGAAGCGGGCCGGCGAGGAGGATGGAAGCGCGCATCCGGCGGCAGAGGTCCTCGGGCAGCTCATAACGGTTCGCGTTCGCCGTCGACACACGCACCTCATTCGGGCCCTGCCACTCCACGTCCGCACCGACCTCCGAGAGGAGGTTGAGCATCGTCTCGACGTCGCGGATGCGCGGCATGTTCGACAGCTCCACCGGCTCGGGGGTGAGAAGGCATGCGGCGAGGATCGGGAGCGCGGCGTTCTTGTTACCCGCGGCGCGGACCCGGCCCTCCAGGGCGTGTCCCCCTTCGATGACGAAGGACTCGACGCCGTGAGCCACTGCCGACTCGGTCACGACCGCTGTACCCTAGCCCACGCCGTGGAACCCACTCGCGAGCGCGCTTGGGAGACCCTGACCCGCTACACGAAGAGCGAGGCGCTTCTTCGGCATGCGCTTGCGGTCGAGGCGGCCGTCCGCGCCTATGCGAGCCATTTCGGCGAGGACGAGGAGCTGTGGGGCGTGACCGCGCTGCTGCACGACTTCGACTACGAGATCCACCCCACGCTCGACAAGCATCCTCAGGACGGCGCGGCCATTCTTCGGGAGGAGGGTTATCCCGAAGAGGTGATCGAAGGCGTTCTCTCCCACGCCGAGCATCTGTCGCTGCCGCGGGACACGGAGCTGAAGAAGACGCTGTTCGCCTGTGACGAGCTGTGCGGGTTCGTGCACGCGTGCGCGCTCGTCCGGCCGACCGGGCTCGACGGGATGGCGCCCAAGTCGGTGCGGAAGAAGCTCAAGCAGCCGTCCTTCGCCGCCGGCGTCCACCGGGAAGACGTCTACAAGGGCGCGGAGGAGCTCGGCGTCGATCTCGACGAGCACATCGCGTTCGTGATCGAGGCGATGCAGCCGATCGCGGGCGAGCTGGGGCTTCGGACCGCGGCCGACGTCACGAGCTGACGGCCGCAGCCAGCCGTTGCAGGTCTTTGTCGCTCGTCCAGTAGCCGCACGAGGCGCGAAGCCACTTGGTGCCGGGGAGGTCCCGGATGACGACGCCCTGCTCGTAGGCGCGGGCGGCCGTTTCCTCCGCATTGCCGTGGCCGACGAAGGTGACGAGCGTCGCCTGGTCCGGCTCCGTCACAAGCTCCACGCTGTCGGCGAGCAGCTCGCGGCAGCGCTCGGCAGCGCGCAGGCCGCCCTCGAAGCGCCATTTGGGCGCAACGTCGATCGCGGCCAGCAGCCCGTCGAGCGAGGCCGGCGCGATCCAGCCCGAGTCGAAGCGTGCGGCACCTGGTCTCGGCACGAACGCGCCGTCAGGCTCGTAGCGCTCCTGAGCAAAGTACGTGGGCGCCCCGACCTCAAGCCTCTCCGGGTCGGCGACGTAGAGCGCCCCGGTCGGATCGGGCCCGCACAGCCACTTCTGACCGGAGATGGTGTAGAAGTCGATTCCGGCTGCGTCCACCGGGATCGCGCCCACCGATTGAGCTCCGTCCACCAGCACCGGCGCTGCGACGCGCTCCTTCAGATCTGCGATCGGCAACAGCTGCCCTGTCATCCACGAGACGTGCGAGACCGCGACAAGGCGGGTGCGCGGAGTGACCTCGGCGAGGATCGCGTCGAGCGCCTCTTCCGCCGGGCACTCTCGCAGGTGGGCAACCCGCACGCGCGCGCCCGAGGCGTGTACAGGCCCGAGCAGACCGAAGTGCTCCACGTCGGTCGTCACGATTTCGTCCTCCGGCCGCAGGCCGAGCCCGGCGAGGACGGTGCTGCAGCCGCGGCTCGTGGAGTCGACGAGAGCGACGTTTTCCGCCGACACATCGATAAGCCTGCCGATGCGAGCCCGCAAGCGCTCACGAAGCTCGAGCATCTCGTCGAAGTACGGCCGACCGCTGCGCCCGCGCTCGAGATCCGCATCGAGATGGCGCCGCATCGCCTCGACGGTGGCTCGTGCGAGCGGCCCGGCGCTGCCGGCATTCAGGTACGCGAACCGCTCGAGGACCGGGAAAGCGGCGCGGGCTTCCTCGAGCGTCACTCGACCACCACCTCGAGAGGTGCATGGTCGGAGAGGACGACGCCGTCCAGCGTGTGCTCACCCGCCCTTGGCCCCGAAACGAGCTTCAGGCCGCGCACGAGGATCTGGTCGATGCTGCCCGGGAGCGGGTCGGAGAATCCGCGCTGCCGCAGCAGCTCGTACGTCGTCCCCTCGCCCGGACGAAGATTCGCGTCGCCGGCGATTATCGCCTCCGAGTCTGCCTGGCTCTCCACGAGGTCGGCGACGCTGCGGAACTGCTCGTCGCCGGCCGTGTGGAAGTTTGCGACGAAGATGCGGCCGTCGAGGCGGAGCCCGTGGACGATGCGGCGCAGCCCGGACGCGCTGACGATGAGCGTCCGTTCGTGGCTGACCGCGAAGCGCGGCGCAACGAGGATCGCGTCTCCCTCGCCGGTAAACGCCGAGCGGAGCATGCCGTGATGCAGCTCCGTGAGGCGGCGTCCCAGCTCCGCGCTCCCGAGCCTCGGCGCGCGCGCCACTTCCCCGACCGCCTGCATCCCGCTCCATCCCTCGAGCTTCCGCAGGGCCCACACGGGCACCTCCTGCAGGCACACCACATCAGGCTCGTCCGCGACGGCGTACCGAACCATCTCCTCGAGGAAGGCACGTCGCTGCGGCGGGACCGAGTTGCCGTGGAAGAGGTTCCAGGAGCGGACGAGGATGGCGACTAGTGTAGGACGGCGATGTTCAAGCGGCGCTTCTCCGACGTCGTCAAGCGGCAGCTCGAGCTGTTCGAGCGCGAGTATTCCGATCTGATCCGGGACTGCGACGAGGCGGAGGAGGCCTACGACCGGGCCGATCGCGACGACTCCGAGGAGCTGTACGGGGACTACATGGATCTCGTCGAGACCGGAACCGAGGCGCTGGCGGAGCTGCGGGACAACTACGCGCGCACGCTGGACGATGCCGCCATCGGGGAGTACTCGGAGGTCTTCAACCGGGCAGTGGCCAGGCGGCTCCCGCGTTTCGCGCTCGAGATCGAGGACGTATGACGCTCCGAGAAGACCTCTTAGAACGGTTCGCGTGGGTCGAGGGCCATGCGGACGTCTGGCGCCTGTTCTCGGACGGCGAGCTGTTCAGGCGGATCGCCGCAGCCCTTGCAGAGCCGTTCCAGGATGCGACGAAGGTTGCGGGCATCGAGGCTCGCGGTTTCATCCTCGGTGGCGCGGTCGCCGCCGAGCTCGGGGCCGGTTTCGTCGCCGTCCGCAAGGAAGCCGGGCTCTTTCCCGGGCCGAAGGCCTCCCGCCGCACGGAAGCCGACTACCGTGGCAACGAGAACATGCTGCGCATTCAGCGAAGCGCGGTGCAGGCAGGCGACCGAGTGGTGCTGGTCGACGACTGGGCCGAGCGCGGCACGCAGGCGCTTGCCGCCCGGGTGTTGATCGAGGAGTGCGGCGCTATCTTCGCGGGCTTGTCGCTCGTGGTCGACCAGCTCGACGAGGCGGTGCGGGAGCGGATCGGGCGTGTGCATGCGCTCGTCTCCGCAGAGGAGCTCGGGCCCAGCGGCTGATCAACGGTGCCCGAAGTGGTGCGCGCCCGGGAGGGCGGCTCCGACGTCGGCGCTTCCGGCAACACGGCGAGCGAGCGGGGCGAGTGTCTCCAGCTCGGAGACGAGGACGTTACGGTTACGGCCGAGGCGCTCGAACGTTCCGCGCGCGAGCAGCAGCGGCTCGGCCCGAACGATCGCCCGGTGGCGCTCGTACACCGGCGGAGGCACGATCAGGTTCATCTGGCCGTACTCGTCCTCGAGCAGCATGAAGACGACCCCGTTCGCGGTCGAAGGGCGCTGGCGGGCGACCGCCATTCCTGCGACTGCGACCCGGCGGCCGGAGGAGAGCTCCCGCAGGTCTTGACTGGACAGCGTCCCTTCGGGAAGGTGCGGGCGCAGGAGCTCGAGTGGGTGAACGCCGACCGAGAGCCCCGTCTGGCGGTAGTCGGCCAGCATCCGCTCCCAGTCGCTCAGCTCGGGTAACTCGGGCGTCTCGGCGGTCGGCTCGAGCGGAAGCGCGAGCTGCTTCTCCGTTCCCCCGCTTCCGGGCACGGTCTGAGAGCGAGGCACGAGCCCGAGCTCCCACAGCATCCGCCGGCGAGGCTCGCCGAAGCAGTCACAGGCGCCGGAGGCGACGAGCGCCGTCAGCCGGTCGCGGTCGAGCGACGAGCGCTGGGCGAGGTCGACGACCCCCTGGAACGGCCCGCCGCGGTCGCGCCCGGCCACGAGCGCCTCGGCCGCTTCCTCGCCGAGCGACTGAACGTAATCTAGGCCGACTCGAACGGCAGAGTCCTCGAGCTCGCACTTCGCCTCGCTGAGGTTGATGTGCGGCGGCCGCACCTCTACCCCGCGCCGTTGGGCATCGCGGACGAGGCTCGCAGGCGGGTAGAAGCCCATCGGCTGCGCGTTCAGCAGCGCGCAGAGGAACTCGGCCGGGTAGTGGTGGCGCAGCCAGCTGGATTGGTATGCGAGCAGCCCGAACGCGGCCGCGTGCGACTTGGGAAAGCCGAAGCCGGAAAAGCCGACGAGCTTGTCGTAGACCTCATGCGCCTTCTGCTCGCCCACCCCCTTCGCGAGCGTTCCTTCGACGAAGCGGGCGCGGTAGGCCTCGAGGGCCGCCGCGCTCCGCTTGCGGCTCATCGCGCGGCGCAGGCCCTCCGCCTCGCCGACGGTGAACCCCGCCAGCGCGATCGCCACCTCGAGTACCTGATCCTGGAAGACGACCACCCCGAGCGTCGAACGCAAGGGCTCCGCCAGCAGCGGATGGTCGGCCGGAGGGACGTAGCTCGGGTCCTCGCGCAACCGCTGCCGCCGCTCGATGTAGGGGTGGACGGCCTTGCCCTGGATCGGCCCCGGGCGGACGAGCGCGACCTGCACGGTTAGATCGTCGAGGTTCTCGGGCTGCGTGCGGAGCAGGCTCTGCATTTGCGCGCGGCTCTCGATCTGGAAAGCGCCGACCGTGTCGGCCCGGCGGATGTCCTCGTAGACGGCCTGGTCGTCGAGCGGGATCCGCGACAAGTCGATCGGCTCGCCCCGCACCTGCGCTATCTGCTCGACGCAGTCCTCCACCGCCGAGAGCATCCCGAGGCCGAGCAGGTCGATCTTGAGGAAGCCCGCGTCCGCGCAGGAGTCCTTGTCCCACTGGCACATCTGGCGTCCCGCCATCGCCGCCGGCTGGACAGGGACGAGCTCAATGAGCGGGCGGCTCGAGATCACCATCCCGCCCGGGTGCTGGGAGATGTGGCGCGGGAGGCCGGCGATCTCCGCGCACAGCTCCCCGAACGCGCGCCAGCGTGGCGAGGCGAGCTTCGCAGGCGCGTCGGGGAGCAGCGCCAGCTCGTCGGCGACCCGCTTCGGATTTCCGTCGGTCAGGCGCGCGAGCCGCTCCAGCTCCGCGAACGGGAGGCCGAGCGCCTTGCCGAGGTCGCGAATCGCTCCCCGTGAGTGGTAGGTGGAGAAGCTTGCGACCAGCGCGGCGTGCTCGCGGCCGTATTTCTCGGTGACGGCGACGATCAGCTTCTCGCGGATGTCACGCGGGAAGTCGAGGTCGATGTCGGGCACGGACTCGAGCTCGCGGTTGAGAAAGCGCCCGAGCGAGAGCTCGGCGCGGACGGGATCGACGTGCGAGAGCCCGGTCAGGTAGCAGACGATCGAGCCGACCGAACTGCCCCGCCCCCGGCCGGGCGGGAGGACGTTGCGCGCCGCCGAGGAGCCGCGCACCTCGTGCGCGACCTCGCGCGCCAGCTCGAGCACCTCCCAGTGCAGTAGGAAGAAGCCGGAGAGGCCGAGCTCACGGATGAGAGCCAGCTCCTCGTCGAGCCTCGCCCGCGCCCGACTTAGTAACACAGTGTTACTTGCTCTATATCGCTCTTGGAAGGCGCGGTCGCAGACCCGGGCGAGCTGGACGTCGGCGGGCTCCTCGCCGTCGGAGAAGTCCGGATAGCGGTACCCGAGCTCCTGGGTGAGATCGAACTCGAGGCGCGAGGCGAGCTCGGCGGTGCGCGCGACCGCGTCCCGGTCGTCCGGGAAGCGCTCGGCTGCCTCGGCCGGCGCCTGCAGGACGCAGTCGTGGTTCCCGCGCCGCTCGCGCTCGCAGCCGTCGAGCGAGGTGCGGTTCGCAATCGCGACGAGCGCGTCCTGGAGCGGCGCGCGGCGCGGATGGTGCGCGTGCGGGTCGCCGGTGGCGATCGTCTCGACGCCCAGTTCCCCGGCAAGGTCGCGCAGGAGTGCGTTGCGGCGCGTGTCTCCCCGCTCGTAGGGGCGCTGCAGCTCGACGAAGAAGCGATCGCGTCCGAAGGCGCGCGCAAGACAGGCCGCGGCGTTCGGATCGCGTACCGCCAACCCGTTCCGCGCACAGCCCGACAGGCAGACGAGCCCGTCGTTCTGCTCCTCGAGCAGGCGCCGCTCGAGCGCAGGCGGCAGCGGCTCGGCTCCCTCCTTGGGCCTCGTATGAGCGTGAGCCGCGGTCAGCAGACGGCAGAGGTTGGCGTAGCCCTTCGGGCTCTCGACGAGCAGGGTGAGGTGCGAGCCGTCGGTCAGGGTCGCCTCCGCGCCGGTAATCGGGCGGACGCCGAACGCCTTCGCCGCGTGCGCGAACTCGAGCGAGCCGTAGAGCCCGTCGTGGTCGGTCAGCGCGAGCGCCTCGTAGCCGAGCTCCGCCGCCCTGATGGCTATCTCCTCGGGGAGCGACGCACCGTCGAGGAACGAGTAGGCGGAGTGGCAATGGAGCTCGACGTAGCTCACGCGCCACGCTGCGTGAACCATGAGCCGGAGTCCTCGTCGTGGAAGACGACGGTGTTCTGGCCGCTCTCGAGCACGACCTCGAAATAGCGCCGGCGGATCGGCTGCTCCGTCCACCAGCGGTCGACGACGTGCCACTCCTCCCGGACGAGCGCGACCGCCTGCCGGTTCACCGCGCGCGGCGCCCCGTCGAAACTCGGCTCGACGAGCGCCGGTCGCGGCTGGTTTAGTCGTCCCGCGGGACGAGCAGCGCTCGCGATTCCGGTATCCGAGACCACGGAGAGACTTCGACAACCGAGCAGACCGAGCCCGAGCCGGTGCTTGCCCGCACCTGGCGCAGGCCTTCTTGAAGCTGGACGCGGAGCTCCCGTCCCCTCCCTGGCACGAGCTCGAGCTGTTGGCCGGTGGAGGAGGTCAGCTCGACGAGCTCGAGGCGTAGCTCGAGCACGGGGGCGGGGAGCTCCGCGAGCTTGGGTGCGAGCGCAGCCTTGAGGCGGTCGCGCTCGGCGGTGGGATCGCGAAGGGTGACTGTGCGCCGCCAGGAGCCTCCGCCGACGAGGCGCGCCGAAAGAGCGAGCTTGCGCACGAAACGGTCGGCGCGATCGGGCGTGGCGAGAGTCCGGTCGAGGAGCGTGCCGAACGCGCGCCGCAGCGTGAGCTCGTTCCCGACCGCCTCGGGGAAGGCGAGAAACTCGACGATCTCGGCGGGAGGACGTCTTCCGCGAATGCGCCTCTTCGAGCCGCCGCGCGAAAGCCGGTGCGCCCGGCGCCCATCGGCGCCCAGGCGCTCGGCCACGGCCGCATCGGGAAGAGCCGCCAGGCCGCCGATCGTGCGGACGCCAAGCTCCTCGAGCTCCTTCTGCCGCCTGGGCTCGAGTGGCAGCAACGTCAGGGGCTGGGGTGCGAGGAAGGCGGGAGACTGCTCGTCCGAGACCACCAGCACCTGGCCGGGCCGCGCGACACTCGCCGCGGCGAGCGCGGCGAACCGGCGCTCGGCGGCGGCGATGCGCGGATCCCAGACAGAGCCGACGGCGGCGAGCGCGCGGCTGAGCGCCTGCTCGAGCCCGCCGTACAGGCGCTCGACTCCGCGTGTCTCGAAGTAGGCGCAGCCGAGGCCGGCCGGCTCGACCGTGAGGCCTGCGTCCTCGAGCCGGCGGACGATCTCTTCCCAGGCCTGCTCCGAAGCGGCGGGATCAGGCTCGACGAGCGTGAGCTGCGGGCAGGTCGCGAGCGCCTCCCCCAGCCTCATCCCGGGCCTGACGCCGACCGTTTCGGCTGCGGCGGTCACGGGCCCGAGCAGCGGCTCTCGGTCGGGAAGGGGTGCAAGAGCGGCGGGCACCAGCGCGAGCCGGGGCCGGTCCCGCAGGGCCGCCCTCAATTCGAAGCCTGGAATGGAGAGACACGCGATCATCGAACACATGTTCTACCAGAACATGTGTTCCCCTGCAAGTGTTTTTTAGGTCACGTGAAAGACGACCGGAATCCAACCGCTGTTCGGAATCCGGTCTTTGCAGCCACCCAGCACGGGTAACCCGCAGCCGACGCTGTCACGGTCCACGCTCGTGACCGCGAGCCTGAGCGTCTTCGTTCCCGGGGTGCGATAGAAGACGTCCACGGGGTGCGTGAACGACGCGGTCTTCGAATTCGGGCGCTTCACCGGTAGTGGCTCGAAGTTGGACCTCTTTCCCGAGATCCACAGCCGGAGGTGCTTCTGGAAGTAGAGGAGCTTGCCCTGGTAGTCCGCGCGCCCGTCCTTGTTGACGTCGTAGAGGACGGTCATGGCGTTGCGGCCCGCCATCGGGCCGGCGCTTCCGTTCTTGCCCTGGAGCATGCTCGAGGCCCAGCCGTCGTAGGTGGTGATCGTGAAGTGGAGCAGCTGGCCGTCGCGGGCCGCCTTCGCCGACTTGAAGTCGAGCTTTCCAGCGGTGTCGTTCGGATCGCTTGCGGTCGTCGTCGCCAGGACGAGCGGAGCGGCCACGGCGGCGATTGCCGCGAGGACTGCGAGAACGACGAGCCGGCGCATGCTCAGATCCTAATCTCTGCAGCTCCCTCGATCAACTGCGAGAACCGCGGCACGACGTTCAAGAGGTTCACCTGGGAGACCCAGGCGATGTCATCCTCGAGCCCGGGCGGACCGTAGGTGCGTGCCTTGATCCCGTCGATCGCCTCGGGAAACGCGCGCGCGACGACCTCGGAGGCGACTGCCGCGTCCGTGCACTCGCCCTCCAGGCCCTGCAGGATCCTGCCGGCGCAGTAGGCGTCGTCGATTGCAAACGCGTCCTTGAAGCCGGCGCAAAGGACGACGACGTCGCCGCCCAGCCGCCGGGCCTCCGCGGTCACCGCGTCGAGGTTGAGCAGGCTTCCGATCAGGACGTGCTCGCAGGACTCGGCCGCGCTCACGATCGCGCGCGTGCCGTTCGTGGTCGAGAGAATCAACGTCTCGCCGTGGCCGTCGCGGAACTCGCGCGGCGAGGCCCCGACGTCGAAGCCCTCGATCCGCACCGCGTCTCGCTCCCCGCCGAGGAGCCCTTCCCCGAGTGCTTCGCGCACCGCCCGGGCCTCGTCAACCCCACGCGCGCAGAGGACGCGGCCGTAGCCGGAGGCGAGAGCCTGGACGATCGAGGAGGTCGCCCGCATGACGTCGACGACGATCCCAATCGGCGCAGCCACGGCCTCGGCGGGCGTGAAGGCAACGTGAACGCGCACCGGGCTACGCTACCCCGAGATGTACTGCTACCGCCATCCGGACCGCGAAACGGGCCTCTCGTGCTCGGAATGCGGACGGCCGATTTGCACCGAGTGCATGACCGTGGCGCCGGTCGGGCTGCGTTGTCCCGAGCACTCCGGACAGCAAGCGCGACCGGCACGCGTGGCCACGAGCTTCCGCCGCATGAGCGTGGCGGGCACCGGCGGCCTCGTCACGAAGGCGCTGATCGCGGCGAACGTGGCCGTCTACCTGATCACCGTTGCGCAGGGCTCCGGGATCAACACGCCCGGAGGCTCGCTCTTCGCGAAGTGGTTTCTCGCCGGGCCGCTCGTCGCGAACGGGGACTGGTGGCGGCTGATCACGGCTGCCTTCCTGCACGCGAACATCCTCCACATCGCCTTCAACATGCTCGCGCTCTGGTGGTTCGGCACCCCGGTCGAGGCCTTCCTCGGACGGGCACGCTTCCTGCTCCTTTATCTCGTTTCGGGGCTTGCCGGGTCTGCGGGCGCGCTGATCGCGAGCCCGAACGCCGTCACGGTCGGCGCCTCGGGTGCGATCTTCGGCGTACTCGGGGCGGCGCTCGTGCTGGAGCGGCAGCGGCTGAACGTGCTCGGGGGCAGCGCGCTGACGATCATCGTGATCAACATCGTCTTCACGCTCACGGTTCCGGGGATCTCGATAGGAGGACACCTCGGGGGCCTCGCCGGCGGAGCCGCCGCGACCCTCGTCCTGTCCCGTTTCGGGCGCCGCCATCCCGGCTACGGCAATGCGGGGTTCCTCGAGATCGCCGGTGTCTTAGCACTCGGCGTGATCAGCGTGCTCATCTCCTACTGGAAGGTGCGCGGAATCACTTGAGAGGAGCGAGAGCGCGACGTCCAGTGGCGCCGCGCTCTCAAATTGCTACATCGCGGCGTGAGCCGCTGCGGGTACTTCTTCCTTCGACGGCTTCGCAAGCATGAACGCGCTTGCGAGCAGCATCCAGACGAGGAACGCCAGGAAGGCGATGAAGCCGAACGCGCCGTGCGGCGAGAAGAAGCCGTGCATGCTCAGCGCAGCGCCGGCGACGATGAACCACAGTGCCGCCACGAGGCCGAGCTGCGAGAACCACGACGGCCAGAAGTTGCTCCGCCAGGCGGCGATCGACGCCGCTCCTGCGAAAGCCGCCAACGGGAACGCGAAGGCGAACATGGGCACGAGGTTGAGCATCTTCACGTCTCCGGCCGAGATCGCGCCGGTCGCGTCATGGCCGATCGTCCATGCGAGGGACGCCTGGATCGCGCATCCCATGAGCCCGACGCCTGCGAGGACGATGCCTCCGCCCAGCGTGACAGCCGCGAGCCGCTGCTCACCGGTCGCGCGCAGCCTGGTCACGAGCGAGCCCAGGAAGAACAGGAAGAACACGACCGCGAGGCCGCTGAGATATGCGGAAACCAGCAGCGCTGTGCGGTGATCCTGGAAGAACGACAGCCACTTGTCCGGCGAGTCGCCGGCGTTGGGCGGGCTCTTCGCAGGTGAGAAGAAGGTGGCTACGAGCAGCGCGACGAAGACGATGCCGCTGAACGGGGCCCACTTGTCCCACATTGCCTTGTTCACAAGGACCTCCCTTGCGTAGGTACCGAAGCAATCTAACTCCTTCGACGCCGCTAATTCAAGCCCTCTCCTCGTCCCTGCCCGGCGACCGGCGTTCGCCGGGCAGAGCCCAGCTTTGCCGGCCGCCTGACGCCGCTCACGGCGGGATACTGCGCGCTTGCCGCTTGCCCGTACTGGATGTACTGTGCTGCGCGGCTCGCGCTTGCCTCCCTTGCGAGCGGCGCCCCAGGAACGAGGGTTCTAGCCGCCGCCGACAACCGCTTCGACGCCGGCCTCGACGAGCACGGCCTGCGCGGCCGCGAGCCGTGCGAGCGGCACCCGGTACGGCGAGCAGGAGACGTAGTCGAGCCCCAGGCGGTGGCAGAAGGCCACCGACTCCGGGTCACCGCCGTGCTCGCCGCAGATGCCGAGCTTGAGCTCCTCCTTGACGCCCCTCCCCCGCTCGACGGCGATCTCCATGAGCTCGCCCACGCCGCTTCGGTCGAGGGTCTCGAAGGGATTCCGCTCGAGCACGCCGTCTTCGAGATAGTGGGTCAGGAACTTGCCCTCGGCGTCGTCTCGCGAGAAGCCGAGCGCCGTCTGGGTGAGGTCGTTGGTGCCGAAGGAGAAGAAGTCGGCGTGCGCCGCGATCTCGTCGGCGCGGATGCAGGCCCGCGGCAGCTCGATCATCGTGCCGCACAGATATTCGTGCGCCCCTTCCTCGGCGGCCACCCGATCGGTCAGCTCGCGCAGGCGCCGTAGCTCCTCCCCGAAGGCGACGAGCGGATGCATGATCTCGACGAGCGGGGCGTCCCCCGTTCGCGACTCGACGGCGAGCGCGGCCCGGGTGATCGCCCGCACCTGCATCTCATAGATCTCCGGCCACATGAGGCCGAGCCGGCAGCCGCGTGTCCCGAGCATCGGGTTCGACTCCTGCAGCTGGCGGATCCTCCGGCGCATGCGCTCGTCCTTCGTCTCGTCGGGCGATGGCAGGAACTCGTGCAGAGGCGGGTCGAGCAGCCGGATGGTGACCGGCAGGCCCGCCATCGCCTCGAAGATGCCCTCGAAGTCCGACTGCTGGTGCGGCAGCAGCTTGTCGAGCGCGGCACGGCGCTCCTTCTCGTCCGAGGCCATGATCATCTCGCGCACGAGCGGCAGGCGGTCCTCCGCCATGAACATGTGCTCGGTTCGGCAGAGGCCTATTCCCTGGGCCCCGAATTCGCGCGCCTTGGCGGCGTCGTCCGGCGTGTCGGCGTTCGCGCGCACGTTCAGCCGCCGGAGGTCGTCGGCCCAGGTGAGCACCGTCTGGAAGTCCTCGTTGATCTGCGGCGCGACGAGCTCGACCTTCCCGATGATGACCTCCCCCGTTCCTCCGTCGATCGTGATCACGTCGCGCTCGGACAGCTCACGCTCTCCGATCCGAGCCGTCTTGGCCGGAAGGTCGATCGAGAGACCGTCGCAGCCGGCGACGCACGGCTTCCCCATCCCGCGCGCGACGACGGCCGCATGCGAGGTCATCCCCCCGTGCGCAGTCAGGATGCCGGCCGCCTCGATCAGGCCGTGGATGTCGTCGGGCGTCGTCTCCCAGCGGACGAGGATCACGCTCTCGCCGGCCTTGCCCCTCTCCTCGGCCGTGTCGGCGTCGAAGACGATCTTCCCGGAGGCGGCGCCCGGCGATGCGTTCAGGCCCTTGGCGGCGACCTCGTAGGAGGCCTTCGGGTCGATCATCGGGTGCAGAAGCTGGTCGAGCTGGCCCGGATCGATACGCGCGACAGCCTCCTCGCGCGAGATGAGCCCCTCCTCGACCATGTCCACGCAGGCCTTCAACGCCGCGGCTGCGGTTCGTTTGGCGCTCCGGGTCTGGAGCAGGTAGAGCCGCCCCTGCTCGACGGTGAACTCGATGTCCTGCATGTCGCGGTAGTGCTCTTCGAGCCGCTCCATAGTCTCCAACAGCTCGTCGAAGGCGTCCGGGAGCTTGTCCTTCATCCGCTCGAGCGGCTCGGGCGTGCGGATTCCGGCGACGACGTCCTCTCCCTGGGCATTGGAGAGGAACTCCCCGTAGTGGCCCTGCTCGCCCGTCGAGGGATCGCGCGTGAACGCGACGCCGGTGCCCGAATCGTCGCCCTTGTTGCCGAAGACCATCTGCACGACGTTGACGGCGGTGCCGAGATCGTCCGGAATTCCGTTCGCCCGGCGGTACACCTGCGCCCT
>WNGB01006375.1_pt1 | contig 17352 bp, 15 predicted proteins | sample 5400681 | NCBI WGS metagenome assembly WNGB01 (sample SAMN13153367, study PRJNA577476) | soil metagenome | isolation source: 115 cm soil or saprolite under grassland replicate 2 | place: USA:California | collected 2016-06-15 | reverse complement strand
TCGATGTTGGCGAGGTGGCGGAAGACCGGATACTCGTTGACCACGCCGTTGGCGCCCAAGGTTTCGCGCGCGAGTTTCGCGCACTCGCGCGCCACCCAGACGTTGTTGCGCTTGGCCATCGAGACATGGTGCGGCCGCATCGTCCCCGCGTCCTTCATCCGGCCGAGACGCCATGCTAGAAGCTGCCCCTTCGTGATCTCGGTGATCATCCACGCCAGTCGCTCCTGCACGAGCTGGTGGGCGGCGATCGGGCGGTCCATCCACTGCTTGCGGGTCTTCGCGTAGTCGAGCGCGGCCTGGTAAGTCGCCATGGCGCTGCCGAGCGCCCCCCAGGCGATGCCGTAGCGGGCCTGGGTCAAACAGGAGAGCGGCCCCTTCAACCCTTCGACGCCGGGCAGCATGTTCTGCGCCGGAACGCGGCAGTCCTCGAAGGCGAGTTGGGAAGTGACCGAGGCGCGCAGCGACATCTTTCCCCTGTGCTCGAACGTCGAGAAACCCTTCGTACCCTTCTCGACGAGAAAGCCGCGGACGACTCCGTCGAGCTTGGCCCAGACGACCGCGACGTCGGCGATCGAGCCGTTGGTGATCCAGGCCTTGGCGCCGTTCACGACGAAGGAATCGCCGTCCTTGCGCGCCGTGGTGCGCATCCCACCGGGATTGGACCCGAAGTCGGGCTCCGTCAGACCAAAGCAACCGATGGCCGAAGCGCCGGCGAGTTTCGGGATCCAGTGGTCCTTCTGCGCTTTCGATCCGAAGGTGAAGATCGGGTACATCACGAGCGCGGATTGAACGGAGACGAAGGACCGCAGGCCCGAGTCGCCCCTTTCCAGCTCCTGCATGATGAGGCCGTAGGAGACGTTGTCGAGTCCCGGCAGGCCGTAATCGGAGAGCGTGGAGCCGAAGAGCGCCAAGGCCGCCATTTCGGGAATGAGCTCCGTGGGGAAGCGCCCCTGCCACGCGGCGTCCTCGATGATCGGCAGGACCTTGTTCTCGACCCAGTCCCGCACGGTGTCGCGAACGAGCCGCTGGTCCTCGGTGAGAAGCGACTCGAAGTCCAGATAATCCACTGCTTCCAAAATGTGACTCCTTGCTGTCGAGCACGATCGTAGCTCATGTGGCGGACTGCTGAAATAGACTTCAGCGCCGGATGAGCGTCTTCATCGGTGGTTCGGCGTACAACATGGTGCGGGACATCGCCGACGGGTTCATTCTCGTCAATGACCGGACCTTTCGAAACTACGGACCCAGGGAGATTACCGATTTCTGCCAGGCGGCGAACCGACTCCTCCAGGAGGTGAGGGCCGATCAGCCGGCCCTGTCGCAGACCGAGGCGATCCAGAAGAGACAACGCAGAATGCAGCGTCTGTTACAGGCCCTGACGATGGCGAGCGCCGCCTTGCAGAGGAAGTCGTAGAGATGTCGGTCCGGAACCTGGCCAAGAAAATCGTGATTTCGCTCCGGGGCTTTGCGCCGCGGCTCTGGATGCGATCCGACTGGGATCGACGCGCCCGGGAGAATGCGCAGCACTTCATTGCCTGCGGCCATTCCGAGTCAGACGAAGTCTTCTGGGGCTCGGGCCGTCGGGACTTGGACCAACTGATCCTTCATGACGTGGAGCTCGACTCCACCGCGCGGGCGCTGGAGATCGGCTGCGGTATGGGGCGGATCCTGAGGCCGCTCTCGGAGCGCATCGAGAAGGCCTTCGGCGTGGACATCTCAGCCGAGATGATCGCCCGCGCCAGGCAAGCATTGGCCGGCCGCGGGAACGTCGAGGTCTCCGTGACGCATGGGCGATTGGGCGATTTCGGGGACGCGTCGCTCGACTTCGTCTACTCCTTCATCGTTTTCCAGCACATTCCGACCAAGAAGGCTGTGACGCGGTATCTTCTCGAGGCGGCGCGGGTCCTCAAGGGGAAGGGGGTCTTCCGGTTCCAGGTTGACGGACGCCCGCGCCCGAAGACCTCGGCCGCCGATACCTGGCTGGGCGTCTGGTACGAGCCGCAGGAGCTGCGACGGGAGCTTGCCCGGAGTGGCTTTTCGATTGCGGATCTCTGGGGAGAGGGAACGCACTACCTCTGGGTGACGGCGATCCGCGAGAGTCATCCCGGCCGGCCGGACTCGCGCGCAGTCAGGCTGCGGCGCAGGGCCTGGCGGCGTGAGGCGCTGGAGGCGCTGCTCGCGCGCATGAATCTCGATCCCGACGCCGGCGTCGAGGACATTCTCTCCGGACGGCGGTCCCTGCGGCAGATGGCGGACCACTTTCTCGAAGAGAACGGTCGCCTGGAGCCCGAGGCGTTCGTGCGGCGGGCCTACGGGGTCTTCCTCGGGCGCGAGGCGGATGAAGACGGTCTCGCCTTCTATTCGAAGGAGATCGCGAGCGGGATCCCTCCGTCCAGCACGGTCGACTGCCTGCTCTCCTCTTCGGAGCTCGAAGACCGCCTGCGCCCCCCGGAAGCCGGCTGATGAGTCGTGGTCTGCTCCGCGACACGGCCCTCGCTGCGCTCTTTTTTTTGCTCGCCACCGTCGTCTTCACCTGGCCAATCGCCGCGCACGTCACCGACGGGCTGGGAGACCCCTGGGACGCGAAGCTGAACGCCTGGATTCTTCACTGGGACTTTCACCAGACATTTCGCGATCCCCTCCACCTCTACGACGCCAACATCTTCTACCCGACGCGCTACGCGCTCGCGTTCTCCGAGAACCTCATCGGTGCAGCGCTGTTCGCGTTTCCGCTCTATGCCGCCGGCGTGTCGACGCTCGCCGCCTACAACTTCGTGTTCCTGCTCGGTATGTTTCTCTCCGCGATGGCGGCGTGGGCGCTCGCCCGCGACGTCACGGGAGACCCGCTGGCCGCGGCCGTGGCCGGGCTCATCTACGCCTTCTGTCCCTGGCGCATCGCCCACATTCCGCACATCCAGTTCCAGTGGGGAGCCTTTCTCGCTCTCGCGCTGCTCTTCCTGCTGCGCTACCTCGATGGAGGCGGCCGTCGCGATCTGGTCCTCTTTTCCGTGTGCTTCGCCTGGAATGCCCTCTGCAATGTGCACTACGCGCTCTTCTCCGGATTCCTCATCGGGCTCGTGCTCTTTTACGAGGGGGTCTTGGCAGGCTGGCGCGCCTTCCGGCCCCGCCTGGCCGGCGTCTTCGCCGCGATGGTCGCGGCCGGTCTCGTGGTGATTCCGCTCTTCGTGCCCTACGCTCTTGCTTCAAAGCTCTACGGAATGCAGAGAGGCACAGAGGAGATCGGCGTCTTCTCCGGCGTCTGGACGGACTTCCTGACGGCCGGCGGCCAGAACAAGCTCTACGCCCCTCTGACGCAGAAGTGGGCAAAGGCGGAGGGAGAGCTCTTCCCGGGAATTACGGCCGTCGTTCTGGCAGTCGTCGCTCTCGCACGCCGGCGGGGCGCCCTGGAGACCGCCGGGGCGGGACCGCCCTCGTCGCGCCGCCGGGGCCTCGCGCGAGTCTTCGACGTCCTGTTGCTGGCCGCCGTCGCGGTCTGGGTCGCCTCGACCGCCGGTGTCCAAGCGATCGGCCCGCTCAAGGTGCGGGAATCTGGCCGGATCGTCATCCCCCTCACCGTGCTGGCGCTCATTCGACTCGCCATCGCGTTCCCTCGCCGCTCGCGGTTTGCCGACCTGGGAGATTTCCTCCGCAGAACGCGGATCGGGACGCGGCGGGCGCTCTTCCTGGCGATCGCCGTGGCCGGCGTCGTGATCGCCTTCGGGACGCACACGCCCTATTACCGGTTCCTGGTCCAGTCGTTCGGATCGATCTTCCATGCAATCCGGGCCCCCGTGCGTGGTGTCGTCCTTTTCGATCTGGGCCTCGCCGTGCTCGCGGCCTGGGGTGTTGCGGATCTGACGAAGCTTCGTCGCCCGGCCGCGCGGTTGGCCGCGGTGGCGGCCGCGGTGGCCGCGATTGGCTTCGAGTACCGCGCATTTCCCGTGAACATCAACCCGGTCGAGCGAACGGCGGCGTCCGTCTATCACTGGCTCGGCACGGTCTCACTTCCCGGAGCGGTGATCGAATATCCCTTCGCGACCGATAGCGAGGTCGAGTACGAGTTCCGTTCGACCGCCCACTGGAAATCGCTCGTCAACGGATATTCCGGTTTTGGGCCCCCGCAGTACCAGGAGCTGGCCGCGATGCTCGCCGAGAAGCCTATCCGCGCGGAGGTCTGGAAGAGGGTCGTAGAGATGGGAGCCTGTCTGCTTATCGTTCACCCCCGGGCGATCCCGGACGAGTCCCGCGGGTCCTACGCCGGCCTGCTCCGAGCGGGGATCGATCGGCGCAGGATCGAGCCGATCACAACGTTCGCCAATCGGGGCGCCCCCGATCTGGTCTTTCGCTTGACCGACTGCCCCCTCTTCGATCCGCGCATTCCGGCATCGGAAAAGGAAGCCGCGGCCCGCCGGACACTCGAGGAGGTCTCGAAGTTCGAACACAACCTGCACCCTCCGTTTGGCGTCATCGACGTTCCCAGAGAAAACGACAAGGTTTCTTCGGGAGCATGGAGTTATGGGTGGGCGCTCGACGACTCGGGCATCGCGGAAGTCCGCGTTTCTTTCGATGACGGTCCGAACATATCGACGGCGATTCATCAGCCGCACCCAGGAGTTCGTGAAGCCCACCCCGATTATCCCGACAGTGCCGCGCCCGGATTCAGTTTTGCCGTTCCGGCGCTGCCTCCGGGCCGGCACACCATCAAGGTGATCTTCGTCGGTCGGGATGGCGGCAAGACTGACCTGTCGAGAAAGATCGTCGTGAGATGAAGCCGGCCGCGCTAGGACACTCTTCCGGTCAGTCTTCCAACTCCCCGAGCGTGACGTCGCGCAGGACTCCGAGCTTCTTCCAACGGCCAGGCAGCCGCCGCGCGAGATCCTCCACTTCGAAGGGAAAGAGCAAGGCATAGACGCGGCCGCCGCGCCGCTCGAAGCTCGCGCGCAGCTGCGGGAACTGCTCGCGCTGGATCCAGTCGTAGCGTGCGTATGACAGGCTCGTGTAGTACTCCAGGGCGCCGCTCGCGGCCATCGACAGCACGACGGCATCGGCGGGGAGGGACCTGGCGGCCCATGCGCATATTCGCGGATAGATCGACTCGCCCTCCGCCATGCCCAGGATTCCGACCCTTCGCACGGCGCGGCCCTCCACCAACAGGACGAGCAGCAGGAGCGCGATCGAGACTGGCCCCGTCATGCGAGGCCTCGAGAGTCTCTCCGCCAGGTCGCGGACCGCGAGGACGGCGCCGAGGACGAGCCCGGGCGCGGCCGGCAGCAGAAAGCGAACGAACCAGAAAGAGTCATACGGCTCGTAGAAACAGTAGAAGAGGAAGTAGGACGCGAACCAGGAGATCAGGAGGGCACGGTCGCGCCATGCTGCCCTGCGATCCGCAGCGACTCCGATCCATGCGATCGGAATCAAGGGTGTCAGCGACCGGAGAATCCAGCCCCCATAGTGGCGAAAACGCGGAGGGAAATTCCGGAGCGCGAACGGGCCAAGAAGGCCGGTCTTTCCGTATCCGGTCTGGAGCGGGTTGCCGTAGCAGTGGAGGTCATAGAACGCTAGCGCCGCTGCGACGGGGATTCCTCCAGTCAAGAACAGCCCGAGCGCCCGGAGAGCCATTGGTAGGGCGAACGCGAGCGGGATCGCAAGAAGGATGTTCGTAGGGCGAACGAGGATGGCGATCCCAAGAGCGGAGCCGGCCACGAGCGCCCAAGCGGTCCGGCGGCGGGCCTTCACGGCGCAGAGGACTGCGGCGAGACCCCAGAAGGTCGCCGTGGCGTCGCTCATCGGCTGAATCGCCTGGCCGATCAGGACCGGCCACGCGGCGAAGACGGCGGTCGCCGCTGCTGCCCAGGCGCGGGTCAGCGAGAGCTCGCGCGCGAGAAGATAGAAGAGGGGGAGGCTGAAGAGCGTGGCGAACGGAGAGACGAGGAACGGTCCCCGCTCCCAACCGAGGAGCAGGGCCGCGGCGGCCATGTGCGCCGGAAAACCCGATGGGTAATAGGGCGCCATCGTGCCGGGGCGGGGCCCCTCAACAAATCCGAGGGGGATGAAGATCTGAAGCAGTTCGTCGGGAAGCCCGAAGCGCACGAGAGTCCTCGGGCGGGACACGAGCGTGCCGGAGACTAAGCGCCGCGCCGTGTTCAGGTAGCCGGAGCTATCGGAGCCGCCCACGGAGAAGCTGGTGTATCGGAGGAGGAATCCGCCATATCCGGCAAGCAGCAGCGCGCAGGCAAAACGGATCGTCCGACTCATCTCACCCCCCGGTCGGCGTATCGAGGCCGGCGCCGAGCTTCCAACCCTCCGGATCATCTTTGCAGTTCGCGAATTCAAAATCCACAATGTGTTCCCCCTTATAATCCACGCCCTTTATGGAGACGACCCCCATTTGTCGGATCGGTGAGAAGAACGGCCAGACCGCCACGGCGCGCGGCTGGCTGTACAACCGGCGCTCGTCGGGGCGGATCCAGTTCCTGATCGTGCGGGACGGAACGGGCTATCTCCAGGCTGTCGTCGCGAGGGCCGACGTCGCACCCTCCGTCTGGGACACGGCGGAGAGAGCGACGCAGGAATGCTCGCTCACCGTCACGGGGACGGTACGCGAAGAGACGCGCGCTCCGGGCGGCTACGAGATGGCGGCGTCGAGTGTGGAGATCCTGGGTCCTTCGGAAAACTACCCGATCACGCCGAAGGACCACGGCGTGGACTTCCTGATGGGGCTTCGCCATCTCTGGATGCGCTCCTCGCAGCAACACGCGGTCCTGCGCGTGCGGTCGGAGATCGAACAGGCGATCCGCGACTTCTTTTACGAGAGGGACTTCGTCCTGATCGACTCTCCGATCCTGACCGGGTCTTCGGTCGAAGGGACGTCAACCCTTTTCGAAACCGACTACTTCGGAGAGAAGGCGTTTCTCTCGCAGTCGGGCCAGTTGTACCTGGAGCCCGCGGCCGCCGCCTTCGGCAAGGTCTATTGCTTCGGTCCGACCTTCCGCGCGGAGAAGTCCAAGACGCGGCGCCACTTGACCGAGTTCTGGATGATCGAGCCGGAAGTGGCCTTCCTCGAGTTCGAGGGGCTCTGCGAGCTGGCCGAGGAGATGATCGTGTCGCTCCTCTCCCGCGCTCTCGACCGCTGCAAGGAAGACTTGAAGCGTCTGGAGAGGGACATCTCGAAGCTCGCGGCCGTCCGGAAGCCTTTCCCGCGGATCACGTACCGGCAGGCGATCGACAAGCTCCGCAAGAAGGGGTTCGAGGTCAAGTTCGGCGACGACCTGGGCGCCGACGAGGAGACGGCGCTCGCCTCGGAGAGTGATCAGCCTCTCATCGTGACGCGGTTCCCGGCGGCCATCAAGTCCTTCTACATGCAGCCGGATCCTGAGGACTCCGAGGTCGTCCTGGGACTCGACATGCTCGCGCCGGAAGGCTACGGCGAGATCATCGGCGGCTCGCAACGCATCCACGACTTCACGTTGCTCGAGCGGCGCCTGAAGGAGCACAAGCTGTCGAAAGAATCCTACGAGTGGTATCTCGACGTGCGGCGTTACGGCACGTTCCCGCACTCCGGCTTCGGGATGGGACTCGAGCGTTTCGTCACGTGGGTCTGCGGGATCCACCACCTGCGCGAGGCGATCCCCTACCCCCGCACTCTGAAACGGATCTACCCGTAGCTTCTTTACTTCGGCGCTTTACTTCTTTACAATGTGATCATGAAAAGTACGGTCTCCTCCAAGGGACAAATCACCGTTCCCAAGAGCGTCCGCACCCGCTACTCGCTCGGTCCCGGAACCGAAGTGGAATTCGAACTTCGTGAGGACGGGGCTTTGCTGCGAAGGAAGCGGGCGACTCGCCATCCCATCTGGGATGCGGTGGGATCGCTTCGGGGGAAGTTTCGCTGGCCGAAGGGGATTCCCCATACGGTGGACGCTTACATCGACTACATTCGTGGCGGGTCTTACGAGGAACTGACGGGCCGCAAGCCGCGCCGAAGGAAGAAATGATCACGGCGGTGGACACGAACGTGCTCATCGACGTGGGGGTCGAAGACGCGGCGACAGCTAGGGAGGCCGCTCAGGCTCTCGAAGCGTGCGCATCCGAAGGCCCGCTCGTCGTCTGCGACGTGGTGCTCGCGGAATTCGCGCGGGGGTTTCCGCCAGACGAGGATCCGGCGAGGTGGATGAGCGACTACGGCATTGCCTACGATCCAATCCTGGAAGAAACGGCCGTGGCGGCCGGAAGGATTCATGCCCGACATTCGGAGAGTTCGGGTCAGAGGAGTCGACGGGCCGTCGCCGACTTGCTCATCGGCGCTCACGCGTTGCGGCAGGCGAACCGTCTCCTCACCCGCGATCGGGGTTTCTATCGAGACTATTTCCGCGGCCTGAGAGTGATCGAACCGGCATGACGGCGAAGCCTCTTCCTTCCGTCGGCGTCGTCTCCCTCGGCTGCCCAAAGAACCTGGTGGACACCGAAGTGATACTCGGACATCTGCAGAGGGCGGGGCACGCGATCGTGCCGGACTCCGCGGCGCGGGTCGTGATGATCAATACCTGTGGGTTCATCGATCGCGCGAAGGAAGAATCCGTCGAGGCGATCCTCGAACAGGTCGAGAGGAAGAACCGAGGAGAGATAGACCGGGTGATCGTGGCGGGGTGCATGGTCCAGAAGTATGGGCGGGAGCTGGCGGACGAGATTCCCGAGGTGGACGGCTTTCTCGGCCTGGACGAGCTGGAACTGGCGCCGGCGGCGGTCTCGGACCTTTCCTCCCTGCCGCGGTTCACGGAGAAGCCTCTGGCGACCCGGCTCTACGACGAGGCGGCGCCGCGGGTCCTCTCCCGCCGCCGCGGTTACGCGTATCTGAAAGTCGGCGAAGGCTGCGACAACCCGTGCACCTTCTGCACGATTCCTCAGATGCGAGGCCGCCAGAGAAGCCGGGCGATCGATTCTCTCGTCGCGGAGGCCAGGGCGATCGAGGCCCAGGGAGTCTCGGAGCTGGTCTTGATCTCGCAGGACACGACCTGCTACGGCGAGGACCTGGGCCTCAAGAGAAAGGGTCTCGCGCTCCTTGTCGAGCGGCTTCTCTCGGAGACCGGCTTTCCCTGGATCCGCTTTCTCTACGCCTATCCGAAGACGCTCGACGAGTCGGTTCTGGAGCTGATGGCGCGCGAGCCCCGCTTCGTTTCCTACGTGGACATCCCTCTTCAGCACGTCTCCCGGGCCATCCTGTCGAAGATGCGGAGGGGAGGGGACCCGGTGTCTTACCGGACTCTGGTGGAGCGGATGAGAGGGATCGTGCCCGGGATCGCCATCCGAACGACGTTCATCGTGGGCTTTCCGGGAGAAGGAGACGCCGAGTTCCAAGAGCTCTGCGAGTTCGTGCGGTCGGCGCAGTTTGACAACCTCGGCGCCTTCACCTATTCGCCCGAGCCCGGCTCCGGGTCGCAACCGCTGGGCGATCCCATCCCTTCGGAGGAAAAAGAGCGGCGCAAGGACTTTCTCCTTTCTCTTCAGCGCCCCATTGCCCGGCGGAAGAATCGCACCCTCCGCGGGCAGACCCTCGAAGCGATCGTCGAAGGTCCCTGCGACGAGACCGAGCACCTGCTCGAAGGGCGGATCCGCTCGCAGGCGCCCGAGATCGACGGCCGCCTCCTGATCAACGACACCGCCGGCCGCGACGTGAGCCCCGGCGACATCGTGCGCGTCCGGATCTCGGACACCCACGACTACGACCTCGTCGGCGGAATGGTCTCCTGACGGCTACCTTGGACTTTGGGCTTTGGACCTTGGACTGGAGTGAGGCCTAGCCTCGCGACATCCCTATGCGTGTCGTCCGGGATCCTCTCCGAGCCGCCGACCTTCCGCGGGGCGGCATCGTCACGATTGGAAACTTCGACGGCGTGCACCGGGGGCACCGGAAAATCCTGGAGACCGTGGTCGTTCGCGCCAAAGAGGTCGGCCGGGTCTCCGTCGCGATCACTTTCGAGCCTCATCCTCTGGCCGTCCTGCGGCCCGATCATGCTCCCCGGCGCATCCAGACGCTCCGACAGAAAGAGGAAGCGATCGAAGCTCTCGGGGTCGAGACGCTCCTGATCATTCCGTTCACCCGGGATTTCTCGTTGACGGAGCCCGAGGACTTCGTGCGAGAGTTCCTCGTCGCACGGCTCGCCGCCTCGGAGATCTACCTCGGGCACCACTTCGCGTTCGGCCGAGGCAAGCGCGGCGATCTGTCTCTCTTGAAACGCATGGGGCCGGAATGCGGCTTCACGGCATCGGGCACGGAGGAGGTGATCTACAAGGACGAGCCGATCTCCTCGACGCGGATCCGCAACGCCCTGGAGCGCGGAGAGGTCGCGGAAGCCAACGCGATGCTCGGCCGGGAATACGAGCTGGACGGGATCGTCTCGAAAGGCGACAAGGTGGGACACAAGATCGGCTATCCGACGATCAATCTCGCCCCCGAGAACGATTTCCATCCGGCCGACGGCGTGTACGTGAGCCGGATCGAGATCCGCTCCTTCGGCCGGCGGTTCGACGGCGTGACGAACATCGGCACCCGCCCCACCCTCTACGAGGATACGAAAACCACGATCGAGACCTTTGTTCTCGATTTCTCGGCGAATGTCTACGGCGAGAAGGTGCGCCTGTTCTTCCATGAGCGCCTGCGCGAGGAACGCAAGTTCCCTTCCGTCGAAGCCCTTACCGAGCAGATCGCCCGCGACATCGAAGCCGCTCGCGCCTATTTCGCCGCTTTGCCGGTGTAGCGAGCCGCTACGCCCTTCCGGCCGCGCGTCTTCCCGTCAGTGCGCGTAAGCCTCCGAGGAGGATCAGAGCCGCTCCGAGGCTCGTGACGATCGTGGCCCCTGTCGGCAGGTCCCAATAGAAGGACAGGTAAATGCCGATGGCCGAAACGACGGCGCCCATCGCCCAGCCGATCGCCAGGCGCGCGCCAAGGCGCTCCGCGAACAGCATCGCTGCGACGGAAGGAACGATGAGGTACGAGAAGACGAGGAGCACTCCGGCGATCGAGACCGAGGACGTCACGACGAAACCGAAGGAAACATAAAAGAGAAAGTCCCAGAACCGGATCGAGAGTCCTTGGCGCTCCGCCTCTGGCTCGTCCATGGAGATCATCAGGAATCGGCGGCGCAGGAAGAAATGAACGGCGCCGACGGCTGCGAAGAGGACGGCGGTGCGGGCAAGCTCTCCCCAGGAGACCGATAGGATGTTACCCACGAGCATCTCTTTCAAGTGCTCGGTTTCTCCCGTCGTCTTCGACATCGCCAGGATCGAGGCCGCGGCGGCGACCGCGTAGGCGATTCCGATGATTGCCTCCTGCGGGATTCGGGTCTTCCGATGCACGCGCGAGAAGGCGAAGACCGCCGCGCCGAGAAACGTGAAGCCCAGGGAAAAGAGGTAACCGGCGCGCGAATGCATGTCGTATCCGAAGAGCACACCGATCGTGGTGCCGAGGGCCGCGATCTGGGCGAGCGAGAGGTCCACGAAAATCACGCCGCGTTCAACGACGTGGACGCCGAGGTACGCCAGCATCCCCGTCAGGATGAGCCCCGCCACGAAAGCGGGAAGCAGGACTTCGAATACCGTCATCCCTTGCCGCCCTTCTGCGCAGCGAGTGCTTCGGACAGCAACTTCACGTCGTGATCGAAGAGTGCAATGTAGTCCTTCGCCTCGGGCACGCCGCCGACCGACGGGATAAAACGCAAGAGCTTCGCCCCGGTCTTCTCGGCCACCGCCTTCGGGGTCTTGTCGTCGAAATAAGGCTCCATCAGGATCACAGGCACTTTCTTCTCGCGCATCATGTTGATGATCTCGACGGTATGGGAAGGCGTCGGCGGAATGCCTGGCTTGGGCTCGATATACCCCGCGGCCTTCAAATGGAACCGCTTCAGAAAATTGGGCCAGGAGTTGTGGTAGGTAACGAGCTCCGTCCCGGCGTAGGGACTGAGCACCGAGTCCCAGCGCTTTTCCGCTTCCACGAGCTTGGCTTCGAAAACGGACAGATTGGCCTTGTACTCGGAGGCACCGCCGGGATCGAGCGAGGAAAGCTTGGCCTCGATAGCGTGCGCGATGATCCGGCCGTTGTTGGGGTCGAGCCAGTAGTGTGGGTTGCCGAAGGGATGGACGTCCCCCATTGCGCGCGTGACGACAGCGCTCGGGCGTTCCAGGATGTCGCAGCCGATGGAAGCGTCGAGGTAACCGGCGGCTCCCGGCCGGATCTTCTCGTTGCGGCTCTGATCGAGCAGCGGCGGAAGATACCCGATCTCCAGCTCCAACCCGGCCACGATCAGGAGATCGGCCCGCGAGAGCTTGAGAATGAACGACGGTTTTGGTTCGACGAAGTGGGGATCCTGGTAGCCGCGGGACAGCGCGAAGGTCTCGACCCTCTTGCCGCCGACCGAGTCGGCGATGGACGCAAGATCCTGGATGGAAGTGGCGATGTGCACGGTCGCCAGGAGCGGCCGAGATGCCAGGCCGAGAAACGCGAGAAGAAGAAAGTTTTTCATTTGTGCCTCGGATCAGAAAGGATGGGCGCCGTGGGCGCCGATCGCGAATTGAAGTTGAAGGAGAGCTTCATTGGCCCTCATGCCGCCGGCATAACGGCGTTGCCGAAGCTCGCCGCGCACCTGGGAGAACTCGCTCGGCCAGAAGGTCAATGTCAGAGCCTCGCCGCGGTCCCGGGCACGCTCGTCGTCAGCGCGGTCGGAGAACTCGTACCGCGCGCCGGCGAACCAGCGGCGTGAGAGCTGATAGTCGCCGCTGGCATAGAAGCCGCGTGAAGTCTGAGTCCGGTTGGGCTGCTGGCGGCGGCTGCGGAAGAGCTCACTTCTCAGAATGAAAGAGCGGTACGGCCGCCCCTGCAGCGGTTTCCACCGATAGGTGAGATGAATATTCTCCAGCGTCGTCTTCGCTTCGGCCGTGGTGCCGTTGGAGCCCCACCCCCAGCTCGTGCCGAGCTCGACGTTGTGATCGTCGCCGAAGTCCCGGTAGGCGCGGTACTGCGCGACATAAGAGAGGTCGCCTCGCGAAGGCGCGTCGAAGAGTCCGGACGTCTTGCCGCGAAAGACCTGGGCCGTCAGCTCCGAGAAAGTGTCCGCCGGAAGGGGAATCAGTCTCGCCATCGAGACGCCGGAATCGCTCCATCCGTCCTCACTCCCGAGCAGGTTGACCAGCGGGAGTGGTTCGTCCGGCCACGGAAGGACGTGCAGGTGAAGCGTGTTGATCTTCCCAAACTGAGCCTTGAACTTGCCCGCCTTGACCAGCAGATCGCCCGGCAATTGTGTGAAGGTGACGAACCCTTCCTCCAGGTCGATGCCATCGTTCGACAGCGACACGAAGAAATCCGCGCGAGCGTAAGGGTCGACGATCGCCTGAAGGGAGATCTCGGACTCCCGCATCTCGATCGCGGGGCGATTCTCGACAGCGTTCTTGCCGGTAACCGCCAGCAAGTTGCCGATCACGGCAATCGAAGGGTTGAAGTAGGTTGGACTGCCCGCCCCGCCTCCCGACGGGTTGGGTGTCGGGGCGGGCACCGGCACCGCCGTGGTGACCGGCGTCGGTTGGGGAAGCGGAGTCGCCTCCTGTCCGAAGGAGACCCGCGCGATTGCCGCAAGTCCTATGCAGAGCGCGAGAGGTTTCAGGGTCTTCAAGCTCTCCTCCTGCCGGCAGGGCCGGCGCGGTTTGATGCTCCCGGCGCGGGAGCAACAGGCCCTCAGGTCAGGGCGGGAGGAGCGCGGCCCTCGCAGGGATGACCCTCGAGCCGCCCGAGAAGAGAAGGAGCCGCGGCCGGTATCGCGTTGACGGCGCAACCCGGCTGCAGAACGACCGCGGAAAGGCGGGGATGCGAAATCGATTTGTGCGCGAGGCAAACCAGACAATCATGAGGCGCGGTCACGCCCGACCGGTCGAGCGCATTCCAACCGGTTTGGGATGAGACGCGAGCGCCCGATCCTTTGGGTTCCGGATGCAGGCCGAAGGAGCCCGAGGCCGCGAGAACGCCCGCCGTCAGGAGGACGATCTGTGCAAATCGGGCCTTCCTCAATGCGCGAAACATCTTTGAGCCCAACGGGCTGCGGGAACATTGTATTCCGATCGGGCGGGCCCGCTGGTCCCGGCGGCATGCGTAGAATGGCCGGATGTCCGACGCGACGACCGCGCCTTCCGCCGCCGGGCTTTCCGGCGGGGAGAGCCAGGCGAGGCTTCGGCGGAGGATGTCGTGGCTGCTGGGACTGACGTTCCTGCACGTCGTGGGGGAGGGCGGGATCGCTCTCTTCGAAGCGATCCGGACCGGCAGCCTGGCACTCCTGGCTTTCGGGCTGGAGAGCGTGATCGAGGGCGGGGCGGCCGTCCTCGCGGCCCGGCACCTCCACCATCTGGCCGACGAGGAAGAGGACCACGCGCGCCGCGACCAGATCCTGGCGCGGTGGATCGGCCTCTCCTTCCTGCTGCTCGCGACGTATACGTTGGTGCGCGGAGTGGTGGAGATTGCCGGGGGACGCGCCCACCAGGAGAAGAGCGTCATCGGGCTCCTGCTCACGATCTTCGCGTCGTTCGGGATGCCCTTCATCGGCTACTTCAAATACAAGACCGGCCGGCAGCTCGGGAGCAAGGGTCTCGCCGCCGAGGCGAAGGAATCGATCGCTTGCTCCTTCGACTCCTGGACGACCCTCGCCGCGATGGCCGGCGGACTGCTCGGGGCGCCGGGGTGGCTCGACCCCGCCCTGTCGCTGCTCATGGTTCCCTGGTTCCTGCGCGAAGGGCTCACACACGCGCGCGGCCGTGTGCACGCTCATGGCGCTTGAGGGGAGAGGAGCGCCGCGGACCCGCGGAGGAATGGGTTAGAATACGAATCCCCGGATTGAAATCCCGCGTAATTTGACGGTTGGAGGAATCATTTCGATGGCGGAGAACCCGAATGTGCATGCGGTCTCGGACTCGAGCTTCGACGGAGACATCCTGAAGGCCGACAAGCCCGTCCTGGTGGATTTCTGGGCGCCCTGGTGCGGCCCGTGCCGGTCGGTGGCGCCGATCGTGGACGATTTGGCGACCCAGTACATCGGCAAGCTGAAGGTTGCCAAGATCAACGTGGACGAGTCCTCGGCCGTGGCGATGCAGTATCAGGTGACGTCCATCCCGACGTTCATCCTGTTCAAGAACGGCCAGGTGGCCGACCGGGTCCTGGGGGCGATGCCCAGGAGTGAGTTCATCAAGTTCATCGACCGGAATCTCTGATCCGGCCGACGGAAGGCATCCTCCCTGTCATCCTGAGCCCCTCGCTCCTCTTTGTCATCCCGAGCGAAGCGAGGGATCTGCTCCGGTGGTCCCTTCCGGGAAGGGCAGATCCTTCGTCGCTTTCGCTCCTCAGGATGACAGAGTTAGGGGTCCTCTCCGGATGACGGTGGTCAGGGATCTCGACGTAAGATAACGGCGAGTGAACCGTTTCCTGGTCCTCTTTGCCCGGGAGCCCGCGCGTCAAGCGCGCGAAAAGGGGCTGGGATCGGAGGCAGCCGAGGTTTTCCGGGGATTCACGGCGGGCTGGCTGGAAGCAGCGCGGCAGACGGGCGCGCAACTCGTCGTGGCCACGCCGCCGGAAGACATCGCCGCGTGGCGGCAGGTTTTCCGCGGAGCGCCGGAAACGGCCTGGATCAGACAGCGAGGCGGCACCTTCGGTCTCCGTCTCGAGGATGCCGCGCGCCGGGCCGCCGCGCTTGGCGGGCACTCCGTCCTAGTGGGCGGCGACGTCGCTCCCTCCGCCTCCGCCCTCTCCAAAGCGTTTCGAGCGGTCGAGGAAGGAGCCGATGCCGCCGTGTCCCCCGCGCCCGACGGGGGAGTCTCGCTCCTCGCGCTTTCCGGCGCCGATCTGGATCTTCTGCGCGGGATCCGGGAGCGGCGCAGGACCGTCCTGGCAGATCTGTTGCGCGCGCTCGATCGAAGAGGCCGCAGGGTACGAATCGTGCCCCCTGTGGCCGACCTGGACGGCCGCGCCGCCCTGCGAGCGCTCTTGCGGGAGGCGAAGATCCCGGTCTCTCTCATTTCGATCGCGAGGCGTGCGCTCGCGCCTCTGGATTTTTCTTGTCCGCGAGCGCACCGCCAGCCTTCAACCCGCGACCTCCACGGTCCTCCCGTCCTCCGGGGTCCTCCGCTGCCCGCCTGATCTGATCCGCGCCACCCTGAAAGACGAGGCTGCAGCCTGGACTGCAGCGGAGGACGAAATGCCGCACCTGACGGAGAAGACCATCGTTTACGCGCCGCCTCTTCACGCTTTTGTCGAGGCGGACATGAGCTTCTTTCTGGACGAAGAGGCGCCGCACTGGGTCGCCGTGGACACGCGGGGCGCCGGGATTCTGCGCCGCCTGGACGGCCGGACGACGTTTGGCGCTCTGGTCTCTTCGTATGCCTCGCAGATGTGTCTGGAGGCCGGCAAGGCCTGGCTGCACGTGCACGACTTCATTCAGTCCTGCCTGCGCTCCGGCTTTCTCTCCCTGCAGCCGTTTTCGAGGCCCGCCTATGCAGGGCGATCTCGTTACGGACAACCGGAGGGGTTGCGCGAGCTGTGGCTGCACACGAACAACTCCTGCAACCTCGCCTGTACCCACTGCCTGGTCAACTCCGGACCCGGAGAGACACCCGGGCTGCCGGGCGGGATGTTTCGGAGGGCGATCTCCGAGGCGTTGGACCTCGGCGTCGAGCGCTTCTACATGACGGGCGGCGAGCCGTTCCTGCGCCCCGACATTTACGAGCTCGCCCGATGCATCACGGAGGAGCACGGCAAGGATCTCATCCTCCTGACCAACGCCACGCTCTTTCGCGGACCTCGGGGGAAAGGCCTCGACTCGCTTTCGCGCGAGAGAGTGAAGTTCCAGGTCTCCGTGGACGGCGCGCGTCCGCAAACCAATGACCCGATCCGCGGCGCGGGAACGTTCGAGAGCGCGATGGACGGCCTGCGCCTGCTCGCCGGTCTGGGCTTCGAGGTCTCGCTGACAACGGTCGTGACGCGCCGGAACCTGCCCGAATTGACGCTGCTCACCGGGCACGCCGCACGGGGAGGCGCGAAGTCACAGCACCTGATGTGGTCCCACAGGCGCGGCCGGGCGAAAGTGTCGGACAACGGCTTCTTCCCCGATACGGCCGACATTCTGGTGGCGGTCGAGGCAGCGGCGGACCGCGCGCGGGAGCTCGGCATTTCTCTGGACAACCTGGAAGCCGCGCGCCGCCACGCCAACGGACAGCCGGGCGTCAAGTACGACCTCGGCAACGCCGGATGGGACTCGGTCTGCGTCTACGCGGACGGAACGGTTTATCCCTCCGCTGCCCTGGCCGACCATCGCCCCCTCTCCTGCGGAC
>WNGB01010521.1_pt1 | contig 17353 bp, 18 predicted proteins | sample 5400681 | NCBI WGS metagenome assembly WNGB01 (sample SAMN13153367, study PRJNA577476) | soil metagenome | isolation source: 115 cm soil or saprolite under grassland replicate 2 | place: USA:California | collected 2016-06-15 | reverse complement strand
TCGTTCGCGATCGGGAACGCCGGACGCGTCGTCTTCGTCCCCCGGTCAACGCTCTTGCAGAACCTTGGAGGCCCTTCGTGAAGGCCCTTAAGACGATCGGCCGAGTGCTCGCCGTGACCTGCGGCGCGCTACCGCTAGCCGCAGTCGCCGTCTCAGGCCTTTCGGCGTCTGCGGCGGGGAACGCGGTCGGCGCGGCCGGGTACCGGATCGTGGTGCAAAACGACCGAGACGGCGAGTCGCGCACCTACAGCGTGCGCCAGGACGGTTCGCGCCTGGCCCCGCTCTTCCCGCGCGGCCGCGCGCTCGAGCCGCTCGCCGTCTCGCGCGACGGGAGCACGATCGCCTACAGAAAAGGCCTGTCTGCCTCCACGCCCATCTACGCCTCGCGTGCCGACGGGACCCACCTGCGCCGCCTGGTGCGGGACAGCGGCTACGGGGCCCAGGCCGCGCTCTCACGCAACGGGCGCAGGCTCGCCTTCACGAAGAACGGCAAGATCTCGATCGTCGGCAGCGACGGGCGCGGACTGCGGCGCGTGACGTCGGGGCCCGACAGCGACCCGAATTGGTCGCCGGATGGGAGGACGCTCGTCTTCACCCACAATGGCAAGATCGCTGCCGTCGTCGTGCAGCCGCTGAACGGAAGAGCGCACATCGCCGCGCGAGGGAGAACCAGTCTCCCCGCGTGGTCGCCGGACGGCCGCTGGATTGCGTACATCGATTACGAGGGCGCCCTCAACCGCCGGAACGGCCTTTACGTCGTGCAGCCGAACGGCAAGGACCGGCACCGGGTCGCCCGCGACGCCACGACCTTCGCCTGGTCCCCCGACGGCAGGAGACTCGCCTTGACGGACGTCCCGCCGCGCGTGGCTGTCGTCGGCCGTGACGGGCGGGGGTTGACGTGGCTGCACCTAGGCGTCGTCCCAGGGGCGCTAACCTGGTCGCCGGACGGGCGCCGGCTCCTCCTGGCGGCGCACGCCGGTGACGATCCGGACCAGATCTGGCTCGTCGGCGGCGACGGGCGCGGGCTGCGCCGCCTGACGAGCGCGGGCACGAACAGCCTCCTCGGCTGGACGCGGCTCGCCCCGGTGCTACCTGTCGCTCCCTCGCTCCCGCCGAGCGAGCGAGTCCTCGCGGGAGGCACCGTCGCGACCCGCGCGCCCATCATGGGCCTTTCGGCCGACGGTTCCCGCGTTGCGTTCAGCACGAATGCAACGCACACCGACTGCGATCACATCGCGGTCTGGTCACCGCCGGCGAAGGTCACCCTGCGCTTTTCCCCGAGCTTGCCCGCACCATGCGGCGCCTACAACGGTGGAGGAATGTACGGCGTCGAGCTCGCCGGCTCCCGCTTGGCCTGGACCAGAGTCCTCGGCTGCGGCAACTTCTGCGAGATTGCGCTCGAATCGGCCACGTTCGCCCAGCCGCTGCCGGAACGACTGAACTTCGGCGGGTTCGAGCATGGAGGCGAGCCCTGGGACTACCACGCGCAGGGCGATGGTGACCTGCTCGTCTTCAACGACGGCCCTCGACTCGTCCGGCTCGGAAGCGGAAGCGAGCGGTGCGGCGGGCTCGGCACCGGCGGCATCTGCACAACACTCCGGACCGGCGCCCACGCCTCCGCCGTGGACTCCGTCTCAGGGCACCTGATCGCAGCGCGCGAAGCAGGCGCGGTGGCCGTGCTCGACCAGCAGGGGACGCTCGTGAACGTCTTCCCCTTTGCCCCGAGCGAGGTCACGGCCGCCCGGCTGGACGGGAACCGTCTCCTCGTCGCGCGCTCCGGCACGCTCGAGCTCTACGACGTGGCGACGGGAGGAGGAGTGCTGCAGCGGCCGCTGGCGGCCGGCTACTCGCTCACAGACGTCGACGACAGCATCGCGGTCCTTCGTCATGACAAGACGATCATGCTCCTGCGGCTCGCCGACGGCCATTCGGTGACCTTGGCCCCCGGCCGTGGGCCTGTCCTCGCCGCGCTGGAGCCGCTCGGGCTGGAGCCGCTCGGGCTCTACTACTCGTACGCAACCGCCGACGGCGGCGGCCGCCTCGTCTTCGTTCCCCGCTCAGACCTGTTGCGGCAGCTCGGCCAGAGCAATCAGAAGTGGGAGGTGACTCCCGCCGGATCCTCGTCTGCGCTCCCGGCGGCCGGAGCGCGCTCCTCCAGCCACGAGTAGGCGTACTTGCCGTCGTCGAGCCCTTTCGCGAGCTTCGTCAGGCACAGCGGGTGGAACGTGTCGCACATGACCGCGAGCTCGTGCGTCTCGGTCTGGCCGATCGACTTCTCGGCCAGCCCGGGGTGCGGCCCGTGCGGGATCCCCGAGGGATGCAGCGTCACCGAGCCGACCTCGATCCCCCGGCGCGAGCCGAAGTTGCCGGAGACGTAATAGATCATCTCCTCGGAGTTCAGGTTCGAGTGGTGGTACGGGATCGGAATCGCCTCCGGGTCGAAGTCGAGCTTGCGCGGGCAGAACGAGCAGATCACGAAGTTGCGCCCCTGGAAGGTCTGGTGCGAGGGCGGCGGCATGTGGATGCGCCCGGTGATCGGCTCGAAGTCGTTGATGTTGAACGTCCAGGGGTAGACGTAGCCGTCCCAGCCGACCACGTCGAAGGGGTGGTAGTCGAGGATGTAGGTCTGGTAGCCGTCGCGGATGCGCACCTTGACGCGGAACTCGCCCTGGTCGCGGTGGGTGTGCAGCTCGGTCGGCGGGTGCAAGTCGCGGTGGTAGAAGGGCGCGTGCTCGAGCAGCTGCCCGTACTCGTTGCGGTAGCGGAGCGGGATCTCGATCAGCCCGGGTGACTCGAAGACGAGGTGGCGCTGCTCGCCCTCGGCGCGGAAGCGGTAGGTCGTACCACGCGGGATCACAATGTAGTCGCCCTTGCCGTAGGACACGTCGCCGAAGATCGTCTCGAGGGTGCCGGTGCCCTCGTGGACGAAGATCACCTCGTCGCCCTCGCCGTTGCGGAAGAAGTAATCCATCTCCTCGTCCGGCCGGCAGAGCGAGATCTCGACGTCCTGGTTCCACATCAGCAGGCGACGGCCGCTGATCGCGTCGCCCTCGGGCTCGAGGCCCATCGTCGCGAAATGCCGGTGGGCATGGGCGTCGGGCACCCACTCGTCGCGCTCGATCTGCTCGAAGTCGCCGAGCTCGGTGATGCGGCACGGCGAGGTCAGGTGGTACAGGATCGACTCGTTCCCCGAGAAGCCCTCGAGGCCCATGACCTCCTCGGTCAGGAGCCTTCCGTTGTCGCGGAACTGAATGTGCCGCTTGCGCGGGACCTCACCTCGGAGCTGGTACATGGGCACGCGGGAAGGATAGTCAGGCGAGCGCTTCGCCCGCGAGGGCGGCCAGCCGCTTGCCCGTCGCCGGCGCGAACTTGAAGCTGTGCCCCGAGCAGGCCGAGCCGACGACGATCCGGTCGTGCCGCTCGAGGATGAAGCGGTCGTCGTCAGTGTTGGTGTAGAAGCAGGTCTCGGCCTTGACCGGGGTCGGGTCGGCGTCGGGGAAACGCTCGGCGACGACCCCCGCCACCTCCTCGACGATCTTCGGGTCCGGCCTGCCCTCCTCGTTCGGATCCGCTTCAGGGCCCGACTTGTGCCGGCCGATCTTGAGACCGGTCCCGGGGGCCGCCAGCGCGTAGGTGCCGTGCAGGTTCGAGTCTGGCTTGAAGTCGACCACAGACGGGATCGGCTTCTCCGTTTCGAGCCGGAAGTACGCGACCGTCTCGCGCGTCGGCATGACCGGCAGGTCGACGACGCCCGCGAGAAGCTCTTTCACCCACGGGCCGGCGGTGACGACGACCGCCTCCGCCTCGATCCGGCCGGCTGTCGTGTCGAGCGGATCCAGGGAGAGCACCCTCGTCTCCGGGAGCACCCTCAGGCCGCGAGCGAATGCCTCGAGCGCGAGGTCGGCCCGAACGTAGCCGGCGTCCTCCTGGAGGACGGCCTGGAGCCCCTCCGGCACGCGAATCGGGAAGCGCTGTTCCGCCTCCCCCGGGTCGAGCACCGACCAGGCGACGCCGCACTCGTCGAGCGCGTCCGCCGACCCCTCACTCGGGTCGCTCACCAACTCGATCAGACCGTTCAGCTCGAGGAGCGTGGTGCCCGTCTCGGCCTCGAGCTCGCGCCAGCCCTCGAGCGCCTCCTGAGCCAGCCGCACCCAGTGCGGCTCCGGGTAGGCCAGCCGGAAGATGCGCGAGGCGCCATGGCTCGAGCCGCTCGCGTGGCCGAGCGGGAACTGCTCGAGCACGAGCACGTCGCGCCCCTCGCGCGCGAGCGCCCAGGCGGTTGCGAGCCCATTTACGCCCGCGCCGACGACCACAACCTCGGCCTTCACGCTCGTATCGTGCCTATGCGGTTCCGCAGCACGCCGATCCCCTCGACCTCGAGCTCGACCTCGTCGCCCGGCCGGAGCCAGCGCTCGTCGCCGTGCTCGAGGATGCAGCCGCTGCCGACCGTTCCTGAGCCGAGGACGTCGCCCGGCCGCAGCTCGGTGTTGCGCGAGGCGTGCGCGACGATCGCCTCCCACGAGTGGTACATGCCGCCGAGGTTGCCGCGAGAGCGCTCCTCGCCGTTCACTCGCGCGACCATCTCGAGGCGCAGGTCGCCGAGCTCGTCCGCGGTGACGACGATCGGCCCCAGCGAGGTCGCGAAGTCTTTCCCTTTCGCAGGCCCGAGCCCGATCTTCATCTCGCGCCGCTGGAGGTCGCGCGCGGACCAGTCGTTCAGGATCGTGAAGCCGCCGATCCCTCCAGCCGCGCCGATCACCGCCGCCACCTCGAGCTCGTAGTCGAGGGCCTGCGAGCCCTCCGGATAAGGGATCTCATCGCCTGGCCCGTAGATGGCGGCCGGGTTCGAGAAGTAGAAGGCCGGGATCTCGTACCACTCGTCGGGCACGCCCGGCCGGCCGGTGACGCGGGCCGCATTCTTCACGTGCTCCTCGAAGGCGTAGAAGTCGCGCACCGAGGGCGGGCGGCGCACCGGGGCCAGCAGCCTCACCTCGTCGAGGGTGTACTCGGCGTGTTCGCGTGCCTGGCCGCCACCGGTGAAGAACGCCTCCAGGGTCTGGGCGGCGAGCTGGATCACCCGGCCGTCCTCGATCCGCCCCGGCCAGCCGCGGATCTCGTCCTGGAGCGGCGTGAACATACAGAGCTTCAATTTCTACGGCTCCGTGTGGACGATCACGTCGGCAATGTCGGGTCGCTCGCGGCGGATCCGCTCCTCCACGTCGCTCGCGCGCGCGTGCGCCTGGGCGAGGGAGGTGGAGGCGTCGAGCCCGAGGGTCAGGTAAGCGAGCAGGCCGCGATCGGTGCGCAGGAAGCGGAGCTCGCGCGGCCCCTCGCCGGTCGTCTCGCGCACGATCCGCTCGACGAGCTCGCGGTCGGCGCCCGCCTCGTTGACGCTGCGCCCCTCCCCAGCCTCGGCCAGCGGCTCGAGATGCGTCTGAACCGCGTCCACCTCCGGCACCGACTCCACGATCGCGCGCTCGACTTCGCTCGCCACTGCGTGAGCCTCCTCGAGCGGGAGCTCGCCCGGAAGCTTGAGGTGGAGCGAGGCCTCGATCACCGGCCCGACGCGGAGCACGGTCAGGTTGTGGATCTCGCGCACGCGCGGGACGCGTTGGGCGGCGGCAAGAACGCGCTCGCCCAGCACCGCCTCGTCCTGCTGGGGCTCGACGTGGACGACGACGTCGCTCTCGGGGAGCGCGCCGTGCACGGCCTCCTCGACCGCGTCGGCTGCTGCATGCCCCTGCCCGACGGCCGCGCCCGGCGGCACGCCGATGACGACATCTGCGAATTGCCGCCTTCCGGCCTGCCGCATGCGCAACCGCCGCAGCTCGACCCGCGGCTCGAGCGAGGCGATCGCGGCCAGGGCGGCCTCTTGCGCCTCCGGCGGAACGCGGTCCATCAGGACGTCGACGTTCAGGCGCATCAGCCGCCCGGCGGCGACCAGGACGAGGAACGCGACGAAGAGCGCGGCCGCAGAGTCGGCCCAGTGATAGCCCGCGCGTGCAGCGATCAGCCCGAGCATGACCGCCCCCGAGCCGGCGAGATCGCTCGCGAAGTGGAGGGCGTTCGCCTGCAGGGCGGCGCTGCCGTAGCGCCTGCCCGTGCGGTAGGAAACGATGGCTCGCGTCGCGTCCACGACCATCACGACGGCGACCACGACGAGCGTGTACCAGCGCGGGTCGACCTGCCCGTGCCCCACCCCGAAGAGCCGCAGGAGCGCCTGCCAGGAGATCGCGAGGCTCAAGACGACGAGGATCGCCGCCTCGGCCAGGGCGGCGAGGTGCTCGGCCTTGCCGTGCCCGTAGGCGTGCCCGGGGTCGGCCGGCCGCCCCGCGACGCCGACGGCCACGAAGGTGAGCAGCGCGGCGATCAGATCGGTGCCGGAGTGCGCAGCCTCGGAGAGCAGGCCGAGGCTGCCGCTGGCGATCCCGGCGACGAGCTTCACCCCGATCAGGACGCACGCGGCGACGATCGAGACGAGTGCGGTGCGGCGCTGCGCGCTCATGGGGCGAAGAATCGCACGCAACGAGAAGGGCCCGCCGCTCGGCGGGCCCTTCCGTGGACGTTGCGAGCCTAGGAGCTAGGCGCCGGCGATGTCGCCGTGGAAGCGCTCCTTGAGGAGCGTCCCGGCGCCCTTGCCCTTGTCGTACCAGTGGTGGTACTTCAGACCCTGGCCACGCGCGTGGTACTGGAAGCTGAACATACAGGCGGCCGAGTCGCTGAAGCACGAGAACGTCGCGCTCGGGCCGAAGAACGTCTCGATCCAGACGTCCGTGAACCCGCAGTCGGCCGGGCAGGTGGCTTTCGGATCGAACGTGCCGCCCGTGATATTGCCGCGTAGGAACCCGTAGAAGCGGCCCTTGATGCCGGCGGGGACGGTCGCGCCGTGCTTGCCCTTGGTCTCGCACGCCCCCGGGCTCTTGCCGGCGTTGGTGAGGAACGTGCCGCGGTCGGTGCGGGTGAGCCGGTAGCTGCCGTCACGATTGCGCTTGATCTTGAACGTGCGCTTCCCCGTGTCGATCGCCCAGGCGTGGGCTTGGCCGCACGAGCCGTGGTCGTCTGTGACGACGTCAAATGGGCCGAACTTGTTCCAGTTCTTGCCGTGCCCAGGGCCTGGGCCTTTCCCGTTGCCGGCCACACCGGTCGTGGCGAGAGCGAAGGCGGCGACCAGCGAACCGGGCAGAATCCAACGCTTCGTCATGTGAAAGTCCTCCTGGGCGTTTCCTTTGTCCTGCTTGGTGGGTAGATCCCGGAGGAGCTTCGGTCTTGCGGCTTGCTTTCCCGCTGTTTACGGGAAACCGACCGGAAGCGGCTAGGCTCAGCGACCCGTGCGCTGGGATGAGTTCACCGCCGCCTGCCCGGAGCTCGCCTCGCTCGGCGAGGAGCGCCTCCGCGGCCGCGAGCTCTGTCTGCTCGGCACCTTGCGGAGGAACGGCTTCCCGCGCATCAGCCCGGTCGAGCCGGAGTTCGTGGAGGGGGAGCTGATGCTCGGGATGATGTGGCAGTCGCCGAAGGCGCGCGACCTTCTGCGCGATCCGCGCTGCATCGTGCACAGCGTCGTCTCCGACCGCCAGGGCACCGAGGGCGACTTCAAGCTCTACGCGCGAGCGGTGGACGTGCACGACCCCACGGCCCGCGAGAGCTACCGCGCCACGATCAAGGCCCGGATCGACTGGGAACCGACCGAGCCGAGCTTTCACCTGTTCGCGCTCGACATCGACTCGGCCGGGTTCGTGATCTTCGGCCGGGACCGCTATGGCCTCGCCTGGGACCCCGCGCGCGGCCTGCGCCGCTGGGAGCTCGCGGACGACTAGAGGTTGCCGCGCAGCGCCTGCTCGCGCTCGATCGACTCGAACAGCGCCTTGAAGTTGCCCTCGCCGAAGGTGGTCGCCCCGTGGCGCTCGATCACCTCAAAGAAGACCGTCGGCCGGTCCTGCGCCGTCTTCGTGAATATCTGCAGCAGGTACCCGTCCTCGTCCCGGTCGGCCAGGATCTTCAGCCGCTGCAGGTCGTCGTAGTTCTCCGTGATCTCGCCGACCCGGCCCTGCACTTCCTCGTAGTAGGAGTCCGGGGTCTCGAGGAACGCGATGCCCCGCTCCTTCAGCGCCTCGACGGTGCCGACGATGTCCTCGCTCTGCATCGCAATGTGCTGCACGCCCGCGCTGCCGTTGAACTCGAGGTACTCCTCGATCTGGCTCTTGCGCTTGCCCTCGGCGGGCTCGTTGATCGGGAACTTGATCTTCCCGCTGCCGTCCGCCATTACCTTCGACATCAGCGCCGAGTACTCGGTTTGGATCTGATCCTCCCCAAAGTGGACGATGTTGGTCATCCCGAAGACCCGCTCGTAGAACTCGACCCAGTCGTTCATGCGACCGAGCTCGACGTTGCCGACGACGTGGTCGAGCAGCTTCAAGCCGGCGCCGGTGCCCACATGGCCGTTCTCGACCGTCGAGCGATAGCCGGGCAGGTAGGGCCCGGCGTAGTCGCGGCGGTCGACGAAGGTGTGAACGTTGTCGCCGTAGATGGCGATCGAAGCGAGCTCGACCCGGCCGAAGTCGTCCTCGACCCAATGGGGCTCCTGGATCCCGCGCGCGCCGCGCTGGACGGCTTGGCGGTATGCCTCGCCCGCGCTAGGCACCTGGAGCGCGACGTCCTTCGCGCCGTCGCCGTGACGGCAGGCGAACTGCGCGATCTCGCTGTCGATGCGCAGTCCGCTCGTCAGGACGAAGCGGATCTCGCCCTGCTCGAGCACGTACGAGGCCCGGTCGCGGACGCCGGTCTCGGGACCCGCGTAGGCCGTGGTGGTGAAGCCGAACGCCTGCTCGTAGAAGTAGGCGGCCTGCTTGGCGTTGCCGACCCAGAACTCGACGTGATCCCAGCCGTCGAGCGGCATGAAGTCGTTCGAGCTCACGAACCTGATCTTAGAGCGTTTGCGGACGAGCGGGCCACCAGGTCAGCGGCGCAGACGGGGCGCGCGGGCAGAGCCCGCGTCCCCTGAGGGCGGCGTCGCAAGCGAGCGCCTCGGTACGGCCTGCTGCGGGGAGGTCTCGTCCCCTACGGCCACATCCTCGAAGCCGTGTCTCAGCGGCACCTCGCGCACCCATAGCAGGGAGGTGACGAACACGAGCCCGCAGACCGCGGCCGCGAGCAGGAAGGCCGGCTGGAGCGCGTTCGCGAGCGCCGCGCGACCGGCGGGCGGCAGCCTGTGGATCACGGCGCCCTCGGCACGAACGTTCGCCGGCAGGCGCTGGTTCACGATCACCCCCATCAGGGTCACCCCGAGAGTTGCACCGATCGAGCGCCCGAACTGCGTCAGAGCGGTCGCGGTACCCATCTCCGAGCGCTGCACCGAGTTCTGAACCGAGAGCACGAAGATCTGCATCATCATCCCGAGCCCGATCCCGGCGATCACCATGTTGCGCGCCGCCTGGGCATTGGTGGCGTTCACGCCCATGCGCCAGAGGAGGAGCTCGCCGAGCCCGAGCACGAGCGGGCCGATGAGCGTGTTCGGCCGGTAGCGGCCGGTGCGGGAGACGATCTGGCCGGAGATGAAGCTCGTGATCACCGCGCCAAGCAACAGCGGCGTCAGCACCACCCCGGACGAGGTGGCCGAGGTGCCGATCACGCCCTGCACGAAGAGCGGCACGTAGCTGATCGTCCCGAACATCGCCATCCCGACGAACGCCATGCACGCAACGCTGGCCGCCACGGTCTGGTTGCGCAGCAGGTGGAAGGGCAGGATCGGCTCTGGCACGCGACGCTCCCAGAGCCCGAACAGCGTGAGCAACACGACCGACGCAGCGAGGGCGCCGAGCACGTGCGCCGAGCCCCACGGGTAATCGCGCCCGCCCCAGACGAGCCCGAGCAACAGCGAGGTCGTGCCCAGCGCGAGGATCGCGGAGCCGAGCCAGTCGATCGAGTGCTCCCGCCGGGTGCGGCGCTTCGGCATCGTCAGGAGAATCACCGCGAGCGCCAGGGCGCCGACCGGCAGGTTGACGTAGAAGATCCAGCGCCAGCTCGCGTTATCCACGATGAAGCCGCCGATCAGCGGCCCGATGATCGAGGCGGCTGCGAAGACCGAGCCGATCAGCCCCTGGTAGCGGCCGCGGTCACGCGGCGGGACGATCATTCCGACCATCGCCAGGGTGAGCGGGAAGATCCCCCCAGCGCCGACGCCCTGAATCGCGCGGAAGACGACCAGCTGGACCATGTTCTGCGCCGCCCCGCAGAGAGCCGAGCCGAGGATGAAGATCGAGATCGCGACAATGAAGAGCGGTTTGCGCCCGTAGACGTCGCCGAGCCTGCCGTACAGCGGCACCGTCACCGTCGAGCCGAGCATGTAGGCGGTGAAGACCCACGCGTACTGCGTGATCCCGCCCAGCTCGGAGACGACCCTCGGCAAGGCCGTCGCGACGATCGTCTGGTCGAGCGCCGCCAGCAGCAGCGCGACCATCAGGCCGGAGTAGATCGCGAGAATGCGCCCGATCGAATAGCGGTAGCCCGGGGGCGTGCGGGCGAGCCGCTCGCGGATCGGCGTCACGCGGTCACCGCTTCGGGGGTCTTGCGGTGCGAGCTTCGCGACAGCAAGATCCCGCCGGCGATCGCGATCCCGCCAACGATCTGAACCCTTGTCATCGACTCGGAGAGGATCAGGAGCGAGAAGAATGCGGCGAGGAAGGGCTGCAGGTTCGCGAAGACCGAGGCGCGCGAGGGTCCCACCCGGCTGATCGCGCCGAACCAGAGCAGATTCGCGGCCACCAGCGGCCCGAGCACGGCAAAGGCGAGCAAGAGCCAGATCGAGGGGCTGAAGCTGTAGTCCTGGGTCAGGAGCTGCTGCGAGCCAACGATCAACAGTGGCACAGTGCCGATCGCGAACGCGAGCGAGCTGATCCGCAGCGTCGAGTAGCGCTGCAGGAGCGGCGAGACGGCGACCGTGTACCAGGCCCAGGTGACCGAGGCCAGAAAGCCGAGCAGGTCGCCCCAGAGCTGGCTCGAGAGGCTCCCGCCGGAGCCGACCGCGACGAGCGCGGCTCCGACGAACGCCAGCACGGCCGCGACCCAGAAGCGAGAGCCGAAACGCTCTATCCCGAGCGCGTACGCGAAGATTCCGGTCAGGACCGGAAGGGTTCCGAACAGCAGCGCAACTGTCGTCGCCGTCGTCAGCTTGATCGCGTAGGAGAACGCGAGCTGGTTCAGGAAGATCCCGATCAGCGCGGCGACGGCGAGCATCGCAAGATCACGGCGCGTGATCGCGAACGAGCGCTCGCGGAGGTACGTGATCGCCCCGAAGACGAGGCCCGCTCCCGCGAAGCGCAGGCAGCTGTAGGCGATCGGCTGGAAGCCGTGCGAGATCACGTACTTCGTCACCGTGAAATTGAGGGCCCAGAGAGTGACCGTCGCCAGCAGCATCAGGTCGGCAAGCTCCGGGCGACGCATCTCTTCGACCCTACCCAGTAGGCTTTTGTCCATGCCGGAACCGACCACCGACGACGTCGACGCGCTCGTCGCGCCGGCCACGCCGCACTTCGCCTACCAGCTGCGCGCGCGCGTGGAGGAGCTCGTGCTCGAGCTCCCGGAAGATCACGAGGTGCGCCGCTACGCCGAAGAGCAGATGGACCTGCTCGACCGGCTCGGCCACGCCTCCTCGAAGGCGAGGGAAGGCCCGCGGGTAGCGCGCGACCGGCCCGGCTGGGAAGAGATCCCGAGCGCCGCGCCCGCGCACGAGCCTCTCCCACCGAGGCGATGAGCTTCGAAGGCGCCTCGGTCTTCGTGACCGGAGGCACGCGGGGGATCGGGAAGACGATCGCGCTCCGTTTTGCCGAGCTCGGAGCGAAGCGGGTGGCGATCGGCTACCTGCGCAACGACAAGGCCGCGGAGGAGACCGCGGCCGAGCTACGCGTCGCCGGCGCCGAGCCGCTGCTCCTGCGTGGCAACGTGGCCACGGAGCGGGTGGCACAGGAGGCGGCCGCTCTCGGCTCCTTCGACGTGCTCGTGCACAACGCAGCCACCGGCGTGATCAAGCCTGCGCTCGAGACCGAGAACAAGCACTGGGACTGGACGCTGAACGCGAATGCAAGGGCCCTGCTGGCGCTGACGCGCGCGTGCGCGCCGCAGATGCCGGTGGGCTCGTCGATCGTCGGCGTTTCGAGCCTCGGCTCGATTCGGGTGCTCGAGAACTACGTGCTCGTCGGCGTCTCGAAGGCGGCGCTGGAGGCGCTCGTCCGCTACCTCGCGGTTGAGCTCGCGCCGCGCGGGATCCGGGCGAACGCCGTCTCGGCCGGGGTCGTGGAGACAGGTGCGCTCGACCACTTCCCGAACCGAGAGCAGATGATATCGAGCGGGCTCGAGCGCACGCCGGCGGGCCGGCTCGTCGAGCCGCGCGACGTCGCTGAGGCGGTCATCTTCCTCTGCTCGCCCGGAGCCGAGATGGTGCGTGGCCAGACCCTGATCGTCGACGGCGGCTTCTCACTCCTGGCATGAGCGCCTGGGCTCCTCAGCCTCCTGGGGCGTCGCTGGCGGTGCGGGGCCGGAAGGCACAGTGTGTGCAACACGGGCCTGGAGAGGCCCGCGCGGTCAGCGACGCCAGCGGACCACAGAGCCGGGCTCTGCCCGGCGGCGGCCGGCGGCGGCCAGGGGGCTGAGGATGGAGCCCACGGACACCAACCTGCGGGCCTGGGAGGAGGCGCACAAGCGGATCCGCCGCTCCTCGACGCGCGGCAGCAGGACGCTGCCGAAGCCGGTGCGCGAGCGGCTCCCGGACATCGGCGGCCGGCACGTGCTGCACCTGGCCTGCGGCGCGGGCCGCGAGACCGCGGCGCTGATGAGCCTCGGCGCGCTCGTTACCGGGGTGGACTCCTCCGAGGAGACGGTGCTCGCCGCCCGCAAGCGGCTCCCGGACGCGGCTTTGGTGACCGCCTCGCCGGAGGCCTTGCCCGTCGAGCTGCTCCGAGGCCGCTTCGACGTCGCCTACTCCTCGTGGGGCGCGCTCGCCGAGATCGGCGACCTCGAGAGCTGGGCAAACGGGATCGCGGGTGCCTTGAAGCACGGCGGGATGCTCTTCCTCTACGACGAGCACCCGGTCGCGGCCTGCCTCGACCAGATGCTGCACTGGCATGAGAGCTACTTCGAGACGTGGCCGATCGGCCGGCTCGTGCACGCCCTCGGCGGCGCCGGTCTCGCCCTCGAGCGGCTCGAAGAGCTGCCCGACCCGAACCGCTGGGGCCGCCGGGAGGTACGAGTTCCGGGCGACCTCGTGGTGATCGCCCGCAAGCCCTAGGCCAGCCGCTCGAGCGCCTCGTCGATCTCCGCCTCCGAGATCGTGAGTGGTGGTGTCGCCGAGATCATCGATCCGTCCGACCCGGCCGGCATGACGAGCACGCGTCGACGCCACGCCTCCTCCCAGTCTCCCGACTTCGCGCGGAGCAGGCCTGCGCCGTGCCAGCCGCCTGCTTCGAAGCGCTCGCCGAGCCCGAGAACGTGGTCGAGCAGTTTCGGCACCGCGTCGAGGACGATCAGCGCCGCCGCGCAGGCGAGTGGGCTCCCCACGTGCGTGTGCGTGAGCACGTCCTCCGGCCCGAGGTCCCAGGCGGCCGCGAGCTCCGGCCGCAGGAAGAGGGCCGCCGAGAGCGGTAGTCCGCCGCCGAGCGCCTTCCCCGTCAGGATCACGTCGGCGAGCGTGTCGGAGCGCCAGATCACGCCGGTCCGCCCCAGCCCGCAGTAGACCTCGTCGCAGACGAGCAGCGCGCCCGCCTCGTCGCAGCGCTGTCGCAGCGTCTCGAGGAATCCGGCCGGTGGAACCCGCGCACCCCCGCGCGCCTGCACGGGCTCCACGATCACACAGCCCGTGTCCTCGGGCAGCGGGCCCGGGTCCTCACCGTAGGCGAAACGGTGCACCGGGCCCGGCAGCCAGGCGGCGAACGGCTCGCGGAAGCGTTCGCGCGACGTGGCCGCGAGCGCCAGCAGCCCGGTGCCGTGGTAGGCGCCCTCGAAGGCGACGATTCCCGGCTTACCGGTCGCGAGAAGCGCCGTGCGGAGCCCGATCTCGACCGCGTCCTCGCCGGTGACGCCGAGCTTCGAGGGCCCGAGGCGCTCCCGCAGCGCAACCGTCACCGACGCATCGGCGAGGTCGCCGAGCGCGTGAACGACGGGCTGCGCAGCCCAGGCCGCGGCGATGAGCGGGTTTCGGTGTCCGAGGGCTGCGACGCCGAAGCCGCCAGACAGGTCGAGGTACTCCCGCCCGTCCTCGTCCCAGACGCTGCACCCCTCGGCCCGGGCCAGATCATGGGGAGCCGTTGCGGCCGGGCAGCAGGCGGTTGACCGTGTCGGACGCGATGTAGCCGGCGATCTTCGGGTTCTCCTGGAGGCGACGCAGCGAGTACGCGTACCAGTGCCGCCCGAAGGGGATGTAGATGCGCAGCCGGTTGCCCCGCCGCACGAGCTCGTCGCCCAGCGCCGGCCGCACGCCGAGCAGCATCTGGAACTCGTAGTCCTCCCGCGCGAGTCCGTGCTCGGAGACGACCCGCTCCCCCTGCTCGACGAGCCACTCGTCGTGGGTTGCAATGCCGACGTACGAACCGGCTCCGAGCAGCTCCTCCAGCGCCTCCACGAAGTTCCCGCGAACCGCGTCGAAGTCGCGGAAGGCGATCTCCGGCGGCTCGACGTAGATGCCTTTGCAGAGCCTCACGTTCGGGCGCAGCTCGGCGAGCTCTGTCGATCCGGACGAAGTTGTCTCGCTCGGCCGCATGGCGCACCACGTCTTCGAGATTCTCGCGGCAGAGCTCGTAGCCGAGCTTCAGCCCGAGGGCCGTCGGCTTGACGCTGATGTTCGAATCGAGCCGCCCGCGCGCGAAGGCGTCGATCGCCTCGCGATAGGCGCCGGCGATCGCGCGCGCCTCATCCGGATCGGCGACCTCTTCGCCGAGGACGTCGAGCGTCCCGAGCTTGCCTTCGGCGTTCAGCCCGTGCACGACCCGCAGCGCGTCGTCGAGCTCCTCGCCCGCGATGTAGCGCTCCGAGATCCGGCGCACGACCGGCTTCGGCACCGCCGGAAGCAGGCGAACGATGGCGGAGTCGACGAGGCTCACAGGCGCGGCGGATTCTAGTGCGGCCGCAGTCGCAGACCTACTCGCGCCGCTCGAACTCGCGCATCAGCCGCCGCAGGAGTGTGTTCAGCTGCCGCTTCTCCCTGGCGTTGAGGGCAGCCACCACGACGGCCTCCTTGGCCGCCTGGGCGCTGACGGATTCCTCGCCCAGGCGACGCCCGGCCTCGGTCAGCTCCACCTGCACCCCGCGACGGTCGTCGGGGTTGGGAAGCCGCTGCACCAGGCCGGCCTTCTCGAGCCGGTCGAGCCGGTTCGTCATCGCGCCGCTCGACAGCTCGGCGCGCTCGGCGAGCTGTCCGGCAGATCGACGGTACGGCGGGCCTGCCTGACGCAGGTAGCTGAGCACCTTCCATTCACCGTTCGTAAGCCCGAACTCGGCCACGGTCTCGTCGAGTGAGCGGTGGAAGCGTCTGCTCAGGCCGGAGATCCGGTCGACGATCCCCTCGACCTCGAGATCGATGGCCGGCAGCTCCGGCCCGATCTCCTCGAGGAAAGCGTCGATGTGGTCTCGCTCGTCAGCTTGAGCCATGGGTGTAATTTTTGATCAAAAAACTCTTGACGTCAAGATGCTCGCTGTCTAAGCTTTTCTCTCGACATCAAGATACTTCAGGTCGAGAGGAGGCCGCCAGATGTTCGACCATGAGATCCGCCTGACACTGGCCCGCGAACGAGTCGCTCAGTTACACCAGGACATGCAGCCATCTGCCTCCCGGAATGGCCGCGCGCGTCGGCGCGTAGGCAACTGGCTCGTGCGCTTCAGGGCCAGGCCGGCGGCTGAGCGGCGACGGGACTGTCGGGAGATCAGCTCTCGCGCATGAAGCCCTGGCGGGCGGCGCTGACGAGCGCCACCGCCTCGGGGAAGAGCACACGCATGGCGTTGCGCAGAGCGGCCGCCTGCTCGTCCGCCGAGCCCGCAGCGTTCACCTGTTGAAGCGCTGCGGCAGTCAGCTCGACCGCGGTGTTCAGCGTCAGCGTCGCGAACTGCTCGCGCTGCGCCTCCTGCACGGTTTCGGCCTGCTGCTCGGCGAACTCGCGCAAGCTGCGCATCAGATCTTCGGGGTCGCCCCCGAACGGGAAGCCTTCCATCACCTCAGATTAGCTGAGCAGCCGCTTGTAGCTCCGCTCCACGTCGCGTAGAAGCTCCTCCACGCTAGCCGTCGCGTCCTTAACGGCGCTCGCCAGCTCGGGGCCGCTGCTCGCGCCTAGCTCGTCGAGGTAGGCAGGGCTCGCCACGCGCGGCGCTTCCGGCTCGATCCCCGCCGCCTCCTCCGCCACCTCGCAGAGCGCCGCGATCGAGACCGCGTCCCGCACCAACGCCCGCTCCTCGACCGGAACGCCCGTCGCGTCGAGCACGAGCCACGTCGCCTCCTCCTCGCGGCCAAAGGCGCAGACGTAGAGGCGAAGACCACTCGCCGGCTCTGCGGGGACGATCCCGACGAGCTCCTCGCCGTCGCCCGCATAGGCCACCGCGGCCTCGGCCGTTCGCCTCAGGTCGGCGTCCAGGGCCACGCAGCCAGCTTAGACAGCTGCACCGGCCAAGCCGGAACGGCCCGCCTTAGACTCAAGCTGTGGTGGAGACGCGCGCCCGTGAGCTGTTTGCGCCGCTCGGCCCGAGCTACGACCGCTACGCGCGCCTGCTTTCGTTCGGCCAGGACCCTCTCTGGAGGCGGTTCCTCGTCTCGCGCGTCCCGGCCGGCTCGGGCGATGTCGTGCTCGATGTCGCGGCCGGCACGGGCGCGGTTGCCCTCGAGCTCGTGCGGCAGAAAGGCTGCTCGGTCGTCGGGGTCGACCAGAGCCCGGAGATGCTCGCCGAGGCCCGCCGGCGACTGGTGCTGGCAGCGGAGGCCAAGCGTGTCCGACTCGTCGAGGCGAGCGCGGAGCGGTTGCCATTCGAGGCTGCGTCCTTCGACGGCCTAACCGCGGCCTACCTGCTCCGCTATCTGAGCGACCTTCCGGCCGGTCTGCGCGAGCTCGCGCGCGTTCTGCGGCCCGGGGCGACCGCGTCATTGCTCGACTTCGGGGTGCCGCCGGGCCCGGCCCCGCGCGCCCTCTGGAACCTCTACGTCGACATTGGTCTCCCCACGCTGGGCCGGCTCATCTCGCCCGGGTGGCACGAGGTTGGGCGGTTCCTCGGCGACAGCATCCGTGGGTTCGACGAGCGCTGGCCGGTGCCGCGGTTGCTGAGGGGCCTCCGCGAGGCCGGCTTCGAGGACGTGCAAGCACGGCGACTGAGCCTCGGCGGCTGCACGGTG
>WNGB01019683.1_pt1 | contig 17355 bp, 10 predicted proteins | sample 5400681 | NCBI WGS metagenome assembly WNGB01 (sample SAMN13153367, study PRJNA577476) | soil metagenome | isolation source: 115 cm soil or saprolite under grassland replicate 2 | place: USA:California | collected 2016-06-15 | reverse complement strand
GACCGGATTGCGCGCCACGCGGTTGGCGCCGGAACAAGGATTCGCAGTCAGGCAGAATGGTGTCATCAACGCCGGCTGCTTCGAGGCGTCATACAGCGCCGGATCGAAGAAGGCCAGGTTGTCGCCCGCGCTGATCGTCGGCTGGATGTGATAAAAGCGCAGCCCGTAATCGAGCGTCAGCCGCCTGGTTACCTTCCAGTTGTCCTGCGCGAACCATTCGATTTTCTTGTAGCGCGCGTGGCCGTTCGGTTTGCCATTCGCTTCGGTGTAGGAGTTGACCACGCCGAGCAGCGCGTTGGCGAACGCGTTGTTCGTGTCGAGTGGGTTGTTGGTGTTGCGGTCGAAACTGAAAGTGCCGTTGAAGGCCGACGCGCGCGCCGCGTTGCGCGTGGTGTATTCCAGGTAAAAGCCCGCCTTGACGTTGTGGCCGCCCCTGATCTTGGAAAGGTTGTCCGACACGTTCCAGATGTTGTTCGTGCCGAAGAAGGGGAAGCGCTGTTCAATGTTGAACTGCGGCGCGTTGGGGATGCCGCCGTTGCCGCCGAACGTGGCGTTCGGAATCAGGTTCAGCGGATTGATCGCCGGGAAGAACTGTGGCAGCGCCAGCCCGATCTTGTTGCGGTCGTTCTTGTCGATGCCCGCCTGGTTGAGCGGCTCGACCGTTTGCAACGCGCGATTGACCCCGAAGGTGAGTTCGTTGGTCAGCGTCGGGTCGAAAGTGTGGATGAGGGTTGAGACCAACCCCTCCGCCTTAATCTGATACTTGATCGGGAACTGCGGCCAGACGTTCGACGCCAGCACGAAATTGAAATCGCCCTTGTACTGTTCGTTGCTGTGAATGCCGCGCGCGTAAAAGGTCGTCTTCTGCGAGATATTCCAGTCCATGCGCAGAATCTCTTCGCGGCGCGGCTGATTGACAGAGCTCTGAAAAACGTTGTTGTAATTGTACGAGACCAGCGACGGATCGAAGTTGGGCAGCGGGAAGATGCTGAGCAGCTTCTGCCCGGTCGGGTCAATGACCGGAATTTTGTTGCCGGGGAACGGCTGCCCGGTCGACGGGTCCTTAATCACGATCAACTTGCCGCTGGTGTCCAGCGTCTTCGAGAAATCGCCCGCGCGTTCGAGCGCAGTCGGATAAGTGATCGTCCCCTGCCGCGTCGGATAGGTGCGCGGCAAATATTCCTGCGACCAGAAGAAGAAGAGCTTGTCGCGGCTCCGGTTGAAGTTTGTGCCCGGAATGATCACCGGCCCGCCGATCGTGCCGCCCCAGTAATTGAACCGGTAGGGCTGCTTCGGGATGTTGCGCAGGTTGTTGAAGTATTCGTTGGCGTTGAACTGTTCGTGGCGTTTGAAGTAGAAGCCGCCGCCGTGAAAATCGCGCGTGCCATTTTTGATCACGACGTTGATCGTGCCGCCGGAGCTGCGCCCGTACTCGGCCTGATAGTTGGTCAGCAGCACTTTGACTTCGCCGATGGCGTCGAGCCCCGGCGCCAGATACGGCCCCTGCTGCGAGCCGGTGTCGAGCGATGACACGCCGTCGAGCGTCAGGTTGAGCGTGCCCGTGCGCGAGCCGTTGATATTGACGCCGACCAGATTGTTCCAGCCCGGCGCCTCGCGGTTGGCCGTGTCCACTACGCCGGGCAGCAAGCGCACCAGCCCCATATAATCGCGCCCTTTCAGCGCGATGCCTTGAATTTGCTGTTCGTCAATCAGGCCCGCGCGTTCGGCGCTCTCTGTTTTGACAAAGGCCTGTTCGGCGGTGACGGTGACGGTCTGGCTGACGTCGCCGACTTCCAGCTCGAGCCTGTGCACGTCAACGCGCTCGTTCGCGGTCAACGGGATGTTTCGCTTTTCGAACTTCTTGAACCCGCCGGCCGTCACGGCGATCGAGTAGGTCCCGGGCAGCAGTTGCGTTACAACAAAGTTGCCTTCGCTGTCGGATGTCACCGTTCGCGCCTGCGCGGTCTCCTGGTTGATGACTTCGACTCTGGCGCCCGGCACGACGCCCCCGTTGGGGTCGGTGAGCGAGCCAGAGATTTGGCCGGTCAGGCCTTGCGCCGAAGCGCCGGTAAGAAGACAGGCCAGCGCGAGCGACATCAGCAGCGCATAGCTTATGCTCTTGCGTGTGGCCAGTGGCATGGCCCCTCCTTGTGTTGAAAAGGTCGCGGGCCTCGTACGGAGGATCATCTTGCTTGTGTTCGGATGCATAACCTCTCCTTTTAGTTGATGGGTTACTGGGTGGCGCCCAGGCGTCTCCGTGATACACGCCGACGCGCGACGCACAGATCATAGAATTAGGTTCGGATTACATCCCAGCAGCGGAAAATCCCTGGGAGCGCCGCTCATCCCTGCCTGCTCGCTTTGGAAGCCAGCAGGCAGGGATGCCTGCGCTCCCAGGGATCATCAAACTTGGTTCGGATTACATCTCAGCAACTGAGGGGGAAGACCGGCGGTCTTCTATTTAGACTCGCGCGGCAGCACCGCGCTGAATATCTCGGTCTTCCATTCTGAGACCGAATTTCTCATCAGCGCGCGCAACTTCGCTCCGCTCAGCCGGGGCAGCGCTTCAACTATCTTTTCGTGTTGGGCGGCGCTGACCAGGTACGACTCGCCAGGGCGGCGGTCCTTCATCAAAAAGAAGGCGAAGAGCGGCGCCACGATTCGCTCCAGACATTCGACCAGATACTCGTTGCCCGAGACCTCCCAGAGTTTGCGATGGAAGGCCAGGTCGTTTTGATAAAACTGATCGAGGTCGAGCGTCTGCGCCGCCGCCTTCATCTTCACCGTGACGCCGCGCAGGTATTCGATGTCTTCGGGCGTCACGTTCTCTTTCGCCCACTCGATGGCCAGCGATTCCAGCTCCGTGCGCAGGCGGAAGATCTTCTCCACCTCACGCCGCTCCAACTTGGTGACTGTCGTGCCCTTGTAGGGGACTTTCTGCACGTACCCTTGATGTTCCAGCTCGATCAGCGCCTCGCGTATCAACGGGATGCCGGCGCCCAACTGCTGGGCGACCTTGCTCTCGACGATCGCCTCGCCCGGTTGAATGATCCCGCTCAGAATCGCCTCCTTGAACGAGGTCACAACCTGATCACGCTTCGAGACCGGCTGGATCAGCCTTAACGCTTTCCCACTCATTATCAGTTCTTTCCCTGTGTTTGATTTTGAATAGTGTGCGGATTCTACGCCAACAATCCGCAGAAAACAAGATCATAAGATGATCTGTATTTCAGATGATCTTTGAACTATGCTTCTCGGCCTCGATCGGAGGGGGGCGGCCCGGGTCTCGGTTTCATCTTCATCCTATGGTCGAAAAGCGACCCGGATGGAGCATTCTTTGAAGTCTAGGTAAAATGAGTTCAACCTGTTTATCGAATCTCTGAACATTGGAGAAGCATGGCGAAAGAGAATTCAACGACGGCGCGGCGCTCCGAGCAGATTCTGCAGGAGCTGTTGCGCGACGGCGAGGTGGCTGTCGACAAGCTCGCCGAGCAACTGAAAGTTTCCGAAGCGACGATCCGCCGCGACCTGAGCGAACTGGAGCGGCAGGGGCTGTTGTTGCGCAGCCACGGCGGCGCGGTCCCCGTCGCTCCGATGCTCTACGAGCCGTTCCGCCACCTCTCGTCCTTTCAAGAGCAGGAGGAGGAGTGCGCCGCCGAGAAGCGCCGGATCGGGCTGCTGGCGGCGAGCCTGATCGCCGACGGCGAGATCATCGCCATCGGCGCGGGCACGACGACCACCCAGGTCGCGCGCAGCATCCGACACCGCAAGGGCATCACCGTGTTGACCAACGCCCTCAACGTGGCGATGGAACTCAGCCACCTGGACGACATCAAGGTCGTCATGACCGGCGGCAATCTGAGCGGCGACTGGTTCGCCCTGGTCGGCGACATGGCGCAGCGCAACGTCAGCGAGATGTTCGTGGACAAAGCCTTCATCGGCGTGGACGGCATTCACGCCGAACACGGACTGACCACCAATTACCCCGACCAGGCCGCGATCCACCGCGCGATGATGCGGCAGGCGCGACAGCGGATCGTCGTCGCCGACCACCGAAAGATCGGCGTGGTCGGCTCCTCGCTCATCTGGCCCGCGTCCGACTTCCATACCCTAGTCACTGACAAAACCACCTCCGATAAGTCCATCAAGCCCTTCGCCGCGAAGAATATCAATGTCCTGCGAGCCTGATTCAGCCACAGAGACACCGCAGACACAGAGATGGAGAGACAAGGGTTCAATCCCATCATCGCTCTATTCCTCTGTCTTTCACTCTCCCCATCTCTGTGTCTGCGGTGTCTCTGTGGCTGATCTGACTTGACCAGTGTTCATTTCGGTGGTAAATACGCAGTCACTTGCTGGATTAGGCAGGATACGAGCAGTATTATTTTCCTATTCACTTAAGAAATAAGTCGGAGCTTCGTCTCCATCTGGGGGCGATTCGATTTCATCGCTTTGCCGGGATTGACCTGCAGAAGCAGCCCTCGCTCATCCGCTGGGCAAGCGCGGCAATCAATAACGGAACTTTCCAAACACAAAGTAAGGAGGTAGAGATGATCACCAGATTTCTCTCGAAGCGGTCGATCACTGCTCTGGCGCTCGTGTTATTGGCTGCGACGACAGGGCTGGGGCAAAGCACCAGCGGCTCGATCACAGGGACGGTCAAAGACAGCGCGGGCGCCCCAGTCCCGGACGCCGCCGTACTGGTCACCAACCCCGCGACCAACCTGACGCGCAAAGTGATGACCAACAGCGCCGGCGTCTTCACGGCCACGCAACTTCCACCGGGCAATTACACCGTCGCCGTCGAAAAGACTGGCTTCAAAAAACTTGAGAAGACCAACATCGTTCTCAACGCCATCGACCTGGTCAACGCGGGCGACTTCACGCTCGACGTGGGCGCGGTGACCGACACGGTGACGGTTTCCGCCGAGGTGGCGCGGATCGAGATTCAATCCGAGACGGGCGAGCGGTCCGGCGTCATCACCGGTACGCAGATCAAAGACCTGGCGCTCAACGGGCGCAACTATCAGGACTTCCTGAAAACGCTGCCTGGCGTTATCACCGGCACCGTCACCGGCAGCCAGACCGCCTCGTCGACCGGCAGGCTTGGCGATTACGCTGTCAACGGCACACGCACCAACCAAAAGGAACTGACTGTCGACGGATCATCGAACATCGACACCGGCAACAACGTCGACACCCATGCCTCGCTCAATCCCGACGCGATCGCAGAGGTCAAAGTGCTGACCTCCAATTTCCAGGCTGAGTACGGAAGGGCCGGCGGGGCCTTTATTGCGGTCGTCTCCAAGTCCGGGACGAGGGAATTTCACGGCGGCGGGCGCTACTTCCATCGCAACGAAGGACTGAACGCGAACAACTACTTCCGCAACGCCGCCCAAACCGAGGCCGAGCGCAACAACGGAAAATCGGCGCGGCCCCTCTACCGATACACCAACGTCGGCTACGACATTGGCGGCCCGGTTTATCTGCCGTTCCTCGGCTTTAATAAGGCAAAAGACAAACTCTTCTTCTATTGGAATCAGGAGTGGTACGAGCAACTCGTGCCGGAGGGAGAGCGTAGAATACGCGTGCCGACGCAGAGGGAACGCAATGGCGATTTCTCGCAAACCACCGACGCCAACGGAAACCTCATAACTATCCTCAATCCATTAACGCGCCAGCCCTATACGGGAAACATGATTCCGATAGGTGATTGGTACTCGCAGGGACAGGCGATTCTTAATCTCTACCCGCTTCCGAACGTGACTGGCAACTCACAGTACAACTACACCTCATCCATCTCGACAAAGTACCCGCGCCGCGAAGACATTCTGCGCATAGATTACAACATTACGGATCGGACGCGGCTGTCCGCTCGTTACACGAACAACAAAGAAGAACGGCTACTGGCATACGGCAGTTTCGCCAGCGGTCTGAATTTCCCGCTCTCGCCAATCTCATTCCCGCGGCCGGGCCGCAACGGCGTGCTGTCGTTGACGCACACATTCAGCCCGACGCTCACCAATGAATTCATCTTCGGGCCGAGCAGCAACTTCATTGACCTGCGCCCCGCCGATGACAACGCCCTGGCGAGCAAGCGCAACATCAACGTCGTGAAGTTGTTCCCGAATATCGGCGCCGGGTACGTGCCGAACTTCCGCTTCGGCGGAATTGCCAATCAGTCGTTCCCGAGCATAGATTTCAACGGGCTGCCGTTTATCAACCAGAACCACACCTTCAACTTCATTGACAACGCCTCGAAGGTTGTCGGCTCCCACGCGTTCAAAGTGGGCTTCTACGCGCAGCGCAGCCGCAAGGACCAAACTGTATTCGCGCGCACAGACGGCGATATCAACTTCAACAATGACACCAATAACTCGTTCAACACGGGGCACCCTTACTCCAACGCGCTGCTGGGCGTCTACAACAGTTACGTACAGGCCAACAACTTCGTGAAAGGGCTTTACCGGTACTGGAATGTCGAAGGTTACATCCAGGACAACTGGAAGGCGACGCGCCGGCTGACTCTCGATTACGGGGTGCGCATCTCCTGGTACGAGCCGCAGTACGACGTGCGTTTGCAAACGGGCGCGTTTAACCCCTCGCAATACGATCCGGCCAAAGCGTCCCGCATCTATGTACCTGTGTGTCTCGGTAATGCTTATCCTTGCCGTAGTGGCGGCGCCGCCGCCAATCTGCGCGCGATGGACCCGACCCTGGTGGCTGCCAAAGTCACGCCGACTGACGCCAACACCAAGCCGGCCGCCTACATTGCCGGGTTCGTGCCCGGAACCGGGGACCTCGCCAACGGAATCGGCCAGGCCAATAAGGGCTATCCGCGCGGCGGCTACAACGATCGCGGCGCGCAGTGGGGGCCGCGCTTCGGCTTCGCTTTCGATATGTTCGGTGATAGCAAGACCATTATTCGCGGCGGGGCGGGCATTTCTTATGATCGTGTGCAAGGCAACATCGCGTTCGATCAAATCGCCAATCCGCCGACCGTATTGCAGCCGCGACTCGCTTTCAATCGACTCCAGAATCTGACGCCGGGCCAGGCCGATCTGCTCGCGCCGTCGGACGTGGTCGGCTATGCCCGCGAAGGCTCTCTGCCGACGATCTACAGTATGAGCCTGGGCGTGCAACACGACATCGGCTTTAACACTGTCATTGACATTTCGTATGTCGGCACGCTCTCGCGCCACCTCTTCCTGGCGCGCCAGTTGAATGCGATTCCCTTCGGGTACCTCTTCACCAAAGCTGCGCAGGACCCGACCCGGTTCCCAGATATCACCGGCGATCGCGTAGGAGACGTGCCGGATTTCGACGATAGCATTCCGCAGGCCTACAAAGACGCTGGGCTGAAATTTGACGGCACGAAGGCGCTGCCCGACAACCTCATCCGTCCATTCCCCGGACTGGCGGGCATTCGATTCGAGGAGAATGTCGCGTCTTCAAACTTCAACTCGCTGCAAGTGGCGGTCAACCGCCGCTTCTCGCGCGGCTTCAGCTACAGCATCGCCTACACCTGGTCGAAGGCGCTCGGCGTGGCCGCCGGCGACGGCGATTTTGTCAACCCTTACAACACCCGCGTCTACGATTACCGGCTGTTGAATTTCGACCGCACGCATGCCTTCACAGCCACATACATCTATGATCTGCCGAAGCTGGGCAGGAAATTGGGCGACAACCGGTTCACCCGCGGCCTGCTCGACGGCTGGCAGGTTTCGGGCATCACCAGCTTTATCAGCGGCAATCCGTTCGAGCTTGGCGTCGGGATCGGCGGCGGCGTCAGCGCCAACCAGCGCATCACCGGCTCCTACACCGAACCGCCGCGCTTCAGGCTGAAAGGCGATCCGAAGAAAGGCCCGAACGGATTGTTGATCAACCCGGATGCGATCCTCATCCCCGAGCTTGGCAGTCTCGGTCAGGGCGAACGCACATACCTGAGAAATCCGGGTATCAACAACACCGATCTGTCGCTCTTCAAGAACTTCCACATCGGCGACCCCGACAAGGGCAGGCAGATCCAAATCCGTCTCGAAGCCTTTAACGTCTTCAACCACACGCAGTTCTCCGGGATCAACACCGGCATTAACCTGTCAGTGCCGAATGGGACCAATCAATTCGGTAATCAGGCGTTCCTGAACAACGCTGGCATTTTTGCGCGTTACAACCAGGCGATTATCAGTGACAACATTCGCGGCCAACACCCGAATGATGAGCGGAACGCGCAGGGAGCCATTACCAGAAGAGGCGATTCCGCTTTTGCGCTTGGCGCGTTCTTCGGCGAATACAATGGCGCGCGTGACCCGCGCATCATCCAACTTGGAGTGAAGATTTACTTCTGAAAGGTTGAGTCTAATCTCCAGTCATTGCATAGTGCGGCGGGCTGTTGGCGTCAGCTCGCCGCACGGTTTTTAAAATGGCATTGTTAATCGCAATTCTTCTATTTTCAATCGCGCGATGGAGTTGCAGCGGCGGGGCGAGTTGAAAGAGGCGGCGGCGGAATATCGTGCGGCGCTCGCCGGCGCGCCCAACTACGCCGAAGCTCAGGCCAATCTGGGCGCGGTGTTGGCTCAATTGGGCAATTACGAAGAGGCGATTGCGGCGTATGAAGCCGCATATCGGCTCAAGCCGGAATTGACCCCCATACTGCTCAATCTTGGCATCGCGCATTACCGCGCCGGGCAGTTTGCGAAAGCTGTAGAAGTATTGGGGCGTTTCCTTGCGGTCGCGCCCGATCACGCGCAAGCCCGCCAGTTGCTGGGAATTTCGCTGGTCGAACTGGGGCGCGACGACGAGGCGGTCAATTATCTGGAGCCGGCGCTCCAGTCGGCGCAAGTAGAAGCCACGGCGCTTTACAGTCTCGGCCTGGCCTATTTGCGATTGCGGCGAGGGGACGTCGGCAATGTGGCAAAGCGTCTCGCCGCTCGTGAAGACGGCGCGGCCCTGTCGCTTCTACTGCAAGGGCAGGCGCATCTAGAAGAATTCTCTTTCGAGAAAGCGGCGGCCGAATTGGAGGCGGCGGCGAAGCTCTCGGCGGATTTGCCGCGAATCAACTTCCTGCTCGGATTGGCCTATTTCAAACTCGGACGATTACCCGAGGCGCGCGAGCGGCTCGAACGCGAGCTGAGTCAGGCCCCGGACGATTTCCTGACCCTCTATTACCTCGCATCGCTCTTGGAAAAGCAGAACGACCTCGACTCCGCCGGCCGCCGCATTGAGGCGGCTCTAGCGCAACACCCGCAATCTGTCGAGGCGTTGACATTGGCGGGAAGCGTCTTCTTCAAACAGGGGCGGACGGCAGAATCCGTGCGCGCGTTGGAGCAGGCCACCCGCGAGCAGCCGGATAATTCCGAGGCTCGTTATTTGCTGGGGCGTGGCTACCAGAAGCTGGGACGAAAGCAGGAAGCCGCACGCGAGTTCAAGGAAGTCGAACGCCTCAAAACGCAAGCGAATGAGCGCCGAAAAGAACCTAAGCCAGATAAGTGAAAGTGGACGCGGGTTGTATTCGGCGCCTGCGGTATGACTCGGAAGAATAGTGGCGCGGACTAAAGTCCGCGCGGCCTGAGGATATGACGCAGGCGCGGACTAAAGTCCGCGCCACGGTCAAGATCGGTTCCATCCATTTCTTACGAACGCTGCGGACTTATGAAAATACCAGGTATTCAACCAATTCTTCTGCTGGCGCCCGTCGCGCTGATTTGCGCGCTGTTCTTGGCGCCTCTCCCTGCGCCTCAATCTGCGCAGACACAATCGGACGCCATCACCGTGCAGGTAGACCGGCCAGGCGCGGCCATCTCTCCGACGCTCTTCGGGCTGTTCTTCGAGGACATCAACTTCGGCGCCGACGGAGGGCTTTATCCCGAACGGGTGAAGAATCGCTCGTTCGAGTTCCCTGACCCGATGATGGGCTGGAAGCGGCTTGCGCGAGGCGAGGCTAAAGGGTCGCTGCAAATTTATGACGCCGGTTCACGAAGCGGCCGACCCAACGCGCATTACCTGCAAATCAAAGCCGACACCGGCGGCGGCTTCGGCGTCACGAACGAGGGCTTTCGCGGAATGGGCGTTGAGCAGGGCAAGGAATATCTCTTCTCCGTCCTGGCGCGCAATGTGGGAGACACGTCAGCCGCGCTGCGCGTCGAAGTGGAAGACGCCGATGGAAAGAAGCTCGGCGAGGCTGATATCAGCCTGAGCGCTCCGATGAATTCCTACGTGGGTCGGATTGCAGCATGGAAAACCTACACCGCGGTCATTCGCCCCACGGCGACTAGCGGCAAGGCGCGCTTGAATCTGTTGATGGACGGGCCGGGCAAGGTTGAGGTCGATCTGATCTCGCTCTATCCGAAAGAGACCTGGAAGAACCGTCCGAACGGGCTGCGCGCCGATCTGGCTCAACTGCTCAGCGACTTGAAGCCGGGCTTCCTGCGCTTCCCCGGCGGCTGCATCGTCGAGGGGCGGCATCTGGAGACGCGCTATCAGTGGAAGACTACCGTCGGCGACATCACAGATCGCCGCCTGATCGTCAATCGCTGGAACACCGAGTTCAGACATCGCCCCACGCCCGATTACTATCAATCGTTCGGCCTCGGCTTTTACGAATACTTTCTGCTGAGCGAGGACATCGGCGCCGAGCCGCTGCCGATCCTCAACTGCGGGATGGCCTGCCAATTCAATTCCGCCGAACTGGCTCCGCTCGACGACCTGGATCATTACATTCAAGACGCGCTCGACCTGATCGAATTCGCCAACGGCTCCGCGGCGACCGCCTGGGGACGCAAGCGCGCCGCGATGGGACATCCGGCGCCGTTCAACCTGAAGATGATCGGCGTCGGCAATGAGCAGTGGGGGCCGCAGTACGTCGAACGCTACGAACGCTTCGCCAAGGCGATCAAAGCGAAATATCCGAAGATCAAGCTCATTACCGGCGCCGGGCCGTTCGCGGGCGACGATCGGTTTCGTTATCTGTGGGGCGAGATGCGGCGCCTGAAGGCCGACATAGTGGATGAGCATTACTATATGGCGCCGAAATGGTTCCGCGACAACGTCGGGCGCTACGACGATTATCCGCGCACGGGACCGAAAGTCTTCGCGGGCGAGTACGCGGCGCAGAGTTCCGGCCGCGGCGGCCTTCCCGAAAACCGCAACGACTGGGAGTGCGCGATGTCTGAAGCCGCCTTCATGACCGGCCTGGAACGAAACGCCGACGTGGTGCGGATGTCTTCTTATGCGCCGCTCTTCGCCCACGTGGACGCCTGGCAATGGACGCCCAACCTGATCTGGTTCGACAGCCTGCGATCTTACGGGACGCCCAATTATTACGCGCAGAAGTTGTTCAGCGTACATCGCGGCAGCCGCATCCTTTCCGCCCAGATCAACGGCTCGGCGAAAAACGGACAGCAGAATCTCTTCGTCAGCGCTTCGATTGATGACTGGACGGGCGAAGCGGTTCTGAAAATTGTGAACGCCGAAGCGTCATCGCGAGAGCTTCGCATCAACCTCGCAGGCGCGGCTAAAGTCGGTTCGTCGGGCAAGGCGTACATACTGGCCGGCTCTGATTTGAAGGCCGAGAACAGCCTGGATGAGCCTACCAGGGTCGCGCCTGTCGAGCGACAGGTCGCCGTTTCGTCAGGCGAGTTTACTTTTACGCTGGCTCCGAATTCGCTCTCCGTTTTGCGGATCCCGGTGAATTAACACAAAGGGACAAAGAATCAAAGGATCAAAGAATCGATCTGTTCTGTCTTCTTTGATCCTTTGATTCTTTGTCCCTTTGCGATAAAAAAATCTGGTAACAAAAGGACAATTCATGAAACGACGTGAGTTCATCAAGGCCGGGCTGGCCGGCGGCGTTCTGGCGCTGACCGGCGGGCGCTTCGCCGCGCAGGAGGCGCGGATGGCCGACGCGAGAATAGAGATTTTACTGGACGAGCCGATCGGCAGGATCGCGCCGGAGATATACGGCCATTTCGTCGAGCATCTGGGCGGCGTGGTCTATGACGGCATCTGGGTAGGCGAGGACTCGAAGGTTCCCAACATCGGCGGCGTCAGGCAAGCGATTGTCGAAGCGATGAAGCGAATCAGGGCGAGCGTCATCCGGTGGCCTGGCGGGTGTTTCGCCGACAGCTACAACTGGCGCGACGGCGTCGGGCCTCGCAAGGATCGCCCACGCCGCCCGAACTTCTGGATAGACTCGCGATGGCCGGAAGGAGCGCCGGACGGCCCGTGGAAATACGACCCGAATCACTTCGGGACTGATGAATTCTTGCGCTTCTGCCAGTTGAGCGGAGCGCAGCCCTATCTGGCGGCCAACGTGCGTAGCCTGACGGCGAGGGATTTTTACGAGTGGGTCGATTACTGCAATTCGCCGGCGGGGACGACGACGCTGGCTGAGATGCGCGCCGCCGCCGGCCAACGTGACCCCTGGAATGTGCGCTATTGGGGCGTCGGCAACGAATCATGGGGCTGCGGCGGCGCGTTCACGCCTGAAGAGTACGCCGTCGAATATCGCCGTTTTATGGAATGGGTCCCGCGCTACGGCCTCAACCTGGCCTTCATCGGTTCTGGGCCGAACTCCGGCGATCTTAGCTGGTCGCGCCGCTTCTTTGGCCGGTTGGCTGAAAAAGGTGGATTCGGACGGATGTGGGGCTGGGGGCTGCATCATTATTCGTGGAACGTGACCGGCGGGCGGACCAACGACTGGGTCAAAGGCAAGGGCGACTCGGTGAAATATCCCGACGAGGAATGGTACGAACTGCTCAGCGAGGCCAACCGCATGGAGAAACTGATCACCGACCACTGGGCGATAATGGGAGAATTCGACCGACAACATAGCGTCAAGCTGGTCGTTGACGAATGGGGCGCGTGGTACAAGCCCGGCAGCGAAGTCCACAACTCACACCTGCTGGGCCAGCAGGCGACGATCCGCGACGCGGTATTGGCCGGACTGACGCTCGACATCTTCCACCGCCACGCCGACAAGGTGGCTATGGCCAACATTGCGCAGCTCGTCAATTGCCTGCAATCGCTCTTCCTGGCGCACGAAGACAAATTCATTCTGACGCCCACCTATCACGTCTTCGACATGTACGCGGCGCACCAGGGCGGTCAATCCCTCAGAACGAACGTATCTTCGTCGGGCGCATGGTTCTGACCGTGACCAATCCCGATCCGAAGGCCTCCGTAGAGACGGAGGTCACCATATACGGCGCGAATGTCAAAGAAGTCAGCGTGACGACATTGACGGCCAAAGACATTCACGCGCACAACAACTTCGACAATCCGCGCGCCCTCGAGCCGCAAACGTCGCAGGCGGCGGCGAAAGGCCGCGCGCTGTTTTATAGCTTCGCGCCCGCTTCAGTGACGCGGTTGCAAATCATGCTGGCTTGATATGCGGTACGGTACAGGGAGCGGTAGCGACCTGTACCGCACCACTCGCATAGCTTGGAGGAGACCGGAAGATGGCTTTGAAACATACGACTCAAAAAGACTCGACTTTGAAAATCTCCCGGCGCGGCTTCGCGAAAGGGCTGACGACGGCCTTGATCGCCGCGCCCTTCGCAGTCCGCGCTCAGGAAGGCCCGTTCCGTGCCCGCGTCAAGATCGACACCGAGCGCGTGATCGGAGACATCGATCCCAAAATCTACGGCAACTTCATCGAGCACCTGGGGCGCTGCATTGACGGCGGAGTCTTCGAGGAAGGCTCGCCGCTCTCCGACACGAACGGATTCCGCCGCGACGTGCTGGAAGCGGCGCATGGGTTGAACGTCACCCAGTTGCGCTGGCCGGGCGGCAACTTCTCCTCGAACTATCATTGGATGGACGGCATAGGCCCGCGCGACAAGCGCCCGCCGCGTTTAGAAATGGCCTGGGGCACGGTCGAAAGCAACCGCTTCGGCACGCACGAATTTCTGCAATACGCCGAGATTATCAAGACCGAGCCTTACATCTGCGTGAACCTCGGCACGGGGACGTGGACCGAGGCGCAGCAGTGGGTTGAATACGTCAACTCGTCGCAGGACACGGCCATGACGCGGCTGCGCAAGGAGCATGGGCGGCAGGAGCCGTGGAAAGTAACCTACTGGGGACTCGGCAACGAGATGGACGGGCCGTGGCAGATGGGCCACCGCTCGGCCGACGATTACGGCAAATTCGCGCTCGAAGCCGCCAAGCTGATGCGCTGGACCGACCCGAACATCAAACTGATCGCCGCCGGGTCGTCTCACTTCGCTCAAGGGATCGACTGGATCGGTTGGAACCGCACTATCCTAGAACATCTCAAAAACCACATTGATTACCTGGCGATCCACCTTTACGTCGGCAACCGCGACAACGACTATTACGAGTTCCTGACGAGTTCGCTCGATCTAGACGACCGGATCAAGACGACCGAGGGCGTGATTAACGCCGCGACGTCCGGCTTGCCGCGCAACCGGCGCATCTACATCGCATGGGACGAATGGAACGTCTGGTATCGCGCGCGCGGCCCGCAGCAGCGCGGGCGGCGCATTCTCGAAGAGCGTTACAACCTCGAAGACGCGCTGGTCGTGGCCACCTTCCTGAACTCGTTCGTCAATCACGCCCACGTCATCAAGATGGCCAACATGGCGCAGCTCGTAAACGTCATTGCGCCGATCTTCACCAGCGAGAAAGGGATATTCCTTCAAACGATCTATTACCCGCTGCAACTCTTCGCGAAAAACACTCGCGGCAAGGCGCTCGATCTGTTCGTGGAAAGCCCGAAATACGAGAGCAAGCGATTCGGCCCCACGCCGTACCTGGACGTGTCCGCCGGATACGACAACGGCTCGCTCGTATTGAACGTGGTCAACCGCCACCGCGATCAATCTATCGAGGTCGAATTCGAGGCGCAGGATAAACAGTTCGCCGGCCCGGTCGAGGTGGCCGAGGTCAACGGCCCAGACATCAAAGCCGAGAACGATTTCGGCGCGACGAAGGTACAAACGGTAACGCGCTCCGCAAACGCCGACGGGCGCAAGCTCCGCTACCGACTATCTCCACATTCGTATACGATGTTGAAGGCGAAACTCGTATGAGTACGAGCGATCGGGAGCTGTTTTTATTAGGTAATCCGGTCCATATTTCATATGCCATATGGCATATGAAATATGGCATATGAAATATGCTTATGGTCTGGGAAGAAAGATGGCATCCGCTGCGCGAGGAGTGGGTCGTTGTCGCCGCGCACCGGCAGAACCGCCCGTGGAACGGCGAGACGGTCGAGCGCGAAGAGTCGACGCTGCCTGACTATCTGCCCGAGTGTTACCTGTGCCCGGGCAACACTCGCGTGAGCGGCAAGCGCAACGACAATTACAAAGACGTCTTCGTCTTTGACAACGATCATCCCTGCGTGGGGTTCGACGCGCCGCGGGACCTGGCCGCGCCACCCGGCGTTTATCGCAACCGCCCAGCGACCGGCATCGCCCGCGTCGTCTGCTACAGCCCGCGTCACAACCTGACCCTCGCAGAACTCGAGACCGCCGAGATCGTCAACCTGATGCGCGCCTGGCAAGGGCAGTATGTCGAACTCGGCGCGCACAAAGAGATCAACCACATCCTGATCTTTGAGAACAAGGGCGAGGTCGTCGGCGTCTCCAACCCGCACCCGCATTGTCAGATCTACGCGACCAACTTCGTCTTCAAGACCATCGAGACCGAAGCGCGAGTCTCCGGGCGGCATCTGGCCGAGACCGGGCGGATACTCTTCCAGGACGTCCTCAAGGCCGAGCGCGAAGACGGGCGGCGCATAATTTTCGAAAATGAATCGGCGATTGTTTTCCTTCCCTACTTCGCGCGCTATGCTTACGAGGCTTTCGTCGCGCCGAAAGCCTCGCACCCGAGCATTGCGACGCTCAGCGAGGCCGAGCTGCGAGATTTCGCCGAAGCGCTCAAACGCCTTCTGGTGAAGTTCGACAACCTGTGGCGGACGCCGTTCCCGTATGTGATGCCGCTGCACCAGGCGCCGACCGACGGGGACGACCACCGCGGGTTCCATTTCCACATCGAGTTTCATCCGCCGCTGCGGCGCCCGAACCTGCTGAAGTATCTGGCCGGCCCCGAGATCGGCGGCGGCAATTTCCTGAGCGACACGTCGCCTGAAGAGAAGGCGGCCGAGCTGCGCGCGCAGCCGGAGGTTCATTACAAACAATTGCGGTAGGCGCCAGACTTAACCGGGAGAAATTATGAAAACCTTTCTAGCGTTCGTTATTATCTGCCTCTTTTGGCCTTACGCCGCAAACGCGCAGAGCTTGACTGACAGAGAGCAGGCAGACCTGATCGGCCCAGTGAAATTTGTCGAGACGTACTACAACATCTTTACCATGAAAGATGGAAAGATAGTGGAGGGTAATCGCCTGCTCTGGCATAGCGTCACTTACAACATCAACGGGAATATAACCGAGCGAGTTTCTTATGATCGCCTTGGGAGTATTTACGTTAAATATCTCCATACCTATGACCCGGCAGGAAGATGTATCGGGTATGAAGAATATTACACTAACCCCGATAAAACCTTTACCAGGCCTCGAAAACACATCTACACCTTAGATGACAACGGAAACAGAATTGGGTACAAAGTCGTTGAACCCGATGGAACTCTTGAGAAGCAATTTACCTATAAATATGACTCGAATGGAAACAAAATCGAGGAAAAGTATTACGATCACATAAGCCGGCTGGGAGGCAAAAATGTTTATGCCTATGACGATAAAGGAAATCAGACCAGCCAGACCTCGTATGGCGCCGACGGCTCTGTCAACCGGAAATCCGTCTCAACATTTGACGACAGAGGAAATAGAATTGTACAGCTCAAATATGAGGGCGACACGCTCAGTTATAGGATCGTCTCCAGGTATGATGAAAAAAAGAGGGTTTTAGAGGAAGAGACAATACAGCTTAACGCCACACCTGACCCTATCCGATCGCACGATCCATCGACGAGCAAAATCGTCTACGCCTATGACGACAAAAAAAGAACAAAGATGATGGCCTCGTATAAGCCGGACGGATCTCTGAGGGAGCGGGTAATCTTTACCTACGATGAGATGTGGAATGAGATTGAGCGAACGTCGTTCAATGCGGACGGGACGCCAAGTAATGCTTTGGTCCAGATCTATGGCGACATCCACAAGCCGGGAAGCGAGCTTCTCGGCAGCCTGAGCGGGGACCCGCTAACGGAATTTAAGTATGACGCGCTTGGTAATTGGACGAGGAAAACATACTTGATTCGGTCGAGAAAGGATGGCAAGCCCCAAGGCTTTAGCACTGAGGAACGGGTGATCATTTACCATTGAAGATAATAACCTCGGCTGGAAACTAGTGGGTATGTATCAGATCATT
>WNGB01006372.1_pt1 | contig 17358 bp, 12 predicted proteins | sample 5400681 | NCBI WGS metagenome assembly WNGB01 (sample SAMN13153367, study PRJNA577476) | soil metagenome | isolation source: 115 cm soil or saprolite under grassland replicate 2 | place: USA:California | collected 2016-06-15 | reverse complement strand
CAGCCGCCGGGACAGGTGGGCCCGGAACGTCGAACCCACCTGGTGGGCGAACTTGGGGTCTTCCTCGAGCAGGCGCCGCTCGATCTCGGCCAGGATGCGCTGCTCGTGTTCGGACAGGGGCATGTCGAGGCTCCGCCCGGACGTGGTGTTTGGTGACAAAAGCGAGTGTACCTGCGGGCCCGGTCGCCAACAACAGCGGTGAGCCAACAGGTCGCGGTCAGATGCTCGTCACGTTCCCCTCAGCGTCCGGTGAACCGGGGCGGGCGCCTGTCGGTGAACGCGGCGAGGGCCTCGGCATGGTCGGCGGATGCGAAGGTGAGCCGCTGGGCCCGCCTGGCGGCCGCCATCCCGTCGCTGGTGGACCGGTCGAACGACTCGTTCAGGGCCTGCTTGGCCATGCCGAGCGCGAGCGTCGGCCCGCTCGCCAGCCCGCCGGCCAGGTCGGCGGCTGCGGCGGCCAGGTCCACAGCTGGCACCACCCGGTTCACCAGGCCGATCTGCAGCGCCTCGCCGGCGTTCACCTGGCGGCCGGTGAAGACCAGCTCCTTGGCCCGGCCCAGCCCGATCAGCCTGGGCAGCCGCTCGGTCCCGCCCAGGTCGGGCACGATCGCCCAGCGCATCTCCCAGGTGGCGAACTCCGCAGTCTCGCTGGCCAGGCGCAGGTCGCAGGCGATCGCGAGCTGCAGGCCGCCCCCGACCGCGAGCCCGTTCACGGCGGCGACGACGGGCTTGGGCAGCAGCTCGAACGCGGTGATGGCCCGCTGCAGACCGCCGATGACCCGGTCGGTGTCCTCCACGCCGGCCATCCCGGTGAGCTCGGCCACGTCCAGCCCGGCCGAGAACGCCCGCCCCGCCCCGGTCACCACGACCGCCCGCACCTCCGGGTCGGCGGCGGCCCGAGCGGCCGCCCGCTCCAGCTCCTCGGACATGCCCCGGTCCATGGCGTTCAGCTTCTCGGGGCGGTTGAGGGTGACCGTGGCGACCTGCTCGTCAACCTGGTAGCCGACCGTCTCGGCCATCGCGTGCTCCTCCTCGTCCACTCCAGGGCCGGACCGGCCTCGTGCCCTTCCTACCCTGGCGGACCGGGACCCACCCCGGGCGCGCCACCCCGGCTGCCGCCGGGCTCGTCCAGGCGCCCGCTGCGGGCCCTGGGCGCCTCGCGGGCCTCCCGGAACGCCTCCGCGGGCGCCTCGGCGGCCAGGGAGGCGAGGTCGACCGCGCGCTCCCCGAAGCGGGCCCGCACCGCGTCGGCGGCACGGACCGCCGCCTGCCAGCCGGGCCGCTCCCGGCCGAGCTGGAGCTGGGTGGGCGCCCCGCCATCGGCCAGGTTGCTCACGGTCACGCCCACCAGGCGCACGGCAGCAGCGCCGAGCCGGAGCCTGGCCAGCAGGTCGGCCGCGACCTCGTGGATCTCGGCGTCGGTGTCGGTGGCGGCGGCCACGGTGCGCGAGCGGGTGATGGTCCGGAAGTTGGCGAACCGGAGCTTGAGGGTGACGGTGCGGCCGGACAGGCCGGCCTCGCGCAGGCGCCGCCCCACCCGGACCGAGCAGCGCAGCACCTCGCGGGCCAGGGCCTCGGGGTCGTCGATGTCGACCGCGAAGGTCTCCTCGGAGCCGACCGACTTGGCCGACTCGAAGGGCACCACCGGTCGTGGGTCCCGGCCCCGGGCCAGCTCGGCGAGGTGGCCGCCCAGTGCCTGGCCGAGCACCTTCTCGAGGGTCGGCCGCGGGGTCCTGGCCACCTCGCCGACGGTGCGCAGGCCGTAGCGGGCGAGCCGGTCGATGGTGGCCTGCCCGGCGCCCCAGAGCGCGTCGGCGGGCAGCGGGTGGAGGAAGTCGAGGGCGCGGCTGGGCGGCACCACCAGCAGCCCGTCCGGCTTGCCGCGGGTGGAGGCGAGCTTGGCCAGGAACTTGTTGCCGGCCACGCCGACGGTGAGGGGCAGGCCGACCTCGTCACCGACCCGGGCCCGGAGCAGGCGGGCGATGCGCACGGCGTCGCCGAGCAGGCGGCGCGCCCCGGCCACGTCGAGGAACGCCTCGTCCAGGGAGAGCGGCTCCACCAGCGGGGTGACGTCCCGGAAGACCCGCATCACCTGGCTCGAGTAGCGCCGGTAGGTGGCGAAGTCCGGCGGCACGGCCACCGCATGCGGGCACAGCGCCCTCGCCCGTGCCATCGGCATCGCGTTGCGGCACCCGAACGCCCTGGCCTCGTAGGAGGCGGAGGTGACGACGCCCCGCGGCCCGACGCCGCCAACCACCAGCGGGCGTCCGGCCAGGCTGGGGTCCTTCCGCACCTCGACGCTGGCATAGAAGGAGTCCAGGTCGGCGTGGAGCACCCGGAGCGCGGCGAGGTCGGCGTCGGGCAGGGGCGTGCCGCCGACGACGACCTCGCCGGTGGCCCGCACCCGTCCGGGCCGGAGCGCCGGCCCGTCTCCGGGCCGGTGTTGGAGACCCGGCCCAGCGGGCTCCCGGCCCGCACGCGCGCGCCCTGCCCGCCCTGCCCGCTCCTCCGCCATGCTCGCCATGCTGTCCGGAACGCGTGTTCGGGTCAAGCCGGCCCGCGCGACGCGGCGGGGCGGTAGCATCGCCCCGGTCGCCTGGCCGCCTTCGCCCCACCTGGGAGGTCCATGCCGTTGCCAGACCGCCGGCTCGCCCTCGCCCCACCTGGGAGGTCCATGCCGTTGCCAGACCGCCGGCTCGCCGTCGCGCTGCTGCTGGTGGCCGCCCTGGGCACCGGCTGCTCGCCGTCGCGGCCCGCGGCGACGGCGCCGGCCGCTACCAGGGCCCCGGCCGGGACGGCGCCCGCGGCCACCGGCCCGCCGGCAACGGCGGCCTTCACCACGGCGGCTCCGCCGGCCACCCGGGCGCCGTCCACGACCGCGCGGCCCGCGCCGCCCGGGTACGCCTTCCCGGTCCGCGGCTGCCCGGTCTCCTACGGTCACAGCCACCACGACTACCCGGCCACCGACATCTTCACCCGGCGCGGCTGCGTGTTCGCCGCCCCCGTGGCCGGCGTGGTCGACGAGGTGAGCCGGACCGACCGCTGGGACCCGGGCACCGACCGGGGCGCCGACCGGGGCGGACTGTCGGTGTCGATGGTGGGGGTCGACGGCGTCCGCTACTACGGCTCGCACCTGGGGTCGATCGCGGCCGCGGTCGTGCCAGGCGCGCGCGTGCGGGCCGGGAGCCCGCTTGGCCGGGTCTCCAACACCGGCTCGGCCCGCGGGACAGGTGTCCACCTGCATTTCGGGCTCTCCTGGCCGACCCGCCCCGGCATCTGGTGGGTCCGCCGCGGCATGGTCGCGCCGTGGCCGTTCCTCGACTCCTGGCGACGCGGCGGCGACCTCTCCCCCGCCCGGGCCGTGCGCACCGCCCGGGCCCGCGCTGGCAATGCGGTGCCGGCCTGCACCAGGCGCTGCTGAGGACCTTGGAAGCATGGGATCCACCCGACCACGGCACAGGCGCTGTTGGGGGGCCGTGGGGGGAGCGTGTACTGGTGGGTCCGCGGCTCCCCCAGATAGCTGGCACAGGCGCTCTTGGGGGGCCGTGGGGGGAGCGAGCTCCCCCCACATGGGACGAGGACCAGGGTAGCTAACCCCGCAGGTCGACCTGGCGGCGCAGGTCGCACCTCGGGCAGGTCCAGAACCAGCCCTTGTGGCGACCGCGCCGGTAGTGCTGGGCGAAGCAGCGCACGCTGGCGTGGACGGGGCAGGTGGGCACCTCGGAGAACGCCTCGGCCTGGTGGTGCTCGAGCAGTTGGCGGGCGAAGCGGCCGCCCTCCACCAGCGCCATCGCCTCGCCCCGCTCCCTGGGAGTGGCCAGCACCGTCAGGTTTCCGAGGAACGACAGCCGGTCGTCGATCACCACCAGCCGCTCGACCAGGCCGTAGATGCCCACCACGGTCACGTCGGCCTCGCGGAGCGCGCCGACGCGCCGCTCGTCGTTGGGGCGGTGCTCGTGCCCGGGCTTGACGAACACGGTGACCCGGCAGCCGCGCTGGGCGGCGGCCCTGAGCCAGGGCAGCACCCGGCTCGGCCTGGTGGCCAGGAACGGGCTCCAGATCCACACGTCGCGCTCTGCCGCGGCCAGGTCGCGCTCCAGCCGGGAGAAGAACGCGGCCGTCTCGTAGGTCGGGAGCTCGGCCGGGACGGCCGGGCGGGCGGGCGTGGCCGGGCGGGCCGGCGTGGCCGGGCGGGCGGCCACTGCGGCGGCCGGCCCACGCCGGTCATCCGGATCCGCACTGCCGGCCGGGCCGCCGCGGCCGGCTGCGCTGCCGCTGCCGGGTGGACCCTCGCTGGCGTCGGGGACCTGGCTGGCGGCCGGGGCGGGGCCGGCCGGCAGGACGCGGGCCGGGTGGCGGCGCAGCGGGAGGAAGCGGCCCGCGCCGACGACCGCGATCCTACCCTCGCCGACCATGTCCCTGAGGTGGGCGAGTGGTCCGCGCTCGGCCCGCTCGACCGCGAGCCGGTCGGCCAGCAGGTAGGTGCGCCCGGTCGCCCTGGTCGCGCCCACGTCGAACAGCCGCAGCCCGCGCAGCTCGTGGCGGGTCCCCCCGATCCGGCCCCGGGCCAGCCAGCCCCGCTCGCGCCGGTCCTCGACCAGGTCGAGCACGGCCACCGGGAACAAGCGGCTCTGGAACCGGTGGGGTGTGCCGACCTCGGCCCGCGGGTCGAGGTCGGCGTCCAGCACCGCCGCCTCGGTCACGCGCGCCTGCATCGCGTGCGGGGCCAGGATGGCGACGGGCTGGCCGAGGCGCTCGTGGTAGCGGGCGATGGCCCGGGCGAGCAGCGCCCCGATCGGCCACCACTCCCGCCTGCCCGAGGCGACGCCGGTCCGGATCCTGGCCAGCTCGCCGTAGCCGGAGACGTCGACCAGCACCAGCTCGCCGAGGCCGTCGCCGGGCAGGCCGGGCCGGGTCGCCGGCACTGTGCGCAGCACCCACTCGTAGGCGGTCCGGTTGACCAGCTCCGCGGTGGCCGGGCCGAGCCGCTGCTGCTCCGACAGCACCGAGCAGCCCCGGTGGGCCAGGGCGCGGCTGGGCCGGTCGACGCCGAGCACGGTCAGGCTGTCGCGCAGCAGCCAGCGGGAGACCGGCAGCGCCTTTGAGGTCTCGAAGGCGCTCGCCGGGCCGTTCTGCAGGAAGTCGCCGACCAGGGTGACACCGGTGCCAGCCCGGGTGGCCGCGTAGACGACGTAGGGCGGGAGCGCGGTCGACACCTCATCGACCAGCACGTGGTCGTAGGACCGGCCGTGGACGGCGGGGTCGGCGGCGAGCCGTTCGAGCGTGGTGGCCACCACCGAGGCACCCGCGACCACCCTGGGGGCCATCGCGGTGATCTCGGTGGCCAGGAGCCGGTGCTCCTCGGCGAGCCGCTCGAGCTCGTCGGTGCCGGCCGCGGCGGCGGCCCGCAGCCCGGAGATGCGGGCGGCCAGCTCGGGGAGGGACTGCGCCTCGGCCGAGCGGACCAGCTCGACGTCGGCCGGGCCGGGCTGCTCGTCCCGGGCCGCGTGACCCAGCTCGCGCCCGAGCGCCCGGGCCGCCCGCTCGTTGTCGCGCAGCGCCCGCGCGGCCGCGTCCAGCCGGTCGCGGGCCTCACGGCGGGCCTGGTCCCGCCGGTCGACCTCCTGCCTGGTGAACGGCTTCGCGGCCTCCTCGAGGGCCTCGATCTGGATGCGGGCCTGGTCGGAGCGGCGTTCCAGCTCGACCACCCGCTCCCAGGCCGGCACCAGCCGGTTCTCCAGGTCGGCCTGGGCGACGCGGTAGCGGCCGGTCGCCCCGAGCTTGGCGACCCGCCTGGCCACCGGGAGGTCGGCGTGGCCGGCGGCCGCCTCGCGGGCTTCGGCGAGCCGCTCCCTGAGCTGTCGGACTGCCTCGCGGGCGTCCTCGAGGGCGACGGCGAGCCCGTCCAGCTCGCGCTGGACCTCGTCGACCCGCTGGTAGGCTTCCCGGGCGCCGGCGGCCTCGGCCACGGCGGCGTCGGCCCGCTCGACCGCGGTCCGGGCCGCCGACCGCCCCTGCCGTGCGGCCTCACCGGCTGCGGCCAGCTCGTCGGCCTGCCGTCGCAGGGCGGCCAGCCGCTCGGCGTTGGCCGCCAGGCCAAGGGCGCGTTCGTAGGCGCGGCCGTCGAAGCTGGCCAGGAGCCGCTCGGCCCGTTCAAGGACGAGCAGGTCGGGCTCGGCCCGCAGCTCGGCCACGCGGCGCTCGATCTGGGCCAGGCGGGCGCGCTGCTCGCCGGCCAGCTCCTCGCAGGCCCGTTCGAGGCGCAGGAAGGGATGGTCGGCCAGGTCCATGAGGCGCGGGTAGCCGACGCGCACCAGCCGGCCCGGCCAGGTGTCGACCAGGACCCGGGAAGCCTCGAGCAGGTCCTGGTCCACCGCGACCCCGGTGGCCGACACCAGCAGGATGCTCTTGCCGCTCAGGGTGAGCTGGGCCACCACGTCGGCGATCACCCTGGTCTTGTCGCTGCCCGGGGGCGCCCACACGACGTTCATCCCGGGCGCGCAGCTCGCCGCCCAGGCCGCCGCCTCCTCCGGGCCGAGGCCGGGCCGCCGGTGCGGGCCGGGTGGGGGCCGGTCGAGGACCTTGGTGTCGAAGCGGTCGGCCAGGCCGGGGCTGCGCAGCCCGGTGATGCCGTCGAGCAGCCCCCGCAGGGGCGGGAGGGGGTCGCTGGTGGCGAACAGGTGGACGTCGTCGGTGCGGGCCGGCGCGACCACCGTCAGCACGTCGCCGTCGTGGGCGACGACCTCCACCACCTCTGCGCGGCGCTCCGGGTCGGCCGGCGGGGCCAGCCACAGCTCCTGCAGGGAGGCCACGTCGACCAGCACGCCGCGCAGGTCGACCCGGAACCTGGCGGTCAGCGTGGGCGCGGTGGAGGGCTCGGGCAGGGCGGGGCCGAGGTCGACCCGCACCGGCCCGCCGGACCTGGCCTCGATCTCGGCGCTGACGGCGGCCGCGACCTCGCGCAGCCAGGCGGGCTGCCTGGGCGGGCCGGACGAGGCGCCCCCCCTTCGCGGCGCCGCCCTGGTCCCCGGCCTGGCGAGCGACCCGCCGGGGGCGTCCAGCTGGCCGCCTTGCGCGAAGATGGTATGCAAGCTACGCCTTTTCTGGAAGGTGAGTCTTGTCTACCTTGCCACGATAACTCACCTTAGCGCAGACGTGAAGCCTTGCCGAGTTTGCACCCCCTGGAGCGGCCGCGGCCAGCCCGCCGGGGAGCACACCCGGGCCGACCAGCAGGACGTGGCCGTCGCGGCCGGTCACCACCCCGGTCGCGGTACGGTGGAGCTCACTCGTGACCAGCTGCACGGAGGGCGTGATCTCGGTCAGACGCGAAGGGACTGGCAATCTGGACGCTCCGGAGGCGGGGATGGGTGCATCCGTCTACGATGCCCGGGCCGTAGAAGCATGCGACGGATGATGCATGCGGGAAAGGATGTCAGCGCCGCCGTGACCGACACGCTCGAGACCGCCGCTCCGGCCAGCCCCCTGGACGCCGAGGACCTGCGCGCCCGCGTCGACACCGCCCTCGCCGAGCTGCTCGAGCAGGAGCTGGACGGCCTCGACTTCCTCGGCGACGACCGCGCCGCGGTGGCCGAGGCGCTGCGTGGCTTCGTGCTCGAGGGCGGCAAGCGGCTGCGGCCCGCCTTCGTCTACTGGGGCTACCGGGGCGCCGGGGGCGGCCCCGAGGGCCAGCTGGCCGACGCCGCGGTGCGCGCCTCCTGCTCGGTCGAGCTGCTGCACGCCTGCGCCCTCATCCACGACGACATCATGGACAACTCGGAGATCCGCAGGGGCCGGTCGACCATGCACGTGGAGTTCGCCGACCGCCACCGGGCCTGGGCCTGGCGGGGCGACCCGACCCGGTTCGGCGAGGGCGCGGCCGTGCTCATGGGCGACCTGGCCTTCACCTGGGCCGACGTCGCCCTGGCCGAGGCCGGCCTGCCCGACGGCCGGCTCGCCGCCGCCCTGCGCGTGTTCAACCGCCTGCGCTCGGAGCTGATGGGCGGCCAGTACCTCGACCTGATCGAGGCGCGACGGGGCGCGCCCAGCGAGGCGGCCGTGCGCCGCGTGCTCACCTACAAGTCCGGCAAGTACACCATCGAGCGCCCGCTCCACCTCGGCCTGGTCATCGCGGACGGCCCGGGGTCGCTGACCCGCGCCTACTCCGACTACGGGCTGCCGCTGGGCGAGGCGTTCCAGCTCCGCGACGACGTCCTCGGGGTGTTCGGCTCCCCCCAGGTGACCGGCAAGCCGGCCGGCGACGACCTCCGCGAGGGCAAGGAGACCTACCTGGTGCTGCGCACCCGTGCCCGCACCGGCGAGGTGGGCGTGCGCGTCCTCGAGGGCGCCCTCGGCGACCCCAAGCTGACCGAGGACGAGGTGGACGCGGTCCGCCGGGTGATCGTCGAGTCAGGGGCGGTGGCCGAGACCGAGGCGCGCATCGGCGAGCTGCTCGGCGAGGCCAAGGCGGCGATCGCCGCCGCCACCGAGGTGGCCCCGGTCGCCCGCGCCGCCCTGGCCCAGCTCGCCGACCACGTCACCGACCGGGACGCCTGAGCGGCGTGGCCGGGCGGACGGTGGTCGTGGGCGCCGGCCTGGCCGGACTGTCCACCGCCATCCACCTCGCCGCCGCCCGGCGGGACGTGGTGGTGGTCGAGGCCGGCGACGGCCCGGGCGGCCGCTGCGGCACGGCCACCCTGAACGGCTACCGGTTCGACACCGGCCCGTCGGTGCTGACCATGCCCGGGGTGGTCGCGGCCACCGTGGGCGCCGCCGGCGAGGAGCTGGACGACTGGCTGGAGCTGGTGCCGCTCGACCCGATCTACCGGCTCACCTTCCACGAAGGCAGCCGCCTGGACGTGGTGCCCGGTGCCGAGCGGATGGCGGCCGAGGTCGAGCGCCTCGCCGGGCCGGACGAGGCGGCCCGCTACCGCGCCTTCCGGGCCCACCTGGCCCGCATGTACGAGGTGGAGTGGTCCGGCTTCGTCGACCGCAACTTCGACCGCCTCGGCGACCTGGTGCGGCCGCTGGCGCTGGCCCGGCTGGCCAGCCTGGGGGGCTTCCGGCGCCTGTCGAGCCTGGTCGCGACCCACCTGACCGACTGGCGGCTGCGCCGGGCCCACACCTTCCAGGCGCTCTACACCGGGCTGTCGCCGTTCGACGCGCTCGGCATCTACGCCGTCGTCGCCTACATGGACACCGTGGAGGGGGCGTGGTTCCCGCGCCACGGCGGCATGCACGCCCTGCCCCTGGCGCTGGCCGGGGTCGCCGAGAAGGCCGGGGCGGAGCTCCGCTACGGCGCGCGGGCCGAGCGGGTCGAGGCCGGCACCGGCGGGGTGACCGGGCTCCGCCTGGAAGGCGGCGAGCGGCTGGCCGCAAGCGACGTGGTGGTCGCCGGCGACCTGCCCGGCGCCTACGCCGACCTGCTGCCCGCCGCGGCCCGGGACTGGCGCGTGCAGCGCCGCCGGCTGCACTTCGCGCCCTCCTGCTACCTCGTGCACCTCGGCCTGCCACGGCGCCTCGACGGCCAGGCCCACCACACCGTCCACCTCGGCCGGGACTGGAAGGCCACCTTCGAGGCGCTCACCAGGCAGGGAGAGCCCCAGCCCGACCCGAGCCTGCTGGTCACCTACCCGTCGCCCTCAGACCGCGGCGCCGCCCCTCCGGGGCACTCCACGCTGTTCGTGCTCGAGCCGACCGCCAACACCGCTCGCGGGCACGACTGGACGGTGCTCGGGCCGGCGGTCAGGGCCCGGCTGTTCGCCCGCCTGGCCCGGCTCGGCTACGGCGACCTGGAGGCCGACCGCGCGGCCGAGCTGGTGGTGGACCCGCCGGCCTGGGAGGCGATGGGCCTGTCCGCCGGCACGCCGTTCGCGCTCGACCACCGCTTCTCCCAGACCGCCTGGTTCCGGCCGGCCAACGTCTCGGCGACCGTGCCAGGCCTGTACTTCGCGGGCATGGGCACCCTGCCGGGGGTGGGCGTGCCGATGGTGCTGGTCTCCGGCCGCCTCGCCGCCGAGCGCGTGCTCGCCCGGCCCGTGGGCGGACGCCGGTGAGCGCGGCGGGCGCACCCGGCACCCGGCCGGCCCAGCGGCTGCGGCCGCCGGCGCCGGCCACGGCGGAGCCATGCACCCTGACCGCCGCCTACGAGCGCTGCCGCCAGCTCCACCGCCGCCACGGCAAGACCTACTACCTGGCCACGCTGCTGCTGCCGGCATGGAAACGGCGCCATGTCCACGCCCTGTACGGCTTCACCCGCTACGCCGACGAGATCGTCGACGACCTCGACTCGACCCTGGGCAAGGCCGAGCAGGCGGCCGCCCTCCGCGGGTGGGGCGAGCGCTTCTTCGCCGGGCTGCGGGGCGCGCCCTGCGACGACCCCGTCCTGCCTGCCGTGCTCCACACCGTGCGCGCCTTCGACCTCGACGTGGCCGACTTCGAGAAGTTCCTCGACTCGATGGCGATGGACCTCGTCCGCGCGGAGTACGCGACCTACGACGACCTGCTCGGCTACATGGAGGGGTCGGCCGCGGTCATCGGCACGATGATGAGCCCGATCCTCGAGGCGTCCGACCAGGCCCGGGCCCGGGAGCACGCCCGCCAGCTCGGCCTGGCGTTCCAGCTCACGAACTTCATCCGGGACGTGGCCGAGGACCTCGGCCGCGGCCGGGTCTACCTGCCAACCGCCGACCTGGAACGCTTCGGCGCGGGCAGGGCCGACCTGGCCGCCGGCGTGGTCACCCCGGCGGTCCGGGACGTGCTGGCGTTCGAGGTCGAGCGCGCCCGGGCCCACTACCGCGCCGCCGAGCCAGGCATCGAGCTGCTCGCCCCCTCCTCCCGGCCCTGCATCCGCACCGCCCTGGCCCTGTACGGCGGCATCCTCACCGAGGTGGAGCGGGCTGGTTACCAGGTGCTGCGCGGCCGGGTGCGGGTCCCGAGGTCGCACAGCATGGCGGTCGCCGGCCGCAACTGGGCCGCCGCCCGGCGGGCGGTCCTCGCCGAGCGCCGCGTGGGTGTCGCCACCCCTGGCGCCCTCTGGCGGTGAGCTCCGTCCGGTCCGGCACCCGGAGCCGCCCGGCCGCCGACGACGAGCGCGCCACCTTCGAGCTCCGACCATTCCTGCCTTGCCCTCTTGCCAAGAAGCTCGGCATGCGTAGAATTCAGCATGTGAGGATTTCACCACTCGGAGAGTTCTTCGGGAGGCGCCATGCTGGCACTGGCGATCAAGGAGTTCCGGCAGCTCCGGCGGGACCATCGCACGCTCGCGATGCTCGTCCTGATGCCGCTCGTGTTGCTGACCGTGCTCGGCTACGCGGCCAGCTTCGACGTGACCTCGGTCCGCACCGTCGTGGTCGGGCCGCAGGCCGGGGCGGCCGCCGCCCGCCTGCCCGAGGTGCTCGAGGTGGTCGCCGTGCGGCCGGCCGACGGGCGGGCCGAGGCGGTCCGGGAGCTGCGCGACGGCCGCGCCGCGGTCGCCCTGGTCACCGGGGACCAGGTGACCGCGCTGGTCGACGGCGCCGACCTGTTCGCCGCCCGGGCCGCGGTCCAGGCCTTCTCGGGGCGGCCGGAGGGGGCCACCGAGGCGGGCGGGCCCAGGGTCGTCCCTGAGGTGCTGTTCAACCCCGACCTGCGCACCCCGGTCATCATGGTGCCCGGCCTGACCGGCATCATCCTGGTGTTCGTGGGCACGATGGCCACCGCGCTCGGGGTGGTCCGCGAGCGCCAGGGCGGCACCCTCGAGCAGCTCGCGGTGATGCCGTTCCGGCCGAGGGACGTGTTCCTCGGCAAGGTGCTCCCCTACTTCTGCGTCGCCGCGGTCGACCTCGCCGTGGTCGTCGTGGCCGGCCTGCTCCTGTTCGACGTGCCGTTCCGCGGCAACGTGCTGGTGCTCGCCCTGGGCGCGCTGCTGTTCCTGTTCGTCACCCTGGGCCTCGGGGTGCTGATCTCGACCGTGTCGGAGAACCAGGGGCAGGCGATCCAGCTTGCGATCATGACCCTGCTCCCCCAGGTGCTGCTGTCCGGCCTGATCTTCCCCCTGCAGGCGATGGCCGCGGGCGTGCGCTGGATCGGCTACCTGCTCCCGCTCACCTACTTCATCCAGATCAGCCGGGGGGTGATGGTCCGCGGCGCGTCCCTGTCCGCGCTCGCCGTGCCGCTCCTGGCCCTGGCCGGCCTCGGCCTGGCCGTGTTCACCCTCTCGGTGATCCGCTTCCGCCGCGACCTGGCCCCGGCCGGCGGGGAGCCCGAGGGCGGGGAGCCCGAGCCGGCGCCGGAGCCCGGGGCGGTCCCCGCGGCGGCCGGGGGTGCCCGGTGACCGCCACGGGCGCACCCGGCACGGGGCCCGGGCACGGGAGGCACCAGCCCGGGGCGGGCGCACCCGGGGTGGAGCCCGGGCACGGGAGGCACCAGCCCGGGGCGGGCGCACCCGGGGTGGAGCCCGGGCGGGCGCAGCGCCGGCCTGGGCGCAGCTTCGGGGTCTGGGACCTGGTGGTCGCCTACCGCGGGCGTACCGCGGTGGCCGGGGTGACCCTGCAGGCCGCCCCGGGCGAGGTGGTCGGGCTGGTCGGCGGGGACGGGGCCGGCAAGACCACCGTGCTGCGGGCGCTGGCCGGCGCCGTCCGGCCGGCGGCCGGGACGGTGCGGCGGCCCCCGGCGCGGCGGATCGGCTACGTGTCGGCCGGCCCGGGTGTGTACCGCGACCTTACCGTGGACGAGAACCTCGCGTTCGCCGGGGCCGCGTACGGCCTGCGCGGCAGCGCGCTCGGGGAGCGGGCCCGCCGGCTGCTCGACCGCACCGGGCTGGCCGACGCACGCGGCCGGCTCGGCGGCCAGCTCTCCGGCGGGATGCGGCAGAAGCTGGCCCTGGCCATGGCCATGCTGCACGAGCCGGAGCTGCTCGTGCTCGACGAGCCGACCACCGGCCTCGACCCGGTGAGCCGGGCCGAGCTGTGGCGGCTGGTGGCGCACGCGACCGCAGCGGGCGCGGCGGTCGTGGTGGCCACCACCTACCTCGACGAGGCCGAGCGCACCGGCTCGCTGCTCGTCCTCGACCGGGGCCGGCCGCTGGTGGCCGGCACGCCCGAGGCGGTCCTCGCCGGCATGCCGGGGGCGGTGCTCGACGCGCCGGCCCGGCCCAGCCGCGGGACTGCGTGGCGGCGGGGCGCCCGCTGGCGGGTCTGGTCGCCGGACGGGTCCGCCATCGCTGGTGCCTCGCCGGCAGCCCACGACCTGGAGGACGCGGTCATCGTGGCGGCGCTGGCCGCGCGCGAGCGGGCCGCCCGGGAGGGGAAGGGGGCGGCGGCATGACGCTCGTTCGCGTGACCGAGGCGACGCACCGGTTCGGGTCGTTCACCGCCGTGGACAAGGTCAGCCTGGCCGTCGAGCCGGGCGAGGTGGTCGGCCTGCTCGGCGCGAACGGCGCAGGCAAGACCACGCTCATCCGCTGCATTCTCGGGCTGCTGCGGCCCACCTCGGGGACGGTCCGCCTGTTCGGCCGGGCGCCGTCGCGCGGCACCCGCACCCGGCTGGGGTACGTCCCCCAGGGGCTCGGGCTCTATGAGGACCTGACTGTGGCCGAGAACCTGGCCTTCTCGGCGCGCGCGTTCGGCGTGGAACCCGCCGGCCGCGCCGAGGGAGAGCGAGCGTCCGGCCGCGCCGAGGGAGAGCGAGCGTCCGGCCGCGCCGAGGGAGAGCGAGCGTCCGGCGCCGCCGACCTGGACCGCGACCTCGCCGCGGTCGCTGGTGAGCTGGTCGGCGACCTCCCGCTCGGGCTCCGCCGCCGGGTGGCGTTCTCGGCCGCGCTCGGCCACCACCCCGACCTGCTGGTGCTCGACGAGCCCACCTCAGGGGTCGACCCGCTCGGGCGGGCGCAGCTCTGGGACACGGTCCGGGCCGCGGCAGAGGCGGGTGCCGGGGTGCTGGTCACCACCCACCGCATGAGCGAGGCCGAGCAGTGCGACCGGCTGGTGGTGCTGGCCGGCGGGCGCGTGGTCGCGGAGGGCACCATGGCCGCCATCATCGGTGACGCCAGCACCGTGCGGGTGTCCACGCCGCGCTGGGAGGACGCGTTCTTGGCCTTGGAGGGGGCCGGGCTGCCGGTGGCGCTCGTTGGCCGTACCCTGCGAGTGCCCGGCGCGGACCGGGAGCGGGTGGCCGGGGCCCTCGGCACAGGCGGCGTCGAGGCCGAGCTGGCCCTGGTGCCGGCCACCTTCGAGGAGACGTTCGTGGCCCTGGCGGCCGGGACCGCCGCCTGATGGCGCGCACCGGCCGGCGCCCGGGCGACAGCGGCACCCGCGCCGCCATCCTCGACGCGGCCCGGCGGGCCTTTGCCGAGCGGGGCTACGACCTCGCCTCCATCCGGGCCGTGGCCGAGGTCGCAGGGGTCGACCCGGCGCTGGTGCGCCACTACTTCGGCTCCAAGGAAGGGCTGTTCGTGGCGGCCATGGAGCTGCCCGTGGACCCCACGGAGCTGGTGAGGATGCTGCTCGCCGGCGACCGGGAGCACATCGGCGAGCGCATCGCCGGCACCTTCGTGTCCATCTGGGACCAGGCTGCCAACCAGCACCCGTTCATCGCCCTGATCCGCTCGGCCGTGTCGAGCGAGAAGGCCGCCACCATGCTGCGCGAGTTCATCGCCCAGGCGTTGTTCAAGCGCATCACCGCGCAGCTCGGCATGGCCGACGGCCACCTCAGGGCCAGCCTGGTCGCCTCCCAGCTGGTGGGCCTCGCGGTCGCCCGCTACATCATCAGGATCGAGCCGCTCGCCTCGGCGCCGCCAGCCGTGGTGGTGGCCGCGATCGGCCCCAACCTGCAGCGCTACGTGACCGGCGACCTGGGCGCGACGGCGGTCAGGACCTGACCGGGGGGAAGCTCTCGGTCGACGGCTCGGCCACCACCAGCTGGGCTGCCGCACCCGCCGGGGCCTGCCTGGACGACAGCGCCTTGAGGGCGACCTCGTCGCCCATGTCGCGGCCGGCCTGCTCGCTCAGCAGCCAGCGCACCTCCAGCAGGTCGCAGTAGGCCTGCACCGGGTCGGCGCCCGGTCCGACCGCGGCAGCCGCCCTGGCCGCCTGGGGCCGGAAGACCTCGGTGAGCCAGCGCGTGCCAGCGACGTCGTCGGGCGCCGACCCGGGCCGCTCCCGCCCGATCCGGCTCTGGTAGGCACGCAGGTCGTTGAGCAGGATCGTGGCCTGCCCCTCGCCGACCTCGAGCCCGGTCAGCTTGCGGAGCTCGTTGGCGTGGAAGCGCCGGTTGGCCACCGCCACCTTGAGGCGCAGGGTGCTGCGGCCTGGCGCGACCGGCTCGAGGGCCAGCTCGTCGACGGCGAAGCCGAGCTCGTTGAGCCGGCGGACCCGCGCCTCGACCTTGTAGCGCTCGTCCGGCCCGAACGTCTCCTCACGGCACAGCTCGTCCCACAGCCCCTCGTAGCGGGCGGCGACGCTCTCGGCCGCGGCGAACGCCTCCTCGACCTGGTCGTCCCGGCCGAGCCGGAGGTTGACGTCGACCAGGTCCCCCGCGACGTTCTCGACCAGGATGCCGAGATCGAGGCGGCGCTGACCGTCCGACAGCGTCGGATGGATCTCGCTCGTCTCGGCGTCGACCAGGAACGCCTGCAGGAGCTGGCCGTCCCTGGCGAACAGGGTGTTGCCGAGCGAGCAGTCGCCCCAGAACGCCCCGCTGCGATGCAGGTCCACGACCAGGCTGGCCATGGCGTCGAGCAGCCGCTCGCGGTGCTTGGTTGGGCCTTGCGGGAGGCGCTGGAACAGGCGCCGGTACTGCCAGGAGTGCTCGAGGTACCGGGTGATGAGGATCCCGTTGCCGGACTCGGGCTGCTCGACCAGCCCGATGGTGCGCACCGCCGGAAGCTCGCGCGCCTCCAGGTCGCGGAGCACCCCGTACTCCTTGTTCGCCACCCGGGTGGGCAGCTCCTTGAGCGCGTACAGCACCTCGTCGGCCTCGACGAAGCGCACCAGGTGCCGGCTCGGCCCCACCGGGAGAGGGCGGAAGCGGACCTCCTCGGGCGACCAGGTGTCGAGGGGCTCGGTCCAGGGCAGCGCGAGCAACTCCGGGGAGCCGGAGCGCAGCCGCATGGTGGGCGCGGGCATGCGCCCATCGTAATCCCCTGCCGCCGGGCCGCCGGGCCGCCGGCACGGCCGGTGTACAGTCTCGACGTGGTCGACGCCCAGCTCCACCTGCTGCTCGAGGCGGTGGCCCGCGGCGAGCTCCCGGTCCGGGAGGCCGAGGCCCGCCTGGCCAGGATGCCGTTCGAGGACCTCGGCTTCGCCCGGGTCGACCACCACCGGGCCGTGCGCGGCCACGGCCCCGAGGCCGTCTACGGCCGGGGGAAGACGCCCGCTGAGGTGGCCGGGGTCGCCTCCGCCCTGCTGGCGGGTGGCGGCGCACCGGTGCTGGTCACCAAGGCCGACCAGGGTCACGCCGAGGCGGTGTCGGCCGCCCACCCGGAGGCCGAGTGGCACCCGCGCTCAGGCCTGCTCGTGCTGCGCCGCTCGCCTACGGGCCCGCCGGGCACGGTCGCGGTGGTGTGCGCCGGCACCAGCGACCTGCCCGTGGCCGAGGAGGCATGGGTGACCGCCGAGGCGTTCGGCTGCACGGTCGACCGGCTGGTGGACGTCGGCGTGGCCGGGCCGCACCGGCTGTTCGCCGAGCTCGAGCGGGTCCAGCGTGCCGACGTGCTGGTGGTCGTGGCCGGCATGGAGGGGGCGCTCCCCTCGCTGGTGGCAGGGCTGGTCGGGGCGCCGGTGATCGCTGTGCCGACCAGCGTCGGCTACGGCGCCGCCTTCGACGGCCTGGCGGCCCTGCTCGGGATGCTCAACACGTGCGCGGTCGGGGTCGGCGTGGTCAACATCGACAACGGCTACGGCGCGGGCGCCCTTGCCGCCCGCATCCTGGCCCCGGACCAGCAGGCGCGGCACGGCCCCGGACCGTCGGACCAGCAGGCGCGGCACGGCCCCGGACCGTCGGGCCAGACGCCGTAGCGCCGCTCGGGCGACCCGCTCGTAGCTGATCTGGCGCAACCCCCAGGCGATCGCGGCGGGCTCCCCGCCGGGGGCGAGCGCGGCCAGGCCCCCGACCAGCTCGTCCAGGCCCGGCGAGGACCTGCCCGAGGTCGGCCGGGGACGGGTGTACGCTCATCAGCCCCCAACTCTCAGGCGCCTGGATTCCGGTCACGAAACGATAACAACGGCTTGACCCGCTGCAGAGCTGGTCGCATCCTGCCAAAACGTTTTGGCAACCGTCTTTGCAGGTGCTGATGCACGACGTCTCGGAGGCGACTGCGAGGCTCGGGTACTCGCCCAACCGCCGGCTGCTGTCCACCGTGCCGCCGCCGAGACCGTTCGCGCC
>WNGB01006370.1_pt1 | contig 17360 bp, 18 predicted proteins | sample 5400681 | NCBI WGS metagenome assembly WNGB01 (sample SAMN13153367, study PRJNA577476) | soil metagenome | isolation source: 115 cm soil or saprolite under grassland replicate 2 | place: USA:California | collected 2016-06-15 | reverse complement strand
GTCGATCGAGAAGAGATGACCAAGAGCGGGATCGTCATTCCCGACACCGCGAAAGAGAAACCACAAGAAGGGATTGTCGAGGCTGTCGGGACCGGCAGAATCCTGGACAGCGGTCAGAGGGTTCCAATGGAACTTAAAGTCGGCGACAAGGTGCTCTATTCGAAGTATGCGGGCAGCGAATTCAAGCCCGACGACGTCGAGTACTTGATCGTTTCCGAGAAGGACGTTCTCGCGGTCGTCGCTACGCCGGCAAGTCGAAGAAGTAAGACCAAATAACCGTGAGGAGTACCGAATCAGATGGCTAAGATCGTCCATTTCGACGTTGAGGCCCGACAGGGACTCAAGAGAGGCATCGACATCATCGCCCACTCGGTACGAATCACCCTGGGCCCCAAGGGCCGCAACGTAGTCCTCGAGAAGAAGTACGGCGCTCCGACCGTCACCAACGATGGGGTGACGATCGTCCGGGAGATCGAACTCAAAGACCCGTGGGAGAACGCCGGCGCGCAGCTGCTCCGCGAGGTAGCGACCAAGACCAACGACGTCGCTGGTGATGGCACAACAACAGCCACCATCCTGGCCCAGACCATGATCAGCGAGGGCTTCCGAAACGTAGCCTCGGGCGCCAACCCGATACAGCTGAAGCTGGGCATCGAGAAGGCGGTGGAGGCGGTTGTGGCCGAGATCAAGCGGATGTCCGTTCCCGTGAAGGACCACGCGGACATAGCCCACATCGCCACCATTTCATCGCAGGACGAGAAGATCGGTGAGCTCATTGCCGACGCCATGGACAAGGTCGGCAAGGACGGAGTGATCACCGTGGAGGACAATCAGGCCATGGCGACCGAGCTCGAGGTCGTCGAGGGCATGCAGTTCGACCGCGGCTACACGTCGGCCTACATGGTCACCAACCCGGACCGGATGGAAGCCGTGCTGGAGGAGCCGTTTGTTCTGATCACCGACCGCAAGATCTCGGCGATCTCCGACCTGCTCCCCGTGCTGGAGAAGGTTGTCCAGCAGGGCAAGCCGCTGCTGATCGTGGCCGAAGACCTGGAAGGCGAGGCGCTAGCGACCCTGATCGTCAACAAACTGCGCGGCACGTTCACCGCGGTCGCGGTCAAGGCGCCCGGCTACGGCGACCGTCGCAAGGCGATGCTCGAAGACATGGCCATCCTGACCGGTGGCCAGGTCATCAGCGAGGACATGGGCCTCAAACTCGACCAGACCAAGATCGAGCAGCTGGGCAAGGCTCGGCGGGTGACCGTCAACAAGGACGACACTACGATCGTGGAGGGTGCGGGCAAGACGGAGGCCATCCAGGGCCGGATCAAGGCGCTCAAGGTCCAGATCGAGGAGACCACCTCCGACTATGACAAGGAGAAGCTGCAAGAGCGTATGGCCAAGCTGGCAGGCGGCGTCGCCGTCATAAAGGTCGGCGCGCCCACCGAGGTTGAACAGAAGGAGAAGAAGCACCGGATCGAAGACGCGCTCAGCGCCACCAAAGCCGGCGTCGAGGAGGGCATGGTCGCGGGCGGCGGCGTCGTGCTGCTACAAGCCCAGAAGGTGCTCGACAGCGGGCTCGGTCTCGACTCTGATGAGAAGACGGGCGCCGCCATCGTCCGCAAGGCTCTAGAGGAGCCGCTGCGGCAGATTGCCGCGAACGCGGGCGTGGAGGGCTCGGTGATTGTCGAGCAGGTTCGCAAGGGCAAGCCAGGGCACGGCTACGACGCCCTGAACAACAAGTTCGCCGACATGTTCGCCGCCGGCATCGTCGACCCCGCCAAGGTCACCCGCTCAGCGCTCCAGAACGCAGCCTCGATCGCCGCCATGGTCTTGACGACCCAAGCCGTCATCACGGAGATTCCGGAGAAGAACGGCAACGGAATGCGCGGCGGCATGTCTCCCGACATGATGTAAGCAAGGCTCGGGTAGCACAAAAAAGGACCCGGCCCCCGACGGGCCGGGTCCAAAACGTCGGCCGTTATACGGCGGCCGGCGCAGGGATGAGACCGAGCTGGCTCATCTGGTCGAGCTGATCGAAGTAGATGCGAGCCTCAGCAATCTTTCCGTTCTCGACCTTGAGGATCTGGACTCCGTAGCCCTTCACCCTCTTGTGGGTCGCGGGGATGGGGCCGTTCGGGCTCTCGAGGGGAGCGGTGTGCGTGCCCTCCATGGCGACTTCCTGGACGACCCAGGGGCCGCTGGTGAGCTCGGTCCGCACCGTCATCTTGCCGTCAGGGAACGCCTTCAGCCAGGTCATGGCGTATGCGGTGGCGTCCTTGGCGTTGGTAGCCTTGAATCCGCCCGGCGCGTTGAACTTGATGTCGTCGGAGTGCAGCTCGTGTAGTGCCTTCTCATCGTGGGCGTTGAACGCGGCTACGAAACGGGCGGTCGTGTCTTTGGATTCGGTCATTGCGTCTCCTCCTAAAGGAGTACCGCGAGGCGGAGGGCCAAGAAGGCTACTGCCATCCGAGGCCGGCAACCGCGAGGACCATTACACAGCCCCCGACTCAGTCCAGAACAGTTGCCACTATAGCAGAAAATGGTTGCGAGCGCGTGCTAATATTCCGCGGATCGAGCGCCCACGCTTGCTATCCGTCGCCCAGGCTGCCGCCGAGCTCAACGCATCGGAGGCCTACGTACGCCGGATGCTGCTGCGGCAGCGACTGTACGGAATCAAAGTGGGGATCGTGTGGGCCATTCTCCCAAACGACTTGGAAGCCTTCCGGCGCACGCGCCGCCCTCCTGGCCGACCGCGCAAGCTCGTGGTAAGTGCCATTGACCAGGCCTCGGCCATCCGCGTGGTCCGGGAGCGCAAGCGCGCCAGGACCGATCGACTCCTCAGAAAGCCACGACGGTAGCCGTAGGATTCCGAGTCCGCCGTCCGCGCGATCGCCCTCGATATCTGACCTGGTCGCGGGCGAAACATCATGAGCTTGGAGTTAAGCGGGCCGCTCGGCACTTCCGCCAATTTCAGCTCAAAGATGTAACGGGCTGGGGAGCGGTCCGCTATCGCCACCATACGCCTCAATTGGTCGGTGTGCGGAGTACGTAAGAACTCTTGCCGAGGGCGGTGGAAGGCGGCTGCGGAATGCCAGGGAGCAACCCCGGCCGGGCTCGTTGACCACGTCAATCGAATGTCGCGATCGCCCACCCGACGGCTCCTGAGTAGCCAGGCTACGGAAAAAAGATGCGCGGGCAGAACCGTTGGGAGTGGAGTACTGTGAGTGGTGGCCCCGAGGGACACGTTCACCGGAGTCGGAGTTGGTCGCAAGGCCGGTTCCGAAGCCGGAGAGGCGATCCGTTGGGGTCACTATTTTTGGGCTGGTCGACGCACCGTAGTGACCCGGTAGACGAATTCAACGCGCTGATTGGTACTCGGGGCGGAGGACCCCGTCTCCCGCTTTCCCGCCCCGCCTCCGACTGATTCGTCGAGAGTGCAGATAGGTGGCTATCGATGGTCCTCGATACCCATCGCATCGCACTCTCGGCGTTAACGGGCAGGCTTGATCCGGCGCTCCTGCCCAGTGAGCATCGCATTTGTGGCGCCCAAGCCCCGGATACCTGTTCCGCTCGCGAATGTGCCGTTCAATCTTGAGCAAGCGCGCAGCCAGGGCTTGACCAAGGATCAGCTGCGCGGCCGAAGCTGGAGACGTCTCGGACGCGAGCTCTACATAAGCGCTCGCCTACCCGAGACCCCCGCTGCACTGCTATCCGCAGCGCGGCTCCGCCTCCCAGATGGTGCGGTGTTCTGCAGAGCTACTGCGGGCTGGCTTCATGGGCTGGACACACCGGCGTGCAACCCAATCGAGGTCACCGTCCATGTCGACTGCTACATCACACGAATCGCGGGCGTGGTGATTCACCGCAGCAAAGAGCTCGAGAAGTCGTTCGCCGAAGGGCTGCCCGTCACCTCACCTGTGCGGACTGTGGCAGACCTGGGCTGCTCCCTACCGCTGGTCGATGCGGTAGTGATCATTGACGCAGCACTCCACCGCCGATTGGTCAAGGTGAATCAGCTCACAAGTTGGGTTGCAGACCACAAGGGTCACCGTGGCGTTCGCCGTTTGCGCCGGGCAATCGAGCTCGCTGAACCGGCGACCGAGAGCCCCATGGAAACCCGCCTCCGGTTGCTCCTCGTGCTCGCGGGACTGCCGAAACCGATGGTGCAGGTCCCGCTCTACGACCGAACACAGCCGCCGGCAGAACCGTCTCCTCGACGCCGGGTACCACCTCCTGCGTTTCACCGCCGCCGACGTGCTGTCGGCTCCGGATTCGGTGGTGGGTCTGGTCTGGCGAGGTCTCGGCCACGCAATCGCGCCTTCACAGCCATCCCGAGAAGCGGGCATACAATCGCTGAGATGCCGGCTCCGCTGATCATCGAGGCCGCGATCAACGGCGCCACGACGAAGTCACGGAATCCGAACATCCCCGGGACCGTGGAGGAGATCGTCGCCAGCGCCTCCGCCGCGGCCGAAGGGTCAGGTCGGGATTGACGAAGCTCGTCCGGCGCGGGTCGACCATGTAGCTGATCCCGTTGGGAAAATCGGCCGCCGCGCACACGCGCAGAAGGCCGGAGGGTTCCTCGCCCGGCACAACAGGCAGCTTGAGCCGGAACCACGCCCAACCCGGCGCCGTCTCTGCGGACTGAGGGCCGCGCGCCTCCACACCCAGAAGGTGGTAGACGCCGCCCGTTCGCCAGCTTCCCGACCACGCCGGCACTGACTCCGGTGCCGGATGCGGCAGGGCATCGGACGTGCGCGGAACCTCGACCGCCGCCCTGCGGATGCGCAGCGCCGTCGCACGCGCAACCTCCGACCTCGCCGTTCCACAGGGACGCCTCGACCAGCTGGACCTTGCGTCCGGGACGGACCATCCTGGCCTTGACGGTCAGCGGCACCCGTCCGACCGGCCGCAGCAGCTCGACCGTGAGCCGCGCGACGAGCATCTCCTGCTCGGAATCGAAGCGTTCGATCTCGCGTGCCATCAGCATGGTCGGCGGCCCACCGTGCAGCGCCTGGTCGGACCATGGGCTTAGCGCCGCCTCGGTCGGAATGAAGCGATCACCGTCCACGGGCTCGAATATCGAGTCGGCCATCGCGGAGAGGTTAGTCTCGACCTCCAGTTGAGCGTTCGGCCAGGCGCATCTTGAGATGGGGTCGTCGTTGCGCCACCCGCGCCTTCGCACCGGCCGCCTGGAACGCTGGCCTTCGGGCCTTCGGCCTGCTCCACATCCGACCGTTACAGTCCACTAGACGCCCCTCGACGGGATGCGCAGCGACATGGCGCCCCAGGCCATCGCCGCCGCCGCGACCATGCCGGGCGCAAACGCGAAGACGGACTGACCGGTCAGGTCCCACAGCGCGCCCGCGATGAGCGGGATCACGAACGCCGTCGTGTACTGCAGCGTGAAGATGGCCGCGCTCATGCGCGCTACGCCGCCCGGCGGCGCCAGGCGCGGCGGCAGGCTCAGCACGACGACGAACGCGAGCGCGGTCGAGAAGCCGAGCAAGAAAGCCCAGGCGGCCACGCCGGCGCCCGGCGTCAGGACCATTCCGACCTGGGCGATCCCCATCAAGATCGCCGACCCGATGAATCCAGCCCGGCCGGTCAGGATCTGAGGCCAGAGCGCGACCGCCGGCGCCGTCAGCAGCTGCGACGCGTTGAGGAGCGCGAGCGTGGGGGTGATGAGGGCGTGGCGCCCGGACTGGTCGAGGAAGTCCGGAATGTAGGCGTTGGCCCCGAAGTACGTCGCCGAAGCCATCCCCATGACGACGCCGATGCGGATCGTCTGGTTCGCGCGCCAGTCGGGCCACCAGCGGGGCGGCACCGCCGTCGCCGGAGCGCGTGGCGGCGCCGCGGCGGCGATGGCAAACGCGCTGACCAGGACCAGGAGCGACCATGACGCCAGCGCCCAACGCCAGTCGCCGTGAGCGAGAGGCAGGGCACCGACCGGGGTGGTCAGCGCGGTGGGAAGCGTCTCGCCGATCAGAATGCCGTTGCTGTAGACGGCGGTCGCGATGGCGATGCGGCGGGGAAACCACTCGCGCACCAGCGCGGGAAACGCCGGCTGGGTCACCGCGATGCCCACGCCCATGATGAAGGTCGACGTGAACAGGACCGGCACGCTGGGACCGTAGCCACGCAAGGCGCCGAAGACCGCGACCGTGCCCAGCCCGGCGAGCACCGCGCCGCGCACGCCGAGCCGGGCGATGAGCATCGCCCCCGGAACCGAGGCGATCGCAAGCACCAGCACCGGACCTGAGACGAGCGCCCCGACCGTCTTTTCGTCCAGGTGCAGGTCCTGGTGGATCAGCGGCACGAGCGGCGGCACGGCGAGCATCGTCAGACGGGTGGCGACTCCACCCAGCCAGAGCAGCAGCAGCCGCACCCAGTCCGCGCGCGTCAGTCTCAAGCGCTCAAGCCGTTATGGACGATACTTGGTGCCATGGCTGGTCTTTTGATCGTCACCGCGGCCGGAGCCGAAGCACCGACTCGGGCCAGCGTGCCCTTTCACATCGCCGTCAACGGCGCCAGGCCGGCCGGGACCGAGGTCGCGATCGCGCTGGCCGGTGACGCGGCAGAGCTGGTCAAACCCGACGTCATCGCCAACGTGGTCGGGCTCGGCGTGCCGCCTCTTCGGGATCTCCTCGACAAGTGCCTGGAGCAGGACGTCGCGATCTACGTTTGAAAGGGGTGCGCCGAGGCCCGTGGGGTCTTGCCGGAGATGCTCACCCCGAACGCCAGGTACATAGGGCCGCCTGACCTCGTCCGGCTGACCATGGAGGCCGACAAAGTCCTCTCGTTTTAAGTGCGGGTGGCGCCGATCGCGGCCAGCGCGCTCGGGTTCTCGAGCGAGGAAAGATCGCCCGGGTCGGTGCCCGTGTAGACCGACCTCACGACGCGGCGCAGGATCTTCGCGTTGCGCGTGCGCGGCAGGTCGCCCACGAAGTGCACCTGCTTCGGCCGCAGCGGCTTGCCCAAAGCGGCCGAGACCATGTCCTGCAGCTCGGCGGCGAGCGCGTCGGTCGGCTGCTGGTTGGGCCGCAGCACGACGAAGCACACGAGGGCCTCGCCCTTGAGCTCGTCCGGCACGCCGATCGCGGCCGCCTCGGCCACGGCCCCGTGGCCGACCAGGATCGACTCCACCTCGGCCGGACCCAGCCTCTTGCCGGCGATCTTGATCGTGTCGTCCGAGCGTCCCAACACGTACCACAGCGAGTCCTCGGGATCGACGTACGCCCAGTCGCCGTGCACCCAGACTCCCTCGAACCGGCTCCAGTACGTGTCGACGTAGCGCTGGCGGTCACCCCAGAAGCCGCGCGTCATGCCGGGCCAGGGATTGCGGATCACGAGCTCGCCGACCTCGCCGCGTACTGAGTTGCCGTCCGCGTCCAGCACGTCGGCGGCGATCCCCGGCACCGGGCCCGCGAATGAGCACGCACGCAGATGCGTGATGACGTTCCCGGACAGGATGCCGCCTGAGACCTCGGTGCCACCGGTGTAGTTGATGACCGGCACTCGCCCGCCGCCGATGTGCTTGAAGTACCAGTGGAACGGCTCTGGATTCCAAGGCTCGCCGGTGCCGCCGAGGATGCGCAGGCTCGACAGGTCGTGATGGGCGGGGACCTCGTCGCCATGCGTCATCAGCCCGCGCACCAAGGTGGGGGAGACCCCGAGCACCGTGACCTTGTGCCGCTCCACCATCCGCCACAGCCGGTCCGCCGACGGATGGTCGGGCGTGCCTTCGTACAGCATCATCGTGGCGCCCAGCAGCAGGGTGCCGAAGATGAGCCAGGGCCCCATCATCCAGCCGATGTCCGTGTACCAGAAGACGACGTCTTTGGCTCCGATGTCGAAGCAGTGCGCCATGTCCTGAGCGGTCTTGATGGGGAATCCGCCGTGCACGTGCAGGGTGCCTTTCGGCCTGCCCGTGGTGCCCGACGTGTAGATGATCATCAGCGGGTCCTCGGGATCGAGCTCCTGGGTTGTCGCCCGGTCCGGGTGGTCCTCGAGGAGGACCTCCCACACCTCGTCGCGGCCGTGCGTCCAGGGGATCTCGCGCACGACGCGGCGGTGGACGATCACCTTCTTGACGCTGGGACAGGTGACGAGGGCGCGGTCGGCGGTCTCTTTCATCGGGATGACGTGGCCGCGGCGGTAGAAGCCGTCGGCGCAGATGAGGACCTTCGCCTCACCGTCGCGCAGGCGGGTGGCGATGGCCTCCGGTCCGTATCCGGAGAACAGCGGGATGATGACCGCGCCGATCTTGGCGGCCGCGAGGACTGAGATGGCAACCTCCGGGCACATCGGCATGAAGATGCCGACCCGGTCACCCTGGCGCACGCCCAGGCGCCGGAGCGCACCTGCCAGTCGCGACACCTGCTCGTCGAGCTCGCCGTACGTCAAGGTGCGCACATCTCCCGGCTCGCCTTCCCAGATGATCGCGGCCCTGTCGCGAAATTCACCGTCGCGATGGCGGTCGAGGCAGCTGTGGACGATGTTCATGCGGCCGCCGACCCACCACCTGGCCCACGGCTTGCCCCCCGAGAGGTCGACGACCTTCTCGTAGTCGCGATAGAACGCGACGCCGATGTCCCTCACGGCGGCGTCCCAGAACCACTCGATGTCGTCGTCGGCGCGCTTCAGGAGCTCATCGAAGGTCTCGATCCCATGGCGGTCCATGAACCGCTTGAGCCGGCTCTTCTCGACGACCTCGGGAGGAGGCTCCCAGATCACGTCGCCGATCACAACGGGCTGCACGGGTTTAATTGTCACCGCAAAGCCATGGGCGAGCTTCCGGACGACTTCGCGCGCAGCCTGAGCCAGGTGCTCGATCCAGAGCAGCACGATGCCGCGGCGGAGATCATCGAGGCGGCAACCATGCTCGACGACGTGGGCCTGCGGAGGTTCCTGGAGATGTTCGCGTCCCGGGTCCGCCAGTCTGAAAATCGGGTCAGCGCCGACGAGCTGCGCGGCTTCCTCCAGCAAGCCGCCCGTGGAGGGCCTGTTTGATCCGCTCGGCGTCCTGGAGGAGCGCCCAGTAGTTGTTCCAGGCCGCGGCGGCCAGCGCGATCGCCACGTCGGGCCCGGTGCGGAGCCGGGCCGCGCGCAGCGCGTGCTGCTGCGCATAGCACCAGCGGTCCCAGGCACGCTCGACTGTCGCCTCGACGAGTTCGATCCAGGCGGCGTCCTCGCCGTTCCCGGGTGGGGGCGGGAGGGTGAGCACCTTCCACCTGCGGTCCTCGCGCACGAGCGTGACCACGGGCTGGCCCGACGGCCTGCCGAGATGGCGCAGCGGACGGGGGTTGCGCGGGTTCGCGGCCATCAGGCGCTGCTGGACCGCGAAGACCAGGCCGTGCGCGGCGTCGAGCGTCGCCGCGGGCAAGGGTGGGTTGCGCCGGCCCAGGCGGATCTGCAGGGCGCGGATCGCCTCACGCAGCCGGAGTGGCGCCTCGGACTGGTCGTGCAGGCGCAGCGTCTCCACGTCGTCGAGGAGGACGTCGGACTCGTTCAGGAGAAGGCGGCGACGCAGCTCGGCGGTGCGCGCGGACACGCCCGCACCATGGCCCGGGACTCGGGCTGTGTCAAGTGGGGATTTACAAGTCAGGCAATTCCGAGTAGCTGCTTCCCGTTGCCGGTGAGCACCTTCTCGAGGACCGGCGGCGGGATGCCGAGCGTACGGAGCTCGTCGAGGCAGCGCTGCGGCTGGATGAACGGGTAGTCGCTGCCGAACAGGAACTGGTCCTGCAGGCGCCCCTTCATGTCGCGCATGACCTCGTTCGGGATGTAGCGCGGCGCCCAGCCCGAGATGTCGATGTAGATGTTGGTCTTGTGGACCGCCATCGCCAGCAGCTCCAGGTGCCACGGGTAGCCGAAGTGGGCGGCGACGATCTTGAGGTCCGGAAAGGCCGCCGCCGGCGGGTCGAGCCAGATCGGCCGGGCGAAGTCGATCCGGATGCCCTGGCCTCCGGGCTGCCCGGCGCCGATGCCGCTCGTGCCGGTGTGGAACAGACAGATGAGGTCCAGCTCCTGGCACCTCTCGTACAGCGGCCAGTGCCGCTCCTCGTTGGGTGCGAAGGCCTGCAGCGAGGGGTGCAGCTTCACGCCCTTCAGGCCAAGCTCGGCGATGTGGTCGAGCTCGGCGACCGCGCGGTCGCCTTTGAGGGGGTCGACGCTGCCGAACCCGACGAAGGTCTTCGGGTAGGCCCGGCACGCCTCAGCCACCAGTTCGTTTGGGACGCGAGGCCGGCCCGTCGCGGTCTCCGCGTCCCAGGCCAGAAGGACCGCCACGACGTCCAGCGCGTCGTATTCCGCCGCAAGCTCCTCGATCGTCTTGCGCGCGACCCTGGAGCGGAAGTACGACTCCGCCGCCTCGACATAACCGCGCATCGACACGTCGAGCCAGTCGGGGGTCGGCAGGTGGACGTGAAAATCGATCGCCTGCACGGCGAGACTAATGCTGATGGACGCGACGCTCCTGGTGCTGGCCGGTGGGGAAAGCCGCCGCATGGGGCGGCCCAAGGCCTGGATCGAGGTGGGGAACACCGTGCTGTTGCGTTACGTGGTGGAACGGCTGGGCGCCGCGTTCTCGGAGGTGGTGGTCTCCTTCGCCGAACCCGAGCAGATGGAGCAGCACGTGCCATATCGAGTCGTCTTCGACCGCAAGCGCTCCGCCGGACCGCTGGCCGGTCTCGAGGCGGGCCTGATCGCAGCGCGCCACGACGTGCTGTTCGCGGTCGCGTGCGACATGCCTTACGTCACGCCGTCGACTGCCCAGCTTGCGGTCGCCGCCGCGGGCGGCTGCGACGCGGCGATTCCACGCCATGACGGTTTGTTCGAACCAGTCTGCGGCGCCTACCGCAAGACGGCCCTGCCGGCGATCGTCGGGGCCCTGGACGCCGGCAACTACATCGCCCACGACGTCGTCGAGTACCTGGACGTGACCTGGCTCGAAGGGCTGGACGTCGCGGAGTTTGAGAATCTCAACACTCCCGCCGACCTGGAGCGCTTCCATGCCGCTTTTTCGGCCCAGCGATAATTGGGCCACCGGCTTTGAAGATCGTCGTCACCGTCAAGCAAGTACCAGACCCCAACTCCAACCTCACGCTCGAGGCCGACAACTCCATCTCGCGCGAGAAGGAGGTCGTGCTCGACCCGGGCGACGAATGCGGCGTCGAAGAGGCGCTGCAGCTCAAGGAGGCGCACGGCGGAGAGGTGGTGCTGGTCTCGATGGGGCCGGAGCGCGCTAAGGACGCAATCCGCAAAGGCCTGTCGATGGGCGCCGATCGGGGCATTCTCATCTCGGACGCGTCGCTTGCCGGTGCGGACGCGCTGCTGACCGCGCGCGCGCTGGCTGCGGCCATCAAGAGCGAGGCGCCCGACCTCGTGATCTGCGCGACGGAGTCATATGACGGAAGCACAGGGATGGTTCCGCCGATGCTCGCCGAGCTGCTCGGCATGCCGCAGCTGACCTTCGCCAAGAAGGTCGAGGCGAGCGGATCGTCGCTCAAGGTGCACCGCCAGACCGCCGACGGCTACCAGGTCGTCGAGGCCTCGACGCCGGCGTTGATCACGGTGACCGCCGCCATCGCCGAGCCGCGCTACGCGTCTCTCAAAGGCATCATGGCCGCCCGGTCCAAGGAGATCAAACAGCTGGCCGCGGGCGACCTGGGCGTCGAGATGAGCGAGCGGGCGGAAAGCATCGTGGGCGTCGCCGACGCACAGGCGCGCAAGGCAGGCGAGGTCATCGAGGACGACGGCACCGCGGTGGACAAGATCGTCCAGGTGCTCGCCGCGGCCAAGGTGCTGTAGACGATGGCAGGCATCCTCGTCTACGCGGAGCTGAGCGAAGGCAAGGTCGTGTCGACCTCCCTCGAGCTGATGACCCGGGCGCGCGAGCTTGGCGATACCTACGCTGTTGCGCTGGGCGCCGGCGCCGGGGCGGCCGCAGCGATGTTGGGCAAGCACGGCGCGAAGGTCGTCCACGTCAACGAGGACCCGGTCTTCGACGACTACCTCGCCGAGCCGGCCACCGACGCGCTCGCTTCGCTGTACGAGAAGGAGAAGCCCGACCTGATCCTCTTTGGGTTCACCTCCGACTCGCGCGAGGTCGCGGGCCGGCTCGCGGCGCGCCTGGGCTCAGGGCTCATCTCCAACGCCAGCGATGTGGTGGCCGAGGATGGCGGTTTCGTCGCGAAGGTGCCGTACTTTGGCGGTGCGAAGGTTGCTTCGATGAAGGCCAACGGCAAGCCGGCCATCGTGCTGATCCGGCCCAAGTCGTTCGAGGTCTCGGAGAAGGCCGGGGCAGGCGAGATCCAGAAGCTCGACGTCGCGGTCGCGCCGGAATCGAAGCGGGCGCACATCACCGAGCGTGTCGTCGAAGCCTCCGAGAAGGTGAAGTTGGAGGACGCCCGCGTCGTCATCAGCGGCGGCCGCGGGATGGGCGGGCCACAGAACTTCCCGCTCCTCGAAGACCTCGCCGGCGCGCTCGGCGGCGCCGTCGGCGCCAGCCGCGCGGTCGTCGATGCCGGTTGGGTGCCGTACTCGATGCAGGTGGGGCAGACCGGGAAGTCGGTGCGCCCTGGCGTCTACATCGCGGTCGGCATCTCGGGCGCCATGCAGCACACCGTCGGCATGAAGACCTCCAAGATCATCATCGCCATCAACAAGGACGCCGAGGCGCCGATCATGAAGATGGCCGACCTCGGTGTCGTGGGCGACGCACTGAAGATCGTTCCCGCGCTCACCGCGGCGGTCAAAGCCAAGAAGAACGGATAGATCCGAAGCCCAGAGTCTGCTCGAGGCGCGAGTCGAGCGCCGGCGGGCCCGCGATTTTGCAGCCGCCGATGCGATTCGTGAGCAGCTGCGCGCGGGCGGGTGGGATGTCGTGGACAGCCCGGCAGGCAGCGAGCTGCAGGCGATCAGGGCCCAGCCGGCCCTCGAGCCGCAACCGGCGCCGCGGGCAGTCTCGCTGCTGACGGTCGTCCACGGCTGGCTGCCCGACGCCGAGCGATGGCTGCTGTCGGTGTTCACCCACACGAAGGCCGACTTCGAGGCGATCGTCGTCGACAACTCGGGCGACCCGCGTGTCGCGGGCTCGCTGGGAAAGCGGGCCGCCGAACGCCTGCGCATCATCACCCTAGACCCGCCGCTTGGTTTCGCCGCCGCGGCCAACGCGGGCATCGAGGCCGCGGCCGGCGATGTGGTCGTGCTGTTCGATCCGGGGGTCGAGTTGAAGGGCGACGCAGTGCCAGCGCTGGTCGCGGCGCTCGCCGACCCTGCGGTCGTGGTCGCCGGGCCGTACGGCCTGCGCGCCAGAGGCACGATGAAGGAGTTCGAAGAGAGCGCCGGCCCGGAGGTCGACGCGATCGAGGGTTACTGCATGGCCTTCCGGCGCTCGGACGCGCTCGCGGTCGAGGGCTTCGACCCCAGGTTTCGCTTCTACCGGATGGCCGACGTGGAGTTCAGCTTCCGGTTGCGGGCCCGTGGCGGCCGCGCCGTCGTGGTCGGGGGTCTGCCGGTCGAGCGGCACGAGCACCGGCTGTGGGAGTCGACCGAGCCGCACGAGCGCGATCGCCTCTCCAAACGGAACATGTATCGCTTCCTCGACCGCTGGCGCGATCGGGAAGACCTCCTGGTCGGCCAATAGAATTCGGCGCGATGAGTGACGAGTACCAGGGGCGGGTGACCGACCTGCGGGCAAGGCGCAAGAAGAACCTGGCCATGGGTGGCGAGGAGAAGGTCGCCAGGCAGCACGAGAAGGGCAAGCTCACCGTGCGCGAGCGGATCGACCTGCTCTTCGACGCCGGAACGTTCGTCGAGCTTGGGTTGCTTGCCACGGACCGCACGGGCTCCGACAGCACTCCGGCGGACGGTGTGGTCACGGGGCACGGCGACGTCGACGGCCGGCAGGTCTGGGTCATCGCCTACGACTTCACCGTGATGGCCGGTTCGATGGGCGCCGTCGGCGAGCAGTTCAAAGCGGCGCGCATCCGCGACCTTGCTCTCCGCTATCGCAAGCCGATCGTGTGGCTGCTCGATTCCGCCGGCGCGCGGATCCAGGAGGCTGCGGGCTCGACCTTCGCGGGCACAGGGTGGCTTTTCGCCGACCAGGTCGTGATGTCGGGGGTGATCCCGCAGGTGGCGGCGATGTTGGGTCCGTGCGCCGCGGGCACCGCGTACATCCCAGGGCTCGCCGACTTCGTGCCGATGGTCAAGGGCACGTCGTCGATGGCCCTCGGAGGCGCGCGCCTGGTCAAGGCGGCGACCGGCGAGGACGTGTCCGACCACGACATGGGCGGGTCCCAGGTTCACTGCTACGAGTCTGGGGTCGGGGACAACGAGCTCGCGAGCGACGCCGACTGCATCGCCACGGCGCGTCGTTTCCTCTCCTACCTGCCCTCCAGCAACAACGAGGCGCCGCCGTTTGTCGACACCGGCGACCCGCCCGACCGCCCCGTCGAGGGCCTGGACAGGATCGTTCCGGCCAACCCGCGCTCGGCCTACGACGTGCGCAAGGTCATCAAGGCCGTCTTCGACCACGAGTCGTGGTTCGAGGTCAAGCCGACATGGGCGAAGAACATCGTGGTCGGGCTGGCGCGGGCGGGCGGCCATTCGGTCGGGGTGGTCGCGAACCAGCCGATGCAGAAAGGCGGCGTCCTCGACTCCCACGCGGCGGACAAGGCGGCTCGCTTCATCCGGATGTGCGACGCGTTCAACGTGCCGCTGGTCTACCTGATGGACGTGCCGGGGTTCATTGTCGGCTCGCAGGTCGAGAAGGAGGGGATCATCCGGCACGGCGCCAAGATGCTCTACGCGACCGCCGAGGCCACCGTGCCGAAAGTCACCGTGATCATGCGGAAAGCGTACGGCGCCGGCTACTACGTGATGTGCGGCAAGGGCTACGAGCCGGACACGATCGTCGCCTGGCCCTTCGCCGAGATCTCCGTCATGGGGCCGGAGGGCGCCGTGAACATCATCTTCAACAAACAGGTCGAGGCTTCCGACAACCCAGAGGCGACGCGCGCTCAGCTCGTCGAGTCGATCCGCGCCCAGATCACGCCTTACCTGGCCGCGGGCTGGGCGATGATCGACGACGTGATCGACCCCGCGGAGACACGGCGGGTGATCGTCGGGGGCATCGAGCAGGCGCGCGACAAGAAGGTCGACAGGCCCTGGCGAAAGCATGGAAACATCCCGGTTTGACCAGAATTCTCTGTGGTTGAACGATGACTGAGGTCAAGGCAGAGCTGGTCGGCAACGTCTGGAAGGTGAAAACCGAGCCTGGTGCGGAGGTTGCCGAGGACGACGAGCTGCTCGTCCTGGAGTCGATGAAGATGGAGATCCCGGTCACGGCGCCGCGCGCCGGCACGGTCAGAGAGGTCCGCGTGAAGGAGGGCGAGGTGGTCAGGGAGGGCCAGGTCCTGGTCGTCCTCGAATGAAGCCGGCGCAGCTCCTTCTCGCCTACATGCGGTTGGTCGAGAAGGAGAGAGAGCTGCGCGATGAGATCGAGCGCGTGGAGACGCTGCTGGCGTCGGACCCCAGCGTCGTCCACGCGGAAGAGGTGCTGGAGAGCGCGCGCGCAGCCCAGCAGGCGCTCCAGCTGCGCCTCCGCGAGTCGGACCGCGAAAGGGAAACCCATCGCACGCGGCTTCGGTCGCGCGAGCGCGAGCTGATGAGCGGACGCATCCGCAACCCGACCGAGCTGATGCAGATGAGCAACGAGGTGCAGCACATGAAGGCGAGCTTCGCCGAGGAAGAGGAGGCGGAGCTCCGTCTCATGGAGGAGGCCGAGCTCGCCGAGCAGGCGGTGCTCGAAGCTTCCGTGCGGCTGCAGGAGGCGCGCGACCGGTCGACCGCGGACGAGCCGGGGCTGCGACGAGACGTGGAGCAGTGGCAGGCCGAGCTGGCGACGGTCAAGGCGGACAGCGAGGCTGCGTGGGCACAGGTGCCTTCCGCGGCGCAGAACGCCTACCTGCGCGTCCGGGCCACTCCCCCGGTGGCGGAGGTCGACCACAACCAGTGCTTGGCCTGCCATGTCACCGTCACGTCCTCGGGCATGCAGGTGCTGCGCAAGGGCGAAGAGATCTACCAGTGCGACAACTGCGGGCGCATCCTGGTGATCGCCTGAAGGTCCTGCGCCTCCGAGCGGACGGCGCCGCCAGGGGCAATCCAGGTCCAGCCGGTTTGGGGGTTCTGATCGAAGACGAGCACGGCATGCGGCTGCGTGCGCTGCACCGGTGGCTGGGCGTGATGACGAACAACCAGGCCGAATACCACGCCCTGATCGAAGGTCTGAAGGCGGTCCGCCCGTGGAATCCGGACCAGCTCGAGATCCTTCTCGACTCCAAGCTGGTCGTCGAGCAGGTGAAGGGCGCTTACAGGGTCAAGGACCCGATCTTGCAACCGTTGCATGCGGACGTGAAGCGCCTGCTGAGCGAGATGCCCGCCTACGAGATCAAGCATGTCGGGCGGGAAGAGAACCGCGGCGCCGATACGCTGGCGAACAAGGCGATAGACGAGAAAATGCCCAAGAAGAAGGTCGGTGGCTAAGGTCAGCTACGTCGTGACCACCGATCTCGACCCGAAGGTCGTGTGGGAGGCCCTCACGGAGTTCGGTCCCGGCGGGCCGACCTGTGGCCTGACCTGTCGCCCTCATCATTCAAAGTGCTCGAGCGTGGAGACGATTGGGCGCGGGTGAGGGAGGGCACCGCACGTCTCGGCATCTGGTCCATCGAGCGCTACGAGTGGCACGAGCCGGTCATCACGGCCACGGTTGAGGAAGCCAACGCGGCGCAGTCCGGGGGGACGTGGCGGATGGAGGTGCGGCCGCGCCCGGAGGGCGGAAGCGTCCTGGCGATCACGATGGACCGCAAGGCGAAGGGGTTCGTCGGCCACATCATCCACGGCATATTTCAGGTCACCAACGGGAAAGTCCTGGCCGTGCGTACGGAGCGCATGCTTTCGAACGTTCGTGGGTAGACTTACCCCGGGCCGAGGCGGACGGGTGACCGCCGGCGAATTGAATAGCGTTGGAGGAAAGTCCGGGCTCCACAGAGCAGGGCGCTGGGTAACACCCAGTCGGGGCGACCCGAAGGAAAGTGCCACAGAAAAGAACCGCCGGGCAGCGGCTGTCTCTCGAGAGACGCTGTCAGGTAAGGGTGAAAAGGTGGGGTAAGAGCCCACCGGCGGCCGGGTGACCGGCCGGCCAGGTAAACCCCGCCCGGAGCAAGACCAAATAGGAGGACGTTGTAAGGGCTGCTCGCCCAGTCCTCGGGTATCGGTCGCTAGAGACGCGGCGTGAGCCGCGCCCCAGACAGATGGTCACCGTCCCGCGAGGGATACAGAACCCGGCTTAC
>WNGB01006368.1_pt1 | contig 17362 bp, 24 predicted proteins | sample 5400681 | NCBI WGS metagenome assembly WNGB01 (sample SAMN13153367, study PRJNA577476) | soil metagenome | isolation source: 115 cm soil or saprolite under grassland replicate 2 | place: USA:California | collected 2016-06-15 | reverse complement strand
CCCTTCCCCGTGCAAAGGAGGCTCGCCGTGGCCGAACTCGACGTTCAGGCAGTCCTCACCGATGCGCCCGGCATCACTGATCCCAACAATCGGGTGCTCGCTGTGTCTGTATCCGACGAAGCCGGACACCCCGTTCAGCACCTGCAAGCGAACGACTTCTCGATTCCCGAACTCGCCGCATCGTGGACGTCTTTCGGAAGTTCGCCTGCCATAGTCGTCGTGCAGCAGGCGAAGGAGCCTTGGCCCGGCTTCTACGTTCTGGAGGTCGGATGGGACCAACCGCTCGGGGCTGAGCTCGTCTTCGGAGTGAGCGTGACCCGAAAGGCTGACCGAGGACAGGCGCTCGCGTGTGCTTGCGGTGGCGGACATCGCGACCGCGACCGCTGAGTTGAGCCTTAGCTCAGCCGTCTTACAGGTGAGTGCGATCGCGACCGAGCCAAAGGTTCGCTCGTCGCGCCGACCAAACGGTACTGCGTGTCGTCCTTCGGCTCTTCCGCGAACCGCGTTCCACGGGCCCGGCGGACTGATGGCCTACTGTGAGGCCGGCCGGTGAGCGAGACGGCGAGCGGCGTGCCGCGGCCGCAGGCGATCAGGTGGTGCTTTGAGCCGCTCCTTGAGCGATCGACCGGGCTCGGGCCGGTCTTTGCGCCCCCCCAAACGCCCGCACGTGCGAGCTGTCGATCACCGCCCGCGACCAGTCGATCAGCTCCGCTTCGTGCAGTTTCGCGAGCAACAGCTCGTGCAACCGCTGCCAGACGCCGGCCTCCTGCCACTCGCGCAGCCGCCGCCAACAGGTCATCCCCGAGCCAGAGCCCATCTCTTGCGGCAGGTACTCCCAAGGGATCCCCGTCCGCAGCACGAACAAGATCCCGCTCAACACCTTGCGGTCGTCGAGTCGCTTCCGACCCGGATAGCGAAAGCGCCGCTGCACCCTCGGGATCAACGGCTCGATCAGCTCCCACAGCTCGTCCGAGACCAGCGGCCTCGCCATCTGCGCCCCATCCTTTCACTCGAGGTGGACGCAGCGGCCTTCGCCGCCGATCACCAGGTCCCTGCTTTTCGTTAGGCGCTCTAAGCGAACAGATCACTCGCGCGCACTGCCCTGACCGCGAGTTCGGCAGCTCCGAAGACGACGACTAATCGCCGACGCCGTTGTAGAAGCGCCACGTCGCAGCGAGACGGCCGCGAACGTACCACCTCACGACGTACCGGCCTACGCGCTCGGGCGCGGGCGTAAAGAGCCGCCCCACATGGCTCGTGACGCTCGTTCGACGCGACCAGCAACGAAGACCAGCTCCATCCGTGCGCTGCCAGCACACACGATATGGCGTCCCGTATGCCGCCGTGTCGCGGAAATTCAAGTAGAGGCCGTCGCCGACGACGAAGCGATGGCCAGGCCCAGTTCCGGCGCCAGCGACGTTCCCCGAGAAGCATCCTCTCGCCCTTATCCGTGTCTCGTATGGCGTTGAGTCGTAAAGCGTTCGGAAGACGCCAGTGCGTTTGGGAACGTAATGCCATATCTGCCAGAACGTAGTTGCCTCGCCTGCCCGAGAGAAGACGACGCGCCCGTCCGGATCGAGGATCTGCACGTGATAGGCGCGCTCTTGATCTGTCTGCTTCCACCAGACGCCAACGTCGATCGAGTGCCCCAGGCATCCCTGCGAGAGGGGTGCGTTAACGAGTACTTCAGCTCCGGCATGGGGGGAGAGAACGAGGGCGAAAATGAGAACCCCTGCGAGAAGCACGACTCTACGCATCCCCGCGATCGTAGGGCACAGCTTTCGAAAGGGCTACCCAGGCGCGCCCAGCCGTTCGAGGAGCCGCTCGTGCGGGTAACTCCCGGAAGCGCCTTCCGAGCAGGCGGTCGCGGATACTCGCATCTTCGAGTACCTATCCCCCAACGGGAACAGCAACATGATCGGGATGTGGTCTCCCGCCGCCCGCGGCGACTCGCCGCAGGCGGAGGGGCAATCGAGCTGTTCGAGCGCTGCGTCGCGGAGCTGGAGCGAACAGCTCCTGACAACGACGTCGCCTACATCAGATTGGCGACATTTCAGAGTTACGCACTTTCTGAGGTCGGAGACATCACACGAGCGCGCGAGGTTGTTGGGAGCGCTCTCGAGCGCGCCGAGGGTGTGGCCGATCCGGACACGCGGGTTCGTCTGTACTGTCGCAGGCGCGGCTGGCGACGTTCGAGCGGGATCCGCCAAAAGCGGGCGCAACCGGCCGCAAAACGTTCGAATCGGCGAAGGCGCAAAAACGGCTTGAACTAGCGACGAATCGTTGGCCCGATGCAACAACAAGCAACGTTACCTGAGAGACCCGGGTGTTGCCCTTGCAGGCAACAGTGAAGCGACCCCAACTGCTCGCTTGCCTGAAGGTTAGAGACGAGCGCGCAGCGGTCGCGTTTTGGCGGAAAGGCGACACCCGACGTCGGGATCGTCACCTGTCGGCCAACGTTTCAACGTTCCGCGGCGGAGGGGTCGAGCCAGCGATCGTTGCTTTGCGGTGGCGGACGACGTTTCAACGTTCGCGGCGATAGGGTTCGCGGACGGGAACGCGGCGCACGCCACGTGGCGGGGAGCGGCGCGCGCCCGGAGCCGCAGATCTGGTGCGCGCAGCCTCTCCCCATCTCTCACTGTCCGCAGCATCAGCGCTCACGCCCTGGACGAACGTCTAGATCGGCGAGAGCGCGCGGACTGAGGGAGCGGCGCGCGCCGCCATGGGCCCACGGACGGCGCGCACCCAACCTACTCCCGGCCACCAAGCCACGGGAGAACTCCGACCCGCCCGACTGCGGCGCCGAACGGGCCAAGGGAGAACTCCGACCATGAGGCCGCACTCGACCTATCACTCTGCAATCGGGTCGGTCGTTGATCTTTCTTCAACGGTCGGCTGTCTTGATCTTGCACGCGCGAAAATTCCCATGGAACGGGAGTGCGCTCCGGTTCGGCACGACCGCGCCCGCCCGGACTCGAACCGGGGACCCCAACGGCCACTAGGCAAGCGTTCAGCCGCGCGCTAGCGTCGGAGCGGACCGGGCTCCCGTGGGCGAGCGGAACGGCGTTCGATTAGCAGCCCGGCCCTCTGTTCTTACTGGCATCGCGGAGTGCTCGCGGCCGTCGAGGGTGCGACCGCCCGACTTCGAGCGCATGCCTCCCCACTGCTTGAAGAAGAAGAGCACGCCCTCATTCGTGCAGCGGTCACGTAGCGCGCGTACCCACTCGGCGCGCATCGGCCGGTGACGCGCTCCGGACTCTCCTCCGGCGATGAGCCAGTCGATGCCGTTGAGATCAAGCATGTCGAGCGGGCCGAGCAACGGCTCCGCCGAGATGAACTTCACCGCGGCCGGGACGGTGCGCAGGAAATCCGCTCTCGCGGCCCAGCGCATGTTCTCGACCGAGACACCGATCCAGACGTTCTCCGGCCAGGGGAGGAACGGCGCAAGCTCGGCGAGGCGCTCGGCGCGCTTCGTGAGGATCTGAAACGTATGTCGAGACTCCTCCGCCATCACCTCGAACACGTCCTCCACGTACGAGAGCGGAACCCGCTCGTGGAAGAGATCGCTCATCGAATTGACGAAGATCACACGCGGCCGTCTCCACCGTCGCGGCTGATCGAGCCGCTCGGGATGCAGGACGACGTTCTCAGCTTCGTGCTCGGGCAGCCACGGCTTTCGACTCCAGTGGAAGCGCAGGGAGAGCGTCTCGGCGTAGCAGTGCGCGCAGCCAGGGCTCACTTTCGAGCAACCCGTCACCGGGTTCCAGCTCGCCTCTGTCCATTCGATAGCGCTGCGGTCTGACGCCACTCCGCACCGAGCGTACAGCCCTCGGTCGTCAGCGGCGGTAGTTGCGCTCCTTGCCCGGGTCGTACACGAGCCCCGGCGTGAACTCCGCTGTGTTGAAGAGCTGGGCCTGCTCGGTGTGCGACGCACCGAACTCGCTTCGCATGATCTTCTCACCCACGTCGGAGTCCGAGGCGAAGACGAGGTAGTAGAGCGAGCGTCCGGTGTCGCTCACGACTTCGCGGTGCAGGACGTGTTCGTAGTCGAGCCGACGATGAAGCCCGTCGCAGTATGCGTCGAGGAAGGCCAGCTCCGTCTCTTCCGGCCCGATGGCTTCCGTCATCCGCATCGAGACGATCTCGCGCCATGGTGTCTCTGCGCCGAGCATCGCGTCGAGCAGGAGTGCGTGCTTGGGCTTTACAACACCGGTCTTGAAGTTGAGCAGCCGGAGCACTGCCATCTGGAGCGGGAAGAGGATGAGCAGTTCGACCTTGTACCGCCCGCGGTTTCGCTTGTGATCGGCGAGCGCTTTCACACTGCTCCAGTGCAGCTCCGTGCCCTGCGGATCGAGGAAGGCGAGCGTGGGCGCCTTCGGGTTGATCCCCGCGAGAATCTTCGGGATTTCCACGTTCGCATCGCCGTGGCGGACACGCGCGTGCGGGTAGCTCTCGACCAGCTCTTGCAGATGCGCTGCACGGCCCTCGTCGCGCTCCACGAAGTAGCACTCCGTGAAGGGCGGATCGACTTCGAGGCTGAGACGAGCGGAGCCGGGATATTCCTTCCTCGTCCTGTGGTCGATCCCCATTCCCGAGGCTGCGAATCCGTCTATGTAGATGCGGTCGCGGGCAGTCTGGCTCGCCTGCGTGAACCGCTGAAAGTAGTCGGCGCAGATCGAGAGCTTCACTCTGGTCTGCGCTCCGCCGGGGCGGACGAGCGGTCGAGCCGTCGATGCCACGTTCACGTTCCTTCCTTCGGGGCTACGAGTGTGCTGTGCCCTCATGCACCTCGGGGTCTGACGGCGGTACCCCGACGAACCTCAGGCCGCTCGCAAAGATCGTAGCTACGGCCGCGGAGGTGTTTAGCGGCCGAGAGGCGACAGGTCGTGAATGACCACTTCGTCCTCTTCGAGGGGCCGGAACGCGGCGAACTTAGCCCTGCTCTCGGAGCGCGTCAGCAAGCTCGCTGATCCCTAGCGGCAGCTCGTCTGTCTCGAGCCAGGCGTCTATCACGGCAAGCGCGAAATCATGGTCGTCGGGGTCGGTTAGATCAACTGGCCGTGAGACTCCGACTGCTCGGAACTGCTCTACGAGAGGATGAACGGTCGGGTAGGCCGCGATGCAGCGCGCCATGAATTCCTGCGCGGATTCCCAGGGGAAGGACAACAGACGCGATGGCGTCTGCACCCTGACGTAGTGAATCGAGTGGTGGATCGAGACTTCGCCAGCCATACTCCGATGGTAGCCCGGCCGCCGTGGCCCTCCTAGAAGGCGTGCGGCTCGCCCCGTGCAACGATTGGGCGGTGGCCGATCCGAGCATGGAAATCGCGTGGCGTCTGGCCGAGGGTCTTGGCGATTCTCCCGATCTACCGCACTCACTTCACACCGTCGAGGAGCGAGCGCGACTCGTGGACAAGATTGACGGGTCGTTCATTCCAACCGCGGACAACCCAGATGAGCACCCAGCGTCGGTCATTGGCCGCCGCCTTCGCGAGATCGAGACCGGCACCGAGATACTCGCCGACGAAATTCCCGACGTACTCGATCGTGTGAATCTGGGTTTGAGGCTCTGGGCTGGTTGCCTCTCGTCCGCAAAGACGATCGCATCCGGGACGTTGTCCGGGCCGAACACGCCCCAGATCAGAGCGCAGATCTTCTCGAGCATCATCGATCCCCGAGCGGGCGGGGACGTGGCGTATCGAGCCGGTGTAGAGGCTGCACCAGCATTCCACCGACTACGCCGTGATGATTTTTTTCTTGACGGCGTACCGCCTGACTCGGCGGTGCGGCAGTTCGCTTAGCTCACCGGCGTCGGCCGGGCGAAGATTCGCAGCGGGAGCACGGAGCAAAGAACGTCCGCGCGACGAGCGGCTGTACGTGGCGGGCGCTCCCGACCCCGGTGACGCGCTCGAGGGCCTTCTGGCCGCCGTCGAAACCTGCCTTACCGCCAACGAGATCCGCAGCGCGCAAGTAGAGCTGGACGGCCGTTCGTACATGCTCGCGCCCTTGGGTCAGTCGCAGCCTCGGAGCTGGCTCTGCTCACGAGGTCGAGGCCCACCTGACCCACCAGCGCATGCCGCAGTCACATCCTCGCGAAACGCTGAAACGTGGCCCGCGTTGAAGCGCAACAGAGTGGGTCGCTGTCGCGTTTTTGGCGGACCGCGACACGCTCCCTCTTATCGCGCTGATCCCACTCACGCTAAGGGTTCGACGGGCCGGCGCATCATCAAGACGATCCGTGCCGACCGCGCGCCCTGCCGTCGTCCTCGCGTCCGGTTGCAACTCGTGACCGGGGACGATCGAGCGAAAGTGTCTCTCGACAATCTCGAGCGTCCAGAGAACCGGCCTTTTGTGCTAGCAGCTCGGTGTAATTCTTCGCGCCCTCAGGGTCGTGGCCGGCCGATTGGAACGTTTTGCGGCCGGTTGCGCCCGCTTTTGGCGTTATCGCTAATACCACTTTCCCCTCGCAAACCCGCCGAACGGTAAGAGCCCGACCAGGGCGATGATGATCCCGAGCCAGAGGCTCCAGACAATCGCGACGATGATGCCGACGATCACGAGGATGCCGCCTAGGCTGATTCCCCCGAGTGTGCCACCGCGCCTCCCTCGATCAACAGCCATCTCTGCTCCTCTCACCGCGCCTTTGAGCGCGTTCCGCCCCCGGGCTCCAAAGCTATAGGCGGCTTCTCGTCCTCGTCATTATCGTCCCAATCCGGCGACGGCGACCTAGGCCAGCCGTAGGAGAGCGAGAGCTGGCCGTCCTGGCTTCTTGTGCGGATACGTCCAGCGCCGCGACACGAGCTGGGTGCCAGCGCAGCAACGTCTCCGGCCGGACCGAGAACGCTGGCCACGCTCGGCGTGGAAGCGCCCGACTGAGCAATAGTCAAGCATCTGTGTTACCGAGTTACGTGCGCCGTCGAGCCGGTTGACATGCTCGCGAGAGGGGAGCAGGGTGATCGCTATGCCGCGAGGGTTTCTTCCTCTGGCGCTTGGGGTTGCAGTCGGTCTCACGTCTTTGGTCTCCCCGGCTGGATCCTCTGATCGAGCGAGCGGCGTCCCGAGCGCGTGCTCCGCCGGTTCAGTTCCCGCATTCATTACTGGCAAGCACGTGTGTCTGAAGCAAGGCTCGCCGTGCAAGCGCTTGGTCGACGTGCAGTACCGCAGATACGGCTTCGCGTGCAAGCGGGGACGCTTGACGCGTCTATCGAACACCACGATCTTCTCCGCGCTAGTGGACGTCGGCGGCTATCGGCTCGCGATGCTTTGCCGCGGTACGGGTACTCCGACGGTCGTGATGGAAAGTGGGTTTGACAACTCGGGCTGGGAGTTTTCGCATGTCCAAACTAGGATTGCGAGAACAGCGCGGTTCTGTTTCTACGACCGAGCCGGGCTTGGTGCAAGCGACGCCCGCAAGCCACCGGGCCCGGTGCCTGCGGTTCGCGTCGCGGAAGACTTGCACACCTTGTTGGTGGGAGCGGGAATCAAACCGCCGTATGTGCTCGGCGGCTGGTCGATAGGCGACTTCTTCGTCCGCCTCTACACCGAGCGATATCCCGACGAGGTGGTCGGACTGGTCACCTTGGACGGAACCCCGTTTGGCCTCCCGCCCGGCCTTCCACCCGTCCCACCGGGCGGCGATCTGATCCAGGGTCGGGAGTCTTTCTACCTGGCCGCCGCAGACGCCGAGGTCGCCGCCTCGCCAAGCCTCGGCGCGCGGCCGCTCGTTGTTCTCACGCAAAGCATGGAGATTCCCCCCAAGGATCCGGGCGAGGCCATGTGGCTGAAGCTGCAGAAGCAGGTCGCCCGCCTTTCAACCTCGTCGATCCTCGCCCGCGCCGACGGTTCGGGTCATTCGATCGCGATCGACCAACCCAATCTCACGGCCGAGGCTTTCCGTCAGGTCATCGCAGCCGTTCGCGCACACAGCGCGCTTCCGGCCTGCGCACAGACGCCGCTGCCGCGGTTGCACGGCACTTGCCTCGATCCCAACAGCCCGTAGCCAACTTGCCGGCAAGCGCTGCTTGACCGCGGCGCCTGTCGTTCGACGTGGATCCCGAGGGAGCGAGCTTGGCCACTTCTCGATATGTGATGGGAGTGCTTCCCGCTCTCCGCTCTCTGTTACCGGCGTGGTTTACATGATCAAGTCAACAGAAGGCAAACTCTCGCCGGTCTTGTGATTACGATCAGGCGCTATGGAGGGCGGCGGGGGAGACCGGACACACGAAAGCAGGTCGCCCTCCCAGTGACCGGGGATCGCCCGGTCAGCCGCCTCAGCCGGCCGCTCGCGGATCGAGACGGCGTCGACGATCTGGCCCTGGCCGCGGTTGGCGCGGCTCGCGGTCCGCGGCCGGCGGATCGAACGTGACCAGCGCAAGTGCGCGACGAGCTCCCGCTTCAACGCCGCGCGCGCCTGGATGAACAGGGTCAAGTAGATCGTCTCGTGCGACACCCGCATAGGTCGCAGCTCGTTCCCGACGACCGCGATCAGAATGGGCTGTTTCGCCGCCTGGTCGGTCGAGCCCCGTAGCCGTGCCGGTCGCGCGGGTGTGGGGTGGCTCATTCGGCTGGTCCGTTTTCGCAGGAATGGGCTGTGACGTCGCGACGAACGCACTGCCCGCCGGAGGACCTCCTGGACGACTGGGGGCAGCTGCGAGTTCCTGTCGTCTTTCCGCCAGATCGCGACAAACCTGCCGCCGGAAAGCGGTTTTTGACCATGCTCGATCAGCTTAGGTCAGCTCAGATCACCTCAGGTGGGCAAAAGTTCGGGCAAAAGTTTCGGCCACCAGCCACCTGGCCGACCTTGCGACCGGCCGACCGCGACCTCCAGCTGTCGCACTTCCGCCAGGTATTCACGCGCGCGCGAGAGACTAGAAGCTGCCGCACCTGATGGCGGTGCGAGGACTAGTGCTTGGGCGACTCAAGCCAAGCCAACCGACGGATCCAACGCCGCTGAGTGGTCTGGCGCTGCGGGAGGTCTGGCCGGCTGGCTCAGCCCTTGATGATGTTGTGCACCGTGGAAACCTGCGGCTGGCCGGGATCGGCCCCGAGCGCCCCCATGATCGGCAACAGCGTTTCCCCGAAGGCCTCGAACGCTTCCTGGGAATCCCAGACGTCGAACACCTGAATCTGGCCGTCGGTCTCGAGGGCGACGTGATAGAGCCGACCGGCCGGGGCACCAGCGCCGGCCGCTTCCAGCTGGCTGACCGCTTCGTCGTACAGCGCCGGTGTAAACGAGCTGGGTGTGAAGTAGAAACCGAGAGCCATCTTCTGCTGTCCTTTCTGCGGTTTTCAGGTCCGAGGCTCAGCCTTTCATAAGGAAGCTCGAAGACCAACCTAGATTCCACCGTGGCGACAGGATTGTTCCCTGGGCGAGCATCCCTCTCGCCCGAGCAATAGCACGGTGTCAAGAGGCTGTGCGGAGCGTCCGTTTCCGTTCCTGTTGAAGGCGTGCTCCTGACGTCGCGAGCGTCGGGCGCTGCCGATTAGCTCGAATCGGTGTGCCAGAGAGCGGGGACGGCGGTGGTGTTCCACTTGGGGGTTCCTGGCCCAGGTCCCGAGCGTACGCGTGTGAAGCGCGTTGGCGTTCGGCCGGCCCAGAGCAGTTCGCCTTCGCTCCACCTCCCTGGAAAGCGAGCCCAAGTCGGCAGCGCGCCCGCGAGCTCGACGAGTTCAAGCGAAACCTGCTGGTCTGTGGGGTCTCCGAGTGTGTGTCCGGTGCCGGTGCGGTCGGTGATGCCGCGCTGTGCTGCGTTCACAATACGCCGCGCTTTGGTGCGATCAGCGTTGGCCACGTTCTTGTACACGCAGCGAAGAAACTGCGTTGGGGATGACGTCTCGTCGAAGTAATTAGCGTGCGAGCCAAGCGCAACGTAGTCGACGGGGTGCGTGCCGCTCCGATGCACCTTTGCCCAGGCCCTCACTGTTTCCGAGCAATGCTGACTGTAGGCGGCAAAGATCGGGTGCAGACTGTCGTCGAGGGCCACGGACACGCTTTCCCAGTCCGCTTCATGGGCCCGCCAGAGGCGCTCATTGCGCGAGCGCCAGTCGTCGAAGGCGTAGAACAGCCAGTAGCGAACGAGATAGCGGGCGGCGACGCTGATGCCAGCAGGCGAAGGCGTCCCAACAGGAACACCTAAGACACGCCCGTACACGTATCCGCGTTTCCAGTCGCTCAAAGTTGGTGCGGTCCGCTCGTAGCAGCGATCACCCGCTTTCAACGAGCATGGAAGGTTGAAGCGGTAGCACGGCTTCAAGGTGCAGCCGACCGAACTCGTTGGAATGCCAGAGGTCGTCTGTGTCCAAGATCCGGGGGCCCTCTGCCGCTCGATACGTGCAAGGCTGAGGAAGCGCTCGACGGGCAGTGGCGACCATTCCTCCTCGGAGTGGAAGTACAAGACCGGCATGTACTCCGCGAGTAGGGCCGAACGCTGCGCGGGCGTGACGCCGTTCTCACGCCGCGATGCGGCGTCCGCCGCAGCGACACACAAGACGGCCGCGAATCCGAGCGCGACCAGGATGCCTCGCCGCCTCGTTCGAGACTTCGACATCGACGCGAGCGTAGCCGGGCGGCCCTGGCAGCGCAGAGTCGTGCGGCGCTTGCGGACGTGCGACTGTCCAGTTCATTCTCGCGATCGGTTGGCGGCGGCCAGGGCAGAACCGTCACGCAAACCACGGGAACCAGGTCACTGACAGAGAGCCGCCGGGACCCGGAACCCGAACATGCCGGCGGGTCCGCGGACTTTCGCCGTCAGTCGCGAACCCACCGGCATAACCCCCTCATAGACAGAGATCCTCGACGGCGAGCAAACTTGCGCCCGAGCGTGGGGAACCGGGAACGGGAGGCGCGCCTAACCAACTCTTGACTACGCAAGCGATCCCCGCGGCCGCCCGCGCCCGCCCATAGATGGTGAGCCCATCTGGCGTAGTCTCGCGCAGCCGTTCCCCGAGTCGCAGTTCCACCACAAGGCGACTGCGGCGCGCTGAGTCGAGTCTGAAGTACACGCGCGCGTGCGAATATCACATCGGCTCGTTCGGTGTAACCGTGACGACCGGCTGACCGGCTGGCCATCTGGCCGGCGCACGCGCACCGGCTGTCGCGGTTTGTTGGAACCGCGACACAGAACTCCGTCTGGCGCGCGCTCGAGCCAGCGACTGCGTTGGTGAAGATTCCCGGCGGAGCACAAGACGGGGCTGCAAAACGGCGTCTACCTCTGTATGGCGAGCCGCGCCCCAGAAAGCAGAAGCGCGCTTCTTCTCGACGAGGCGAACGACGATGTTTTCCGCTGGCGGCTGGAACAGTTTCTCGAGCTCGGCTTCAGCACCGAGGAGGCGGCGACCCTAGCTGAGTCGGAGGCAGACCTCGCTCAGGCGCGGACGGTCCTTGGCGGCGGCTGTACTCTCGCGGTCGCGCTTCGCATCCTGCTCTAACTGCTGCCACCCAAGACTCGGCTCAACGTCCGCTCGGCCAGTGCGCCGCGGCGCACGCCAGGACACCCGGCCAGGAGCCTGGTCGCGCGTCACTCTTCCGCAAAACGCGACAGCGGCGGGAGCACGACGACGATCTCGAGGGCCGCGGCGCGGCCGACGTTTCGACGTTTCGCCGGGGGGGTCGGACCGCCTGACGGTAGACCCAGCGCTCTACACGTCGTCTGGAACACCACGCGTACCGCATCACGCAGCTCGAAGAGGACGTACCACAACCCAGTGGCCCCCGGACTCCCAGCGACAGACGCCATCCGCGAGCACGACGGGCGGTCACGGCTCGAACTCGCGGCGAGCCTCCTCCGTTTCCTTACGCAGCTCAGCGGTCTCCTCACGCGATCGTTTGGCTTCGTCCGCCAACTTCGCTTCGCTGGCGCCCTCTACGTCGACCTGCGCCGATCGATCTTCGCTCGCAGCTCGCTGGGCGGCCGCGCCTGGAACCGGGGTCGCCGCAGTTGGCACAGACGTCGTGTCGGCGTTTTGCCGCTGAAGCTCATCGACTGCGACCGCGAGCTCTTCGAGCCCGGCGGCCAAACCTCGACCCCAACCACTGATCAGAATCGAGATTCTCGTCTCGCTGTCTGCGTTCTGCAGATCCTCCAGCAGCTTGTTGGCTTCGCTGACCGGCGCCTCGATCGCCTGCTGGACGCGCTTGCGTTGTCCCATTCCTTCCGCCTCCTCGGCCCGTTCCCAGCTGGAAGCGTACGCAGTTGCGAGGCGATGACCGGAAAGCCTGCTACGCGCTGGCTCGAGCAGGGTGTCGGCCGGCAATCCGACCGGCGTTCCGCGGAGAATCGTTGCTCGAAGATCTGGCGCCCAGAAAGCGAAAACGGGATATTTACAGGGTCTTTACCGGGCTGGGCGGGAGTTACGGCAATCGTGGGGATCTCTTTGGGTGAGGGTTTCTTTGGCCGACTCGATTCCGAAAGAGGTGTTTTGGATGCGTAGAACAGTTGTCTTCACGCGCACACCTCCGCGATCGTCTCTCCGGTGCGCTCAGACTCGAGCAGCACCTGCAGCTTCAACTCGTCCATCGACACCACCCTCAAAGCCACGCCCGCCTCCCGTGCTCGCTTCCGCTTCGGGAAGCAAGGCTGAGGACCCGAACGGCGGTGTCTCAGATGTCCCGCGAACGTCTCAGATGTGCCGAGAACGATCTGTCTTCGATGTCCCGGGTCCCTAACAGCTGCCGCCCGGCACAGCCTGTGTGGCAGGTGTGTGGTCGACGTAGTGCCAATTTGAAGAACGCCTCAGGCTCAGCGTTCAGCGTCGCACATTGCTGCAACTCGTCTAGCTCAGGCTCGCAGCATCTGCGGGTCGAGTCCCGCGAGTCCTTGGATTTCGCGGGACTCGACCTCACTCACGAGTTGTCGGCGGCTCAAGCCATGCGCGGCTCGGTCTTGCGTTGCGAGGTCGACAGGCGAGACAACGGCCAGCTCAGAGCGCGGGCCCATCGCGCGGTTGTCCGGACGCGCCATATCAGAGCTCGCCAGCGCGGCCGATGCCGTGAGAGCCACACCGGCAGTGACGGCGGTGGCGAGGGCAATCAGTGACTTCATCAGTTTCCCTCCTCGATGGCGGGCCGCCCCATGCGGCCGTTGCAGCGAAGAGTGCGCCCGGGCGGTCGAGCGGCGGTCAGCGGCGGCAAGCGATTGGTAAATGCCCTGCTTGTCATCGGATTCAACGCGCGCTACCGTCGTCACGGCATGCGGTTTTGCATCCTCGGCCCGCTCGAGGCTTGGGAGAACGGCAGCGAGCTCGAACTCGGTCCCGGCCGACAGCGCGCGCTGGTCACTCTCTTGCTGTTGCACGCCAACGAGGTCGTCTCGACCGAGCGGCTGGTCGACGAGCTCTGGGGCGACCGACCGCCTGCGACCGCGACGAAGGTTGTCCAGGGCTACGTCTCGCAACTCCGCAAGGCTCTCCCCGACAACGTCCTGCAGACGCGGCCCACCGGCTACGTGCTCCGTGCCGGCGAGACCGACGCCGGGCAGTTCGAGCGCCTCGTCGGACAGGCTCGCGCGCAGAAGCCGGCAGAGGCGGTGAGTACGCTGGAGCGGGCGCTTGAGCTCTGGCGCGGATCGCCGCTGGCCGACGTCGAGTACGAGGCATGGGCCCAGCCGGAGATCGGCCGGCTGGAGGAGCTCCGGCTGGAGGCGATCGAGGACCGACTCGACGCCGAGCTCCAGCTGGGGCGACACTACGCCGTCCTCCCGCGACTCGAAGCGCTCGTCGCCGAACACCCGCTGCGGGAGCGGCTACGGGGCCTGCTGATGCTTGCGTACTATCGCGCCGCCCGCCAGGCAGACGCGCTCGAGGCATATGCCGACGCACGGCGAAGCCTGGTCGACGAGCTCGGGATCGAGCCGGGGCCTGAGCTGCAGGACCTGCAGCGTCGGATCCTCGCCCATGACCCTGAGCTCGGGCCAGTCGCGCGGCCACGGCCCTTCGCCGGACGCCAACGCGCCCGGTGGCTGATCGTCGCCGGCGGCGTCCTCCTCGCGGCCGCCGTCTCGGCCGCCGCCGTCGAGTTGACGCGGCGGAGTGCGACCCCGGCCGGTCTATCTTCGGCTGTCCCCGACTCGCTTACGATTGTCGATTCGAAGACGAGGAGGATCGTCGGGCAGGTGCCGATTCCCGGTCGGCCGTTGCTCGTTGCGGCCGGCGGAGGATTGGTCTGGGTCGCGAGCGATGCAAGCCGCACCATCTCGTCGATTCCGACCGACAAGCCCGCGGTGACGCGCGTGATCGCGCCGAACGCGACCCCGAGCGCGCTCGCCGCCGACGGAAACGCCGTGTGGGTGCTCGACGGCAATCGCCGCGTCCTCGTGAAGATCGATCCAACGTACGGTGACGTCACACGAACGATCGAACTGCCCCGGGGCCCGCCTCAGCCAGCAACCAACCGGACGTTGACGAGCCTGAGCGTGGCGTCCGGGGCAGGAGCACTCTGGGTGACGGACGGATCGACCAATCTGCTGCGCATCGATCCCGAGACCGGCCGACTCCGCGCGTTCGACGTGCACGAGCCGCTCGATGATGTCGCCGTCGGCGCCGGCGCCGTGTGGGCGACCAGCGGGCCGGCGGCGTCGGTCTTCGAAATCGACCCGCAGGGCGAGAGGGTGAGGATCCGCATCCCCATCGTGAACCGGCTCGGCGTCAAGGCGCCGTTCCCGGTCGCGGTCACAGTGGGGGAAGGCTCCGTCTGGGTCCTGAACGGAAACACGCAGACGGTCACGAAGATCGATCCCCAACTCGGCGGGGTGGGCGCGACGATCCCGCTCGGAATCGGGAGCAATCCCAACGACATCGCGGCGGGCAGCGGTGCCGTCTGGGTGGCAAACGGCGGCAACGGCACGCTGGCGCGTATCGACCCGAACACCAACGCCCTTACGCTCACGCCGCTCGGCAGCAGTCCAGCGGGGGTCGCTGTCGGCGGCGATCGAATCTGGGTGACCGTTCAGCCCGGCTTCCGGGCCGGCGTCGCGCTTCCACGTGGCCCACTCGGGGCATCCTCGGCGTCCGGACTGCCCCCGTCCTCCTGCACGCCGCTCGAATTCGAGGGCAAGGGGCAGCCGCGCTTCCTGATTGCGTCCGACCTTCCCTTCCAGGGACAAGCGAGCCTGGACGAGACCCTGCAAATGAGCGATGCAATCAGGTTCGTTCTCGCCCAGCGTCGTTTCCGAGCGGGCCCATACTCAGTCGGCTACCAGTCCTGCGACGACTCGATCGCCCAGACCGGCAACTACGACGTCAGCAAATGCAAGGCGAACGCGCAAGCCTATGCGGCCGACAGGCGCGTGATGGGCGTGATCGGCGGCTACAACTCGGGCTGTTCCCAGGCCGAGATCCCCGTTCTCTCCTCAGCAGCCGGAGGGCCGGTGGCGATGATCACTTCGGCATCGACCTATGTCGGGCTCACGCATACGGGACCGGGCACGGCTCCCGGAGAGCCGGAGAAGTACTACCCGAGCCACAAGCGCAACTTCGTCCGCGTGATCGCCGCCGACGATGTGCAGGGCGCCGCCGACGCGCTGCTCGCGAGGAGGCTCGGCGTGAGGAGGTTGTACGTGCTGCACGACGGCGACCCCTACGGCTTCGGGATCGCGGCAAACGTGCGGCACGCGGCGAGAGAGCTCGGCATCCGTGTGGTCGGCTTCGAGAAATGGAATCCGCACGCGCGCGCCTACGCGGGAGTCGCAAACAGGATCCAGCGCGCGCGGGCCCAAGCCGTCTTCCTCGGGGGCACGGTTGACACGTCGAACGGTGACGAGCTGGTGAAGAGCCTCCGGTCCGTGCTCGGCCAGCGCGTCCGGATCCTCACGCCCGACGGCTTCACGCCGATCTCGGCCTTTGCTCAGCTGGCGGGTTCGGCCGCCGAAGGGGTCACGGTCAGCTTTCCGGCCGTGCCACCAGAGCGTCTTCGAGGAAGAGGAAAGCGCTTCGTCGAGCAGTTCGAGAAGGCCATCGGGCGCCCGGTCGAGGCGTACTCCGTCGCTACTGCGCAGGACGCCGAGACGCTGCTCGACGCGATCGCTCGCTCCGATGGGACCCGTCCCTCGGTCACGTCGCATCTCTTCAAGACGAAGGTCGCGAACGGCATCCTCGGCAGCTTCTCCTTCGACCGCAACGGGGATACGACCGCGGGGGCGGTGACCATCTATCGAATCGTCCACGGAGCACCGAAGGTCGTCGCGGTGATCACGCCGCCGACAAGCCTGGTCCGGTAGCGCCCTAACCTCTACATCGAGAGGGGTCAGCCGGGTGAAGGCCGCCGTCGGGCGGCTACGCGCTCGCGGGTGACGGAGCGTGGGCGAGCGTGCCAAGCAGCCCCTGGGCGCGGTCCAATGACACGATGTTCCCCTTTGCCGCACACCGCGCCCCCGTCGTCGGTGGGACGACACGCCGGCATGGTCGCCGCGCGGCAGGCAAATCGCCTTTGCGCGGTGGCAACAGGGGCCGGGGAGCGCACGCGGGCTGGGTACGAGACATCACTGGGATCACGTCGGAGGTCGTGTCTGGGTCATTCGCGCAGATGGCACGCACGAGAGAAAGCTCAGGCCCTTTGGAAACTCGCCCGCTGATCTTGCTTGGTCGTCACCGGCCGAACTGCGCCGGGTTGGCCGTCGTCGCGGCTATCCGCGCGTGCGCGGGAAGTCTTCCGCAATGTGGACAGCATGATTGCCGCCCGAGCGCTCTACGGTCGTGTCACCGCCCCGGTCACTTTGATCTACGGCGATCACGACTGGTCGCGCCTGCCAGACCGTGAAGCCAACCTCGCCGTGCTCCGTGGCGCCCGATCGATCGCGCTTCGCGAGACCGGACACTTCGCCGCCCTGGAACAGCCCGCCCGCGTCGCCGAGATCCTCCTCGACGACCACGGGGCCTGACTTCGGTCACACCGGGGGCCAGCCTGTGAAACGCACGCCGGCAGCGCGAACCGTCCGCCCTGCCCGCGGCCGGCAGCGACATCATCGACAACACCAACGGGCTCGGGCAGCACTTCCTGCCGCTGGTGATGAGCCACTAGGATCGAGCCCACGAACGTCTCTCACCGGGAACCGAGATCTTTCGAGGGAGACGCCAGCGAGGAGGCGTGATGAGCAGTAGCTCGAGCCTGACCGTTGCGCAGCAGGGATTCGATGCCTGGCGCCGCGGCGACTTCGACGCACTCGAGGCGATCTTCGCGCCCGAGGTCGAGTGGCGCTGGTTCGAGCCAGGAGACTGGGACTGCCACAGCCGTGACGACGTGATGCGGACGCTGCGCCAACGTCACGCTGCCGGCTTCGCCGAAGGACACTTGAACTTCCACGACGCGGGATCGGAGGTGGTGGTCGTTACGGCGCACCCGAGCGAGATCGGCGGTTCCGAATGGCCGGAT
>WNGB01006366.1_pt1 | contig 17365 bp, 18 predicted proteins | sample 5400681 | NCBI WGS metagenome assembly WNGB01 (sample SAMN13153367, study PRJNA577476) | soil metagenome | isolation source: 115 cm soil or saprolite under grassland replicate 2 | place: USA:California | collected 2016-06-15 | reverse complement strand
GCGGTCGAGCGGGGCAGGTACTGGTAGGCCTCGGCGTCGTCGGCCAGGGTCGACCCGACGAGCGGCACGACTCGGCGGAACCACAGGTTGTGACCCGCGCGCAGCAGCGGACTCGCGGGCTCGCCCGTCTCGAGGGCTGCGAAGCGCCCGCCGGGCCGCAAGACGCGCGCGCACTCCCGCAAGAAACGGTCGAGGTCGACGAAGTTGCGGAGCGCGAACCCGCTGACGACGCCGTCGGCGGACGTCTCGGGGACGGGAAGCGCCAGCGCGTCGGCGCGAGCCAGGGGCGCGCGGGTGTGCGCGGCGGCCAGCATGCCAGCGGAAAAGTCGACCCCGATCGCCGAGTACCCGGCAGCCGCCACGACGTTGCACAGATCGCCGGTGCCGCATCCGAGGTCGAGCACGGTCGCGCCCGGCGCCAAGCGAAGCGCCGCCACGGTGTGGCGCCGCCACCGTCGGTCCTGTCCGAGCGAGATGATGCGGTTGAGCCGGTCGTAGCGCGGTGCGATGCGGTCGAACATGGCCTCGACGGCGCGCTGCTTGTCGTCTCCTTGGGGGAGGCGGGTCTCCGGTGCGCGAGGGGGCGCGCCGCTCATTCCACTCCTTGGTCGCCGTCTCTTGGCGCCGTCGCAAGCTCCGGCTTTGCGGTGCCGGTCGGCAAAGCCGCCGTCACCGCGGCCACACCACCTCGAGGCGCCGGGTGGCCTCGGCGTTGGCGGCTTCCAGCTCGGCGGGCTCGCCGACGGATTCGAGGTGCTCCTGGGCGACCTCGAGCAGCACGCGCCGGAAGTGGTGCGCGACGAGCGCCGTGACCGAGGGAAGGAGCACGCGAAATGCCTCGACGAGCCGCTCGGCGCGCTCGTCGTCGGAGAGCTCGGTATCACGGAGCGGCTCGCGGACGTACGTGTCGAACATCGCGACCGCGCCTTCGGCAGTCTCGCGCGTCGCTTCGTGATGCCGACGCGCCAGCGCCAGGAGCTCCGGCATCGGCAGGCCGGTCTCGAGCAGACGCAACCCGGCGGCGACGATGTCGACGTCGGCGGTCGTGAACCGGGCGTCGCCTTCGTGGCGGCGGGGGACGAGCAGCCCCTCGCGCACGATCGACTCGATGAGCGCCTCGGGCACACCCGAACGCGCCGCGAGCTCGTCGAGCGTGAGGAACTCCTCGGCGTCGGCATCGGCTGCGGTGTCGTCGTCGACGGCGCCGACGACGGCCGCGGCCAGCGGCTCGTCGGCGCGGTCCAGCTCGCCGGTCACGATCCGGCGGATGACGGCCAGCGAGAAGCCCCGGCCCTGGAGGTCCTTGATGCGGGCGAGCCGCTCGACGTGCTCGGGCCCGTACCAGGCGATGCGGCCCCGGCGCTCGGGCGGCGGCAGCAGCCGGCGCTTCTGGTAGAAGCGGATCGTGTCGACGGAGACGTCGGCCCGCCCCGCCAGCTCCTCGACCCGCAGCTCCGACCGCACCGCTCCCATGACCCGCGATTCTAGGAGTATTTGCTCCCGCGGTCAGGATCGGGCGGTCAGGATCCCGTCCAGTTCGGCTTGCGCTTCTCGGCGAAGGCGGTGGCGCCCTCGATCGCATCCTTGGTCGAGCCCACTTCCGCCATGAGCTCGTTGTTGAGCCGCCAGGCGTCGCCCTCCGACAGGTCCCCCGCCTCCCGCACCATGCGCAAGGAGCTGCGCACCGCGACCGGGGCGTTCTCGGCGATGAGCGCCGCCAGCGAGAGCGCCTCGTCCACGACCTTCTCTCTCGGCACCACCCGGTTCACGAGCCCGAGCGCATGAGCGCGCGTGGCGTCGATCGGCTCGCCGGTGATCGCCACCTCGGTCGCCAGCGCGAGCGGCACGCGCTTCGGGAGGCGGACCAACCCGCCGGCCGACGCGAACAGGCCGCGTTTCACTTCGGGCAAGCCGAACCTTGCGTCGTCGGCCGCCACGACCAGGTCACACGAGAGCACGATCTCGAAGCCGCCGGCCAACGCCGGGCCGTTCACCGCCGCGATGAGCGGCTTGGGGAACGCGCGCTGCGTGATCCCGCCGAACCCGCCCCGCTTCGTCATCAGCTCGACGCCGCGACCAGCTGCGACCGCCTTGAGGTCGGCGCCGGCCGAGAACACCGGCCCCCGCCCGGTGACCACGACCGCCCACACGTCGTCGTCGGCTTCGACGTCGTCGAGCGCGGCCTCGATGCCCTGGGCGACGTCGGCGTTGACGGCATTGCGGGCTTCAGGCCGGTTGATGGCGAGGATCTCGACCCGTCCTCGCCGCTCCCGCTCGATGACCATGCGGCCGGACGGTATCGGAGCCCGGCGGCGACGGTCCACGACGGCCCCAACCGCGCGAACATGGTGGCTTCAGGCGAGGAGGTCGTCATGCTCGATACTCGTGAAGCGCCCCAGCAGACACCGAAGACGGAGAGCGCTCCGAGGTCCGACACTCGCTCGTGGCTGCAGGACCCTGTGTCACGCCCGTGGGCCTACGGACTGCTGGCCGGGTGGTGGGGACTGTTTCTTCTCGCGCAGGCGATCCAGCCTGAGCCCGCCGCCGAGCACGGCATGCTTGCGTGGATCGGTGCTGCGCTCAGCATCGTGTTCTTCGGCGCACTTCTCGTTGCCGCGGCTGGCCTCGCCCTGCGCCAGCGTTGGGGCCTAGTTGCTTCGCTGGGTGCTGCCGGTCTCCTTGTTGCCGATTCCATCGCCTGCCCGCTCACCGGGCACCACGACTTCGGGGCTTTCGTAGTGATCCAGGCCGTCGGTTCCGTCGCGCTCGCCGGGACGAGCATCCGAGCGCTCCGCCGGTCCTGACTCAGCCTCGTCCAGCGCGCGACCGAGGTCGGGTCGCAACAGCCGCACCGCGACGAGCGCCGCCGCCATCAGCAATCCGGCGCCCGCGGTCGTTGCGCGCAGTCCCACACGGTCGGCGATTGCACCCTGCAGCACGCTGCCGAGCGGGTACAGCGTGCCCAGCAGCACCATGAGCAGGCTCAGCACGCGTCCGCGGAGCTCGGCCGGCGCGCGCAACTGGGCGATCGTCGTGAAGCTCGACAGCGCGCCCAGATAGAGGAAGCCGACAAAGAAGATCATCACGACCGCCGCCGCAAGCGTCGGCGCGGCGGCGTACGCGACGAGCGCGATCGGCAGCCCGCCCAGAACTCCCAGCAGAACCCGCCGGCTGCCGAACCGCGCGAACAGCTGGCCGAGCGACAAGCCCATGAGCACCGCACCCATGCCCTGTGCCGTGACCAGCAGCGAGGTGCCGAAGTCGCCGTTGTCGAACACCTTGAGCGCGACGGCGGGCACGAGCGCGATGAAGGGCGCGGCAAGCAGGGAGTTCAGCGCCATGTACGCGATCACGACCCGAAGACCCGGGTCGGCGCGCGCAAACCGAGCGCCGGCGCGAATGGACGCGAAGATCGACGCCTCCTGCACCGGCGCCGGCGCGGGGAGGCGCAGCGACAGGACCACGGCAATCACAGCCAGGAAGCTCAGTGTGTTGAAGCCGAACGCCCATTCGAAGCCCCCGAAGCCGATGACCACGCCGGCGAGCGCGGGGCCGATCACCCGCCCGAGGTTCCACTGCGCCGACGACAACGCGACGGCGCCCGGCAGGTCGTCGCGGGGGACGAGGTCGGGCAGCAGCGCCATGTAGGAGGGAAAGCCGAGCGCCATAGCGCAGCCGGCGCCGAGGACGATCAGCGCGACCACGCCCGGGTGGGCGTTGTCGGTCGCGGCGAGCAGGGTGAGCGTCGCCGCCAGAACCGTCTGCACGGTGGTGGTCGTCAGCAGCACGCGGCGGCGCGGGAGCCGGTCGGCGAGCGCGCCGCCGACCGGTCCGAGGAACGCGTTGGGAACGAACGCCGCCGCCGCGACGAGACCCGTCCATCCGGCCTGGTGCGTGGTGGTCGTGACGAGGATGCCGACGCCGACCGTCTCCATCCAGGTGCCGACGTTCGACGTGAACGCGCCTGCCCAGAGCAGCGCGAACGACCGGTGCCGCAGCGGGGCGAGCGACCGAGGGAGCGCCACGCGCGTCACGGTAATGGAGCACGGTACGGTCTCCGGCATGCCGCGCGAGCCGCGACCCGGCGGTCGGATCGTCGAGCTCGCCAACTTGCCGTCGCGGTTCGAGGCGGATGCCGTGTTGGCGCTGCTCGAGACGAACGGCATCGAGGCGATGGCCAAGTACGGCGACGCGGAAGGGTGGGCGCCGTTCTTCGCGACCATCGACGGCTTTCGGGTCATGGTCTTCGACGAGGACCTCGACGCGGCGAAGTCCCTGATCGAGGAGAGCGACCTGTTCCCGCCGTCACCCTCCCCAGGCACCTGACGCGAGACGCGCGCCTACTCGACGAGCGGCGTCGGGCGCGGCGTGAAGATCGGGAACACGAGCAGCTCGGGCGCGACCTCGCCGTCCCAGTCGAACGCGCGTATCTGATCGAGGCTCCGCCGGCCGGTCATGGCCCGGAACAACTCGTACCGGTCCGCGCGCACGCCCATCTGACGCGTGCCGGTGCCCACCGTGGCGGCGCCGGCGTCGGTCTCGATGCGCAGGGTCGCGTCGGCGGGGCCCGCCACTCCGGCCAGGATCTGCACGCCCCAGTCGAAGCCGATCACGATCGCGTCGCAATCACGCGCGCCCGGACGCTCGAGCGCGCCGCGGATGTCCTGCTCGTGCGTGGCGGCATCCGTCGTCATCTGGCCCATTGCCACGTCGGGCAGGGTCGACATGAGCGGCTCGACCTTCACTGCTTCGGTATCCCACTCGCCGAGGATCTGGTCGATGGTCCAGTCGCGCCGGGCGTCGACCTGACGAGCGGTCCACGAATCGGTAGCTACACCGTCGAGGTTCCCGGCGTTGATGTCGGCGGTGATGCCGCTGAGATGGGCGACGACGTCGCGGACGCGCCATTCGGGTGCCGCCGGGGTGAGCAGCTCGAGCTCCTCGCCGTCGGCCCCGCGCACCAGGTCGGAGACGCGGCTGCGAAGCGCGCCATACGTCTGTGCGTAGTCAGTCATTCGTCTCCCCCCGGTAGCCTCGCCTGATGCCACTCAGCACCGGACCGGTCGGCCCGTTCCCCACTGGCGCCGATCACGAAGAGTACGACCGGTTACGCCGGCGTGTCCTCTGGACGATGCCGTCCGGCCTCTACATCGTCGGGAGCCGTGCGGGCGACCGGCGCAACGGCATGACGTGCAACTGGGCGGCGCAGCTCGGCTTCGACCCCAAGCTGCTCGGGGTGAGCGTCGAGAAGGAAGCGGTCACGCACGAGCTGATTGCCGAAGGCGGCGTGTTCGCGCTGTGCATCATCGACCGCGAGGACCGCGCCATCGTGCGCAAGTTCACCAAGCCGGTCGAGGTAGATACCGACGCGCGCACGCTCAACGGTTTCCCCTTCCACGACGGTACGACCGGGGCACCGATCCTCGATCAGGCCGTCGCGTACGCGGACTGCGAGCTGCGCTCGACCGTCGACGCCGGCTCGCACACACTCTTCCTCGGCGAGATCGTTGACGCCGCGTTCCAGAAACCCGAGGACACCGCCGTCCTGCGGATGGAGGACACCAGGATGAACTACGGCGGCTGACACGGTCGGGGCCAGCCGCCGCAGCGGTACTTCGCCGTGAGCTGCGACTACTTGCTCTGCAACTCGTTCAATGCGTCAACAAAGTCCTGGTAGCTCTGCAGCGACGTGTTGCAGAGGCTCTCGTTCTGGTCGATGGCGGTGTTCAACCCGTCGATGCGCGGGTTGACGTCGGTGCCGGCCTGCGCTGCGTTCAAGACGTCGATCGCTTGGTTCTGCACCGCTCTCCCGGAGTCGGTGCACGCCTTGAGGTCGTCGGCCGACTTCGCCCCGGTTCGGACGAGGTCGCCGAGGAGCTCGCCCGCGCCTTGGGAGGTCCCGAGCTCCGCCTTCGTCGACGACAGCTCCTTCTTCGTCGACGCGAGCTCCTTCTGCGCCTTGTCCTTGTCGTCCTCAGCGCTGCTCTTGCCGGTGAAGCTGAAGATGCCGAAGACGAGCAGGATGACGGCCACGACGGCCAGCACGATCGTCGTGATGAGGAACACGTTCGTGCCGCCGCTCTTCGGCGGCGCCCCGCCGGGCGTCGGGGGCGGCCCCGGCGGTGGTCCGGGCGGCGGGGCCGAGGGCGGCGGGCCTGCCGGCGGCGGTCCGGGCGTCGTCGGCGGTGGCTGCGGGGGTGTTGTTGCCATGAGAGGTCTTCCTTCCTGCCGTGTCGTGCGCGCGGGATTGTGCCACACACTCGAGGACGCATACGCGAACCCGCGGGTACGCTGCGCGCGTTCCGGCGAAGAGGGCAGAGGGGTCACCTTGGCTGACGTGACGGATCGGGGCACCGTGCCCGATGTCGCGCCGCGGTCGCGGCTTTTGCGCAACTGGCGTCATGTGCTCCGGACGAGCAATCCGCCCGCCGCACCGGTCGACCCCGTGTCGCGCTGGCTCGTGCTGACGCGGGCGTCGGTCCTCCCGATGACGATCACGGCGGCGGCGATTGCGGGGTTGTTGGCGGCGTTCAACGACGAGACCAACAACTGGGTCCTGTTCGCGCTGGCGGCAGTCGGGCTGGTGCTTGCCCACGTCGCGAACAACCTGATGAACGACCTGTTCGATCTTCAGGTCGGTGCCGACTCCGACACCTACCCGCGGGCGCTGTACGCGCCGCATCCCGTGCTGTCAGGGACCATCACCCGCCGCGGGCTGCTCACGGCGGCGCTCGCCGTCAACGCCGCCGACCTCGTCATCCTCGTCGTGCTGTTCGCCGTGCGCGGTTGGCCGATGATCGCCTTCGCCCTCGGCGGGTTCCTTCTGTCGGTCGCGTACACCGCGCCGCCGCTGCGGCTCAAGAAGCACGGCCTGGGGGAGCCCACCGTGTTCCTGGTCTGGGGCCCGCTGATGGTCGGAGGCACCTACTACGCCATCGCCGGCCACGTGTCGGTCGGCGTCATCGCCGCGTCGGTGCCGTACGCGCTGCTGTGCACGGCGGTGCTCATGGGCAAGCACATCGACAAGATCCCCTGGGACGCCCCCGACGGCACGCACACGATGCCCGTGCTGCTGGGCGAGCACGCGGCGCGCGTCCTGACCCAGGCGATGATGGTCTCGTTCTACGTGCTCGTCCTGCTGCTGGTCGGTCTGGGGTCCCTGCCGATCGGGACGCTGCTCGTCCTCCTCGCGTTACCGAAGCTGGTCACGATCTGGGAGCCGTTCTCGCGGCCGAAGCCCGCCGAGCCCCCCGACGACTTCCCGATCTGGCCGCTCTGGTTTGCCGCGCTCGCGTTCGTCCATACGCGACGCGCCGGCGCGCTGCTCCTGCTCGGTCTCGTGGCCGGGGTCATCCTCGGCGTGTGAGCGCGGCGAACGGACACTGAAGGGGGCGCGAGATGCTCGAGAGCACGATGCAGGATTTCCCGCTGACGATCGCGATGGTCCTGCGACACGGCCGGACGGTGCACGGCGACAGCGAGGTCGTCACGTTCGAGGGCGACGACTCGCGGCGGGCGACCTTCACCGAGGTCGCCGGACGCGCCGAGAAGCTCGCGGCCGCGCTGCAGCGGCTCGGTATCGAGGCCGGTGACCGCGTCGCCACGTTCCAGTGGAACACGCAGGAGCATCTCGAGGCGTACCTCGCGATCCCGACGATGGGCGCGGTGCTCCACACGCTGAACATCCGGCTGTTCCCCGAGCAGCTCACCTACGTCGTGAACCACGCCGAGGACCGCGTCGTGATCGTCGATGACACGCTCGTTCCGCTGATCGCGAGCGTCGCGCCCGATCTCAAGACGGTCGAGCGCTACATCGTGATCGGCGCGGGTGACGCGTCCGCGCTGGTGGACGCCGCCGCCGGCGCCGAGGTGCTGCGCTACGACGACCTACTGGCGGGGGAGAGCACCGGGTTCGCGTGGCCCGACGTCGACGAACGCTCCGCCGCGGCGATGTGCTACACGAGCGGCACCACCGGCAACCCGAAGGGCGTCGTGTACTCGCACCGGTCGGCGGTGCTGCACTCGATGGGCGTCAACCAAGCAGGTTCGATCGGGCTCACGGAGAAGGACCGCGTGCTGCCGGTCGTGCCGATGTTCCACGCCAACGCGTGGGGCCTTCCGTACGCGGCGTGGTTCGCCGGTGCCAGCTTCGTGATGCCGGCGCGGTTCCTCCAAGCCGAGCCGCTGGCCCGGCTCATCGAAGCGGAGCACCCCACCATCGCCGGAGCGGTGCCGACGATCTGGTCCGATCTGCACCGCTACGCGGCGGAGCACCCGGTCGACATGAGCTCGTTCCGGCTCGTCCTGTGCGGCGGGTCGGCAGTGCCGCGCGCGCTGATGGAGCGGTTCGAGCAGGACCACGGCGTGCACATCCTCCAGGGCTGGGGCATGACCGAGACGAGCCCGCTCGCTGCGGTGGCGCGCTCACCGCGCGGCGTCGAGCCCGGCACGCCGGAGGAGATGGACTGGCGGGCCAAGGCCGGTCGTGTGATCGCCGGCATCGAGCTACGCATCGTCGACGACACCGGCGCGCCGCTGCCGTGGGACGGCGAGGCCGTCGGCGAGATCGAGGTGCGCGGGCCGTGGGTGACCGGCAGCTACTACCTCGATCCGGCGACCGACAAGTTCGACGACGACTGGCTCCGCACGGGTGACGTCGGCTGCGTCTCCGAGAACGGCTTCATCGAGATCACCGACCGTGCCAAGGACGTCATCAAGTCGGGCGGCGAGTGGATCTCGTCGGTCGAGCTCGAGAACCATCTCATGGCGCACCCCGACGTCGTCGAGGCGGCGGTGATCGGCGTGCCCGACCCGAGATGGGACGAGCGACCGCTGGCGTGCGTCGTGTGCACGGAGGGCTCCGGAGTCACCGCCGCCGACCTGCAGGTGTTCCTCGCCGACAAGGTTGCGAAGTGGCAGTTGCCCGAGCGGTGGGCTTTCATCGAAGAGGTCCCGAAGACGAGCGTCGGCAAGTTCGACAAGAAGGTCCTGCGCGCCCGTCACACCGATCACGAGCTCACCGTCGAAGAGCTTGGTTAGCGCGGTGATGCAATTTCAGACGCGCGCCAGGCGGACGTGCGCGGCGGACGGCGAGCAGACGAGCTCGACGCACTCGTAGCCTGCCGGCCCGCCGTCAAGGTGGTCGAAGAGCCGTTCACCCCCGCCGAGCAGAGTGGGCGCGATGGCGACATGCATCTCGTCGACCAGGCCGGCGCGCAGATACTGCTGGACCGTCGATGCGCCTCCGCCGATCCGCACGTCCTGTCCACCGGCGGCATCGAACGCTCGTGTGAGCGCTGCCTCGATCCCGTCGTCGACGAAGTGGAACGTCGTCCCACCCTGCATCTCGACGGACGGACGCGGGTGGTGCGTGAGCACGAACACCGGGTGGTGGTACGGCGGGTTGTTCCCCCACCAGCCCGTCCACTCGTGGTCGTCCCACGGCCCACGGATCGGGCCGAACATGTTGCGCCCCATGATGGTGGCGCCGATATCCGCGTCGCCTCGTGCGGCTACGTCGTTGTCGACGCCCTCGTCGCCGCCGTCCGTGCCCTGCATCTGGCGGAACGTGCGGGTCGTGACGAACCATTCGTGCAACCGTTCACCGCCCACCCCGAGCGGGTTGTCGAGGCTCTGGTCGGGCCCGGCCGCGTACCCGTCGATGGACATCGAGAGGTTGTGCACGCGCAGCTTCGCCATTGGTGGCTCCTCTGGATTCGATGGATGCTCGCACCCGGTAGGTCGGAGCCGACGAGAAGCTCTCGACATCGATTCGCCGATGAGTTTCGCGTCGCCCGCCGCCGGCGTGACAATTCGCAGGCACGTCGACACGCCGTCGCGTACGTTGCGTCGGTGTCGCAACGTGACTGGTTCGACTGGCACCTTCCCTACGACGACGAGAGCTCGCCGCTGTCACGCCGCCTGCGCATCGTCCAGGAAGAGATTCGAGCCGCGGTGGACCGAGCCCCGGCGGGGCCGGTGCGGGCCGTCAGCATGTGCGCGGGGCAGGGACGCGACCTCATCGGTGCGCTCGCCGACCACCCGCGACGGTCGGACGTCAGCGCCCGTCTGATCGAGATGGATCGCCGCAATGTCGAAGTGGCGCAGGCTGCCGCCCGCGCGAGCGGGCTCACGGGGATCATGGTCCGAGAAGACGATGCGTCGGTGACGGACGCGTACGAAGGTGCGGTCCCGGCGGAGCTGATCCTGGCCTGCGGCGTGTTCGGCAACATCGACGAGGACGACATCAGAGCCACGATCGGGACCCTGCCGCAACTGTGCGCGCCGCGCGCCACCGTGATCTGGACCCGACATCGCCGGGCGCCGGACCTCACCCCGCACATCCGCGGGTGGTTCGGGGACTCTGGCTTCGAGGAGGTCGTGTTTCCACGCGCCCGACGACGTGTACATCGGGATCGGCGTGCACCGGCTCGACGCGACGTCCGTGCCGCTTCGGCCCGGGCACCGCATGTTCGACTTCGTCGGCTCCGACGCGCTTTAGCAGTGACCCGCGCACCGCCAAATCGCACGCCTACGTTCCGATCGGCGTCGCCGGGTTACGCCGACAAGGTGTCGTTCGGTCGCGTCGTTCTGCGCGCGCCGAAGTGGCGGAACCCCGATTCCGGGTGCCGACTGGGCCCGCTCCACCTCGCGTGCAACAACTTCCAGCACGCCGTTCCATTGCGCTGGCATGACGCTCGTCAGCGAGTCGCCCGATGACTACGCCGCTGCGCACTGAAAAGGCCGTTGACCTCGTCGAAGGGCATCGCACGATCAAGACCCGCGAACGACCCGCCGAACAGTTCTCGCGCTGCCCGATCGAATCCTCCCCAGGCAGCCCGGGAAAGCGCTGAGCCGACACTGACGCGCCGCACTCCCAACTCGGCGAGTTCGGTCACGCTGAACGACACGTTGGCGCCGATGAGCACGTTCACGGGTTTGGGGGCTACTGCTTCGGTGATCACTCGAATTGAATCAAGATCGTGAGGCCCAGGGGTGTAGAGGACGTCAGCGCCGGCAGCGGCGTATGCCTCAAGACGGCGGACAGCCTCAGCCAAAGGGTCGCCGACGCGGGCCGAGTACGGCTCAGCTCGGGCGGTCAACACGGCGCCGGAGCCGCTGTCATCGATGACAGCGCGGACGGCCTCAATCCGGGCCACCGCCAGGGAAAGGTCGTAGATTGGCCGTTGTCGGTCGCCGCTGAGATCCTCGATCGATAAGCCCGACGCTCCCGCGTCGATACAGCGCTGGACGTTGGCTGCTACCGATTCGGGCTTTCGCGCGTAGCCAGACTCGAAGTCAGCGTTCACTGGCAAGTCGGTTGCTTCGACCATCTCGCAGACGTGACTCAGCATCACGTCCAGTGGTATTGCGCCCTCCGCGTCCGGGAGCCCGCGGGAGAAGGCGAAGCCGCCGCTGGTCGTGGCCAGCGCTACGAACCCGAGGTGACGGAGATAACGCGCAGAGCCAACATCCCAGGCATTCGGCAGCACAAAGCAGTCGCTCTCGTGGAGGCGGCGGAACGCGGCCCGACGACCAGCAAGATCATCAGCAGTCAGCACACGCCGGACGGTACCGCGGCACGGCCGTCGAACCGTCCAGCTTCGATTGAGGTACCAGCGGAAGCCGCTCGGAGCCGAGACTTGCCCTGAACGGGCCGGCGTGTCATTCGTTGCCTGAAGCGGCCAGCGCCGCCTGCGGCGAGGGCACAAGAACTTCTCCGCGACCCGTGCAGACCGACGGGACTGTGCGCTGCTCTCGCACGAGTTATCGCCCGTCGCGAATGTGGCGGCACGCCGAGCGCGAGCGAGGGTTCGAGCGGAGACGCAGAGATCGTCGAGTATTTGGACCGCGCATGAGGCGAACGGCCTGACATGCTCTTCGTGACATGACGACCCGACTCATCAGCCTATGCTTCGACGCCAACGAGCCTCTCGGTCTGGCTCGGTTCTGGGCCGAGGCCCTCCATTGGGACATCCACGACGAGACGCACGCAGAGATCGGACTCGTGCCGACGGACGGCACGCGCTTCATCTTCGTCTTCCTCCCCGTCCCCGAGCCGAAGACCGAGAAGAACCGGCTGCATCTCGACCTCGTGAGCGAGTCCGTTGAGCACCAGGCAGCGATGGTCGACCGCCTCGTCGGCCTCGGGGCGCGGCGCGTCGACGTCGGACAGCCCGAAGACGCGGACCACGTCGTCCTCACCGACCCCGAAGGCAACGAGTTCTGCGTGCTGTCGCCGCGCTAGAAGTTCGCCACCTGTCTTCAACGCGTCGCTGCACGCAGACATCGCCCACTGCCAGCCACTGTTGAGCGACCACAGCTGGCAGTAGCCAAGCTTCCGTACTAGATCGGCGTTGTCCGGCCAGCGCTTCTCGACGCTGTCCAGTTTCGCAATGCGCAAGAGAGCCGCGACCGAACGACGGCTCTAGCGTTAGCTCACGCGTGACATAGGAGCACAGAACAACACCCGGTTGCGCACCGAACGACGACGTACGCGCGCCCGTAGGGCGATCGGTGCATCTCGCTCGGGCGCCGGACACGTACAGCTACAGCTCAGCCCGGTACGCCTCCAGGCGGGCGGCGAGGTCCTTCGGCCGGCCGAGGGCGGGGAGGTGGCCGCCGTCGATCTCGTCCGGGGTGATGCCCAGGCGCTCCCGGACGACTCGCCGTTGGAAGTCCGCGGGGAAGAAGCGATCGTCGCGACACAGCAGGAACCGGGTGGGAACGTCGGGCCAGGCGTCGAGCGGCCACGGCTTGTCGAAGGGCGTGCCCGACTGCGCGTGCCCGTGCTTCATCGCCTCGGCTTTGATGTCGGGCGGAAGATCGTGCAGGAACAGCGTGACCACGTCGTCGTCCTCACCTGTTCCCCTGCCCTCGCGCTCGGCCTGCTCGCGCTTCGCCTGAGCATGTCTCGTGTTGGCCCACCATTCGCCGGGCGATTCGCCCGGCGACGGCACCATCGCTGCGACAAGCACGATCAGCTGCGCGGGTACTCGCTGGCACACGAGCGGCGCCGTGAAACCCGCCAACGATTGGGCGACCAGGATGACGCCGGTGCGGTCACCGATCGCGTCGACGACCGTGTCGGTGTACTCGGTCAATCCGGCGGAGTCGTCGTCGCAGGGCAGATCCATCGTCACCACGTCGTGGCCGCGCGCACGCAGCTCCGGAACGACGAGGTGCCAGTACCACGAGTCCGACCCGGCACCGTGGATCAACACGTAGGTCGCCATGTCACGCGTCCGCCTCGTATCGCGCTTTGATGGCTTCGAGCTCGGCCTCGGCCTTCTCGAGCTCGTCGCGGGCGCGGCGCACCCGGGCTTCGGCCGCCTCGATCGCCGCCTGCGCCGAGGCAGCCCGTCGTTCGGCGGCGCGGTCGCGCCGCGGTTCCTGCTTCGACCGCTCAGGAAGCTCGAGGTCGTCGCGCAGGCCGAACGTGCCCGACGCGACCTCCCCGGTGACCGCCGACTCGATGGTGGTGACGACCTCCTCCCGGTGTGTCGCAGTGCGTCCGTCGCGAGCGAGGATCGCGTCGACGGCTCGCTCGACGGCCCCGACCGCATCCCGCCGCTTCGCGGTCGCGTCACGAAGAGCGTCGCGGTTGCCGCCGGTGATCGCGTCCTCCTGCGCGCGCGCCACGTCGCTGGACGCGGCCCGGAGCGCGTCGACCTCGGCGGCGTGATGACGGCGCACCTGGTCCACGAGCCACTGCCGCACCGACGGCTTGCGGAGCTTCTTGACCTCCGCCGCCTCGACGGCCTTCCCCTCCGACTTCAACCGCGCCGCCAGCTGCGTGCGGGCGGCGACGAACTCCTCCGGCGGAACGTCGACCAACTCGTCGAGTGCGTCCGACATCAGGGAGAGCTTCGCGCCGTCACGCCTCGTCGCCGAAGAAGCGGAACGAGCCGACCTCCTGAGCCGCCGTCGCCACCGGGGCTTCCTCGCACCGGTCGGCGACGTTCTCCACGAACCGCTGGAACGCCGGCATCTCCGCGAGGGAGGGTCCCTCCTCTCCCGTCTCGACGGCGAGGTGAACGAAGCTCACGCCGTCGTCCAGGCGGAACGTCGCGTACCGAAGTCCGCCGGGCTTCGTGCGGTGCAGCTCGTCGTACACGGCTCGGACGAGCTCCTCGTTCTTCTCCGCCTGCTCTGGCTTCACCTTGTACCGGACCATGATCTGCTTCAACGAGGCCTCCGTGGGCTCATGAACGCTTCGGGCTGCAGGTAGGACGAGTCGCGAAGCCGGAACTCATCGCCGACCCCACGTGCGCTACGTCTGGAGCGGCAGGATCTCACCGGCGACGTCGTCGAGCTCCGCCGCCCACGAGCTCGGGTCGTGCGCGGGCACGAGGACCAGCTTCGAGAAGCCGTGCTCGAGGAACCCCTCGAGGCGATCCCGCAGCGCGGGGAGCCCGACCGGCACGAGGTCGGTGGGCTCGATGTCGGGCCGGCGCGCCTTGATCCCCGCCGCGAGGAGCTCGGGGATCTCGTCGCGCACGTAGATGACCAGCGCGCCGTAGTGCTCGTCCTCGATCTCGCGTCCGGCCTCCACCGCCGCCTCCTCGACGACGACGCGTCCCGCTGCCACCTCGCCCGGGGTCGAGAAGCTCGGCAGCCAGCCGTCGCCGAGCCGTCCCACGCGGCGCAGCTCGCTCTTCGCGCGCCCACCGAGCCACACGTCGGGTGGCTGTTGCACAGGCTTGGGCCGCACCGACAGCGCCTTGTACGAGAACCGCGGGCCATCGTGGTCGACGGAGTCCTCGGTCCACAGCCGCCTGACGAGCGGCAGCACCTCGTCGAACCACGCCGCCCGCTCTTCGCGCGCGACGCCGAACGCCTGCTGCTCGGCCGGGTTGGCGACGCCGAGGCCGAACGCGGGCAAGGTGCGTCCGCCCGACAGGCGGTCGAGACTCGCCCACTCCTTGGCGAGGACAGCGGGGTTCCGACCGGGCAGGACCTGCACGCTGGTGCCGAGCTTGAGCTTCCGGGTGCGACCGGCCGCGAACGAGAGACCGACCATCGGGTCGGGCGCGTCGCCGGTGAGGCGCTCCGAGAGCCACAGCGAGTCGAAGCGGTGTTCCTCGAGTCCGTCGACGAGCTCACCGAAGCGCTCCGCGTCGCGCAGCCCCTGGACGCCGAGCCCGTACCCGATGCGGACCTTCACGAGTTGCGGAGGCCTTCGTACGGTCGCAGCTCGCGGCGGGCGATTTGCTGCTTGTGCACCTCGTCGGGCCCGTCGACCAGGTGCAGCGTGCGGGCGTGCGTGTACATCGCGGCCAGCGGCCAGTCGTCCGACACGCCCGCCCCGCCGAAGAGCTGGATCGCCCGGTCGATCACGTTGGTCGCCACGCGGGCGCCCACGACTTTGATCGCCGCGATCTCGAACCGCGCGCCCTTGTTGCCGACGGTGTCCATGAGCCAAGCGGCCTTGAGGACGAGCAGGCGGGCCTGCTCGATCTCGATGCGCGACTCGGCGATCCGGTCCTGCACGACACCCTGCTCGGCGAGCGGCTTGCCGAACGGCGTGCGCATCCACGCCCGCTCGCACATCAGCTCGAGCGCCTTCTCGGCCAGCCCGATGGCGCGCATGCAGTGGTGGATGCGTCCGGGGCCCAGGCGGGCCTGGGCGATCGCGAACCCGCCGCCTTCCTCGCCGAGCAGGTTCGATGCCGGCAGCCGCACGTTCTCATACAGCGTCTCGCAGTGGCCGCCGCCGGCGTCGTGGCCGAACACGGGCAACGTGCGCACGACCCGGACACCGGGCGCGTCCATCGGGACGAGGATCATCGACTGCCGGTGGTACGGGTCGGCATCGGGGTTCGAGACGCCAAGGAGGACGGCAACCTTGCACCGATCCGACGCCGCGCCACTCGTCCACCACTTGTGCGCGTTCACCACGTAGCTGTCGCCGTCGCGCTCGATGCGGCTCTGGATGTTCGTCGCGTCCGAGCTCGCCACCCACGGCTCGGTCATCGCGAAGCACGACCGGATCTCGCCGTGCAGCAATGGCACCAACCATTCGTCCTGCTGCTGCGGAGTGCCGAACTCGGAGAGGATCTCCATGTTGCCGGTGTCGGGCGCGGCGCAGTTCGTCGCTTCCGCCGCCAGCAGGTTGCGGCCCATCAACTCGCACAACGGCGCGTAGTCGAGGTTCGACAGCCCGGCGCCCCACTTCCGGCTGGGGAGGAACAGGTTCCACAGCCCGCGCTCGCGGGCGCGGGACTTGAGCTCATCCATGACCGGGGGGTGGAAGTGCGGGTTGCCCGATTCCTCCACCTGGCGCCGGTACACCGGCTCGTTCGGGACGATCTCGCTCTCGATGAAGTCCCGCAGCTGCTTCTGCAGCTCCAGCGACCGGACGCTGAACTCGAAGTCCATACGCGGCCGACGCTACCCCTACATCCGGACGCCTGGCGGCGTAGAACTACTTCCGTGAGACCGTCGTTCGAGGCGCTGCTCCTCGGCGTCACCTGGGTGATCGGGTGGCTGTTGTGCTGGCGCGTGCCGCACCTGCCCGCGCCCGGAAGTGCGTCCCCGGGCCGGCGTGTGTCCGTGATCGTCCCCGCCCGCAACGAGGCCGCGCGCCTGCCCGCACTGCTCGCGGCGCTCTCGGCCCAGACCCGTCCCGCCGACGAGGTCATCGTCGTCGACGACCACTCGGAGGACGCCACCGCCGCGCTCGCTGCCGCCGCCGGCACGCACGTCGTCGCCGCGCCGCAGCTCCCGAAGGGGTGGACGGGAAAGACGTGGGCGTGTCGGACGGGCGCCGAGCTTGCGACGGGCGACGTGCTCGTGTTCCTCGACGCCGACACGGAGCCCGGCGCCGACCTCGTCGCGCGGCTACTCGCGGCCCTGGAGGACGGGCGTGGTCTCGTGTCGGTGATGCCGTACCACCGCATGCAGCGGCAGTACGAGCGGCTGTCGGCGTTCTTCAGCGTGATCTCGCTCATGGGAATCGGCGCCGCGTCGGCGCGCCGCTCGGCCCCGGTCACCGGCGCATACGGCCCGTGCCTCGCGTGCAACCGCCGCGATTACGACGCCGTCGGCGGCCACGAGGCGATTCGCGGTGCGGTCGTCGACGACGTCGCCCTTGCGCAGCGCTTCCGAGCCGGCGGCTTGCGCGTGCGCGTCGCCGGCGGGCGAGGCGCGATCCGGTTCCGTCTGTACGGCGGCGGCCTGCGTGATCTCGTCGAAGGATGGAGCAAGAACTTCGCGTCCGGCGCCGGGTCCACACCGGTCTTCCGCTTCCTGCTCGTGTTCGCGTGGGTGATCGGCGTCGGCACTGCCGCGCAGGCGCCGATCCGCGAGGCCGTCGCCGCCGTCGCCGGCTGGTCGGGTCCCGGCGTCCTGCTGTGGGCGGGGT
>WNGB01006365.1_pt1 | contig 17366 bp, 8 predicted proteins | sample 5400681 | NCBI WGS metagenome assembly WNGB01 (sample SAMN13153367, study PRJNA577476) | soil metagenome | isolation source: 115 cm soil or saprolite under grassland replicate 2 | place: USA:California | collected 2016-06-15 | reverse complement strand
CCTGAAAACGGATAGAGTCAAAAAGCGATGGCAAAATTCGGATGATCTCCGGCCGGGTTCCCTCGATAGGGACACTTAAAGTCGGTATATTTTCGCGATGATCTCCGGTATTTGATCGGATGATCTCCGGCACCTACAGTTAGGGAGTGAGCTAAGGAGATGTCCATTCGTTTGCCTCCGGGCTGAGAGTCTCGGACTGACTCTGCCGAACAGGAGAACGCCCTTACTAGGTGGCTTTGATTGATCACGCGCACGCCATTACAAAGAAGGGCGTGGTCTCGTCAAAACTCGTAATCGGGCTGCGGCGCGCACGCGGCCACATCTTAAGCCGTGAGGGTGGCGAGGACAATAAAAATCGCGTTAGGATTGTCTTCAACGGGTCAGTCGCGCGATGGATTCAGCAGATACGGGTCGAGAAAAGATAGGATCTGTCCAACGGCTTCTTCGATCTCCCGCGTAAAAGGATCATTTCCCGGAACATTCTCCCATATAATGTTGTCGATATGCTCTTCCCAAAATGAGGGGTCCAGGTCTTTTGGTTGCCGAGTGTACCTCTCGTGGCGGTCGAAACCTTGTTTCAGCTTCAGAGCGCAACGTTCGAGTTCCTTCGATGTGTCCCACACTTTTGTTCCCCAATGTACTTCAGCTTCGCGTAATTGTTCACGTAATGCAGACATCGATTCAGCTATTCCTTTTAGTTTGGATTGAAAATCTGTACCTGAACCTGTGTCTCTCGCAAAGAACATCGCGTCTCTCGCTCTATGCGCGGCCTTTTTGACCTGCAAGGCTACTTCATATTCCTTTATCGCTTTATGCTCATGCACACTGCCGGGCGGGGTTGGGGAGGGGGAGACGTTAAGAACAACGTCTCTTCCTACAGGACCAGTGATGGCCGTGTTGTTTGATGCGTGATCGCCGTACGCGGCGCCGCCACGATCGGCCAAAGTCTGATTGTCGACATTTGACTTCATTGGTTGCTTCTCCTGTCCTTCTTCGTTAACAACGGCGCTCGCAAGGGGAGACTCGAAATTCGAAAGCTTTTTCTGCTTAAGGCTCTCGTACCGTCTTAATCCTCTAGGCGTGACTTTTATCTCAAAGTTTCCACCCCCATGGATGAAGGATGCCAGCTCCATTCCGTTCTGGTAACTCTCAAACTGTGACCACCCGTAAGGGGTGTCTCTTGCCTTTCTGATTTCGATGTATCCGTCATCGGCGAGAAGTTGGAGAGCTGCTTCAAGGAGCGACTCCTTAGGCGGCTTCGTGTAATTAGAAAGGTCACTAAAAAACATTGGCCGAAACTTGTCAGGTAAGTGTTCGAGGATCTTTAGCTCGAGGTCTTCTAAAGTTGTTTCTCCGTTAGGTAGCATTCGGGTGTGCTGAACAAAAGCGCTGAACATGGGGTTCTTGGCCTTCGCTCGAATCTCCTCAGCCTTAGTCTCCAGTCTTGCCGCTTCGCCATCGCGGTTCATTTTGCGCAGCAACGTGGCGTAGTTCTCCAAACTGAGAACCAGATCCGGATGATCGGCCCCGAGCGCTTTCTCTCGGATGGCCAGCGCTCGCCGATGGAGCGGTTCCGCCTCCTCATACTTCCCTTGCTTGTAGTAGAGCAATGCAAGGTTGCTGAGGCTGTTCGCGACATCCGGATGCTCGGCCCCGAACGCTTTCTCTCGGATGGCCAGCGCTCGCCGGTAGAGCGGTTCGGCCTCCTCATACTTCCCCTGGTTGTCGTAGAGCCCTGCGAGATTGTTGAGGCTGGTCGCGACAGACGGATGCTCGGCCCCGAACGCTTTCTCAGAGATGGCCAGCGCTTGCCGGCAGAGCGACTCAGCCTCGGCGTATCTCGCTTGCGCTCGGTAGAGTTCTACCAGGTTATTGAGGGTGGTCGAAGTGTACGGATGCTCGGGGCCGAGCGCCTTCTCTCTGATGTCGAGAGCGCGATTTAAGAGAGGCTCGGCTTCCGCATACTTACCCTGATTAAAGTATAGTCCCCCGAGATTCTCGAGACTATTCGCAACCTCCGGATGCTTGGCGCCAAGGGCCTTCTCTCTGATGTCGAGCGCGCGCCGATGGAGACTCTCTGCTTCTGCATACATGCGCTTGCTGGAATAGGATAACGCGAGATTATTGAGACTGGTAGCAACATCGGGATGATCCGCACTCAGCGCTTTCTCTCGAATATCCAAAGCACGTCGATCGAGAGATTCCGCCTCCGCATAGTTGCCCTGTTTTCTATAAAGCTCAGCCAAGTTGTTGAGACTATTCGCAACCTCCGGATGTGTGGCGCCAAAAGCCTTCTCTCTTATATCCAGAGCGCGTTTAGAGAGAGGCTCGGCTTCCGCATATCGGCCTCGACTGTAATAAAGAACAGCAAGGGCATTTAGGCTGGTAGCGGCATCCGGATGCTCAGCTCCAAGCAATTTTTCTTTTATATCGAGAGCACGCTTTAAGAGAGGCTCAGCTTCCGCATACTTCCCCTGCTGAAGATAGAGTTCAGCAAGGTTGTTAAAGCTTACAGCCACACTTGGGTGCTCATCACCGAGCGTTTTCCTGTAGATCGCCAGAGATTGGTGGTAGAGAGGTTCAGCCTGTACATACCTGCCCTGCTTTGTATAGAGTTCAGCGAGATTATTGAGCAGGGTCGCAACCCTCATGTCCTCATTGCCAAACGCGTTCTCCGTGATTGTCAGGGCGCGATTCCAGATAGATTCAGCCTCTGCATATTTACCCAGGTTGTAATAGAGACCTGCCAAGTTATTGAGGCTGGAAGCAACAGACGCATGCTCGATCCCAAACACTTTCTCTCTGATGGCCAAAGCGCGTCGGAAAAGCGGTCCTGCATCAGCGTATTGCGCGCGCTCATTCAAATACTCCCCCGCCTGATTCAACATTCTGGCAGCTTCCGGAAATTCAAAGCGGAATTCATCGATCGACCGTGCCAAAGATTGGGCGTGCTGGATTAAGCGACTGCACGCTTGCCAGTTGGAATACTCGGATGTAGGGAAGACTTTGTTCACCGCACGAACTGCTCGTTCCGCCCACACTCGCCTAGAGTTTTCATCCATTTCATCTTTGAGGGTTGCTTGGACCAAACGATGAATGCTCAGCATGCGAGCCTCCGGATGGCGCCGGAGCAATGAAAAGCGGGCGGCTTCTCCGATGGCGTCAGTCAAGGCGAGCGGGCTTTCGGCGGCGGATGCTGACGCCTCTCCTAACTCTTTTGCTCCTTCACTGAATATCTCTTCCGGAATCGAGTCGGCTTCGAGGAAGGCGCAAACTCTCAGCAGATCGGCGGCGGCCGGATTGTCATCAGCCACTTTTTTGAATGCGAGTGAGAAGGTAACGGTGACGGATGGATGGTCTTCGGCAAGTCTGCCCCGGCGTTTCAATAGTTCGTTGCGCTCGCTTTGGTAGCGGGATTGATACTCCTCCAAAGTCGAAGGCGTCTCTTCGATAAAAGCCGCCGCCTGGTCGAGCGCGAGCGGCAGATCGTCCACGGCCTTCGATAAAGCTTCCGCTTGATTGCGGAATTCTTCAGGCGCTGATTCGAGCGACTCGTCTTTTTTTATTATTCTCAATCGCCGCAAGAGAAATAGCGCACCTTCTTGCGGTCCCATTCCTTCGACCGCTTGTCGCGCTGCAATTGGTTTCGTATTCTGCGCGCGAGTCGTCAACAATACGTGCCCTGTCTCCCGTGACGGGATGAACTCACGCACTATCGCGAGATTGTCGGCGTTGTCTAAGATCAAGAGCCAACCGTCATTGTTCTCGAACCAGCGCTTCACGGCGCTGATGGTTTCGACTTGGTCCTGAACATGTATCTCTGGCAGTTTGAGCAGGCCAGCCATCGCCAGGAAGTCCGAAACTAGCGACCCGCGCGAGTGGGCGTTGCCCCATAACACAACTTGATAGTTGTTCTGATACCGATAGGCATACTCCAACGCAATTTGTGTCTTGCCGACGCCGCCGATTCCGCTGAGCGCCTGCACCATCTTACCCGCTTTGAAGTTTTTATGAATGTCTTTCAGGATGTCATCACGACCGATGAAAAATTTGTTGCGTGGGAATGGAAGACTAAATATCCCAAGTCGCCCCGACCTGCCCGCCTCAGGAGGATCGCTCTGAACCTCTGTTACTGCGCGGAGAGCATTATCGATATAGCTGATCAATTCTTTTCCGCGTTCCTTTTCTGCAAAGGGCCTTTCCTGCGGCGCATCTATGTTCTGAGAATAGGTCTGAGATGAGGTTGCAGACTCGTACTCAGAGACACTTGTAGTCTCATCGACGGAAATCCGGTCATGTGAGACCGCGTATCGCGGATACCCCAATTGTTCCAAACCATCCAATCCGATCTGGGCAAACGGGAGGCCACTCAACTGCGCCTGATCGGCCCCACGCGGGTCTTGCGCCCAAGCGATGAAATCGTGGACGCTGTTGATGCTCCGTCCGACGAACTCCGAGACGCAATGGAGGACCGGGGCGACTTCATAACGACGGATCTCACTGCGCAGCAGCTCGCGCACGCCGTCGTGAAATTCGTATTGGATACTTTCGCGATCTGTGTGTTCGGCGTCCGGGTCTTTGCGTTTGAGCAACCCTCCCATGAGAAATTCGGCCAGTTGTTCCTGGCGCGGGTTAGGGATCATCGCCCGTTGAATGACGCGCATTACGGGCAGCGCCAAAGGCATAAAGGACAGGTGTATAGCGAGGTCGAATGCCTCGGGGGACACCATCATTCTGTACCGTTCGATGAGAGACTCTGCCGTAGGTGTAACGGCCGGCTCGTCTTTTTGAGGAACCGGCGACGGTTTCCGGTCTAGTGAAAGCAACGCCGCCGGGTAGCGTCTGCCAGGGCTCATCACCATTTTGGCCCACTCCGAAATCAGTTTCGGGTCAAGCGAGATGACAGGACACGCAATCCGGTTGTTTTTTCGGGACGGCTCAGCAGGCCTTTCCAGATCCTCTTCATCAGCCTCCGCGTTTTCCTCGATTCGATCCCACCATTTGACGTTAGCGATGATCAGGTCCTTATTGGTCGCGCCGGGGCGGGCGGCTTTGACCTCGGCGGTCGGTTCACCCAACGCCGTACGCCGCCAAAGTCGCTTACTGAGCATATGACCGATGACGACCGGCATCGTTTCCGCCCATTCGTTGATCAGATTCGCCATGCTGCCATCACGCCAGCGGGCTGAAACGCAATCGCTAACCAGCATCATCAGCCGCCGCGAGCAGAAATCATTCAGCGTCATCGTATCGAATTCGGCGCCGGAAGTTGAAACCAGACGCGCGGACCGGTTCCCGAATCGCAGCAGCCAAAGACGCGCATCCCTAAATGCTCCATGCCTGCCCAACAGCAACACCAGCTCATCAATTGTCGGGCGCCAAATAGCCATCGTCGGCGTATCTTCCACGACCACCGCGACCTCAAACCATCGTTCTTTCGCCGGCTTCATCACAGGCAGGAGAACGGGATGATCCTTACCACTGATTTCGGCGCTGAGTTGAACAGTGGCCGCTTCATCAAGCGTTTCGATGCGATTGGACTTGATGCGGCGCGCAAAGGGGCGTAGCGCGCGACAGATCATCAGAGCCTCTGGAAGTGAGGCGACGCCGGGAGCGCGAATCTTCGAGACTGGAACCCCGCCGCCCTCGTGTTGTTTGGCGGCGAAAACGGGCTGTTCGTCGTGCGCCGGTTGCGTAGTTTGTGGCTGAGCGGCAGGCTGTTCGGCGGCGGGCGTCTTTTTCGACATTTCCGAATCAGACTCCCGCTTCTTCTCATCCGTCCCGGCGGCCTCGCGAATCGTGATGTGTCGGCTAAGCCATAGAGCTTCGGCGATCTGCCGATCGTCGAGATCGGTGCCGGACTGGTTCAGGAGATGAATGAATTTCCCGATCATTCGCGCTCCGTTCGCGCTAAGAGCCTAAACATCCAAAGATTTGAGAATCGCGTCGATAAGTTTCTCACGCTCTTTCTGATCGGCTTTGCCCAGGCCTTTGAGAAGGAAAACGGCGTTGAGCAACTGATCAGTGGCCAGATTTTCGCGATTTCGCAACCGCTCATCGAACTTGACAATCCGAGCTTCGGCTTCGGCGGAAATCTCTTCCTTGAGGTGGGCGCGGACGATCTTTTTAAGCATCCCGACATCAGGGTCGACCATCCTCAGCGACAAACACCTGCGCAGGAACGGCAGAGGGAATTCACGCTCGCCGTTGCTGGTCATCACAACGAATGGGAACGCGCGGCAGCGGACCTGACCGTCGGTAATCTTGAAAGCCGATTTTCCCGTGTAGTCTTCTATCTCGCGCGTCGCGCTCAATCGCTTCAATTCGGGGATCGTGAAGTGGCCCTGCTCGAAGATGTTCAACAGATCGTTCGGAAGGTCCAGGTCGCTCTTGTCAATCTCATCAATGAGCAGCGCGCGGGGCCTTTCGCTCGGGATGAAGGCGGAGCCGAGAGGCCCCAGCCTCAGATACTTTTCGATCCTGTCTTCCTTGCCCAACTGGACCTCGCGCAATCGCCCGACGGCGTCGTATTCGTACAGTCCCTGCTGCAGGGTGCTGCGCGAGTTGATCGGCCATTCCAGCGCGTCGCCCAACTTCAACTCGTGCGCGACGGCGTGAACCAACGAAGATTTGCCTGTCCTCGGTTTGCCGGTGATCAACAACGGCCTCCGCAGGTAGAGCGCGGCGTTGACCATTGCAATAACGTCGTCATCGTCATTGAATTGAAACGTCTGGCCGCGGGTCTTCGCGGTGAACGACGGGGCCTCAGCAACGCCCGATTCGGAGTTGAGCCTTCGACCTTCAGCGACCGCCCCGTCGAAATCGCGCCACGGCGGAGGCGGCGGTAACCTCTCTATGCCGTCATGCGGCTTGAGCTTTCCAGTGAAGATTTTCCAGTCATTTTCCATAATATCGTTCGATCCTCAGTTTATGCGGCGTTACTCGGGCAGTTCCAACTGCTGGTCTTCGCAATTGACCGGGTTGCGATCAGGGTCGTCCCACAGCAGGGTAATGTTGGTGCAGAAATGCTGTTCCTCGTCTGTGGCCTCTTCGCGCAGCGACCGCATGTGATTCGGGAACTGGCTGGCGCTTTTGCAGCTGGACAAGAGCCGTTCGGTGAACCTGAACTTTACCTGATCCTGATCGTGCGGGTCCTTGCGCGGCCAGAAAGCGAATGGAACGCCGCTCAGAAGCACTGCCTGCAGCATCCTCTTCCTCTCTTCCGCGACTTCCGCCCCGACCGGCGAGATCGAAAAACCGACGCAATCGTACTCTTCAGATCTACGCAAATGAGGTACCAGTTGAGCCGGTGTGTATCCGTTGGCGGGAAGCCAGAAAATAGCTGGCGGTCGATCCAGAAGCTCTCTCTCCTTGATAGAGCGGATTTTTTGTGTCCAGAGATTTTGCCTTACCGCTTTTCGGCTTAGCGTTCGGTCTCGCCATCTCACCACAACCGGGTAACAACAACCCAGATAAGACGGAGGGTGTTCCCATTGATCAAAATCATGCCGGTTGTCCTCCTTATCGAACGTGATGAAAAACTCCAGAAACATTTCTTCGCCCGTGGTCGGATCGGATTCGATTTGATTGATATGTTCTGAAATCAGATTTGCAAAGGGAACGCCTTCCTTTCGCAGCCAATCGTGACGCTTCAATTGATTTCCCAGGTAGTGCCAGTATTCAATCTGGTCCGATCCGATATCAAAGAGAATATGCCGCGTACCCCGCGCGATTCCCACGCCGCGAGCCTTCTCGCTTTCGATTTTTTCCTGCAAACTTCTGAGCTGCGCTAGAGGCATATCGGCCCGGTCCAATTCGGTTTTCACGAAAGCGATCAGTTTATTTTCGGCGGAAAACGGATCCAGGCGAACGGCGAACTCGAATAATGGCGGCAATTCATTTTTGCTGCGAGGCGGGAGTGACACCAATCGTTCGATCTGCTCTATAAGCCCTTTGGCGTTATGCTTGTCACGCAAACGAGGATAGATCGTCAGCCAATACGCTTCATCAAACGCGTCAGTTGTGCATTCAAGTTTGATCATCTCGGAATAGACGCGCTTTGCCTGCTCATACCGCAAGATGGTTTGAGAATCCATGATAGCGCCAATTAGCCCTTCTTCCCCATCCGGCCATTCCCATTGAAAGCGTGCTGGGGTCTGATTGAACCTGAGCTTGTCATCACGCTTCAGTCTTTCGAAATGCGCCTTCAGATCATCACGAAGCCTGTTGAGATTTGGCCAGAGAGCCTGAGGCATGGGCTTGTGCTGTTTCAATCGCTGTAACACTTCGGACGAGAAGAGACCAGTCTTGCGGTCCTGGTCATGTTCAGCGCGTTCCCCTATGGAAGAGGCGAACATGACAAATTGTTTAATCTTTTCACTCGCCCCCTCGCCGGAAACAGATGTGCTTGCTAACGAAAGCCGCCTGTCTTTCGGCACGAAATAGTTGGCGCAAGCGTCCACGATCCCCACCTGGTATTCAAACGCGCGTCTATTCCTATCGCGCAGCATCTCCAGCACAGAGTTGAAATCGACGGCAATTTTGTAATCAGTTGTGGCATTGGCAAAGAGGAGATGTCGAACGCGATCCGATTCAGCGATGCCGTGCCCACCCCAGAATAGAAATAGAAGGTCGCCCGCAAGGTTCGCCTCGGAGTTGAGTTTCTGGTTCAGCCCATTCATCACATTGACGTGGGTAGCAGGCTCATAAGGAATCCCGGATTCATCGCAACAAACCTTGTTTTTGTCGAGAGGGGAAAGGAAGAGCAGCAACTTCTCCTTTCTTACGCCCTGATCGAGTAACCATCGCGTGAATGTTAGCGCATCATTGGCCGCGCCATCGAGATTCCAGTTCGGGCCGAGATCGTACTTTTCAACCCCGACCACGATCGCGACGGTTTTTTCAGGAGAAACCTGTTCGATCATCCCGCAAACTCCACGACCTTCTCCCAAAGTTCCTTGCGCTTCCAATATGCGCTGTGTGAGATCGGGAACGGTTGGCGGCGGCGATGGTTGCCGTCTGCCGGGTTCGGCGCGTTCCTGTTCCGCCAGCGATGGCGATTCGAAGGCGGACTTCGGCCCTGGATGAAACTTCGCCTCCGCGGCGAGCCGGATCCATCGTCCGTTGAATCTGCCCGGCGTGAGGCGACCCTCGCAGAGGTCTTCCAACAATCCGAACTGTTCCTGGTCCCGTTTCGGCTGATTCTCCTTGATCGCTCGATAGGCCTGCACGAAGACCTCTTCGTCGAGGTCTTTCTCGACCTTCATGATCATCTCCGTAAAGAACTGGAGCCTTTCGGCGCCGAAGACTCGGACCGCCCGCGCGATCGCCAGACTGGAGCCCTGAATGCCGAACTCCCATTTGGTCGGGTACTGCGGCGCTTCCTTGGGCACGCGCCTTTTGACGTATTCGTAGAGGTCGTCGAGGCTGACCAGCCCGTCGTCATCATAGTCGGCCTCGCCCTGCTTGATGCCCGCCAGCAGATGCTTGGTGAAGAGGCTGTAGTCGTCACCCTCTTTTTCACGGGCGGCTTGGGTGGCCGTCGAGGCCGTCAGGATGTAGATGCCTCGGTCGCGGAACAAGTGTTTCAGGCGGTCGTCCAGGTCGCCCTTGTTCAAGAAGTCGGCGCCGACCGCGCCGCTGTAACAGCAATCCAGAATCAGGGCCACCTGCTTGCAGGCGTAGTTGTCGATCAGCCGGCGCAGCATTCCGACCGCGATTGAAGAGGTCTCCAGCGCCACAACCTCGGTGTCGATCGTGGCCAGGTGCAGATGCCCGGCGGCGTCTTGTTTGCCATGTCCGGAGTAATAGACCAGGATCTGATCGTTCGGCCCCGCTTGGCTGAAGATGCGGTTGACCGACCGCAGGATCGAATGGCTCGGCTCGTTGATAAAACTCAGGGGATCGGTAAAGAGGCCGAAATCGGGCGAAGTCAGAGCGTCGGCCAGCCCCGCCACGTCGTTTTTGGGACAGCGCAAAGTATGCAGCGAGGGTTCCTGTGGAAACTCGCTGCTGCCGATCAGAATGGCCCTGCGTTGCCCATCGCTCATTCCCTTCCCTCGATTATTGATTTGATGGTTCGAATCAATTTATCTATATGATCGCCGCGCAGGTCGTCGGCCGTGATCTTTATCCTGTCACCGTCCTTGCTTTGAAACTCGACCTGCAGGGATGGCTTGCGTTGCGCATAGACTTTGAGCACGCCGATCAGGGCGACAAGCGGGCCGCCGGCGCCGAGCGCTATTTGGCCGATGGTCACCAGATCGCCCTTCATTCCTGATCCGGCGGGTTGTTCGACAAGCGAGGATTCGATCCCGGCTTCACTGCGCAGATCCTGACACAGTTGGCGCGTCAGTTCCTGGAGTGACTCATCATTCAGGTCGGGAGCTGAGAGGGAAAGAAATGTGGCCATGGCTTGACTGATTCTCCGATGTTTGAATTAGGGTTAAGTTTCAGGTCTGGATTGTAAGCCGAAGCGCCTGCTTTGCCAATCATCCGCGGAAGGCGCTATGGAGTGCCCGGCCCTCAGGCGCGCCGGGGAACAATAGCGGGCTGGATTCACTTGGCGCCCTTCTCGTCATAGTGCAAAAAGTTGATGGCATTCTCATCCAGATTGCCCCGCTCGTGATCGTATCTGACGACCATTCTGATGTCCTTGTGCCCGGTCATGCTTTGCACCTGGCGATAGGTGAACCCCAAACTGAGCGCGCGGGTGACGGCCGTGCGCCTTAGATCATGGGGCGAGAGCTTCAACCTCGGCTTCGGCTTCTTCCTCGATCCCGGGCGGTCCGGGTCGTCTTTGTCTGGGTTCTGATTGAGTCCGGCGAAGTCCGCCCACCGGTGGTTAAATTTGCACAAGGGTACCAAAACTCTCACAGGATTTTTGACAACCTTCGATTTTTAAAGGACTTTTGGCAATTACGCAGCTCCCAAAATTGACCATCTAAACCGGTAAAATTGGAGGAATGCAGAATCGCCATATTTCCTTCAGCAATAATGAGTTGCAGACCCCCCATGAGAGTTTACGTACCTATGTGCAAATTTAACCTGATTGACGCGATTGAACGCATGCGCGCCGCATCCACCGCCGCATCTCGAACCGCCTTGGCGGCGTCGAGCGATCCTCTCAAGTTGATCTCGTTGGCTCGCAAATTGAGACCGTACGCCGTGTTGTAGCCACCCACGGTTATGCCGTAGCTGTCGCGAGCCCCCTTCGACGCGATGCCGGCTCCGGTGTTGGCGGCGGTTTTTAAGTCCGTTAGGCGGGCGTCGTTCGCCCCGGCCATTACGCGGGCGTAAAGGCGCTGGTTTTCGTTCGTTTTATTGAAATAGTTATCGACGGCTGCGCGATTCCCCGCCGCGCGGTTCTGAATCGCCATGTACTCTTCGCGGAAACCCCAGGCGCTGCCGCCAACCCTGACCGCCTCGCCGATTAAAACTCCGCGTGTAGTGTCTTCCTTCATTCCCGTTTGTTCATTTCTTTCTCTCATGGAGGCGCGTGTGATATCGCCTCCCCAGTTGGCCCCGCTCAAGATCTTCTGGCCCTTCCAATGCTGCGTATCAGCGGCGCGAGCCACTTCTGTCTCTGCTAATGCGCGGTCCCACAGGGCATTCTGATCGGAGAGGGACAAGGCCCTCTGCGCCTCGATTGCCGTCCGGTTATACTTGTTGTCAGCCTCAGTCCCTAGAACCTGCTGCACACGTCCGGCTTCTATTCCGGCAAGTGAGGCGGCCAGACTCCCCTTTACGCCGGTGTCGCCGATGATTTTGCTGGCGCGGGCGCGCAGGTCCTCGCTATCCTTCGCCGCGCCGGCGCGCATTACTTCGGCGGCGTATCCGCCCTCCGCCTGCAGCGTCTCGGCTTGCCGCGTAATCCTGGCCGCCGTCGCCGCGCTGTAGTATTCGATGCCCGCGCCCATGACCTGGCCGACCCAACTTGAGACCGTCGTCGAGACCCCCTCGTAAATTCTCCCGACGCTCAGTTGGTATGCGATATAAGGGGCGCCCCAGAGTGACAGACCCGCGATCAGCATAATCGCCGCGCCGAACACGGCGGTATAGAACGGGTGACTTCCGCCGTTGTGGATGATCTGCATAGTCCTGTCATCAAACTGGTAGAACAGTTGTTTATCGCCCAGCGCCATCGCGACATTACCTCCCATGTAAGCGATCGCCTTGATGAGTATGGAGACTATCGGCCATATGAGTGTCAGGACAACCGCCCCCCAAACATAAGAGTACGTGACCCTTTGCGCGAGGTTCCGGTCAATGGCCAGCGCGATCATCACAGGCGCGGCGAGTCTCATGGCTATCATCAGGAAGCTGCCGAGCATCGTCAGAAAGAAATCCCCGAAGGTAATGACGCCGCGCGAAAAATTCAAACTATCGAAGACCAGCGGCATGTCCATCGAGATGGTGTCGAGCTTCCTGACCGGGTCCTCCACGGAGGATTCGGTGCTGTGGAGGACGCCCAGACGTCCCAGGACGCCGCCCGGCGTCGGTTGCACGGGGACGTATTTGACCGTGAACAACCCCTCGGTGAAAACCCTGTAGGAGGTGTCGAAGTTTCCTCGCTGTTTGACGTATAGCTGGAAGAGGGCTGACGACCCGTCCGCCCCGACGGCGAGCTCCCGCCCGGCCGTGTACATGCCGTCGATAATCTTGGGCCCATTTCCGAGGAGCGCGAAGATCACGCCGAGCCTTGCGAACCACCAGAAGAGATCGACTCCCGCGCCGGCGTTCTCCCTCCACAGCCTGGCGAAGGCGGCGATCATGACGAGGCCCGCTATCGCCTTGCTGATGTCTTCGAGCCAGGGCAGCAGCGGGCCTTCGATCTCGTTGCGGACTATGGGCAGGAGATCCGAGGCGCGGCTCGCCATGTCCGCCAGGGTCTTGGAGAACGAGGCCTTCTCGGGAGCGATCGGGGCCGGCGAAGGCGTAGGCGTCGGTTTTGGAGCCTCGGCGCGGAGCGGCGCGCTCAGGCAGACGATGATTGCGATGATCTGTGTTACGGCGAGACAGGTCTGTTTGAGCGCGCGAGGTCGCATCGTTTTCTCCTTGAGTGTTGGTCGAAGAGACGTTTCTTCGATCCGATCAGTATTTTTCTAGCGCCTTCTGGATTTCGTCCATCGTGTCGTTGAAGTCGCCCCATGCCCTGTTGGTCGCGTCGACCTGTTCGGCGAACTTGATCCGCTCGTCCATCAGGACCTGGTACTTCTTGGTGCGTTCCTCGATCCTGGTCTGGAGTTCTTCGATCTTGGCGGCGTACTGCGCGATCAACGCCTCGTTGCTGGCTATCTTCACAATCAGAGAGTTGACGCTGGTCATGTCTGGTCGCTGCGGCGGGGAATTTATCGCGTCGAGTTTAGCCTTTAGTGTTTTTTGCTCTAAATGCGTCTTTGCTTGCGCCTCTTGCAACTTGGCCAATTCGAGGTACATGCGCTCAAGTGTGTTGTCCATCTTACGTAAGCGCTCGAGGTTGGCGAGCGTATCCTGGCTGCCCCGCCCGATCGAGGTCCTGAGGTAGTCTTCCAGGTCCCGCAGGTCCGCCTCCGGATCAAAGATTCCCCTGCGCAGCCGGTCGTCTATCGACTTCAGCATGGTCAGGCGGGTCGAGATGATCGCTTTTACTTCATCCTTCAGTTGGAACGACGTGCGTACTAACATTCCAATGTCCGCCATCGTTCTGCGTGATTCGTCATCTCTCGCGATCATCTCTTCGGCCTTATCTAACATTCCTCTCAGCGTAGTAAGCTGCCTGACGGCGTTGTCGAACGTCTGCAAGTGTCGCCGGGCGTCATCGAGCTTCTTCTCGACCTGAAGCGCGTAATTCTTCGCGTCAAAGACGAACCCGCCGAATCCGGGCAACTGGGCATGGGCAGGCTGCGCCGGCATGATCAGAGCGCCGATAAGAAGGCCGAGCGTGAGCCGGTAGAACAGAGATTTCTTCCTCACTGTGTTCTCTCCTTGACGATTTTGTGTTGCGCGAGCACCTGCGTTGCGTATTTGCGCAGAGTCGCGACGAAAGTGTTACTCAATGTTGTTTCAATTGGGCCAAGTCGCATCTCGATGTGGCTGGCCTTGCTGAATTGCTCCAGAGCGCGGCGATCAAATAATTTGACTGTGAATTTGCGGATTCCGAAGCCTGGCTTAAGGTTGCCGCCTATGGACGGATACGGATCAACGCTGAAGTCGGCTTTTCCGATGCTCAGTGGTTGGCCGTTTATGATGTAGTGGATTTCCTCATCTCCGAAATCCACGGGCCCCTTTGACTGGGATTCAAATGTGGCGTATGCGTTAACCATTTCCCTTTCCCAGTCAGAGAACTTCTTTTCCCCGAGCTTGGTCTCGATTCCCATTGTTATTATGTGATCAGGCTTGTCGAGAACCGCCTGTGGCTTGAGTGTTACTGTAGTCACATTGCTGAACCGGTCGGTTTTCACCTCGATCTGATCGTTAGTCGAACTCGTCTTGTTCTTATCCGGACTTTGTATAGTGGACTTATCATCACGAGCGTGCTCCTGCTCTATGGCGTGAAGGGTCGGGGCGGTAATGCACAACAGTAATCCTGTGACAAGAATAGCTTTCATAGTAACTTCTCCTTTCAGGTGTGGAAATGTCTAGGTTTTCAACCGGGGGAATGTCGATGCGCCTGGACAGTCTACACTTGGAAGTCAAGACCTAAAAACACCGGATCATGCGCGAGTCTTTCTTGCGCCTTACATCGCATCCTGTGGTTTGAGCAGCGTCTCGTCGATCTCCACCAGCCCGGCAGCGGCCAGCCCTCGCGGGTAGACCACCGCCAGCCATTCGATCACCTCGGCGAGAGACCAGTCGGGCCTTAGCGCCGAGACTCGCGCTCGGGCGTTGCGCTCGTTGGGGTTGGTGGTGAACGTCCACAGTTCGGCGGGCGACAGATCCACCTGGATCATTTCGACGATCTGGTCGCTGCCGGAGCCGATCGCGATCACGTACTGGGCGTACTCGCCGGCCGCGTTGCGGATGGCGCTGACTGCGGCGGCCGCGTTCTCCGACAGTCCTGCGTCGCTCACGAGCCTGGAGTAATCCCCGATCGTCTTCCCGATGATCTTCACGCCGGCGTTCTTAGTGACGTCGAACAAGCCCTCGAAATCTTCGTAAGCCTGAGTCGCTAGCAGCGTGACCACGTTCTCTTTGCGGCCCTGCCGCGCGCCGCGCTTGATGACGTCGAGGATGCGCGGGTACTTGTCCCTGATCTTCCACACCTCGTCGAAGGCCAGTAGCGTCGGCGTGAGCGTGCCGTCCTCTTTAAGTTTCCCGATTGAGCGAACCACCCGTGACGCGACCCGGCCCGCGATGGCCTCGCGGATGTCCTGTGGGAAGTTGTCGAGCGAATCCAGCTCATACACGTCGTAGCGGGAGTCTTCCGCGAAGTCGGGGTGTGTGGGCGCGTCGATCCAGGGGTGTCCTCTGTACTTCTCAAGCGCCAACGACAGGGTCGCGGCTCGATCTCTCACGAGTTGATTCTCGAAGGGATAGCTGTCGAGCAGGGCCAGCAGGTTCGAGAGCGTCGGCTCTCGTTTTGTCCCGCCCCCATGGGCGTTGCGCGGGACTTCATTTCTGTAGACCTCGGCCACCAGGGTCGTGAGGATGTCCTCGGCCACGGAGTCGTCGGGCTTGACCCGCGCCAGCAGCATGAGCTCCATCACCACGAGCGCGACCTGAATCTCGTCCGGCATTTCGCCCCTCTCAAGACCCTCGTAGTCCCAGGTGTTGATCGCCCGCGGGTCGTTCACGTTGAAGCGCAAGTGACGTCCGCCGAGCGCGTCGACGTGCGGGCCGAAAGACTCGCCGAAGTCAATGGCCTTCACTCTCGCCTCGGGCAGCGTCGCGAGCACGCTGTTGCCGAGCGATGCGACGAAGACTGACTTGCCCGTGCCTGACGCGCCGGTAACTATGGCCAGCGGAGACGGGTTGGCCGCCCGGTCAAACAGGTCGAGCGAGGTCAGCCGGCCCGTCGGCGTGGAGCAGATCATGTGCGGGCGCCTCGCCCCTTCCCATGTGGTTTCCATCGGGATGATAGCGGCAAGCGAGCCGGCGACCTCTGTGATCTCCCTTCCGGTGGGCTTTGCGTTCGCCTCGCCGGCCAGGGCCTTCGCATAGAGCGTCTGTAAGGACTCGGGCTCCTCGCGCGCCGCCTCGACTCCCGGGATCTGTCGCAGCGCGGTGATCACCTGGTCGCAGGAGCGGTCGAGAAACCTGAGTGCCTCTTTCTTGTCGGCGAAGGCCTGCGCGGGGGGCGCGTAGACGACGACGTAGAAGCGCATTTCGACGAGCGCCTCCCGCGAGCCGGTGATGTGGTCTCGCACCGTCTCGAGGTCCGTGAGCGCGGCCCTGGCCTCCGGGGACTGCTTGACGCGGCCGTCGCCGCGGATCGTGGTCCGCCTGACCTGCCTGATGCGCCGGTCGAGTTGTTTGGCGGCCTTGCGCTGATCAGGATAGACGAACTCGGCGACCACGGTGTGGCGGAAGTTGAGGGCGGCGTTGAAGACCAAGGCCCGCAGCGCGTCGGCCGTGACGAAGGGCTGCGGCGGCGTGAACATCGAGACTATCGCCGCCGGGTGCGACCCGTGCATCACGTAGTTTCCTTCACAAGATACGGTCTCGCAGCACAGGTAATTGCGCACGTCCAGACCGAACACGTCCGGTAATGTCGCGACCGACTTCGCGTCCTGGCGGTGTCCGAGATAGACGGCCTCCCAGAGCGTCTCCCCTTCGAGACGCTTCATGCCGAGAGGGCATTCGCGCTCGATCAGCCGGAAGACCTTCTCGGCCCTCTCCATCTCATCAAGTTCGTCCTTGAGGAGCCTCCTCGTCACGCCGTCGTCCGCCGTCGCGGCCCAACTGCGGCGGAGCGCCGTCCCGACGCTCGACCAGCCGTTTCTTTTGATCTCCTCGATCGCGTGTGAGACGAAGGCGGCGAGGCCTGTGCTTGCGCCATCACCCGCGCGCTTTCCCGGGACGCGCGCCCAGACCGAGAGCACGCATTGTCGGTAGCGGCCGGCGGTCGCCGCCGCGCCGTGGAGGTCCAGGGCGCCGGCGTGAAGGCGCGAGGCGCCCCAGTGTGTCGATGCGCCGTCCCCCCGAGCCTGGAGGTGTTTGAGGATCGCGCGTCCGGGGTCGGGGCCTGAGGAGAATCGAAATTGAATGACAGTCCCCGGAGGCTTATCCACCGCAAGCATCCGGGCCTGGCCATCGCAGCGCGCCTCGATAACGTGATCATGGGCGAGCATAGTCGGCTCCAGCTTCGCCTCCCAGGCGCACGAGATGTCGCCGTTTGCATGGCGCAAGACGTTGTCATAGAGTCCGACTATTGATGAGTCTCTTTT
>WNGB01008331.1_pt1 | contig 17367 bp, 8 predicted proteins | sample 5400681 | NCBI WGS metagenome assembly WNGB01 (sample SAMN13153367, study PRJNA577476) | soil metagenome | isolation source: 115 cm soil or saprolite under grassland replicate 2 | place: USA:California | collected 2016-06-15 | reverse complement strand
AAGCTGCCGCCCACTTCGCGGGCTTGATGCGTACTTACGCCATATTCCTGGGGTTCCGCTGACGCTCCACCCCAGGCTCTATTCTGCCGCCTGCTCCGCAGGCTGAGAATGTGAACACTCATTTCGCGCAAAATTGTGGGTAATGACAAGGTTTCAACGCCGGGAAGATCGGAAATCATTCACCGCGTCGCGTAGCGACGCCTGAATTCAACCGTCGCTGACGCGACGCGATGGTCAATGCGCTACTTTTTCCCGTGGATTGAAATCCACGGCTAAAGTCAGCCGCCGCGCCGCGGCGAAGAAACCACCGTGAACCCTCAAAGGATTTACGGTGTCGTGTATTTAGTTGACCGGAACCGAAACGAACGGCAGATGGTTGAACATCACACCACGCGACTCGACCTGGAGCATCACTCTGTACAGACCGGCCTCTGGAAAGTCCTGCGTCACTTCGTAAATCCCGTCGCCTGCTTCCTTGGCCCAGAGCCGCGTTTGCCAGACGCCGGGAGGCTCCACGATCAAGACCTGTACATCCTTTAGCCCTTTAACCGGTTCATTAGTCACCGGATCAGTAATCTTGAAGGTCAACGTAGCGGGCTTGCCGAGCTTCAACTGTTTGCCCTTGAACAGCGGCTCGACCGCTATGGCGGCGCCGGTCCGGCGCTTGCTATTGGGTGATTGAGCTACATCCAACTGAAAGCAATGCGTGAGCCGCGGCTGGTCTGTCAGAACCGCCACATTGAAGCGACCGGGCTTTCTGAGCTTGATGGGCGTCGAATAGACTCCGGGCAGCGTCTCGGTCAAACTGCGGTCGATTAGCATGAGAGCGTGGGGGCGGCGCTTGTAATTACTGAATGACCCCATCGGCGCCATCATCCCCTCGACATAGTAATAAACCGTGCTGTCGGGCGTGTTGGCGATCATGACAGAATTGCCTTCAGGGGTAGGCGCAATCATACTTGCGACGCCGATCTCTCCGGACGCTTCACTGGCGGGTAACTGGCCCGCCTGAATATTGACCGGCTGGAATTTGCCATTCTTGATGTCGCTCAACCCGATCAGCGAGAATTTTTCGGATTCGGTTGCGCGAACGTAAGCGTAGCCCCTGGTGAAAACGACCTGATCAGGGCCCTTGGCCACCGCAACCGACCCGATTATCTTGCTGGTCGAGGAGTCTATGACCGAAACCTCGCTCTCGATTTGATTAACCGCGAAGCCGTATCTTCCCGCCGGTTCGAACCGCAGCGCGACGATTCCTCGCCTGGCCGGGATGGTCGCGACGACTTGCTGCCTGGCAGGATCGATCACCGTTATTTCCGCGCCGTTAATCGCCGCGACGTAAATGAAATTGCTCGCGCTGCTATAGGCGACAGGAACCGGCGTCTTCGCGACCTTGATCTCGGCTACTTTACTGAGCGTCTTCGTGTCAATTGCCGACACGGTGTCGGATGCGCTGTTAGTCACGTAAGCGAACCGGCCATCTGAAGTGAAGGCGATGTTGTGCAGCCCCGCGCCGACTTCGATGGTGGCCGCGAGCTTGTTGGCCGCGGTTTCGATAACTGCGACTGACGGCGAATCGTCAAGCCCGACCCACACGTAGCGCCCGCCCGGTTGAAGCGCGGTTCGCATGGGTTTGGTCTTTTCGCCAGTGCTAACGGCGCCGACGATCTTACGTTTGATTGTGTTGATGACCACGACCGCCGACTTATCGGGGATCGTGACATAGAGGGATTCTTTGTCGTTCGAAAGCGCCCAGTCGGCTCCCGAGCCTGGAAGCGTGATCAGGCCTTCGAGCTTGGTGATGCTGAAAGAGACCTGGGGATTGATCACCGAGATCGTCTTATCGTGGTTGAGCGTCAGCATCTGGTAGCCGTTGAGGTCTATGTCAGGACGCACGCTGAGCAATCCGCCCAGGAAAGAGCGAATCGTGTCCTTACATTCACCGTCGGTCGGGACGCGCTCCGAACTGCGCGAGTTGATCCAACCAAGGGGGCGAATGCCTGTGAGCGGCTGGCCCTGGGATATGGATGACGGTGGTTTCGTCTTTGCAGTATCCGTTTTTGCAGTATCTGGCTTTTCAGTATCTGGATTGGCTGTGGCCGGCGGCTTCGTTCGATAGAAAGGTTTATCCGACTGCTGGCCACTTTGAGCGCTCACGATCAGGGCTGGAACCGCAAACATTGCGACTACCCGAAGCGTGGCGTAGAAAGAGCGTCGTCTCATTTCAGATCCTCGGAAAAAATGTACCGTAGGTTGTCTAACCTGCGGAGGCATGGTTAAGGAACCGTTCAATTGTCATCAAGCGGCTTGGTTATCAAGCCCTCCGCAGGTTGGACAACCTACGGTACATCGCTTGCCGATTTTCATTGCTTAAGGGCGTCGTCAAAGACGACATGAACGACTCCTCGGTTGAAAAGAGATGGACAAATCGGACTGGGAGCGCGCTTGTTGAAGTTGCGGCGCGCTCCCAGCCCATAAACAACCCTCGAGTGGACGCCCCATCCCACATGGATGCGCCTACACCCGACAGGAGGATGTCAAAACACTATTGAGTCACTCGGAAAATACCCCACCGGCCCTCACCCATCGGAAATGGAGATTGGTCGCGATAGAGATAGTCACCTGGAATATGCATCAGGCCGCCAGCCGTCGTCAGGATGTTGAGGCTGCGTGGCGGCGCGATGCTGGCATAGGAGAAAACCTCGAACGACACCGGATTGAAGCCCTGCTCCGTGGAATTATTCTTCCACGGCTCGAACTGCCAATGGTGGCCGTAGATCGAGAAGGCGTGCTGGCGCGGGTGGCCCGCCACATTGACCAGGCGGAATCGAACCGGGGTTCCTGCCCTTGCCGTAAACACAGGTGTCTCAGGATCCCCGCACGGCCCACCACAGCCAGTGTTGGTTGCAGTGGAGCTTAGAAGGTTCGTCTGGTTGAAGTTGTTAAGGTTGTTCCCCGCGTCGGCCGGTTGCCCGAGGCGCGCCCACAGCGGCTCCGTCCGGTAATTGAACCCCTTCTGGCCGCCGCTCTCGACTGCTTCCTCGGCGCCGGTAATCACCGGGACGACCGTTCCCGGCGTAAGCCAATCGCTCTGAAGGCTCAAGTCGTCGTGATAAACCAGCACGAATTCGCGGAACAGCAGGTTGCCGGACTGGTCCATCACGGTTGCAGACGCGCTGGTACCGGGGTCGGTCGTCCAGTTCGAACCCACAGGCTCCACAATGAGCGCGCCGACAGCCCCATGGGACGCATGCTTGATGACATCACCCATGTCCCTCAGTCCCGTCGCCCCAAACTCGATTGGAGCCTGAACGGGCCTGCCGGAGGAGTCGAGCGTGATGTCACCCGCATACCATTTATAGGCGCGGCTCTGTCCTGGGCTAACCGTCGAGTCTTTGTTGAGGCCGACGTTCGAGCCGTCGCCTCTATTAGTGTCAGCCGCAAGTAGTTGCGGGCGCAGACTCACGCGGTTGGACGTAGTAACCTGGTTGTAGTTGAAGTCGTCGATTATTGGCGGTACCAACGTCCAACTGTTTGATTCCGGCAGAACGTTTGGCAGGTCGTTCTTTAGCGTCACATTGATGCACTCACCTGCTTTTGCCCTGAGTATCAGCGGCTCGGGCCTCAAGGCTCCACTCCTGAGAGCATCCTTATCACTCGTACGAATGAACAGGATGGCGTTCGGGTCCCTGATGCCAAACCGCTGGCTGTAGACGAGCGCTCCGCCCGGCAAAAGGTCACGCGCGAGAATGGCGGTGACATGGAAATCGCGGGCCGGCGCGCCGGTTGGACAGATTTGATTATTGGGGAAGTTTTTGTTGGCTACCTTCCCGTCCAGGTTGTTCGACAGCGCGGCCAGCCCAGGCTGGAGCCCTTCGTGCGCGCGCACAATCCCCCACATACCATCCCACAGATTATCGGTTGCTGCGTAGGACCACAGGCGATCGGTGAATCCGAGATCCTCCTTGTCCGGCACTGGGGGCATGCGCGTGGCCAGCGTGAAGTGTTCGGATATGCCGATGTACTGAGTGTCGGCGTAACCGGAGTTCGGCGACGAAGGCTCAACCAGCCACTTCACTCCGTGGACGTTGAAGACGTGCTGCTCTGATTGGCCGCCTTGCAATAAGCGGAACTGAACGTTGTCCCCTTCATACGCCCTCAGGAGCGGCGTGAAGGGATCACCGTGAACGTGGGAGTCGAAGACGTTCGCAAGATCGCCTTCCGGCGAGGGCCTCTGGACGAATACGCCCCCCCCGAGTTCATGGCCGATTCGCAACGGGATCGGCTCGTTGCGATAGTTGACGACCTGAGTGCCGGGATTGCCGTCGGAGATGATTTCAGGCGTGGGGACTGCCGGGTGTTCGATTGGCTCGTCCACGGTCTCCCCTAACTCGGCGGCGGGAGGATTGACCGGCTCGTTATCCTCCGTGTAGACGATTGCGAAGTCAGCGATCTCGAGCATGAACTCACGATAGCTGCTCACAACGTCCGGCGTGTCGATGAGAGCCGCAAAGGAGGTCGGTCCCCCATCAGTGCGCGTTCCCATCAGTGTGCCATTTTGCGTTTTCCACGTCGAATTGGCCGGCTCTGTCACCAACCCTGCGTACAAGCCGTGATGTTGGTGGGAGCTTGGGCTGAAGTGGTCGTGGGTAAAGGCCGTGCGAATCGTGCGGTCCTGGCCCTGCCGGTTGAGCAGCGGGTCGGCCCACCAGCGCTGAACCGTCGTCTGCGCGCCGATGTACGCCCCGCCCGGCCCCGAGCCGAACACCGGGTGTGTTTGGGCGGTGAGTCTCGCACTGCTGCCAATGGAAGCCTGATAAGCGTTGTATGCCGCTATGCGGTCGCGCACCTCGTCCGCAGCGAACGTGCCATCCTCGTAGTTCCACCCGTTGGTGGCGCCGTCCGAGGCGGTCACGTCGAATTTCACCAGGTGAATGTGCTGGCCGATTATGTCGGTCGGCGTGAACACCTGGAAGTGGTCGAGATTCAGATTACCAGGCATCAGGTTTGTCGCGTTGAACACCACGCACTCGCCGGAATTGGCCCGGAAGAACAAGGGTTCGGGAGGCCGGTCCCCAGCCAGAGTTGGCGCAACATCTTGAGCGAGCACTGCCATTCTGCCCTGGCGATCGTGCCACCCGGAGCTATTGATCGTCACGTCCAACTGGATGTACGCAGCGTCATACCTACGCTCTCGCGCCCCACTGGGGCAGGGGTCGGCGTATGGAGCGCCCGCCACCGGCGCGCGCCCATTAACCAGGAAACGCCCGGACGCGCCTGACGACGTAAATGAGGGATAGCCCACCGCCGCCCAGCCGTACTGCGTCGTAACGGGAACGCCGCCGCCGGCGAGGCCCTGGTGGAACCTTATCGCGGTCACCTCATCAGGTGTGCCGTTTTGCGGAAGGATTTCGAGGTTGGCCCTGGTCATCTTGCGCGCAAAGGCCCAGATGAACGGTTGATTGTCGGACGAGGCATTGGCCGCCACAGTCGCCGCAACGGGGTCCGACGTAAAGCTCGGATCGACCGCGGGTAGCCCGTCTACGACCTCGGTGCTCAGCACGCGGTGACGCGGAAGCCCTCCATCAACCGCTATGTCGAAGGGAGGTTGAGGCGCCCGATGCCCGGCCTGGGCCGCAATGTAGAACGGGAAGCCTTTGAAGCTCGCCGTCGGCATGGGAGGCATCGGCTTACCCGGTATCGGGATGATTGCCGGGTTAGGAGTCCCCCCCGCGATCTCTCCGTCCGGAAGATTGCGGTCAGGCGTCCCGGCCTCGAAGGTATCGTGGTTGCGCCACAACTCCCACATGCCGCCTGTGAAGTGCGGATAGAGGTGGCAATGGAAGATCGCGTCACCGGGATTGATGTTGCGGTTCCCCGACCCGCCGTAGTTGATCTCGTAGGTAAAGCCCGACGAGGGTGAGATCGACTGTGAATCGAGGTAAGTCGAATTCTGGTCACGCGGGCTTTGGAGCCACTGGTGCGCGTGCAGGTGAAACACGTGCGTGTATTCGATACCCGCATGCAGGTTCCGTATTCGCACGGGGTCGTTCAGATAGGAGTGATGAACGTTCGAAGGATCGTCCGGGAACATGGCTTCTGTGGCCCTTCCCGTGCTGTCGAACCTGGTGAGCAGAGCAGGGTCTCCATTCACCCACGACGACAGGAAGAACTCTTCGAACTTGCACTCTTTGCAATTGGCGTTCGGACCGACCGGGGTTCCACCGGTATTTACCGATCCCCGGTTGGCCATCAGCATCGGCCCGAGGGCGGAACTGCCGTAGTTGATGGCGAACCCGTCGTTAACGCCCTCGAAAGGTTCCGCTTCGCCTGCCGGCCCAGCGTCCTGTTCGGGAAAGGGCTCGACGAGCACCCTGGCTTCATCGTGAAAGACCGCCACGAATTCACGAAACGGCTGGCCGCAGGTACTTGACGGTGGGGCCGTGCTGCAGTCTTCAGTGAAACCGGTGATGACGGCGTTAATGTCCGAATGAATGATCTCGTTGTTCGAGAGCATGTTCAGGAGTGGAGCGCTGCCGGAGGACGCCTCATAGTTGATCTGCGGCGTGCCGTTCGGGTTGGTTCCAGTCTTGGCGGCGACCAGCACAGGAGCGGTAACCTGCGAGCGATACCACCTGGCGCCTCTCGGCTCGACGACCACCGCTCCCATGAGCAGGTTGCCGACATGAGCGCGGCCATCGCGACCCATAATCGCGCCGGCAGAGAAGGCCAGATACTCGCCCTGCTTTGCGGCGTAGTAGGTGACTGTAGAGCTGCCGCCAGGCGCGACAAGCGACGACGCATTGTTGCCCACAAAACTGCCGTCCGAGGCGATGCTCCCAACCAGATCAAGCCCGTTGACGCGGAATGACGCGTTCCGTGTCGCCGGCGGATGGGACCCGGAGAGTTGCATAATATTGGTTCTGTAGGGCATCTTGTCCGGCACGTTGGTAAAGTTGATGGCCACAGCCGCGCTGCGACTTGCCGCCAGCCAATTGGTGAAATTGACCGTCAAGCAGTCCCCCTCGTTGACGCGAAGGACCAGGGGACGCGCGCGCTTGTCCGGTCTGAGTTGAACGTTACCCGGGCCGATAGCCTGACTCGGGTTGATTGCGACCACGTCGCGACGAAGGGCGTAGATCATCGAGCCCGGATTGAACGCCCCGAAGCGGTTGTAGAAGACCACCTGGTCGAAAGCCACTACGTTGGCCGTTATCGTTCCGTTGCATGTGGCGGGTGGCGCAGGCGTCCCTTGCGCTAGCGCGACTACGACGCCAAAAAACGCCAACAGGCTTACCAGAAAGAAACTTCTACAAGTGAGCTTCAGGAGCATACTGCGAATCTGTCTTCTTGGTGCGCTCTTGATTTTCACAGGGATTCTCCTTAATTGGTTTGGTTATTTTGGTTATTTTGGAATGATCTTGAGAATGGGTGATCTATGGGGCCGCTAGCCTTATCTGGTATGTTTTAGGGGGTCCGGAAGGCACACCTCGCCCCTGCGCTATGACCTCTGGATTAACCATTGATCCTCGCGAACACCAGGACTGTGAAGCGCCAGTTACAAATTGATGAGGAGCAACAACAAACCAGGCACACTTCTTTCAGCGAAGTTACCGGTTCTTGATTTCGATGGAGCAACAAGGACTGAGCAAAATTACCCAGATAAAAAACGAACGACCTATTGCGCTACATGTATGTTCAGGAAATTATGAATAGATAAGTCAGCATGTACAAAATATCCAGACGAGCGACGAGCGTCTGTCCGGTATCATACACATATAGAAAATTGCGAGCGGCGAAAAGAATTTAGCTGGCGCGCCTGGCTAGAGAAATAACGAGTTGGCCAATGAGCAGGCCTGATCACTCAACTCGGTTACGATGTCGAACAGGTTGGTCATATAGCGGAAAAAGGTCGGGATCAGCGCGGCGTTGAATATACCGAAAGCGGTGAATGGATGGTTCTTAAAATCAAGCAGACGGTCGTACTCGTCTTTTATAACGTGGTAGCACTCGCAGGCCGTCGCCTCCAGCCCCGTTCTATCGAGAATGGTGATGAACCCGCGGTTGGAAACGATCACCCCCTTATTGCGAAGAGAACCGGTAGTCAGGTTGACCCCTTGGCGGCGCACCCCAAGCAGGTTAGAGACGAACTCTTGCGTTACCTGCAACTTTTCCGACCCGACCCGGTCGTGGGTCATCAGCAGCCAGGAGGCGAGCCGCTGTTCTATGTGGTGAAGCCCGTTGCATACGGCTTTCTGTGAAATCTGGGTGACCAGCGCCTGTGTATAGCGCAGCAACAAACGCTGAAACGAGGCGCCGCGCCTGAACTCTTCCTGAAAGGCATGCGCCTTCATCCTGATGGCGCCGCCCGCGTGCTGCACGATAGCCCGGTTAGGTCTCGTCTCGCCTCCCATGAACAGAGCAATACCTATCATACCCTCGTTACCCGCCATGCCCATTTCGGCGTTCGCGCCGTCTTCCATGGTGTAGACCAGAGATACGACGGATGTTGTGGGGAAATAGGCGTATTTCGGTCGCTCGCTGGATTCGTAGACGCTTTCGCTGAAAGAAAAGGAGACGCGCTCGAGGTTCGGCAGGATCCGTTCATACTCTTCACGCGGAAGAGCGGCAAGAAGCTTGTTTCCAACCTGGTTTTGAGGTCCAACGGAGAGAGGCATGGGAGGTTTCCTTTCTGATAAATGGGAGCGCGAAGCCCAGTGGTCGCCATCAATTACTATTGTCGGTCGTATTTCGAGGCCACTAAAAAGCGGCTGCTTTGTCGTCGCAACCGCCCATTCAATCGACTCAGAAATTAAAAAACCTGTTCCAGTCCCACGAATGAGGCAGATAGTACATATCACAAAGTCCCCTGTCAATAAGTGGGAGATGCGTTGTCACAACTCGATGAAAATGTACCCTGAATAACGAGAATGTCATCAATGGCCAGGATAGCCAGCGAAGATGAACAGAAGACGTATTTGCGCCTACGGTAAGGCTCTGAAGTTATGCCGCTATTGCTGATAGTACTAAAGTCGGATAGATTGCGTCCGATGAAAGCTCCAAGATTCACCATCAGAGGATTCAGGCGGCCACGCGAAGTAATGCTGCTGGCGCTCGGGCGTTTGGAGCGCGAAGTAATGGAGGAAGTGTGGCGGCGAGGTGAGGCCAGCGTTCGCGAGGTACATGAAGCATTCGGCGAGAGGGTGGTCTACACAACCATAATGATGACGCTCGATCGGCTCTTCAAGAAAAAACTTCTGAATCGACGCAAGGAAGGGCGCGCTTTCGTCTATAAGCCGCGCATCTCGCGCGAGGAGTTCGAGAGCGGCGTCGCCAAAGATCTGATTGACGGCCTGCTCGGCAAGGATGCCGAGCCGGTGCTCGCTTATATAGTCGAGGTTGTGAGCGACCGTAACCGCGAATTGCTCGACGATCTGGAGCGGCTGGTCAAGAAGAAGCGAAGCGAACTAAAACGAAAGGAGTAACGCGGTATGTTTTACCTGTTTGTCGTGTGCCTTACACTGTCGGCGTTGCTCGCCCTTAACGCGATTGCCTCACTCGGAGCGGAGGCGCTCTGGCGGGTGATCGGGCGCGCTACGTGTAGCTGGTTTGCGCGAACACGCGCGCAGATCATCTTCTCCTTGCGGGTCTTTCCACTCGCCGGCGCGCTCATCGGCGTCGCCGCGCTGATCCTCCCATCCTATCTCACCTATGAGCCGTGGCCGATTGACGAAGTGGTGACGACAAAGATAGCGGCGTTCACGCTGATCTCGGCCCTCGGCATCGGATTGGCTACCCGGCGTGGCCTGGCTTCGTGGCGCGTGACTCAGCGACTCGCCGCCAACTGGATGCGCAACGCCGAGGTTGTGAGCCTTGCGGAGTCGCCGATCCCCGTTTATCGCATCCGCCACCCGTTTCCGGTGGTCGCTGTAGTCGGCGTGAGCCGTCCGCGCTTTTTCATCGCCAGCCAGATTTTCGACTCGCTCAGTCACGATGAAATCACCGCGGTCGTTCGGCACGAAGCCGGACATCTTGCGATGCGCGATAACCTCAAGCGCGTGCTCATGCGCATCTGCCGCGACGTGCTGATGATCGCGCCTTGTGGACGTTCGCTCGATCGGGATTGGGGCGAAGCGGCCGAAGCCGCCGCTGATGAGCATGCGGCGCGCGCGGGAGCCGAGGTCGCGCTCGATCTCGCTTCGGCGCTGATCAAGATCGCGCGCCTGATCCCGGAAGGCGTGAAGCCTACAATGCCCGTCGGCGCATTCCTGATCGATGATGAGGATGATGAAGTGGTATGGCGCGTACGCCGATTGACTCGGCTTGCTGAGATGAGCGAGGCCGTCAAAGTGCGCGGCGCCGTGGCACCGCGGATGGCGATGTGGGCCTGTCCGTTCCTGTTCCTTGCCGGTGTGGCAGGCGTCGCCGCCAGCCCCGCGTTGTTGGTGAGGCTACACGCGGGACTGGAACACATCTTCTGGTTTCTAAGCTGAACTGAGCGGGCGGCTGCGAGTCAGCCGCCTTTTCACCGACTCGAAATACGACCGCCGATAGTAATTCATATGGCTTCCCGAATTGTCATCAGCGTAATTATCTTCCTGGGACTGAGTGTGGCTCTGGGCGCCTGCAGGAGGGAGGCGGAGCGCGAGCAGAAACAAGATGCGGAGGCAAAGCCCTTTGTTGCGCCTGACGGCTCGATCCATCTGACGCCGGAACAGGCGCAGGCCATCGGATTGAAGACAACGGCGGTTCTTGAACAGGAGACGCCGGCGACGCTGACGGCGGTGGGGCGCGTGAAGGCGCGCGCGGGCGGCGCCGCGCAGGTCTTTTCACCCTTCGCCGGACGCTTGATCGCCGATCCGGCGAAGCTTCCACGCGTCGGCAGCGTCGTCAAAAAAGGCGCGGTGATTGCGGAGGTCGAACAGCTTCTGACCACGGCGGAGCAGGCGCAGATCAGCGGGGCCGCCGCGCAATTCGCCGCGACCGTTGTGCAGTTACAGGCGGCGATAGAGCAGGCGCAACGGGAGGTCGCGTTCCGGCAAACCGAGTTGGCGCGCGCGCGACAGCTTTACGAAGGCGGCGCGATCCCGCTCAAACAGCTTCAGACCGCCGAATTCAACCTGAAGCAGGCGCATACGCAGATTGAAGGAGCCAGGCGTAGCAAAGCGCAATCCGAAGCCGCTCGAGCGCAGCAGAAGAACGCGCCGCGCCGCGCGCCCATCCTCGCGCCGATCTCCGGCGCAGTCGTCGCCGCCGATCTGACCGCCGGACAGCAGACCGATGTTGCAAAGAGCTTGTTGACCATTGTTGACCTGAGCAGCGTATGGGTGGAAGTCCCGATTCACGAAAACGACCTGCCGGCAGCGCGCTACGCGCGCCGCGCCGAAATCACTACGCCAGCCAGTCCGGGCAGAATCTACTCCGGCCAACTCGTAACCATCGGCGACCTGGTTGATCCGGTCAATCGCACCGTGACCGTCATCTTCGGCGTCAACAATGCGGACGGCGGCCTCAAGCTGGAGATGACCGCCGAAGCGCGAATCCCCACGCAGACGCGCGCGCTGGCGCTGCTCATTCCGGCTTCAGCGGAGCTTTATGAAGAAGGCCAGCGGTTAGTCTTTGTCGAGCGCGAGCCGGGCGTCTTCGAGCGCCGCCAGGTGACGATTGGCGCCAGGCAGGGTGATCACATCATCGCGACCTCAGGCTTACAGGCCGGGGAAAAGGTCGTTTCGGTAGGGGCGCAATCGCTGCGTAGCGAGACGCTCAAAGGGCAGATTCCGGCTGAGGTGGATGGAGACGAGGAGAAGAAGGAGAAACGCTGATGCTCAACCGGATCATCCTCTGGTCATTACGCAACCGGGCCGTGGTATTGGCAATGGCTGCGCTCCTGATCGTCTTCGGCGTGCGCACAGCGAAGAATGCGCCGCTCGACGTCTTTCCGGACTTCGCCCCACCGCAAGTGGTCATTCAAACCGAAGCCCCTGGATTCTCGGCGGAGGAGGTCGAGCAGTTGGTGGCGCTACCGTTGGAGACGGCGCTCAACGGCGCGAGCAATCTGGAGACTATCCGCTCCTCATCGACAGCCGGGCTGGCAGTCATCATCTGCGTCTTTGAGGAAGGAGCTGACATCTTCCGCGCGCGGCAACTCGTCAGTGAGAAGTTGCAGGTCGCGCGCGCTCGCTTGCCGGAGGGCGCAAACGAGCCGCAGATGACGCCGGTCAGCCCGCCGGTCGGCACGCTGCTCAGGATCAGCCTGACAGCGAAGCAGACCTCGCTGATGGACCTGCGCACGCTCGCCGATTGGACGATCCGCCCGCGATTGCTCGCCGTGCCGGGCGTCACGCAGGTCACGATCTTCGGCGGCGAGGTCAAGCAGTATCAGGTGATTGTGGACCCGGCGAAGCTGAAAGACTATGGCGTGACGCTCGGCGAGGTGATGAACGCGGCGCGGCGGGCCAACCGCAGCGCGGGCGCGGGATTTCTCGATTCGGCCGGACAAAACCTGGTCATTCAGGGCGAAGGTCGAGTGCGCGCGTTGTCCGATTTGGAAAACGCGGTCGTCGCCGTCAAAAACCTCCTGCCGGTGAAGATCAGCCAGGTCGCGCGCGTACAGTTCGGACCGGAATACAAAGTTGGGGACGCTTCGACCGCGGGGGAGCCGAGCGTGATCGTGATCGTGCTCAAGCAGCCCTGGGCCAATACGCTCACGACGACCAGAGATGTCGAAGCCGCGCTAGACGGGCTGCGTCATGCGTTACCGCCTGATGTGACGATGGACGCGGGAACTTTCCGGCAGGCCGACTTTATCGAACGCTCTGTCTCCAACATCAACTGGGCGATCCTGCAAGGCGGACTGCTGGTCGTGGCGGTGCTCGCGCTCTTCCTCTTCAACTGGCGAGCCGGGCTGATCAGCTTAACGGCCATCCCGCTTTCACTCCTGGTGGCCATCATCATCCTGCGCTGGTTCGGAGAGACGATTAATACGATGACTCTGGGCGGGCTAGCCATCGCTATCGGCGAGGTTGTGGACGACGCGATAATCGATGTCGAGAATGTCTGTCGCCGTCTGCGCGAGAATCGCCTGAGAAACGAACCTGATTCCATGCTGTCGGTGATCTATCACGCGTCGAGTGAAGTGCGCGGGTCAGTCGTCTACGCCACGGTCATCGTCGCTCTGGTCTTCCTGCCCGTCTTCTCCCTTTCCGGACTGGCCGGGCGCATCTTCGCGCCGCTCGGGTACGCCTATATTATCTCGATCCTTGCATCACTCATCGTCGCGCTTACGGTGACGCCTGCGCTCTGCTACGCGCTTCTCCCGCCGATGATGGCGAAGTGGGAAGCGCCGCCGGGTGAGACTCTGATCGTGCGACTGCTCAAGCGCGCCTATGCGAGGATCATCAATCCGGCGCTCAGGCGCCCGGGCGCCGTCATTCTCGGCTCGGTTGTCCTGCTCGCGCTCGCGCTCGCGGCAACGCCGTTTCTGGGCGGCGAGTTCCTCCCGGAGTTCAATGAAGGCAACCTGATCATTCACATGGCCGGGGTACCGGGCACTTCTCTTGCCGAATCCATGCGCGTCGGCGCGCTGGCGCAGCGGAGATTGGCGCAGACGCCGGAAGCGATCAAGGTATTGCAGCAAACCGGCCGCGCCGAACTGGGCGAAGACGCCTTTGGGCCGAATATCACTGAGTTACACGTCAACCTGAAAGAGAGCGAGCGTGAGCGCGACGAAGTGGTGGCTGATGTGCGCCGCAAGTTGGAAGGCACTCCAGGCTTCGCCTTCGCTATCAATCAATTCATCTCCGAACGCATCGAGGAGGTTTTGTCGGGCACGAGGGCGACTATCGCCGTCAAACTCTTCGGGCCTGATCTCGACGCGCTGGCCGATAAAGGAGCTGAAATTCAACGCGCGATGGCTGGCGTGCCTGGCGTGGCCGACCTCGCAGTCGAGCGACAAACGGGCGCGCCCAAAGTGCTCGTCAAATTCAACCGTGACGCGCTGGCGCTCTACGGCCTCAACAGCGCCGATCTGGCCGAGACGATCCGCGCGGCCTTCTTCGGCGCAAAGGTCTCGGATGTTTTTGAACAGCAGAAGGCTTTCGCCATCGTCGTCCGCTACGAAGCGGCGGAAGGCGGCGATGTCGAGGCGATGCGCGCGACTCTTGTTGACGCTCCGACCGGAGCGAAAGTCCCGCTCGGCGCGCTCGCCGAAATCGGCGTCGTCAGCGGGCCGAGCGCGATCAATCGCGAGAACGCGCAGCGGCGTATCGTCATCTCTTGCAACCTCTCGGGCGCCCGAAGCCTGACCGAAGTCGTCTCGGACATTCGGCGGAGCGTCAGCGAGAAGGTTCGGTTGCCCGCAGGCTATTACGTCGTCTACGGCGGCCAGTACGAAGCCCAGTCAAAAGCGTTGCGCCAGATTCTGCTGCTCAGCGGCGCGGCGGCGGCCGGGATTTTTCTTTTGCTCTTCCTGGCCTTTCGTTCATTCAGACAGGCGTTGCTCGTCATGGCCAACTTGCCGCTCGCCTTGATCGGCGGCGTCGCGGCGGTGCTCGTGGCGAGCGAGGGCGAGACTTCGGTCGCCTCGCTAGTCGGTTTCGTGACGCTCTTCGGTATCGCCACGCGCAACGGAATTATGCTCATCACGCACTACAACCATTTGATGAAGGAAGAAGGAATGATCTTCGGGCGCAAACTGGTCGTGCGCGGCGCAATGGAGCGACTCTCGCCAATCCTGATGACGGCGCTCACCGCGGGCCTGGGCTTGCTGCCGCTGGCCTTGAGCGCGGGCAGACCGGGACGCGAGTTGGAGCAGCCGATGGCGGTGGTGATCCTGGGCGGGCTTGCGACCTCGACACTGCTCAACATGGTCGTGTTGCCCGCGCTCTACCTGAAATTCGGCGGAGGATCTCCGCGCGAGAAACCCTCCGCGCCAATACCCGATGAAGCTGAAGTAATCAGCGATTGATTGTTTTTGAGGAAGAACTATGAATCTCGATTCGCCGACTCGCTACCTGCTCTCTGCTCTGTTGGTCTATTTCTGCTCCACGCCGCCGGCGCAGGCCCAGACGCACGAGCCAGACCGCGGCGCCGCCGTCTCCGCCGCGCAGTACTTGAGCGTCACGCAAGGGATGACGCTCGATGAGTTGGTCAAGCTCACGCTCGACCGCAACAAGGAACTGGTCGCCGCGCGCGCGCAGCTTCGCCAAGCCGAAGCCCGGCTCGTGCAAGCGCGATTGCGCCCCAACCCAACGCTCGACGTCCAGTACGGCTCCGACGCCCCTTTCGCCAACGAGGGCGAACGCGAATACAGCCTCATCTTTTCACAACCCATCGAACTCGGCGGCAAGCGCGCCAAGCGCGCGCGCGTCGCCCGAATATTCATCGAGGTGACGCAAGCGCAGATCGCCGAAACCGCGCGCCAATTGAAGGGGCAGATGCGCGCGATCTTCGGCGAGGCGACGGCGGCGGCGGCGCGGCTCGATCTGCTCGAACAGATAGGCGGGCTGAATGAGCGGATGGCGCGCGTGATGGAAACGCGTCTGCGCGCCGGCGACGCTTCCAGGCTCGATTCCAGCCTGCTGCTCGCCGAAACCAATCGCTGGGCGGCTCAGCGCATACAGGCTGAAGCGCAGCTTGCCGGGTTGCTCTTGCAAATCAAGACGCTCGCGGGTTTCGCGCCAGAAGAGCCGCTCACGCTGCGCGGGAGCGGAGCCCCGCCCGTTCTCGACCTCACACAAGGAGCGGCGCTTCAATTGGCGATGCAAAACCGTCCCGACCTGCATGCCGCGCGGCTGCGCGAGGAGATGGCCGGGGCCGCAGTTGATTTGGTCAAAGCGCAAGTCGTGCCGAACCTCAGCGTGTTTGCGCTATACGCTCATGGCACGGACGTGATCGAAGGCTTGCTCTTGCCCGCCGAAAGGATCGTCGACCGGAACCGGATACTTGGTTTCGGCGTCACGATCCCGTTGCCGCTCTCCAACCGTAATCAGGGAGGGATTGCTGAAGCCGTCGCCCAAGCCGAGCAGGCCCGAGCGCAGCGCGAAGGGCTGGAACAGATGATCAGGCGCGATGTACTGCTCGCTTACCAGCGCTATGAAGCGGCGCGGCGCGCGCTCGATGTCCTCAATCGCGGCGTAGTAGCTGAGAGCCGGGAGAGTTTTCGAATCGTCAAATTGGCTTATGACCTCGGCGAGATGCGGCTGCTGGATGTCGTCAACCAACAGCGCCTCTTCGTCGAAGCGCAGATGAGCTACGCCGCCGCACAGAAGGATTATTCGGCGGCGATTGTCGAGCTGGAGCTTGCTGTCGGAAAAGAGATTGTAACCCTCACCCACTGAGTCCCTGCATATAGATCGGACTCGACAGCGGAATTTAGCCCTGTGGAATGCGCAATAATCCCCACACCTTCGGTGAACCAGGCCGCCCCTGTTCGGAAACGCTTTGGTGGATAAAGCGGAAGAGAAATAGCCATCTCGGCATAGCGATTGCCCTCTTTCCTCACGACGCTCTCAATCACAAGTCCGATTACTCGGCGGTGAAATGGGTTCAAGAGCGTCAAGAACTTCGACAGGTAAACCCGCGCGCGCAATTCGCCGCATTGTTTCGAATGGGGTAGATAGAAATGAAGCAACCAGTCATCAAATTCGAGCCGGTTCATTGGTGGATACCTCTGATCGCCTTATTGGCCGGCGCAGCGATCTTTTTCGCGCTTCACATGCACGCTTACTGAGCGGCCTTTCAGCGAAAATGATCCGCGCGCCGCGTCGCCGCCTTCGCCGATGACCCGCTCCATTCATTGCGTGGGACTGAGAGCACGTCGCTGAGCGTGATGGTCTCGCGCGGCGCTTCGCTTGTGCAAAGGATGGGCTACCGGATTGAGCGAGAATCGGCGCACTGAGGCTGCCAAGTTAAAGGCCCCGGCAAGTCGCCGGGGCCTTTCCTACATCAGCGTCAGCGGCGTGTGGCAAGATAGCGCTTGAAATTCCTATATCCGGGTCGCTACGGCCCTCCCTTTCCAAAGAGGGGAACGGCCTGGGAAGACCTATCTCACGACCTCGTAGGGCCGCATCATGTCGTTATCCTCGTGCTCAAGGATGTGGCAGTGGAACACGTACTTCTGCACCCTTTTCACGCCTGGCGGCAGGTCGAACGGCGAGCGGATCCTGGTCACTACTCCCGGGTTCGCCGACACCGTGTCCTTGAAGCCGCGGTCGTCCGTCTGAAGCGGCAGCGGCCCGCCCGTGTAGAAGGGCTCAGGATCCGGGTTCGGGCCTCCAGCCGCGCGCGCCGCCTCGAGCGCCGCCGCGTAGCCGTTTACGTCGAACGGTCTCCTACTCACGACCTGGAACTGCGGCAGGTGGAGGTGGA
>WNGB01006361.1_pt1 | contig 17367 bp, 16 predicted proteins | sample 5400681 | NCBI WGS metagenome assembly WNGB01 (sample SAMN13153367, study PRJNA577476) | soil metagenome | isolation source: 115 cm soil or saprolite under grassland replicate 2 | place: USA:California | collected 2016-06-15 | reverse complement strand
CCACGATCCAGCCGTCACGGAGGTGAATGATCCGGCTGCCATAGCCGGCGTTCACTTCCGAGTGCGTGACCTGGATGATGGTCGTGCCCCCCTCGTTCAGCTTCTTGAAGAGTTCCATGATCTCCTTGCCCTGGCTCGTGTGCAGGTTGCCCGTCGGCTCGTCCGCGAGGATGACCTTCGGGTTGGAGATGACGGCACGCGCGACGGCGACGAGCTGCTGCTGGCCGCCGGAGAGCTGATTGGGATAGAGGTCCTTCTTGCCGACGATCGCGAACTTGTCGAGGATGTCGCACACCATGCTCTCGCGCTCCGCCTTCTTGATGTCGCGATACGAGAGCGGGATGTCGAGGTTCTCGTAGACGGTGAGGTGATCGAGGAGGTGGTAGCTCTGAAAGACGAAGCCGATGTACTGCTTGTGCAGCTTCGCGCGCTCTTTCGCGCCGAGCCGGTGCACGGGCTGATCGAGGAAGTAGTACTCGCCCGTCCACGCGCTGTCGTGCATCCCGATGATGTGGAGCAGCGTCGACTTGCCGGCGCCCGATGGCCCCATGATCGAGACGAACTCTCCCTCCTTGATGTCGGCGTTGATGCGCCGCAGGACGTAGGAGCGGCTCGTGCCGTGTGCGTACGACTTCTCGATGTTGCGGAGCGCGATGAGCGCGTTCGGCGCGAGCGCTTCCGCTTCCGGAGCGCCCGCCGCGGTCGCGGCAGGCTGCGAGCTTCGGCTGAAAAAGGCCATAGCGCCTATTCTACTCTCAGCGCTTCCATCGGGTCGACGCGCATCGCGCGGCGCGCCGGCACGTAGCTCGCCAGCAGCGCGACGGCGACGAGCAGTCCCGCCGTTGCCGAAAACGTCACGAAATCCATCGTGTTCACGCCGAACAGCAGCCGCTGGAGCGCCTTGCCGACGGCCAGCGCCCCCGCCAGTCCAAGCGCGAGTCCGATCGTGGCGAGTTTGAGCGTCTCCCCGACGACGAGCCCGAAGATCTGACGTTCCGCCGCGCCGAGCGCGAGCCGCACACCGATCTCCTGCGTCCGCTGCGCCACCGCGTATGACATGACGCCGTAGATCCCGACGGCCGCCAGCGCCAGCGCGAGTCCCGCGAAAATCGCGACCAGTGTCGCGTAGAAGCGCGAGCTTCCGTTGGCCTCCGCGATCGCCTCTTCGAGCGTGCCCACGCCGGCGACCGCGACGCCCGGATCGACTTCCTTTACCGCGCGCCGCAGTGGCTCGATGAGCGCTGCGGGATCCGTTGCCGTCTTCAGGACCAGGTTCACGCCGGGCTCCGGGTTGTGCCAGTAGCCCATGTAGGCCTCGACCTCGTTCGTGCCGCGCGCCCCGCGCACCTGCACGTCCGCCACGATCCCCACGATCGTCATCCACGGCGCGTCGGCACCAAAGCGCACGCGCTTGCCGAGCGCCTCCTCGTTCGGCCAATGCCGCTTCGCCATCGTCTCGTTGATCACGATCGTTGGTTCTGCCTCACGGTCGCCGAACAGGCGGCCGCGCCGCAGGGGAATCTCCATCGCGCTGAAGTAATTCGCGCTGATCACCCTGTACCAGACGATCAGGGCGTCCTTGCTGTTCTGTGCGGGGGGACGGCCTTCGATCTGGAAGTCGGTGTCGCTGTCGCCGCCGAGCGGAATCACCGACGATAAGGCGGCATGACGGACGCCGGGCAGTACGGCCGTCCGCGCGAGGACGGCGTCGTAGAACGCGAGACGCTGCTTGTTCGTCCGGTATGTGGCGCCAGGAGGAAGAATGAATCCGGTCAGCACGCGCTCCGGATTGAACCCGAGATCGGCCCGCTGCAGCGCGATGAAGGTCCGGATCAGGAGTCCGCCGCCGACGAGCAGCATCAGTGCGAGCGCCAGCTCCGCGACGATCAGCGCGCGGCGTGCGCGTCCTCCGCCGTCACCCGCCTGGCCGCGGCCACCCTGTTTCAGCGCACTCGTGAACCGATCCCTCGCGGCGTGCCACGCCGGAACGACGCCGAACAGCACGCCCGTCGCCAGCGACAGCACGAGCGCGAAGCTGAGAACCACACGGTCGATGCCGACTTCGTCGATGCGAGGCGTGCCCGCGGGCGCCATGCTCTTGAGCCCGGCAACGCCCCACACGCCGAGCAACACACCGAGCGCGCCGCCCGCGATCGCGAGCAGAATGCTCTCGGTCAGCAACTGGCGGATGATGCGCATCCGGTCCGCGCCCAACGCGCGGCGAACCGCCATTTCCCGCAACCGTCCTGACGCGCGCGACAGCAGCAGGTTCGCAATGTTGACGCACGCGATGACGAGCACGAAACCCACGGCGCCGAGCAGCACGAACAGCGCCGGACGGAGCGTGCCGACCCGCTGCTCCTGCAGCGGAACGGGATTGATGGCGTTCCCCGTGTCCGACTCGGGATGCGCCGCTTCCAGCCGCTTCGCAAGCATGGCGAGCGCCGCGCGCGCCTGGGGCAACGTTACGCCTCGCTTCAGCCGGCCGATCGTTCGGAACACCGCGGAATTACGCGACGGATTTGCCGGGTTCAGCCGCAGCGGCCGCCAGAGCGCGGCGTTGGTCACGAGCCCGGGCGTGAACGACGCAGGCATGACACCGATGATCTCGTGGCTTTCACCATTGATCGGCACAGTTCGTCCGACGATCGACGGATCGGCGCCGAAGCGTTGGGTCCACAGCTTGTGGCTGAGAACGACAACGCGCGGCGCGTTCGGAATGTCGTCAGACTGCCGGAACACGCGCCCGAGCGCCGGCGGCGCGCCGAGCACGTCGAAGTATTCGTACGTCGTTTGCTCGCCCAGCACCGCCTCGGGCAAGGCACCGCCGGACAGGCTCGCGTTCCAGCCGCGCATGCTCGTCATCCCCTCGAACACCGCGGTCTCCGCTTTCCAGTCGAAATGCTGCGAGGGACCCGTCCACTCCGTGGCGGGCCCTCCGCGCGCGCGCAGGTCCTGCCAGACCATGACGAGCCGATCGGGATCGGGATAAGGCAGCGGACGGAGGAGCAACGCATTGACGACGCTGAAGATTGCGGTGTTGGCGCCGATGCCGAGCGCCAGCGTGATCACCGCGACGAGCGTCAGGCCGCGCGTCTTGAGCATCACACGGCCGGCGTAGCGAAGGTCCTGCACGAAACCTCTGAGCATTTTATCCTCCGGGCGAATATCGCCCCTTGACGATCTTCCATTGAGCAAGGGGCGCTTCCCCCGGGCCCCCTCGCTCGCTCCACTCGCGGGGACCCCGTCGCCCCGCTCCGTTCCGCTCGCGTCGATTGCTCACTCGGCGCGGAGCGCAAGAATCGGGTCGAGACGCGCCGCGCGGTGCGCGGGGATGAGCGTGGCCGCGAACGACGTCACGATCAGGATGCCGGCGATCGCGGCGTAGGTCGCGGGGTCGAACGCGTGGACGCCATACAACTGCGTGGCGAGAAGCCGGCTGGCCGGGAAGGCGGCGCCGAGACCGATGCCAAGGCCCGCCAGCGTCAGCAGGAAACCGTCCTTCATAACGAGCGCGTAAATCTCGCGCCGGCCGGCGCCGAGCGCGACCCGCACGCCGATTTCCTGCCGGCGCTGCGCGACCGAGTAATTGATCAGGCCGTACACGCCGATGCCGGCCAGCAGCAACGCGGCGACGCCGAAGGTGCCCATCATCGCCGCCGTCAGCCGAAACGGCGCCGTCCGGTCCGCGATCAGCGATTCCATCGTGCGTTCCGACCGGATCGGCATATCGCGATCGAACTGGTGCACGGCCTCGCGAATGGCCGGCGCGATTGCCGACGGATCGCCGGTCGTGTTTGCGACGATGGCGATGGCGCGGTCCGGTTGCTGGGCGTACGGGAAATACATGTCGGGGTCCTCGGGTCCGTCGACGTTCGCGCGCAGCGAGCGATACCGCAGGTCCGGTGCGACGCCCACGACGGTCAGCCACGCGCCCTGTTCACCGCGCCCGTACTTGATGCGCCGGCCGATGGGATCGGCATCTTTCCACACCTTCGCGGCGAAGGAGCGGCCCACGATCACGACGCGATCGCTGCCGGTGACGTCGCGCACGTCGAAGGCGCGTCCGCGCGCGAGCGGCGCGCCGAGCGCGTCGAAGAACCCGGGCGAGACCGCATGAAAGTACACGCGCACGCCGGCATCCGGCGTGGCGGTGCCTTCGGGCGCAACGATGATCGCGCGCGAGCCCCCTGCGAAGGGCACGTCCGATCCGATCGCCGCGTGCTGCACGCCCGGCACGGCGGCGATCCGCGCGACCAGTTCATCCGCGACGCGCGGCAGGTTTTCCGCGGTGAACTTCTGCGGCAGCGCCACGCGTGCCGTGACCGCGCGATCGGCGCGGAAGCCGACGTCGATGCGCTGAAGGTTGACGAACGTCCGCACCATCAGGCCCGTGCCGATGAGCAGCAGCAGCGACAGCGCGACCTGCGCCACGACGAGCGCCGCACGCGTCCGCGCGCGGCGCGGACCCGCCGAGGATCCTCGCGATCCTTCTTTCAGCAGTTCGTTCACGTCGGCGCGCGAGCCCTGGATCGCGGGCAGGAGTCCAAGGAGGAGTCCCGCCGCGACGGTCGTGCCGAGCACGAACGCCAGGACGCCCCAGTCGAGACGCGGATGCACGAAGCTCGGAAGCGTAGCCGGAGTGAGCGCGACGATGGCATCGATCGACCAGCCGGAAACGAGCACGCCCGCACCGGCGCCTGCGGCGCTGAGAAGAAGCCCTTCGGCAACAAACTGCCACGCGAGCCGGCGGCGTCCCGCGCCAAGCGCCGCGCGAATCGCCGTGTCCCGCTGACGGGCGGTCGCGCGCGCGAGCAGCAGGTTCGCGAGATTGGTGCACGCGATCAGGAGCACGAAGCCGACCGCGCCGAGCAGCGTGAGTAACAGCGGCTGGAGCGAGCCGACGGTTTCCTCTTTCAGACTGAACACGGCGCCGCTGTAGCGCTGATTCGAATCGGGGTACGCCTGTTCAAGCTGCCGCGCCACGGCGGCGACATCCGCGGACGCCTGTTCGATCGAAACGCCCGGCTTCAGACGGCCCATGATCTGGTGCCATCGCGCGCCGCGCGCCTCGAAGAACCGCGCGGGCTCGGCGACCGCGAGCATCCCCATCGGCAACCAGATATCGGTGTCGTCATTGAGACCTTTGAACCCGGCCGGAAGGATTCCGATGATGGTGAAGGGAGTGTCGTTCAAGCGGATCGACCCGCCGACGGCCGCGGGATTGCCGCCAAAGCGTTTCTTCCAGAACGATTCCGAAATAAGCGCGACCGCGTGTGCGCCCCGCTCGTCATCTTCCTGACGCGAAAACGTGCGGCCGGCAATCGGCGTCGCGCCGAGCATCTCGACGTAGCCGGCGGACACGAGTTCTGCTGACACCTGCGAGGCCGGCGCGTCCGCGGTCGCGGCGAGCGTCACGCTTTCGCCCGACCACGCGGCGAGCCCATCGAACGAGGATGTGCGCTCGCGCAGATCGCGAAAATCCGGTACGGACGTACTCCGGCGCTCGACCGTTTGCCGTTGAACGGTCGTCCAGACCGCCACAAGCCGATCGGCATCCGGAAACGGCAGGGGATTCACGAGCGCGGCATTGACCACGCTGAAAATAGCGGTATTGGCGCCGATGCCTAACGCGAGCGTCAGAACGGCCACTATCGTGAACGCCGGCGTCTTCCGGAGCAGACGCGCCGCGTAACGAAGATCCTTCAAGAAGGTGAGCATGCGCGCTCCGCAAGAGCCAACCACGTGCCGCCCATCGGCTGTGGCCTAAGTTATTGAGCATCCTCAGCTTGGCAGAAGACGGCGGTCGCGCGAGGGTCCCGGCGGTGTCCGATGCCGAACGGTCCGAATCCCATCGTCGCGCAGCCGGATCGACGTTTGCGTCGTCTTACACGATATGGCGGGAGCTCTACTGGCAACGTTTATTCTCCTCGCGAGCCAACAGGCTGCCCCCACACCGCCCGCGGCGAGCTCCACCGATCTGCCCGTGTCGCTCGATCGAATCCAGCGTGCGCTGTCGGGTCCGTCAGCGCTGGACCTGAAGGAGCAGCATCCGGTCTTCCGGCTGGAAGTGATCGGCCGCAAGCCGACGCTGGAAGACATCCTGGGGGAGCGCTTCTGGATCGGACCGACGCCGTACGGCGGGATGACGCACCAGGAGTTCCTCGACATGGTGACGCCAAAGCTCGCGCACCCATACGCGGGGTTCACCGGGAAGTATCTCGTCGCGGAGACGGCCCTCACGATCGCGGAGCAGTGGGCGCTGAAGCAGGCCATCAAGAAGTTCCAGAGCGCGCTCACCGACCGGGAGCGTGACGCGGCGCGGAAGGAAGTGATGGACGCGCTCGCCGCCCTCGAGAAGGCCCGCCGCGAAGCAGGCCTGCCGCCGAAGTAACGTCCGCCCGCAGCGGCGTTTGCCGCCCCCGAAGCGCCGTTCGCCGGAAAGCGCGTCCCTACCCGGCCCCGACTGCGTAATCTCACGGTGAGAGGAAGCAGTCATGAGCGCGAAAGTTGCCCTTCAACTGAACGCCGCCATCGGCCTGGCGAGTACCCTCGCAGCAGGAGCGATGATCTCGCTGATGCTGACCCGGCCCGAAGCCATCGCGTCGGCGGTCGCGCAGCGGGAGTACGGCGCCGTGGCGATGGCCATGGTGTCGCAGGTGGCGGGCTGGCTGCACGCGCTGCTGCGGTTTCTGTAGGAGCGGAGGACTAATGCGTCCCGGTGCAATCGTCGCAGGTTTCATTCTTCTGGGTCTTGGCGTCGCGATGCTGCTCGATACGACGGGTATGATGCACCTGCATGCGGGACGCCTCGTGGCGCCGTTCATCCTGATTGCGATCGGCTCGGCGATCGTGCTGGATCGCGGCGGCTTTGTGGCGGAGTATCGCCGCCCAGACGAGGAGGACCGCGTGCGCATTCGGCACCGCCGCCGCGGCGGCCCGTTCGGCGGCCTGTGGCTGATCGGGGTCGGGTGCTGGATGCTGGTCTCGCAGGCGCATCTCTTCGGTCTGACCTACGGCACGTCGTGGCCGCTGTTCGTCATCCTCGCCGGCGTCATGATGATGTTTCGGGGTATGCGATGACAACGCCCGCAGAGACCAGGGGACGGCGGCGGGGCCCGACCGCGCAGGTCGTGCTCGGGCTGATGGTCGTCGCCGTCGGGATCCTGTTCACGCTCGACAACCTCGACGTCCTCGACGCGCGGGACTATCTGCAGTACTGGCCCGCGGGTCTCGTCGCGGTGGGCCTGCTGAAACTCTGGCACGCGACGCGCGACGGGCACGGTTGGTTCGGCGGTCTCTTCTTCGTCGTTGTCGGCACCTGGATGCTCATCGAGCGGATCGTCTACATCACGATCAATGCGCGAGAGCTGATGCCGCTGATGCTCGTGTTCCTCGGCGGCTACATGGTGTGGCGCGGGTTCGGCGGCCAGCGGCGCGAACGCGAATCCGACGGACATTCGAGTTTCAGCGCGCTCGCCATCATGGGAGGCGTCGCGCGGCGGAGCAGCTCGCAAACGTTCCATGGCGCGGACCTCACGGCGATCATGGGTGGATGCGAAATCGACCTGCGGCAGGCATCGATCGAGCAGGGGGCTGACGCGATCATCGACGTATTCGCGTTCTGGGGCGGCATCGACATCAAGGTGCCGGAAGACTGGACGGTCGCGACGCGCGCGATGCCGCTGATGGGCGGCGTGGAGGACAAGACGCGCGCGCCTCAGGCGCCGACAGGCAAGCGGCTGATCATTCGGGGGATCGTGGTGATGGGCGCCGTCTCGGTCAAGAACTAGTTTCTGATGCATCCCATCCTGGCGCACCCGGCGCGCCTCGCGGCCTACATCGCGATCTGGGTGCCGCTTGGAGCGCTGCTCGCGGCGCTGCTCGCGCTCCAGGGAGTTTTCAGCTGGACGCACGCGGGCGCGGTCGCGGTGCCCCTGTCGGTCTCGTACGGTTTCCTGTGTCTCTCGGCGTGGTACGTGACAGCCGCTTCCCCCGTCGAACGCGTCGGCGGGGCGCGCGTTGCAGTTGCGGCCATCTCGTCGGCCTTCCTCTCGAGCGCCGTGTGGCTGTTGATCGCGCGCGGCTGGCTGGCATTCATTGAAGCGTTCGGACGCTGGTCCGGGGTGCCCGCCTCGTTCCGCGCCGCGGCGCCGACGCTCTTCGGGTTCGGCTTCCTTTTGTACCTCCTCGCGATGGCGGTGAGCTATCTCGCGGCGGCGTTCGCCGTGTCGCGCGACGCGGAGCGCCGCGGTCTCGAGCTGCAGGTGCTCGCCCGTGAAGCGGAGCTGCGCGCGCTGCGCTCGCAGCTCGATCCGCATTTTCTCTTCAACAGCCTCCAGTCGATCAGCGCTCTGACGACCGCCGATCCGGCGGCGGCGCGGCGGATGTGCATCCTGCTCGCCGACTTCCTCCGCGAGACGCTGGCGCTCGGCTCGCGCCAGCGGATCGCGCTGTCGGCGGAGCTCGCGCTCGTCCGGCGCTTCCTGGCGGTGGAGCAGGTACGCTTCGGCGACCGCCTGCAGGTGGAGATCGATGCCGGGAACGCGGGTGAGCTTCCGGTTCCACCGCTGCTCCTCCAGCCGCTTGCGGAGAACGCGGTCACGCATGGCATCGCACACGTCCTCGAAGGGGGAGCCCTCCGCATCCGCGCCGAGCGCAAGGTGGCATCGCTGCTGATTACGGTCGATAATCCCTGCGATCCGGATCGTCCCGCGGGGCGAGGCACCGGCCTCGGCCTGCGCAATGTCCGCGAACGTCTCGAGAGCGCCTACGGAGGGGAAGCGTTCCTGCAGGCGGAGGAGAGCGGCGGCAGGTTCGCGGTGAGAGTGGAGATACCCGTTGGAGAGACCGTGTTGGTTGGAGGTACCGGATCTTAGAAACGAAGCAACGGAGTTAGCGGAGTTCAACGGAGGTGGTCAACACAAAGACTCAGAGGTCACAGAGACGCACAGAGCGTTGCTCGACAAGGTGCGCCGCCGGGGGCGGCCTGCGGCCGGCGTCCAGCCGCGCGAAGCGCGGCCCGGCGCCGCACAGAACGTCACGAGATATCCGGTCCTTCAGCGTTGCCCGCGTTGTCCGCGGCTCGTCTGTCTTCGTTTGCTTCGTTAGCTTCATTGCTGCGTTAATTAGAATCCGATAACTCCAATGACAGAATCCCCACTCCGAATCGTCATCGTGGACGACGAGCCGCTGGCCCGGGCAGTGGTGCGCGAGTATGCAGCGGCGGATCCGCAGATCGAGATCGTCGCGGACTGCGCGAATGGGTTCGAGGCGGTCAAGGCGGTGACGGAGCTGAAGCCGGACCTCGTCCTGCTCGATGTGCAGATGCCGAAGCTCGATGGCTTCGAGGTGCTCGAGCTGCTCGGGCGCGAGCAGGCGGTTGTCTTCATCACGGCTTACGACCAGTACGCGCTGCGGGCGTTCGAAGTGCACGCGGTCGATTACCTGCTGAAGCCGTTCAGCGTCGAGCGCTTCCAGGAGGCCATCGAGCGCGCGCGCGAGCGGATGCGCGCGAAGGCGCTCCTGCCGGTCGAGGACCTCGTCCGCGACGCCAAGCCGAAGACCGGCCACGCCGAGCGTGTGCTGATCCGCGACGGCGCGAACGTGCACGTGCTGCCGGTGGACAAGATCGACTATGTCGAAGCGCAGGACGACTACGTCGCCTTCAAGTCGGAGGGCAAGCAGTACCTGAAGGACCAGACGCTGTCGTCCGTGGAAGGCACGCTCGATCCTGCGCGCTTCGTGCGCATTCACCGATCGTTCATCCTCAACATCGACCGGATCTCGAAGGTCGAGCTGTACGCGAAAGACAGCCGCATGGCGATTCTGCGCGACGGCACGCGCCTGCCGGTCAGCCGCGCCGGCTATACCCGCCTGTCTCAGCTGCTGTGACTTGACACGCGGCTACAAATTAACTATCTAGTTAGTTAATACATGGTCAGGACCGCCGGGCCCCCTGCCGCCGCCTCCCGCGAGCGCCTCTTTGCCGCCGCCGCGGCGGAGTTCGCCAGCCGTGGCTACGCGGGGGCCAACGTCGACCGCATCGCCCGCACGGCGCGCCTGAACAAGGCGATGATTTACTATCACTTCAAGAGCAAGGCCGCGCTGTACCGCGAGATCCTGCGCGACATGTTCGGCGCCGTTCGCGCAGCCGTGGCCGACGTCGAAACCTCCGCCGACACGCCACAGAACAAGATTCGCCGCTACGTCGAGGCGATTGCCGCCGCCGCGGAAGCGCGTCCGCACTTCCCGCCGATCTGGATCCGCGAAATTGCCGAAGGGGGGGAACACGTCGACGCCGCCACCCTCGCATACGTCCGCGACGTCGTCGGCGCACTGGGGCGCATCATCGAAGAAGGACGCCGCGCCGGCACGTTCGTCGCCGTGAATCCCCTCGTCATCCAGGCCGGCATCATCGCGCCGCTGATGTTCTTTCTCGCCACGACGCGGCTGCGGCAGAAGATGCAGCGCACCCGGACCGTCCCGGACGCCGGCCTTTCGCGCGATTTCGTCGTTGACCACATCCAGCGCCTCACACTGGCGCAGCTCGAAGGAAAACTTCTATGAAAAAGAGCGTTGTCCTGGCGGCACTGCTGCTTGCGGCATGCAACCGGGCGCCCGCGGCGAAGGAGGGACGCGTGTCGGGCTACGTCGAAGCCACCGAAGTACGCGTCGCTGCCGAAGTCGGCGGACGCCTGCTCCAGGTGAAGGTTGCGGAAGGGGATCGCGTCAACGTCGGCGATGTGATTGCACGCGTCGATACCTCAGACATTGACCTTGCGATCCGCCGCGCCCAGGCAGAGCGCGACCAGGCGCAGGCGCAGCTCGCGCTGTTGCGCGCGGGATCGCGTTCCGAGGACATCCGGCAGGCGTCCACGCAGGTCCAGTCGGCGCAGGCGGATGTCCGCGGCGCCCAGGCGGAGCTCGATGCCGCGACGGCGGATCTCGAACGGTTCGAGGGGCTGTTGCGGGCCAACGCTGGCTCGGTGAAGCAGCGGGACGACGCGAAGACCAGGAGCGATGTGGCGCAAGCGCGGCTGCGCGCGGCGCAGGAACGCGCGCAAGGCGCCGCCGACGCCCTGGCGAAACTCCGCGCCGGCGCGCGGCGGCAGGAGCTCGACGCCGCCCGCGCGCGCGTCGCCGCGGTAGACGCGCAGATGGCATCGCTCCAGAAGAACGCGAGCGACGCGATCGTGAAGGCGCCCGTCGGCGGCATTGTCACCGCACGCCTGCTCGACACCGGCGAGATGGCCGCACCGGGCGCGCCTGTCGCTGTGATCACCGACCTCGATCACGCGTGGGCGAATCTCTACGTGGGAGAGCAACTTGTCCCGCAACTGAAGATTGGCCAGACGGCGACGATCATCACCGACGCCGGACAGCGGATGCCCGGCACGATCACGTTCATCTCGCCGAAAGCGGAATTCACGCCTCGCAACGTGCAGACCGCCGATGAGCGTTCGAAGCTCGTCTACCGCGTGAAAGTGACGGCGGACAATAAGAGTGGCGTGCTCAAACCGGGCATGCCGGTCGAAGCGGAGCTTCGGTGAGCGCCGAGTCCATTCCCATTCGTTTCGAAGGCGTGACGCGGCGGTATGGTGCCGTTACAGCGGTCGAGACGGTGTCGTTCGACGTGCGCGCGGCTGAGATGTTCGGCCTCATCGGTCCCGACGGCGCGGGCAAGACAACGACGATACGGCTCGCCGGCGGACTGCTCAAACCGGACGCTGGCAAGGTGACGGTGTTCGATCACGATCCCGTCGCGCAGCATCGCGCGATCACCGGGCAGGTCGGGTATCTCTCGCAGCGGTTCAGCCTGTACGGCGACTTGAGCATCGACGAGAACATCGCGTTCTTTGCGGAGATCCACGGCGTCCGCGACTACAAGCCCGCTCGCGATCGTCTGCTCGAGATGACGCAGCTCACGCGGTTTCGTGAGCGCCGCGCGGATCGTCTTTCGGGCGGCATGAAACAGAAGCTTGCGCTGGCGTGCACGCTCGTCCACGAACCGCGGATCCTGCTGCTCGACGAACCGACGACGGGTGTCGATCCGGTGTCGCGACGCGAGTTCTGGAAGCTGCTGTCGGAATTCCTCGCGCGTGGACTGACGATCGTCATGGCGACTCCGTACCTCGACGAGGCGGAGCGCTGCGCGCGCGTCGCGCTGCTGCACGAAGGGAAGCTGCTGGCGCTCGATGCCCCAGCGCACCTTCAGGCTGGGCTCGCGGGGCAGCTCATCGAAGTGATGACCGATACCCCGCGTCCTCCGCTCGACATCCTCAGCCGCGTGCCCGGCGTGATCGACGTCCAGTCCTTCGGCGATCGCGCGCACGTGCGCGTTGCCGCGGGAGATGGTCCGTCGGCCGCGCCGCGCATCGAGTCGTCGTTGCGCAGCGCTAGCCTTCCCGGCATCAGCGTCCGCCCGATCGCCGCGTCACTTGAAGATGTGTTCATCGATCTGATTACAGGAACGCCGAGATGAAATATCCAGCCGTCCTCCTGATGCTGCTCGTTCCTGCCGCCGCGCTGGCGCAGGGCACCGCAACGCCGCTGACGCTCGACGAAGCGCTCGCCCAGGGGCTCGCGAACAGCCGGCGCCTGGCGGAAATCGAGGCGCGGGCGGAAGCCGCCGACTTCGCCACGAGTGCCAGGCGCGCCGCCGAACTTCCGTCTGTGTCCGTGATGGGCGGGTACACGCGGACCAACCACGTGGACGAGTTCTCAATCACTTTCCCCGGACGCGCACCCCAGGTCGTCTACCCCGATATCCCCGACAATTACCGCGCGCGCCTCGATCTGCAGTGGCCGATCTACACGGGAGGACGCGCTGATGCTCTCGAGCGCGCCGCGCGCGCGGAGCGGGGCGCGGTGGGCAAGGATCTGGACGCCGCGCGCGCCGATTTGCGCCTGGAAATCACTCGGGCGTACTGGGCCGCAGTGACCGCGGGCGAGACCGAAGCGGTCCTTCGCCGATCCGTTGAAGCCGTGGATGCGCATGTGAAGGACGTGCGCGCGCGCCTTGCGTCGGGCCTGATTCCGCCGAACGACGTATCTTCAGCGGAGGCCCAGGCGTCGCATGAGCGGTTGCTCGCGCTCGAGGCGGCAAACCAGCGTGCCACTGCCGAAGCGGATCTCGCGCGATTGACGGGACGCGCCAACGTCACCGTTGCCATCGGTGCCGCGGCACCGCCGTCTCCATCAGCAGACACGCCGGTGTCCGATCTGATAGCGCGCGCGATGAAAGAGCGCGCCGAGCGCCAGGCGCTCGAACAGCGCGTCGTCTCTGCGGAAGAACGCGCGAATGCGGTCGCGGCCGGCGCCAGGCCGCAAATCGCGGTGGGCAGCGGCTATGACTACGCGCGCCCGAACCCGCGCATCTTTCCGCGGACGGACGCCTGGAAAACGTCCTGGGATGCGTCGATCAACCTGACGTGGACGTTGTGGGACGGAGGCCGCCGCGCCGCGGAGTATGGAGAGGCGCGCGCTACGGCGAAGGCATTGAAGACGCGTGTCGAGGATTTCGATCGCCAGGTCACGTTCGAGGTCCGCTCGCGACTGCTGGAACTGCAGTCCAGCCGCCAGGGCGTCGCCGCGGCCGATGACGAAATCCGCGCCGCCGTTGATGCGGAACGGGTCGTCGGCGAGCGTTACAAGGCCGGCGTCGCGACGAGCACCGAGGTGCTCGACGCGCAGATCGCGCGCCTCCAGGCGGAACTCGATCGCGCCCGCGCGGTCGCGAACGTCAGGCTCGCGGAAGCGCGACTGGAGCGTGCCGTTGGCCACTGAAACCGTGCGCGAGGATCGCCCCGCGATCGAGGTCCGCGAGCTGACTCGCCGCTTTGGACAGTTCGTGGCGGTCGATCGGGTGTCGTTCGACGTCGCGCGCGGGGAGATCTTTGGATTCCTCGGCAGCAACGGGGCAGGAAAGTCCACCACGATCCGGATGCTCTGCGGGTTGCTCGAACCGACATCCGGAAGCGCCATCGTCGGCGGTGTTGACGTGAAGCGCGATCCCGAGGGGGTCAAGCGAAGGATCGGCTACATGTCGCAGCGCTTCTCGCTCTACGAGCTGCTCACGGTCGATCAGAATATCGCCTTCTTCGGCGGCGTCTACGGGCTCGACGCGGCGCGCCTCGCTGAGCGACGTCGTTTCGTGATCGACATGGCAGGTCTTGCCGGTCGCGAGACGACGCTGGCGCGCGACCTCGCCGGAGGATGGCGTCAGCGCCTCGCGCTCGGCTGCGCGATCCTTCACGAGCCCGCGATTCTGTTTCTCGACGAGCCCACCGGCGGCGTCGATCCGCTGTCGCGCCGCCAGTTCTGGCGCCTCATCGACGCGCTTGCGCAGGCGGGAGTCACCGTGCTCGTGACCACGCATTACCTCGACGAGGCCGAGCGGTGTCATCGCGTGGCGCTCATTCATGCGGGGCGGCTTGCCGCGCTCGGCACACCCGCGCAAGTGAAGCAGGTGTTCGCGGGCCGGCCGATTCTCGAAGTCCGCACCGACCAGACCGTTGACGCGATGCGGCTGCTGGACTCCTACTCCGAAGTAGAAAAGACGAGCCTTTTCGGGACGGCGGTCCACGCTGTGTTGCGCGACGCGCGCGTGGCGCCCGATGTCATCGCCGCCCGGCTGCGCGATGGGGGGATCGCTGTCGAAAGCCTCACGCCGGTCTCGGCGTCGCTCGAGGACGTGTTTCTCGACGTGGTCGATCGGGAAAATGCGAGACAGGGTGCGGCATGACCAAGGCCCTCGCCGTCTATCGCAAGGAGCTGCGCCAGATTTTGCGCGATCGCCGAACGCTCACGACGATCATCTTCGTGCCCGCATTCTTCCTTCTGCTGTACGGCTACGCACTCAATTGGGACATTCGTCACATCGCTCTCGCCGTGCAGGACCGTGATTCCACCCCGGAGAGCCGCACCCTGATTTCCGCGTTCGTCAACTCCGGCTACTTCGACCGCGTCGCGGACGTCTACATGCCGGCAGACGTCGATCGGTTGCTCGATCTCAATGAAGCGCGCGCCGCGCTGATCATTCCCGAGGGATTCGGCCGGGATCTCGTCAATGGACGCGCACCCCAGGTGCAGCTTCTGATCAACGGCGACAACGCGAACACCGCGACAACCGTCATGGGATACGCCGGCAGCATCGCGCGCGGCGTGGGAGCGACGCTCGCGCCAGCCGGCGTTGCCGCGGGTCCCGCCGTCTCCGTCGAGCCGCGCATCTGGTACAACCCGGAGCTCAGAAGCACGCTCTTTCTCGTCCCCGGCCTGATCGCCTACATCCTCATGATCACCGCCGTGATCTCCACGGCGCTCTCGATCGTGCGGGAGAAGGAAGGCGGGACGATGGAGCAGGTGCGCATGGCGCCGATCGATACGTTCTCCTTCGTCGTCGGCAAGAGCATTCCCTACTTCTTCATCTCGCTCGCATCGGCGGCGCTCATCATCCTCGCCGCGATGGCGCTGTTCGGGCTGCCGATGCGGGGTAACTGGCTGTCATTGCTGGGCGCACTGTCGCTGTTCATCGCGGGCGCACTCGGCACCGGGCTGCTCATTTCGACCGTCGCCGAGACGCAGCAGGTCGCGTTCCAGGCGGCGATGCTGACGTCGTTTCTGCCCACGCTGATGCTCTCCGGCTTCATCTTCCCGATTTCGAGCATGCCCAAAGCGCTGCAGATCGTGACGCACGTCGTCCCCGCGCGGTACTTCCTGATCGCGCTGCGGGGCATCGTGCTCAAGGGCACGCCCGTCACACTGCTGTGGCCGCAGATGCTCGCGCTGTCGATCTACGCGCTGGCGATGCTCACGCTCGCGTCCGTCCGGCTGGCGCGGGAGAAGCACTGATGCAGCGGCTGCGACGCCTCGTCTGGAAGGAATTCCTGGAGCTGCGGCAAAACCCGCGGCTGTTCGGAATCGTCATCGTCGCGCCCATCATTCAGTTGACGATGCTCGGATATGCGGCCACGACTGACGTCAAGGACGTGCCGATCGTCGTCGCCGATGGCGATCGTTCCCCCGCGAGCCGGAACCTGATTGCCCGGTTCGACGCGTCGCGCAACTTCACCGTCATCGATACGGTCACCAGCGTGCGCGATGTCGACCGATACCTGCAGCGCGGCGAGGCGTGGATTGCCCTGGCGATTCCACAGGGCTATGGCTCCGCCGTGCACGAAGGGCAGCCGGTCTCACTGCAGGTCGTCGCAGACGGATCCGATTCGAATTCGACGACGGTGGCGCTTGGGTACGCGACATCGCTCATCGGAGAGTATGCCGGTCTGATCGCGGCCTCCGAGGGGCGCGGTATCGACCTGCGCATGCGCGTGTGGTTCAACCCGCAGCTCGAGAGCCGGTTCTTCATGATTCCCGGCGTCCTTGCGCTGTTGTTGCTCCTCGTGACGGCGAACCTCGCGGCGATGGCGGTGGTGCGCGAAAAGGAGCTGGGGACGCTCGAACAGTTGAACGTGACGCCGCTGCGGCGATGGGAGCTCATCGTCGGCAAGCTGCTCCCGTACGGGGTGATTGCGTTCATCGACGTGCTGCTCGTGACAGCGGTCGCCGTATTCTGGTTCGAAGTCCCGTTCCGCGGCAGCTTCGTCCTGCTGCTGGCGACGAGCCTGCTCTACGTCGTCTGCACCCTCGGCCTCGGTCTCTTCATTTCTACGATTTCCGACACGCAGCAGCAGGCGATGATGACGGCGACGTTCTTCTTCCTCACGCCGATGATCTACCTCTCGGGATTCATCTTCCCGATCGAGAACATGCCGCGCATCATTCAATACGCGACGTACCTGATTCCATTGCGATATTTCCTGGTGATCGTTCGGGGGATTTTCCTGAAAGGGATCGGACTGGACCTGTTGTGGCCCCAGGCCGCCGCGCTGGCAGCCTGGGGCGGCGTCGTCCTCGCGCTCGCCGTCGCGCGCAGCCGTAAGCGAATGGCGTAGCGACGCGCGTTCTGGGCCCCGAGACTACTCGCTCCGGATAGCGCGGATCGGATCGACGCGCATTGCGCGCAGCGTGGGCATCAGGGTGCCGGCCAGACGCCCTGCTCGAGCATCCGCTGGATGGATCTGTACAGCGTGCCCGCGCTCAGCTTGATGGCGCCATCGGTGCGGACCGCAACGTCCTGCATGATGGCGTAGCCGTGGCGATCCTCCTTGGCGAGCGCGACGAGGATGTGGAATGTAACCGGCGGCAGAGGGAGGAGCGCGTCTACGTCACTAGAACCTATCTCATAAATGCGCGAAGCAGAATCATCGCGCACGCGAGGTGAAGGAAGCCGGAGAAGTTGGCCGCACGTCGTTCGTACCGGGTGACGAGGCGGCGAGAGTTCTGGAGCCAGGCGAAGAGCCGTTCGAC
>WNGB01011149.1_pt1 | contig 17372 bp, 17 predicted proteins | sample 5400681 | NCBI WGS metagenome assembly WNGB01 (sample SAMN13153367, study PRJNA577476) | soil metagenome | isolation source: 115 cm soil or saprolite under grassland replicate 2 | place: USA:California | collected 2016-06-15 | reverse complement strand
TGCCTGAAGGGGCACTAGTCGAGCCGGGAGGCCTGGGCTGCCGTCGGGTCGCGTACGCTTCTGGGACGCGGCGGCGCCGGCCGGCGGCGCCCGGGACCAGGAGGGCTCGCGCGTGCCCCTGCCAGCCGGGCCGGTCGTCGGCACCTGCGGGTTCGGCTACCCGGAGTGGCGCGGCCGCTTCTACCCGCCGGAGCTGCCCCCCGCCTCGTGGCTCGGCTTCTACGCCCAGGTCTTCGAGGCGGTGGAGCTGGACGGGACCTTCTACCGGCCGCCGGAGCCGGCCCAGGTGGCCGTTTGGGCGGAGGCCCTGCCGGAGCGGTTCGCGGTGTCCGCCAAGGTGCCGCGGGCGGTCACCCACGAGGCTCGGCTGCAGGGCGAGGCCGCAGCCGCGATGCTACGGGCGTTCGCGCAGGCGCTCGGCCCGCTCGGCGACCGGCTGCTGGCGGTGGTGCTGCAGCTCCCGCCCAGCCTGGACGCCGCCGAGGGGCGCCAGCGCCTCGCGCGACTGCTGGGCGACCGGCCCGCCGGGCTGCCGGTGGTGGTCGAGGTGCGCCACCGCTCCTGGGACCGGCCGTGGCTGCCCGGGCTGCTGGAGGCGGCCGGGGCGGGCCTGGTGGTGGCGGACCGTCCCGGCGAGCAGCCGTGGCCGCGACCGCATGGCGCGCCCGGCTACCTGCGGCTGCTCGGCGACCGGCGGGCCACCCCCACGATCGGCCGGCCGGTGCGCGACCGTGCGGCCGACCTGGACCGCTGGGCGGCGCTGCTGGAGGCGGCCGGGCCTCGGACCGGAGGGGCGCCGGCGGCGGCGTTCGCCAACAACCGCTTCGAGGGGGCCGCCTTCGACACCGCGGCCGCGCTGCGCCGCCGCCTCGGGCAGCCGACGGTCGCGCCACGCGAGCGCTGGCCCGCACCACCCCTGCCCGGCCTGGAACCGTAGGCCACGGACTGCCCATGCCTCCGGCGGTGGGCGGCCGACCGGCTGTGGGAGACTGGACGCCATGGGCGCCGGCGCGAGCGTGGTGGTGGTGGGCGGCGGGGTGATGGGCTGCTCGATCGCCTTCCACCTGGCCGAGCGGGGCGTCGAGGTGCTGGTGCTGGAGCGCGGCACCGTCTGCTCCGGCATGACGGCCCGGTCCGGGGCGGTGGTGCGCACCCACTACACCAACGCGCCGGAGGCCAGCATGGCCCTGGCGGGGCTCGGCTACTTCCGGGACTGGCGGGAGCGGGTGGGCGGCTGGTGCGGCTTCACCGTCACCGGCGCGGTCGTCCTGGTCGGCCCCGACGACGGCGAGCGTCTCCGCCGCAACGTCGCGATGCTGCGCGGTGTCGGGGTCGACACCGAGGTGGCCACCCCGGCCGAGCTCGGCGCCGAGCATCCCGAGCTGGACCTGCGCGGCGTCGGCCTGGCCGCGGTCGAGCCCGCCTCCGGCTACGCCGACCCGGTGGCGACCACCTTCGCGTTCGCCTCGAGGGCGGTCGACCTGGGCGCGCGGATCCGCCAGGGCGTCGGGGCGCGCGCGCTGCGGGTCGTCGGCGATGCGGTGGTGGGCCTCGACACCACCGACGGCGTGGTCGGCGCCGACGCGGTCGTGCTCGCCTGCGGCCCGTGGGTCGACCCGCTCGCCCGCACCGCCGGGTTCGAGCTCGGCATCACCCCGGAGCGCGCCCAGATCGCGTTCTTCGCGCGTCCGCCGGCGGCGCGCCGCCACCCGGTGGTGATCGACGGGGTCCTCGGCACCTATTTCCGCCCCCACGGCGGCGAGCTGACCCTGCTCGGGGTGGAGGCCGGCCACCACCTCGGGGTGGAGGCGATCGACGCCGAGGTCGAGGGCTACGACCACGGGGTCGTCGCCGCGGCGCTGCGGCGGCTGGCCGGCCGGGTGCCGTCCTTCGCCGGGGCGCCCTTCGCCCGCGGCCACCGCGGCGTCTACGACACCTCGCCCGACAGCCGGGCGGTGCTGGACGCCGCCCCCGGCGTGGCCGGGCTGTTCGTGGCGGGCGGCTTCTCGGGCACCGGCTTCAAGAAGGCCCCGGCGGTGGGGGCCTGCATGGCCGAGTTGATCACCGACGGGCGGGCGAGGACGGTCGACCTTCACCCCTTCCGCCTGACACGCTTCGCCGAGGGGGACCCGATCGTCGGCGACGAGTACCGGCTGCCCCCCGAGTTCGGCCACCCGCTCTGAGCCGGGCGGCCGGGTTAGACTCCTTGCGCCACCTACCCTGCGCGCGAAAGGAGCGGCCATGGCCCGCCGCCGCTCCCAGGCCGACGAGCAGGTGCTGCTGCGCATGCTCCACGACAGCCCGGTGTTCCGTTCCGGCACCCCGGAGGCCCTTGCCGCCCTTGCGGCGGAGGCTGCGCCGTTCGACTACCCGGCGGGCAGTTTCCTGTTCCGCCAGGGCGAGCCCGCCGCCCACGTGCTGGTGCTCACCGCCGGCGAGGTCGCGATCGTCTCGCCGGTCAGGGGCGGCGCCGAGCAGGTCCACTCGATCGTCGGGCCCGGTCAGCTGATCGGCGAGCTGGCGCTGCTGACCGGCGGGCGACGCACCGCGGGGGCGCGGGCCACCTCGCCGACCACCGTCTGGGCGATCGGACGGGACCCCTTCTGGGCGTTCCTGGAGACCACCCCCGCCGCCGCGGCGGCGCTGCTGCGCCAGCTCGCCGCGGTGCTGGCCGCCCGCGAGGCGCTGATCGACGACCTGCTTTCGCTGGACGTCAAGGGCCGGCTGGCCAAGGTGCTGCTGCGGCTGGCGGACCGGTACGGGCAGCCGGGCCCGGGCGCCGGCACCCGGATCGCGCTGCGGCTGACCCACCGCGACCTGGCCGGGATGGTCGGCGCCAGCCGGGAGAACGTCAGCCGGGCCCTGGCCGCCTTCCGCAAGCGCGGCTTCATCGACTACGACTCCGAGTCGCTGCGCCTGCTCGACCCGGACGCCCTGCGCCGGCTGACCTGAGCGGCCCCGCTGCAATGTGTGTCGCACGTCACCGCGACCCGGTGACGTGCGGCACCGACAGGCGGCGGCGGCGCCGGCTACGGTTGCCGCAGTCCTCGAGCAGGCCCCGGCGGATCGAGGAGGAGCCCGCCGGGACCGGCTGGGGGCCGGCAGCAGCGGCAGACCGGTGCATCCCGGGGGGGCCCGACTGGACCGCTGGAGGTGCCGGCAAGGGCGCGGGAGGGCCCGCGGCCGAGCCGGCATCCCGGCCAGGCCCGCCCCGTCACGGCCGAGGCGGGCCTGGCCCTTTCACGTGGCCCGCGGCGAGCACCGCCAGGACCGCCGCCTGCAGGCTCGGGAACCCCGCCACGCCGGCCGCCGGCGCGCTGCCGGCGCCGCGTCCGCTGGCCACGAACAGCGGCGTGGCGCCGGCGGCGACCGCGGCCTCCACGTCGGTTTCGTGGTTGCCGATCAGGTAGGAGGCGGGAAGGTCGAGGCCGAGCGTCGCCGCGGCCTCCTGCAGCATGCCCGGCGCCGGCTTGCGGCAGCGGCAGGTTCGGGCGTAGCCGTCGACCACCCCCGCCGGGTGGTGCGGGCAGTACCAGATGCCGTCCAGCCGCACCCCGTCCGCGGCCAGCAGGGCACGCAGGCGGTGGTGGACGCGGGCGACCGCCGCCTCGCCGTAGTGGCCGTGGGCCACCCCCGCCTGGTTGGTCACCACCACCAGGGCATAGCCGGCGGCGGCCAGCGCGGCCAGGGCGGGGCCGGCGCCCGGCACCAGCACCAGCCGGGCCGGGTCGTGCAGGTAGGGGACCTCCTCGACCAGGGTGCCGTCGCGGTCCAGGAAGACGGCGGGACGCATCAGCGGCCGGCCAGGTGGGCCTCCACCCAGCCGCAGAGGGCGTGACCGACGGTGATGTGGCCCTGCTGGACCAGGCCGGCGGCGTCGCCGTCCACGTGCAGCGCGAGGTCGGCGCGGTCGTCGAGCGGTGAGCCGGCGGGGCCGAGGAAGGCGATCACCTTGAGAGCCCGCCGCCTGGCAGCCTCGGCGGCCCTGAGCAGGTTCTCGGAGCGGCCGCTGGTCGAGATGACCAGCAGCACGTCGCCGGGACGGCACCGCGAGCCGCCCGACCAGCTCGGCCGCCAGGTGCTGCGCGTCGGCCGCGCTGCCGCCGTTGCCGCAGAACAGCACCTGGCCGCCGGCGGCGAGCGCGTCGGCGACCAGCCGCGCGGCCCGCTCGACGGCGGCGGCGCCCGGCCGCTCGGCCAGCGACGCGGCGGCCGCCGCCGAGGCGGCCAGCCAGGCGGCGACGTCGCTCACCGGTCGCCCTGCTCGGCGACCATCCCGCGCGGGTCGAAGCGGACCGCCGAGCATGGCGCCCCCGCCGCCTCGAGCTCCTGCGCCACCCGCGCCCGCCGCTCGGGCGGGGTGGAGAACAGCAGGAACCCGCCGCCGCCGGCGCCGAGCACCTTGCCGCCGGCGGCGCCGGCCGCCCGACCGACCGCGTACAGCTCGTCGAGGCGGGGGGTGGCGACCCCGGCGGCCAGGCGCCGCTTCTGCTCCCAGCCCTCGTGCAGGCCGTCGGCGAAGCTCGCCAGGTCGCCGTCCAGCAGCGCGTCGCGCATCGCCACCGCCAGCGCCTTCAACGCGCCGAGGCTGGCCAGGCTTCGGGCGGAGCCGCCGAGGACGCCGTCGACCTGCCGCCGCAGGATGCCGCCGTCGGTGCGGCTCTGCCCCGACCAGGCCAGCAGCAGGGACCGCTCCAGCTCCTCCAGCACCGCGGCGGCGACCGGCACCGGGTGGACCTCGACCTGGTCGTCGCCGTGGAACTCGATGAAGTTGAGCCCGCCGAAGGCGGCGGCGTACTGGTCCTGCATGCCGCCCTCCACCTTGAGGTCCACCCGCTCGACCTGGTAGGCGCGCCAGGCGAGCTCCGCCGGCGACCAGCTCCGCCCGGTGGCCGCCCCGACCGCGCCGAGCATGGCGACCACCAGGGCGGAGGAGGACCCGAGGCCGGATCCCGGCGGCGCGTCGGTGGCGAGGGTCAGGTCGAGGCCGCGGCCGGGCCGCCTGGCGGTGAGGTCGCGCAGGACGGCCTTGACGAGGTCGAGGTGGCCGTCGAAGACCAGCTCGTCGGGGGCGAACGCGGCCCTTGCCATCAGGTCGAGCGACTCCACGTGGTAGTCGCCGTCGGCCCGCGGGCGCAGCTCGGCGGTGGCGCAGCGGTCGATGGTGACCGAGAGCACCGCACCGCCGTGGGCGGCCGGGTAGGGCGGCACGTCGGTGCCGCCGCCGGCGAAGCTGATCCGCAGCGGCGCGCTCGCCCTGGCGGCCTTCATCAACCGGCGGCCGCCTCGGCAAGCAGCTTCTCCAGGCGGGTCACCAGCGCCTGCCAGGAGAACTCGGCCTCCATCCGCCGCCGTCCCGCCGTCCCCATCGATCGGGCCCGCTCCGGGTCGGCCAGCAGCTCGGCGACCGCCTGCCCGACCGGTCCGGCGCGGCGGCCGTCGACCACCGTCCCGGTGACCCCTTCCACGACCGTCTCCGGCGCGCCGCCGGAACGGCCGGCGACCACCGGCAACCCGACCGCAGCCGCCTCCAGGAACACCGCGCCGAGCGCTTCCAGGTCGAGGCCCAGCCAGCGGGTGCGGCAGGGCATCGCGAACACGTCTCCGGCGGCGTAGTGGGCCGGCAGGTCCGCCCATGCCACCTCGCCAGTCAGGTGGATGCGGTCGGCGACCGGGCTGGCCGCGGCCAGCCGGCGCAGCCGGCGCTGGTAGGGACCGCCGCCGACCAGCAGCAGCCGCGCCCGCGGCACCCTGGCCACCACCGCCGGCCAGGTCTGGATGAGCCGGTCCTGGCCCTTGCGGGGCACCAGCCGGGAAACGCAGACGCAGACCGGGTCGTCGCCGAGCCCGTGGCGGGCGCGCACCGGCGCGCCCTCGACCCCCGGGTGGTAGGCGTCGACCGCCACCCCGGAGGGCAGCAGCTCCACCGGGCAGCGTCCGCGCACCCCCCGCGCCACCCTGGCGGCCGACCAGCGGCTCACGGCGGTGACCAGGCGCAGGTCGCCGGCGACCCTGGCGAGCAGCCGCCGCACCAGCGGCACCCGCGCCACCGCCACCTCCACGCCGTGGGTGAAGCCGACGCAGGGCACCCCGGTGGCGCGGGTGAGCCGCCCGGCCAGCAACCCGAGCGGGAAGGCCGCCCCGAAGCAGATCACGTCGGGCCGGACCTCCCTGGTGAGCGCGACCGCCCGGCGGAGCACGTCCGGCACCGGCAGCATCAGCCGGCCCGGGTGGCGGACGGTCCGGAACGGCTGGGCGGCGTCGAACTCGTCCGCTCCCGGCCAGGCGGGGGCGTACACCACCACGCGGTCGGGTGGGAGCCTGGCCACCAGGTTGTGGCAGTACTGCTGGATACCGCCCGGCCGGGGCGGGAAGTCGTTGGTGACCAGCAGCAGCCTCACGGCGGCCGATTGTACGGGGTCGTCGCGGCCTGGGGCGGCTGACCCGGGCGCTGGCGGCCGGCCCACAGCCAGGCCTGGGCGATGCGGGCCATGGTCGGCGGGTGGCTGGCGAACAGCGCCAGCAGCAGCCGGTTGGGGCGCAGGTCGGCGCGGTTCTCCAGGGCCAGGCGGCGCTCCACCGCGACCGCGGTGGCGGGGTCGCGGGTGACCTCCAGCGCCACCCAGTCGGCCCTTGCCTCCGCCCAGCGGCTGATCGCGCTGGCCACCGGGGCGGCCAGCAGGCCGGCGAGGGCGGCCAGCAGCAGCAGGCCGGGGGCGGCCAGCGGGTCGCCGAGGCCGGTCACGCCGAGCCGCTCGCACAGCCGGTCCAGCTCCAGCAGCCAGGTCGCGGCCAGCACGGCGCCGGCCGCCGCCGCCGCGCCCGCGACCGTCCCCCAGAGCACGTCGCGGTGGCGGACGTGGGCGAGCTCGTGGGCGATGACCATCGCGATCTCGTCGTTCCGGGCGGCCGCCGGCGCCACCGGGCCGTCCCCGGCCGCGCCGTGCGGCCTGGGCGCCGCGGTCGGGGAGGCCAGCAGGGTGTCGTAGACCACCACCCGGCGGGTGCGGCCGAGCCCGGAGACGTAGGCGTTGACCCTGGTGGTGCGCCGGCTGGCGTCGGCCACCAGCACGTCGCGGACCGGCACCCGCATGCCGGCGGCAAGGGCCAGCAGCCGCTCGCGGAGCGACCCGGCGGCCAGCGGGGTGAAGCGGTTGAACAGCGGCTCGATCAGCACCGGCCCGAGCAGCGCCAGGCCACCGACCAGCAGCGCCGCCGCCGCGGCGGCCACCCACGGCCAGCCCGCCGGCCGCCAGCGGGCGCCGAGGACCAGCCCGGCCAGCGGCAGCACCACCAGGACCAGCCCGACCGCCCTGGCCTTGAGCCAGTCCAGCAGGAAACCGGGCAGGCGCTGGGTGGCCAGCCCTTCCCTGCTGTCCTGGCGGAAGGCGCGCAGCGAGAACGGCAGCGCGGCGGCGGCCCTGACCGCCTGCACGGCCACGGCGGCCAGCACCACCTGGCCCGGCACCCATCCCCCCGACAGCTCCGCGGCCCAGCGGACCAGCCAGCGGCCGGGGCCGCTGAGCGCGAGGCACGCCAGCAGCAGCAGGTCGACCAGGAGCGCGAGCAGGGCCCATCGCCGGCGGGGCTTGGCGTAGGCGACGCAGGCGCTGACCTCCTCGGCGCTGAAGGCCTCCAGCGGGTCGGCCGGCGCCGGCCGCGGCACCCTCCGGTTCACAGCTGCTCGCGGACCCAGGCCGCCCATCGCGCCTCCGCCGCCCTGCGGGAGACGCCGAGGACCCGCCGGAAGCCGCGGTCCAGCTCGGCGCCGCTGGGTGGGGACGAGCCGGCGAAGGCCCGGTACAGCTCGCGGAGGCGGCGCTCGCCGAAGGTCTGGGCCGCCCACAGGCAGAACGAGGAGGCCTCGTCGTAGGCGACCGCCGCGGTGGCGCCGCGGAAGTCGCGGTCCGCCGGCAGGGTCCCGTCGAAGCGGCCGGCGCGGACCCGGCCGGAGAGCGCCGGCCGGGTGACCGCCAGCGGGAACGAGAGCGGCCGCAGGGCGGCGTAGTCGGCGAACCCCTCCACCAGCAGCAGCGGCACGCCGTCGCCGAGTTCCCGCGTGGCCACGTGGGTCATCTCGTGGGTCAGCAGGATCTGGAGGTTCAGGGTGTTATAGGCGGCCACGTTGCTGGGGTTGACCACGATGCGGTTGCCGAGCACCCGCTCGACCGGGCCGGACTCCACCGAGGAGGCGGCGACCGCCGCCACCTGCCGCAGGTCGCGCGCGCCGACCAGGCGTTCCGCCTCGGCCTCGTCGTGCGGGACGAGGATCACCACCTTCCGCTCCCAGCGTGCCGACCAGGAGGCCGCCACCTGGTCGTAGGCGCGTTCGGCGACCTGCAGCAGCCGGCCGGCCAGCGGCTCATCGCCCGGATGGTGGACCACCAGGGTGCGGGCGGTGCGCATGGTGCGTACCGGGCCGGCGTCCCAGATCTCGACGTCGTCGCGACCGGCGGGCCTGGCGTCGCCCTGGCCGCCGATGCGCCAGCCGGAGCGGGTCAGCACGAAGGTGTAGAAGTACCTGGCCAGCACCGGTGAGGCGTCCTGGCCGCGGAAGCGGTAGCGGGCCTCGACCCGTGGCAGGTAGACCCGGTCGGGAGCGTACCGGCGCCGCAGCCGCTGGGTGGCCAGGTCGCCGGCGTCGGTCAGCCGGTAGGAGAAGGCCGCGAACGGCACCGTCCGCAGCCGCGTGAACAGCGAGGCCTGGGAGCGGTAGTAGGCGGCGTGGCGGCGGTCGACGGTGGCGAGGAAGGCGGCCCGGTCGCGGTGGACGATGGCGGCGGCCCGCCTGGCGAGCAGCCGGACCGCCTCGCCGCCTGGGTCTGGCGGGACGGTGGCGGCGGGGCGCCGCGGAGCGGCCGAGCCGGCGGGCGGGTCCGCCGGGATGCCGGGGCGCAGGACGATGATGGCGGCCAACGCGACCGCCACCGTGGCGGCCAGCACCGCAACGACCCGGCCCGCCCGCCCCCCGCCCGCCCCGGGCGGCGGCCCGCCGGCCGGCGGGCCCCAGGTCGGCGGCTGGCGCCGTTCGGGTGGGGGCTGCGGGCCGGACGGCTGGGTGGGGTCCATGGGAACCTCATCGTATCCGGCACACCCGGCCACGGACCGGGCTGCGAGCCTGCCCATGACGGCTACGGCCCCACCCGGGGGAAGCGGGGCCGTAGCCTGTCGACCGGACGACCGTTGGGGCGGCCGGCCCCCACGTCGCCGCTCCGGTCGATCCCGTGGACCTGGACCTCACCTGGGCGGCGGCGGCACCGTAACGAATGGGAAACGGATGTGCAAGTTACCCATACCCGACAACCCGGCTCGGTTCCGGCCGGCGTGGTCGCCCCCTCGTTGTCGTGTCACACCCCCCCGATATGGTCGTTGCAACCGAGCCGGACCCCGACGGCACCAGAGAGGAACCGCTGACATGGGACGCGAGGAGCCACTGCGGATCAGCTGTGACGACTGCCCCGGTGGGGCCGAGTGCCGCGACTGCCTGGTCGAGTTCTTCCTCGGCGAGCGCAACGCCCGGGTCGTGCGTCTTGGCGGCGACACCGGCCGCTCCGCCGGCACCGGCGACCTCGAGCCCGACCTGCGCCGCGCGCTCGAGACGCTGGCAGAGGCCGGTCTGGATCCGCGGGTCGTCGCCCACCGGCGCGCCGACGGCGCCGCCCGCGCGTCCTAGCGCACCGCGGCCAGACCCAGCAACGCCGGCGACCTGGTCACGCTCGCGCCGAGGGCGGTGACCCGCTCGCGCAGCTCGTTGTCGGAGGTGACCACCACCACCGGACGCTCCGGGGGGGCGGCGTTGGCTCTGGCCACGATCTCGTCGTCGGCGGTCCGCCCGGCGTCGGTGAACACCACCGCCACCGGTCCGAGCGGCAGCCGGCTTGGCAGCGGCTCGGCCGTGCCGCCGTCGAAGACCACGGTCAGCTCGGCCCCGAAGCGGCGCGCGAGCCGGCGGCAGAGGTCGAGCAGCAGGGTGCGCTGGTGCTCGAGATCGCGGTCGGGGAAGCCGAGCGGGTGCTTGGTCACGTTGTAGCCGTCGACCAGCACCAGCACGGCGTCGCTGGCCATCCATGCGCGCAGCGTCTCCGGGTCGTCGGCGCCGCGTCCCGCCGGGACCGGCAGGGGGCGCCGCCGCTCCGGCCGGCGCCCCGCCCCCGACGCCGCCGGGACCCGGTCGGCGCCGGCAAGGCCCGCGGCGCGGCGCAGGGCGGCCAGGTCCCGCTCCAGCGCGGCGACCGCCTCGGCGACCACCGGGTCGACCTGGTTCGAGGAGCGGCGCAGGGTCCGGTACCTGCGCTGGGCCTCGGCCAGCTGGGCCTGCAGCTCGGCCACCCGGCCGCCGAGCCGGCGTTGCTCGTCGGCGGCCGCTGCCCTGGCCGACCGGAGCGCCGCCTCGGCGTCGGCGAGCTGCCGCTGGAGGGCCGCTGCCCGGTCGGCCATGGCACGTTGCTCCCGCTCGGCTCGGCGCAGCTCCTCCCTGGCCGCCCGCAGTTCCTCCCTGGCCGCCCTGGCGGCCGCCGCCTCGGCGTCGGCCCGCGCCCTGGCCTCGTCCAGCTCGCCGGCCGCGCCGGCCAGGGCCGAGCGGGCCGCCTCGGCCTCCGCCTGGGCCTGACCGGTGGCGTCGGCCTCCACGGCGGCCTGGACCGCGGCGGCGCCGCCCGGCCCGAGGGCGATCCCGACCCTTGCCACCGCCTCCGGCGTCTCGCCGCTGGCCAGCGCCTCGGCGTGGCGGCCGGCCCGCAGCAGCCTGGCCAGCGCGGCCTCCTGCTCCACGACCCGCTTGTCCACCGCATCCCGGAACCGCTGGTCCAAGTCGAGGGTTCGCTTCAGCAGCCCGAGCACCCTCGGGTGGCGCAGCCGTCTGGGCGTCCACGTCTGGTACTGGCGGAGCGCCCCGGGCAGCTCGCCCGGGTCGGCCGCCCGCAGGGTCACCAGGGCAGCGTCCAGGTAGCCGTCCAGCAGCCGAGCCGGCAGCTCCGGCAGCGGCCCCGGCGGCCCACCCCCCTGCGGCTCTGCCGCAGCGTCCCCATTCACCGGGGCACCCCCCTGGTGCCCAGAGACCGGGGCACCCCTTCGGGGTTCCCCGGACCCCTCCGGCCCGGACCCCTCCGGCTCATCGGTCGGTTGGGCCGGCCGGTGCGGCCTCCCCGATCGCCGGCACGATCTCGACCGCACTGCTGGAGCCGCACCAGCGGCAGCTGACCTCCCCCACCGCCACCGCCAGCTCGCGTTCCTCCTCGACCCGCAGCTCGCCCGCCACCGAGTAGTGCCAGAAGGCGGCGGTGCGGCGGTCGGCGACCACGTCGAAGCGGGTCAGGTTCCCGCAGGCGGCGCAGCGCAGCCGCTCGCCACGCCCGGGCAGGTGGTCGAGCACGCGGCCTCCCTGAGACGAGCTTGCGTCGGTCGCCATCCAGGGTAGCCGCGGCGGCCGGCAAACGCCGGCAGGGCTGGTCGGATATGCTGTCGTCGTGGACAAGACCGCATTCACCTTCCCCGGCCAGGGCCGCATCGCCCCGGGCAGCGGCGCACCATGGGCCGACGATCCCGCCGGCTGGCCCTTCCTGCGCGCCTCCCAGCTGCTCGGCTGGGACGTGATCGAGCTGCTTGAGGCGGGCGACGCCGCGTTGTCCGACACCCGCAAGGCGCAGCCGGCCATCTACACCCACTCGGCCGCCTGCCACCTGCTCGCCCGTGCCGAGGGCCTGCGGCCCGACCTGGTCGCCGGCCACTCCCTCGGCGAGTACGCCGCCCTGTTCGCGGCCGGCGGGGTCAGCTTCGAGGAAGGGCTCCAGCTGGTGGTCCGCAGGGCCGAGCTGGCCCATCAGGCCGGCGGCGCCGGCGTGATGCAGGTGATCCTCGGCCTGCCGGACAAGACCGTCGGCCAGGTGTGCCGCACGGTCCGCCGCCAGGTCGGCAAGGTGTTCCTGGCCAACTCCAACGCTCCCGGCCAGGTCGTCATCTCCGGCGATCGGGCCGCGGTGGAGGAGGCCGGCCGCCGCGCCCTGGCCGCCGGTGCCAAGCGGGTGCTGGCGCTGCCGATCGGCGGCTCCTTCCACACCCCGCTGATGAACGCCGCCAAGCGCCCGTTCCGGGAGGCGCTCGACCGCATCGACCTGCGCCGGCTCGAGGTTCCGCTGGTCTCCAACGCCAAGGCCAGGGTGGTCCGCAGCGGCCGTCGCGCCGGCCGGCTGCTGGCCCGCCAGCTCACCTCGCCGGTCGACTGGACCCGCTGCGTCGAGCGGCTGCGCGCGCTCGGCACCACCAGCTACGTCGAGCTCGGACCCGGCCGGGTGCTCGAGGGGCTGATCCGCCGCATCGACCCGCGCGCCATGGTGTCGATGGCCACCACCCCGGAGGAAGTCCGGGCGCTGGCCGAGTTGGCGCGACCCTGAGCGCGTAACACCCGGTTTGTCCTCTGCCGCCACACCCCCCGATTCGCATACGATTGCTCCCACCGCGACCATCGCGGTGGTCGAGGGCAGGGGAGGTGCGCGGTGGGGGCGCACGAGCTGGTCGAGGCCGGCCGCCAGCACGTGGCCACCGGCCGCATCCGCGAGGCGATGGCCTGCTTCACCCGCGCCGCCGACGACCCGGAACGCGGGGCGGAGGCGCTGAGCCTGCTGGCCGCCGCCTACCTGCTGCCCGGCTCGCAGGCGCCGGAGCTGGCGCTGGTCCACGCGCACCGGGCCGCCAGGCATCCGGCGGCCGAAGGGGAGCACCTGGCCCGCTGCGCCGCGGTGGCGCTGGCAGCCGGCGACCCGGCCCTGGCCGAGGAGCTGGCCGGACGGGCCGGAGCGGCCGGCGGCGGCGCCGCCCTGGCCACGCGCGCGACCGCCCGGCTGCGGCTCAAGGACCGGCAGGGGGTCCGTGACCTGCTCGCCCTCGTGGAGCGTGCCGACGGGCCGGCCGTGTTCTGGCGGCGGCTGGTGCTGGAGGCGTCGGCGGCCGGCTGGCTGGGCGCCGCCCTGGCCGCCAGGCGCGCGATGCGCGCCGGCGGCCTGCGCGCTCCCGGGCTGGCCACCGTGCTGCTGCACGCCTCCGCCGCCCCGCTGTTCCTGGCCTGCCTGCTCGGCGCCACCGTGCTGGCGGTGGCCCTGCCGGGACGGCTGGCCGCCCAGGCCGGGGTCGGCTGCCTGCTGGCCGGCCTGGCGGTCGCCCTGGCCGGCCGCCGCGTCTGAGCGACCCGCGACGCTTGACCCCGAACACCTGTTCGTCTAGCGTCTGGTGCCGTCAACCGTCGAGCCGACGAAAGGCCCGGGATGCCCGCCGCCATCCAGGGACGCCTGGACGACCTCGGCGCGCCACTGATCGACGTCGAGTTCGTGGTGCTCGACCTGGAGACCACCGGCGGCTCCCCCGCCAACGACCGCATCACCGAGGTCGGCGCGGTCAAGATCCGCGGCGGCGAGGTGCTCGGCACCTTCCACAGCCTGGTCGACCCCGAGGTCCCGATCCCGCCGCTGATCAGCGCCCTGACCGGGATCACCGACCGGATGGTGGCGGGCGCCGAGCCGGTCCAGGTGATCCTCCCCTGCCTGCTGGAGTTCCTCGGCGGCGCCGTGCTGGTGGCCCACAACGCCTCCTTCGACCGGCGGTTCATCCAGGCCAACCTGGAGCGGCACGGCTACCCGCGGATCGGCAACCGGGTCGTCTGCACCGCCAGGCTGGCCCGCAAGTTGCTCCCCCGCGACGAGGTGCCGAACGTCCGCCTGGCCACCCTTGCCGCCTACCTCGGCGCTTCGGTGGCGCCCTGCCACCGGGCGCTGACCGACGCGCGCGCCACCGTCGACGTCCTCCACACCCTGCTGGAGCGGGCCGGCTCGTTCGGCGTCCTCGCCCTGGAGGACCTGCTGGAGTTCCCCTCCGCCAGCGCCGGGCCGAGCTTCAAGAAGGTCCACCTGGCCGACCGGCTGCCCCGCTGCCCCGGGGTGTACCTGTTCCGCGACAGCCGCGGGCGGATCCTCTACGTCGGCAAGGCCAAAGACCTGCGCACCCGCGTCCGCAGCTACTTCTCCGGCGACGGCCGGGCCAAGGTCGCCGACCTGCTGCGGGAGCTGGCCGCCGTCGACCACCTGCCGTGCGCCACCGAGCTGGAGGCCAGCGTCCGCGAGGTCCGCCTCATCCAGCGCCACCGCCCCCGCTACAACCGGCGCAGCCGCAACCCCGAGCGGTACTGCTTTCTGAAGCTGACCAATGAACGCTTCCCGCGCCTGTCGCTGGTCCGTCAGGTGCTGCCGGACGGCGCCCGCTACCTCGGCCCCTTCACCTCCGCCGGCCAGGCGGAGCTGGTCAAGACGGCGATCGAGGACGCGCTGCCGCTGCGCCGCTGCACGGCCAGGCTGGGCTCCAAGGGCGGAGCCGGGCCCTGCATGCTGCTGGAGCTGCGCCGCTGCCTCGGCCCGTGCACCGGCACGGTCACCGCCGAGGCCTACGCCGCCGTGGTCGCCCGGCTGGTGGCCGCCCTCGACGGGGATCCAGAGCCGCTGCTCGGGCCGCTGCGCCGGCGGATGGCCGGCTACGCGGCCGAGCAGCGCTACGAGCAGGCGGCCGCCGCCCGCGACCGGCTGGAGGCGTGCAGCAGGGCGCTCGCCGAGCGCCGCCGGACCGGCGCGCTCGCCGGCGCCGACGAGATCGTCCTGGCCCGCCAACGCCCGGCCGGCCGCGAGGTGACCGTGATCCGCCGCGGCCAGCTGGCCGCCAGCGCCGTGCTGGCGCCCGACGACCCGCAGGGGCTTGAACGCCTGCTGGCCTCGGCCGGCCCGCCGGAGCCGTTCGAGGGGCCACCGCCACGCCACCTGGCCGACGAGGTCCAGCTGGTGACCCGCTGGCTCGAGGAGGTCGCCGGCCATGCCGAGCTGCTCCGCCTGGCCGGCCGGCTCGCCAGCCCGGCCGTCGGCGGCGCCGCCCTCCAGGTCCGCTACGACCCGGGCAGGCACCGGCACGCGCTGCCACCCGGCGAGGCTCGCGGCCGGCCAGAGCGCCGCGGAACACCGCTGGGGCATCGGCGGCGCCCCGCGGTCGCGGCCACGCCGGGTGGCTAGGCCGTCCGGCGCTCGGTGGGCTTGCCCGGCGAGGTAGGATTCGCCCTTGGTCCCCGCCCCAGACAGGGAGGTCCCCCCCGTGAGCGCGTTCGAGCCGACGCCGCCGACCGAGCCAACGGTCGACATGCCCGATTTCATGGTCGTCCTCCGCGGCTACGACCGCCGCCAGGTGGAGGTGTGGGCCAAGGAGCTCGCCAGCCAGATCGAGCAGGAGCGGCTGCGCGCCGACGAGGCCGAGAAGACCCTCTACCGGGCGCAGGTAGAGGCCAAGGGCACGCCCACCTTCACCCATCTCGGCTCCCACGTGGCCAACATCATCGAGGAGGCGGGCCGCTCCGCCGAGGCCATGCAGGCCGACGCCGCCGAGCGGGCCCAGGAGACGATCGACTCGGCCGACGCGGAGGCCTCCGAGATCATCAAGGCCGCCGAGCACCGGGCCGGCGGGATCGAGCAGGACGCGCGGCTGGAGGCAGACCAGCTTCGCGCCGAGGGCGCGAGGGTCGAGGAGGAGTCGCGCGAGGCGGCCGAGGCGATGCGCAGCCAGGCCGAGCACGACGCCCGCGCGGTCCTCGAGGAGGCCCGCGACGCCACCGACCTGATCTGGCAGGAGGCGGAGCGCGAGCGCGTGGCCGTCGAAACGGAGACGATCCGCCTGGAGGCGCTGCGGCACCGGTCGCTGGAGCAGCTCGGCCGGGTCTACGGCCACCTGGAGTCGGTGCTGGACGAGGTCCGCGCCGGCATCGGCCGGGTCGAGGGGGACGAGGACGGCGATGCCGGCCCGCCCGTCCAGGTGCCGCACGTCGGGGAGCTGGCCGCCGCCCTGCCGCTGGCGTCCAACCGGCCGGCGGCGCCGGTCGGCGGCGAGGCGCCCGAGGCGGCCGGCGACCAGACGCTCGACCGGCAAGGGCAGCCGACGCTGCCCGAGGTGACCGCCCAGCAGGCCGGCGCCGCGGCCAAGCCGTCGCCGGACGCGGCCGGCGGGGGCGGCGGGCAGGACGCCACCCAGCAGCTGGAGGCCACCGAGGGCCTGGAGCCGGTCGACGACAAGGACCGGGAGCTCAAGCCGGCCAACGCGACCGGCGCCAAGGACGCCAAGCAGTAGCGCACGCGGCTCCCGCCGACCGGGGAACGCCGCCCGCCTACAATGGCCGCCGGGCCAAGCGGCCGCGGGCTCAGCTGCCTCGGCCGGGGCCGGCCACGGACGCCAGGCCGGCAACGGTCCCAACCCGGGCCGGCAGGTGTCGGTCCGCGCCGGCGTGCCGGAGGCGGTCCCCGCCTACACCGTCAACAAGGCCTGCGGTTCCAGCGCCAAGGCGCTCACCCTGGCCGCCGGCTCCATCATCCTCGACGAGCTCGACGTCGCCCTGGTCGTCGGCATGGAGAACATGACCCGCACCCCCTACCTGCTGCGGGGCATGCGCGGCGGCTACCGGATGGGCGACGCGGTGCTGGAGGACGGCATGTCCTCCGACGGCTTCATGGACCCGCTGTCGGGCGAAGGCATGGGCGAGACGGCCGAGAACCTCGCCGAACGCTACCAGGTGACCAGGGAGGAGCAGGACGCCTTCGCGCTGCGCTCCCAGCAGCGGGCGACCGCCGCGTGGGCGGCCGGCCGGTTCGCCGACGAGGTGGTCCCGGTCGACACCTACGACGCCAAGCGGCGCACGATCACCGTGGAGCGGGACGAGCAGCCGCGACCCGACGCCACCATGGAGGGACTCGCCCGCCTGGCGCCGGTCTTCCGCCAGCCCGGCACGGTGACCGCCGGGAACTCCTCGGGGATCTGCGACGGGGCCGCCGCCCTGGTGGTGATGGCCGAGGAGACGGCAAGGGACCGTGGCGTCCGGCCGCTGGCCAGGATCGTCGGCTGGGCCAGCGCCGGGGTCGACCCACACGTCATGGGCTGGGGGGTGGTGCCGGCCACCCAGAAGCTGCTGGTCAAGGTCGGCTGGAGCCTCCCCGAGATCGACGCGGTCGAGGTCAACGAGGCGTTCGCCGCCCAGGTGCTGGCCTGCGACCGGGAGCTCAAGTTCGACTGGGACCGTACCAACGTGAACGGCGGCGCGATCGCGCTCGGGCATCCGATCGGCATGACCGGAGCCCGCATCCTCGGCGCCGTCGTGCATCAGCTGCAACGGCAGGGCGGCCGGCGCGGCCTGGCCACCCTGTGCATCTCGGGCGGCCAGGGCATGGCGGTCGCCCTCGAACGCGTCCAGGACTAGCAGCCAGCCGACCAAGGAGCGCCGATGGTCACCGCGATCGTGCTCGTCACCTGCGAGGTCGACCAGACCCCTGAGACCGCCCAGGCCCTCGCCGACCTGGACGGGGTCAGCG
>WNGB01014329.1_pt1 | contig 17375 bp, 13 predicted proteins | sample 5400681 | NCBI WGS metagenome assembly WNGB01 (sample SAMN13153367, study PRJNA577476) | soil metagenome | isolation source: 115 cm soil or saprolite under grassland replicate 2 | place: USA:California | collected 2016-06-15 | reverse complement strand
GACGTGCGACGATCGACGCCTTGGGGCGCGCGGTAGAGCGCCGCCCGGTCACCGCCCCAGCCCGTGGCGGCGCGCTCGGCGAGGTCGGGTGGAAGCGACTTGGCGAGCCAGCTCCGGGCCACCAACTCGCCGAGGACGTCGGTCGCGGTTGGGGGGCCAAGATCGGGCAGCGCGGGGAAGAGCGATAGGTCCACCGCGACGGGAGCCGCGCAGGCTTCGTACTTTTCGGGGTGGAGGACTTGTTCGGTCGAGGCCGGCGGGTCGACCCACAGCGCGTTGACGGCGCTCCAGGGGTTGCGGGCGCGGACGCGCGCGGTGAACAGCAGTCCGTCGATGTGCGTGAAGCGCGACAGCGCGGCGAGCCAACCCGACTGCGTGTTGGCGAGGCGGTCGGCCACCGATGCCAGCTCGCGTGCGCCGAGGAACGTCTCGCGCGGATCCGCAAACGTGAGCGTCGCCAGCGTCGCGTCGCCCTCGATGACCGCGAGCCGCGCGCGCTCGGCGTCGCCGTCCAGCTCGTGGCGCCCGTCGGAGGCAATGCCGAGGGTGCGACGGATCCCGAACCGTTCGTCGGCGATCGCGTGCGCGATCTCGTGCGCAATCAGGAGCTCTTGCTTATCGAGCGCGGGGGCGTCGGGAATCAGCAGGCGTCGGGTGACCGGATCGTAGTGCGGCAGCGGCGAGGCCGCGAAGGTCGCAAGCGCGAGATCGGCGCTGTCGCCCCCCGCGGGTAGCAGGCCGAGCCGGCGCAGGATCGCGTCCTGCCGGGCGGTGTCGGCGCCGGCTAGGCTGCCCGCGAGCGCGCGCCGCATCTCCGCAGGAGGGAGCGCGCGCGCGGGCAGCGGGCCGTGGAACGGGAGGCCGCGCGCCGTCGCCAGCTTGGGCGCGATCCTGGCGACTGCGGAGCGGGCGTCCTCGTCACTGACGGGGCCGAGCGCGAGCAGCAGACCCAGCGCGGCCTGGAGGTTGGGGCCAGCCAAGGGCGCGAGTTTGCGGTAAATACGCGGCTCCTTCAATGAGCGCTTCGGGCTCGACATCGGATCCTTTGAACACGTCGGACGTCACGGCGCGCGCGACCACGTTTGCGCGCGCGGTGGAGGAGATCCGCGCCGGGCTCGGGCGCGGGCCGGCGGTCGAGCTCTACGGCGCGAACGGATCGCTGGGCGCGGCGGTCGCGGGCGCGTTGATCGCCTCCCGCCTCGAAGCCGGACCGCTGCTCTACATCGTCCCCGACGCGGAGACCGCGGAGGCGCGCGCCGCGGACCTCTCGTTCTTTCTACATGGGACCCCGAGAGGGTCCCAAACCCCCCGCGAGGAGCTCGCGCGGGGGAACCCCGCGCTCCCTCACGCGATCAGCCACGGCGGCGGCTTGTCAGATGACGATCCGCTTGCGCCACCCTCGGTGCTCGAATTGCCGGCGCTCGATTCGTCGCCGTATGCCGAGGTCCAGCCTGATCGCCGGACGACGTTGCAGCGGATGGCGGCGCTGTTCCGGCTGTCGCAGGGGTTCGCGCCGCAGGTGGTGGTGGCGTCGGCGGCGGCGGCGTTCCGGCGGGTCGTCCCGCGCGCCGCGTTCGACCGGCTGTGCGAGGTGATCAGCGCCAAGTCGACGGTCAACCGCGACGCGACGATCGGGGCGCTGGTACGGGCGGGGTTCTCTCGCGCGCCGGTGGTCGAGGACCCGGGGACGTTCGCGGTGCGCGGGGCGGTGATCGATCTTTACCCACCCGTGTACCGGCACCCGGTGCGGATCGAGCTGTTCGGCGACGAGGTGGAGTCGATTCGGCTCTACGACGCGGCGACGCAGCGGACGTTGCGCCCGCTCGACTCCGTGTACCTGCACCCGGTACGCGAGACGGTGCGCACCGAGGGGGCCGATCCGCGCGCCAGGGTGCTGGCGGCCGCCGACGCCGCCGTCTACCCGTCGTCCAAGACCCGGCGGCTGCTGGAGCAGATCGACGATGGCGAGGTTTTCTTCGGGATCGAGGCGCTCGCCCCCGCTTTTCACGAGGCGATGGGACCGCTGTTCGACTATCTGCCGCCCTCGGCGCTGTGTGTGGTCGAGGATCCGGAGGCGGTCATCGAGGAAGCCCGGCGGCAGGCGACGCGGCTGCGCGAGGCGGCGGCATCGCGCCACGTCGAGCACCGGCTCGCGCTTCCCGCGGCCGACTTCGTGCTGCTGGAGGAAGAGGCCGTCGCGGCGCTGGCCGCGCGCCGGCGGCTGGAGCTGCGGCCGGTGGAGATTGTTCGATTCGACGCCGCGCCCGACGCGGCGCTGCGCGTGCGGGTGGAGTCGTCGTCGCACACCGGCTTGCGTGCCGAGCTACAGCGCGCGCGCGGCGAGGCGACCGGCGACATTGGCGGTCCACTGCGCGATCGGCTGCGCGCGTGGCTGGACGCGGGCCGGCGCGTGCTGATCGTTGCGCACAACCGCACCCACGCCGATCGATTGCTGGCGCTCTTGCGCGCCCTCGGCCTCGCGGTGGACGTCGTCCGACTCGCGGGGGGCGAAGTGTTCGACACGACCGCGCGGCTCGCGGTCGTGGTCGGGCCGCTCAAGCGCGGGTTTCTGCTGCCCGCCGACGGGCTGGTCATCGTCGCGGAAGAGGAAATCTTCGGCCCGCGGGCCCTGCGCGAATCGAGAAACATCCGCGCGCCCGCGCTGGGCGATCTGGCCGAGATCGCCGAGGGCGACGTGGTCGTCCACGACGAGCACGGCGTCGGGCGCTACCGCGGGCTCAAGAAGCTGACCGTGCGGGGCGTGCCACAAGACTTCATGCACCTCGAGTACGACGGCGGGGTGGTCTACGTGCCCGTTTACCGCATCGGTCTCGTCCACCGTTACGCGGGCGGCGAGGCCGCCGAGGTTCGGCTCGACAAGCTCGGGTCGAGAACCTGGCAGGAAAAGCGTCGGCGGGTCTCGGCGGAGGCGCGCAAGCTGGCCGAGGAGCTGATGCAGCTCTACGCCCAGCGCGCGTCGCTGGCCGGGCACGCGTTCCCGGCGCCGGACGCGATGTTCCGCGCGTTCGAGGAGACGTTCCCGTTCGAGGAGACGCCCGACCAGGACAAGGCGATCGAGACCGTCATCGCCGACATGCAGAACGGCGTGCCGATGGACCGCCTCATCTGCGGCGACGTCGGCTACGGCAAGACCGAGGTCGCGTTGCGCGCCAGCCTGCTCGCCGTGCTCGGGGGCAAGCAGGTCGCGGTCCTCGCCCCGACCACCGTGCTCGCCGAGCAGCACTTCGTCACGTTCTCGGATCGGTTCACCGACTTCCCGGTCCGGGTCGCGGTGTTGTCGCGGTTTCGCAGCAAGGCGGAACAGCAGAAGACGATCGCCGAGCTGGCGCAAGGCAAGCTCGACGTCGTCGTGGGCACCCATCGGCTGCTCTCGCGCGACGTCCGCTTCCGCGACCTCGGCCTGCTGGTGGTCGACGAGGAGCAGCGGTTCGGCGTCGCGCACAAGGAGCGCCTCAAGGAGCTGCGCACCCAGGTCGACGTGTTGACGCTGACCGCGACCCCCATCCCGCGCACGCTGCAGATGGCGATGGGCGGCATGCGCGAGATCTCGATCATCGCGACCCCGCCCGAGGACCGGCTCGCGATCCGCACGCTGGTGTGCCGGTTCGACCGCGACCTCCTGGGCGACGCCATCCGCCGCGAGCTCGGACGCGGCGGCCAGGTGTTCTGGGTCCACAACCGGGTCGAGGACATCGCCGAGCAGGCGGCCAAGGTGCGCGAGCTTTCGCCCGAGGGCACGCGGGTCGCGGTCGGCCACGGGCAGATGCCGGAGGGCGAGCTCGAAAAGGTCATGGTGGACTACGTCGACGGCAAGTACGACGTGCTCGTGTGCACGACCATCATCGAGTCGGGCCTCGACATCCCGCGCGCGAACACGATGATCGTCCATCACGCCGATCGATTCGGGCTGGCGCAGCTCTACCAACTGCGCGGGCGCATCGGCCGCTCGCGCGAGCGCGCGTTCTGCTACCTGGTCGTGCCCGAGGAGACGCGGATGACCCCGGAGGCCAAGCAGCGGCTGGCGGTGCTGCAGCGGTTCACCGAGCTCGGCGCCGGGTTCCAGGTCGCGACCCACGATCTCGAGATCCGCGGCGCCGGTGAGTTGCTCGGCGACCGCCAGCACGGTTCGGTCGCCGCGGTCGGGTTCGAGACCTATGCGCGCATCCTCGAGGAGGCCGTCGCCGAGCTGCGGGGCGAGCCGATCAAACCCGAGCACGATCCGGAGATCTCGGTCGACGTGCCCGCGTTCCTGCCCGACGACTACGTCCCCGACACCGGGCAGCGGCTGGACTTCTACCGGCGGCTCGCGCAGGCGCGCGACGAGGACGGTGTGCGCGCGGTGCTGGAGGAGCTGACCGATCGGTATGGCGCGCTGCCCGCCGAGGCGCAGCTGCTGGGCGAGGTGATGGTCGACAAGACGCTGGTGCGAGCGCTGGGCGCGCTCGGCTACGAGCTGTCGGCGGCGCGGATCGTGCTGTCGTTCGCGGCCGACGCGCCGCTCGACCCCACTAAGGTGACGAAGCTGGTCTCGGGCAGGCATAGCCGTTTCAAACTGACGCCCGACCTGCGCCTCAGCTACTCGTTCGACGAGGTCGAGAAGAACGACCGCATGGCGGCGGCGCGCACGCGCCTTCGCCAGCTCAAGGCGCTGGTGACCTGAGGGCTCATCGCGTCGAGCGCAGCGCGGCTTCCGCCGCGCGGAGCTCAACGCGGGAGGTTCGGAACCCTCCCAGGGTACAGAATAGGAAAGATGCTACGCTTTCAGGATGTACACGCTCATGCACCTCGTGGCGCTGGCGGGCACCATCTTGCTGCTGGAGCGGCTGCTGCCGTCGGTGAAGGTGAAGAGCTTCGGCTCGGCGATCGTGGTCGCGATCGTGTTCAGCGTGCTCAACTTCTTCCTCGGCTGGTTCCTGCGCGCGGTGCTGTTCATCCCCGCGATCCTGACCCTGGGCCTGCTGTTCCTGTTCGTGCCGTTCATCGTCAACACCGTGCTGCTGTGGCTGACCGACAAGCTGGTCGGGTCGTTCGAGATCGAGACCACGACAGGGCTGCTGGTCTCCTCCACGGTCGTCACGATTGTTAACGCCGCCTTTCACATGGCGCTGCACGCCCATCGGACCGGCCTCACGAGCGGCGTCCCGACGCGCTGGATCTGACGGGGAACCAGTGTAATCTCTCGCGCATGCGAGCCGCTCCTGCCCGTAATCTGTTCTGTCGTTCTGTCGTCACCTCCGTCACCTCCGTCACCTCCATTCTTGGCATCGCGCTCGCGCTGACCGCGGGCGCGGGTTGCAAGAAAGGCGGCAAGGGCAAGCCGGGCGCGGCCAGCCCGCAGGCGGGCGAGATCGTCGCCAAGGTGGACGACGCGGCGATCACCGTGGGCGACGTCCAGGAGCGGATCAACAAGCAGTCGCCGTTCGTGCGCGCGAAGTACACGACCCCCGACAAGAAAAAGGAGTTCCTCGACAGTCTGATCCGGTTCGAGGTACTCGCGAACGAGGCCGAGCGGCGCGGCTACGACAAGGACCCGGAGGTCATGCGGGTCATGAAGCAGCAGATGATCTCGAAGTTCCTGCAGAAGGACTTCGAGTCGAAGCTGAAGGTCGAGGACGTGCCCGACGCGGAGGTCGAGAAGTACTACAGCGAGCATCCGACCGAGTTCAATCAGAAGGACGAGGTCCGGGTGAGCGAGATCCTGGTCAAGGACAAGAGCAAGGCCGACAAGGCGCTGGCCGAGGCCAAGGCGCTGCCCAAGGGCTCGGCGACCGGCGCGGATCAGAAAGGATTCCGCGACCTCGTCACCAAATACTCCGAGGACGAAGAGTCCAAGGCGCGCGGCGGCGATCTGTCGTTCTTCGACAAGGACACGACCAAGGTGCAAAAGCCGATCGTCGACGCGTCGTTCAAGCTGGCCGAGGTCGGCGACGTCGCCTCGGTCAAGACCGAGAAGGGCTGGGCGGTGGTGCGGCTCGCGCAGAAGCGCCCCGGCTTCAACCGCCCGCTGGCCGAGGTCAAGCGCCAGATCCAACAGCGCCTGTTTCGGGACCTTCGCAGCAAGTCGATGGACAACTTCGTCGCCGACCTCAAGAAGAAGAGCAAGATCGAGGTGCGCGAAGAGAACCTCGGCAAGATCGTCATCGACACCGGCAGCGGGATGGCCGGCGGCGGCCCGGGGATGCCGGGTGGGATGCCGGGGATGCCGGGCGGCATGCCGCAGGGGCCTGGCGCTCCGGGCGGACCGCACGGCATCAGCATGTCGCCGGGGCTGCCGCCGCCGGGCACGCCGGTCGCGCGCCCGGTTCCGCAGGGCAAACCTTGATGCGGCGCTGGGCTGTCGCGCTCGCGGCGAGCTCGATGCTGGCGGCTGGCGCGGGCGCGGCCCGCGCGCGCGTCGTCGAGAAGATCGCAGCCGTCGTCGGCGGCAACATCGTGCTCGCGAGCGAGGTCGAGGAGAAGTCGGGGCCGCTGCTGGCGGACCTCAACAAGGTGACCGACCCCGACAAGCGCGCCGCGCGCGCGTCTGCGCTGCGGCGCGAGGTGCTGGAGCGGCTGATCGACGACGAGCTCATCCTGCAGCAGGCGGCCGAGCTGAAGCTCTCCGTGTCGAGTGAGCAGATCGACGCCTCGATCGACGAGATCAAGAAGCAGAACAGCATCGATGACAGCCAGCTGCGCGACGCGCTCAAGGCGCAGGGCATGACGATGTCGGCGTACCGCTCCGACCTCAAGCGGCAGCTCTTGCGGTTCCGCGTGCTCAACGTCGCGGTCGGCTCGCGGGTCAACGTGTCGGACGAGGAGGTCAAGGCCTACTACGACCGCCACATGAAGGACATGGCCAACGTCCAGGTGCGCGCGAGCCACGTGTTCGTCGCGATTCCAGAGGGCGCGGACGCCGCGGCGGTGCACGACAAGCAGGCGCAGGCCGAGAGGATCCTCAAGCGCGCCAAGGCGGGCGAGGAGTTCGCCAAGCTCGCGCGCGAGCTCAGCGACGACGCGGCCACGCGCGCCGAGGGCGGCGACCTCGGCTACTTCGGCAAGGACATGTTGCCCAAGGCGATCGAGGAGATGGTGTTCGCGATGAAGCCGGGCGACATCCGCGGCCCTGTGCGCGCCGACCGCGGCTTCCACGTCATCAAGCTGGTCGATCGCAAGATCAAGGACCCGAAGCCGCTCGACGACGTCAAGGACGACATCCGCATGCAGCTCCGCCAGAAGGACATGGAGCGGCAGACCAAGATTTACCTGGCCGAGCTGCGCAAGAAGACGCTGGTCGACGTCCGCTACTAGGCCGCCGCGCGATGACGGGCGCGGGTACGCTGGTCGTCGTCGCGGCGCTCTGGCCCGCGGTCGCGGTGTGGCCCGCGGTCGCGCCCGGATCGCCCGATTCACCGCCGCCGGGGCCGGCGTCTGCCCTGCAGACTCTTGCGGCTCCCGCCGGTGGCGTGGTCGGGTTCGCGGCGGTCGATCTCGCGTCGGGACAGTGGATTGGCCTGCGCGTGGATCACCCGTTCCCGATGCAGAGCGTGTTCAAGCTGCCGGTCGCGCTCGAGGTCCTGCACGCGGTCGACGAGGAGCGGCTGGCCCTCGATCGGATGGTGGACCTGCGGCGGGAGGATGCGCGCGACGGTGCGATGCAGACGCTGCAGTTTCCGTCGCAGCGGACAGTACGGCAGCTGTTCCAGGCGATGCTCATCCAGAGCGACAACGCGGCGACGGACAAGCTGCTGGGGTTGATCGGCGGCGCGGCCGCGGTCGACGCGCGCGTCCGCGCGCTCGGCGTCACCGGCATCAGCGTCCGCTACTCGGAGCTGGAGATGACCACCCGCAACACTGACAACACCACGACCCCGCGGGCGATGCTGCAGCTGCTACGCAAGATCGCGGACGGCCAGGCAGGACTGTCCCGGGAGAGCGCGCGCCTGCTCGACGACACGCTGATCCAGGTCGTCACCGGGCCGAACCGAATCAAGGGTGCGCTGCCCCCCGGCACCGTCGTCGCCCACAAGACCGGCACGTCCCGCACGACCGACGGCATCACCGACGCCACCAACGACGTCGGCCTGGTGACGCTACCCGACGGACGTCGCATCGCGGTTGCCGCGTTCGTGCACGCGTCGCCGGCGGATCTGGCGACGCGCGAGGCGGTGATCGCCGCACTGGCGCGCGCGGCATACGAGCGATACGTAAAAATGGTTGGCCCGTAAGAGCGCCACCGGTTCAAGCGCGAGTTGCTCCCGCCATGCCGCCGTCGGCCGTCGGGCTACGGAGACCTTGACCGGCGTCACACGGTGTTATCCAGCACGGGATCGGCTGCCAACCGGATCCGATCCAGAAAGCTCCGCCGCCAACCGACCGAAAACAATGTTCGCCCGCTCCGCGTCCCGTTCTCGACCTTACGAATTCAAAGCGCAGCCCCTTGCTTGAATAAAATTTCGCGCTGCAAGAGCCTGCTGGTTACTACAAAGTTGGGCAGACAGGTGGCACTCGGCATTCGGTCAAAGCAATTCGGTGCTGCGACGGCCGTGATTGCTGTTGCAACGCTCTCGATCGCGTCCTTGGAAAGCGCCGACCGGATCCTTCTTCATGCGCCGTTCGGGCTCCGCGCGTTGCGAATAGCCCTGGGACCCGTGACTGGTTGGGTGGAAGCGGCGCGTTCCGGGTCGATCTGTGCGGCGCTCTGGAGCCTAATCCCGGCAACAGCTTTCTCGCTCGGTGGTTTTGCGTTGTGGATAACTACGCGGCAGTGGCCGTGGCTCGTGATCGCGAAGGCGGTCTGGATCGCAGCCGGCTTCTACTACGCGGTCGCGATGTGGCTGTAGCGCAATGAGCAACCGGGAACATCCTTTACAGTCGGACGAACGGGTCGGTCGCTTCGCTCCCTCTCCCATTCGCCGCTGAACGGCTATAACGTTGGGCAGACATTCGGCCGATCGAGACTCGGTTGCTCTTTGGAATCGTGCGGGGGTTGCGATGAGCCGTACGCGAAGGCCGTTCATGCTAAGGCTCGGCATCCCTCTGTGTGCCTTAGTCAGTGGCTGTTCCGCTCAGCCTCCTTACACCCCTACAACCACTCCCCGCGAGGTTCCTAAGGCCACGAAGCACCCAGAGTCCGCCGTTCCGTGCTCCGGGGACGGGCTAACTGTTTCGAACGGCGAAGAGCGCAACCTTGTCGCAAATATGGTGCGACGGTGTGAGCCCATCGATCACTGCCTTTTGGAGTGCCTCCGAGGAGACTGTGCGAACAAGATCGGAGGTGGTTGCTTCCACGCGTGTTCGGGCCGGGGCATACGTCCAGAGCAGCGAGATGCCGTGTGGTTCACCCAGGCCGCGGAGTTCCGACTCGGAACGCACGAACTCTGCCATCCGCCGTATCGGCGTTGAGCAACAGGATCGCCGCCCAACTGGGCGTTGCAGTCGACGAATGCATCGGTCGCTTTGCTCCCTCTTGCATTCGCCGCTGAACGCCACGATTGTTGGGCGGACGAACCCCGTGGTTGAGGATTGTGAAGCAGGACTCGATCAAAGGAAGGGCGGTCCGGGGACTGGGCCTCGCGATACTTGCACTGGCGTGCGCACGAGGACCGACGAGCACCGCGCCGCGAGTCCCGGTCACGGGTCCAGTCCTACGGGTGCTGACCTACAACGTGAACTTTGGGCTGGTCGGTGATCGCGACACCGTCGCGGCCATCCGCGATGCTGACGTCGATCTGGCGCTGCTCCAGGAGACAAATGTGGGCTGGGAGCGCGCACTGCGAGCCGCATTGTCGACGCGACTACCCCATATGACCTTCCAGAATCGGGGTGGCGGGGGTGGCCTCGCCGTCCTTTCGCGCCTGCCTCTTGCGGAGGTCGAGTTCTTGAAACCGACGACGTCGGGTTGGTTTCCAGCTGCCCGGGTGGTGATCGAGACATCATTTGGGAACGTCCAGGCACTGAGCGTTCACCTGCACCCGCCCGTGAGCGACACGGGTAGCCTCATTGGAGGCTATATCGGCACGCGCGGAGTTCGCGTCGACGAGATCAAGGGCTTCTTCGGGAAGCTGTCACCTGGCCTACCTACTTTGGTTGCCGGCGACTTCAATGAGGAACCTGACGGAGATGTGACAAGGTTTCTCTTGGAAAGGGGCCTGGTCCCGGCGCTGCCTCCGGACCACCCGACGTGGAGATGGGCCACCGGAGTTGGCACGATCCGGAAGCAGCTCGACCACATCATGCACGATCGTCGGCTCGAGACGGTCTCGTGGGACATCCGAGTTGCGGGGAACTCCGACCACCTTCCCGTGATTGGAATCTTTCAATTGGCCAAGACTTCACCAGGTCGCGAGTAGCAAGGGTGCGCGCCGTCCAACACGCGTTGCAGCGGACCGGGCTGCGCCCGGCCGCTGAACGCGATAACGTTGGGTGGACCAAGTTGTGCCTAAGAGCCACGCTTGCCAGTTGGGAGAAGTCCTGACCACCACGGCGGCTGCCCTAGTTTCGGCGTCGCCCTTGAAATTCAGCACTGAGATCCAGCGCTGTGTCGCCGGCGATCGATCGAAGGCATGGGACTGGCGCGAGTCGTCCGCAGACACCCTGTCATCCCGATGGCGGGATCTCATCGCGTCGGTTCCCGAGTCCCGTGCAGAGGAATTTGCCCGTGCTTGGTTCCGCGCTATCCCGCTCGATTACGAACCGGAGTCGGCAGTGGACGACGCGATAAAAGACCTAATTCGCCTCTGCGCTGCTGCGAAGGAGAAGGATCTCGCCCTGGTCTTCGACTTCTCTGCTTGATTGCACTCGCGCAACGCACTGCCGCGTGTACCAAGCTGCCGCCCAACTAGGAATTGCAGCGGCCGGGGCTTCGCCCCGCCGCTGAATTCCAGTATCGTTCGGCAGACGACGACATGCCATTTGGGATGGGATTCGGAGAGCTAGTCATGATCGCGCTCATCGTGGTCGTAGTCTTTGGCGCAACACGGCTTCCGAAAGCTGGTGAGTCGCTTGAACGCCGCCTCCGCGAGTACCAATCCTCCGCACCGTGCCTGCTCTTGAAGGAGCGACGGTCTTGGAGCCGAGCATTGTCGACTACGTGTGCAGCGTCGCCCGCCCACAGCCCGTGTTCTTCCTCTGGCGCCCTCTCTTACGGGATCCCAAGGATGACATGGTTGCGGAGGCAGCAGTGGCAGCCGGCGCTGAGGCGATCGTCACGCACAATCGTCGCGACTTCGTTGGCGTCGAGAGGTTGGGCGTGAAGGTGTGGACGCCCCAGCACATGTTGGAAAGGACACGAAGATGAGTACGCTCAGCTTGCGCTTGCCCGAGTCTCTCCACCGTCGACTTAGTGAAGTCGCCGAGCAAGAAGGGGTGTCGATCAATCAGCTGATCAGCTCCGCGGTCGGCGAGAAGATGTCGGCACTAATGACGGAAGAGTATCTCGCCGCGCGGGGGAAACGGGGCAGTGTCAAACGATTCATGGCTGCCCTATCCAAGGTCCCGGATGCCGCGCCCCTAGATGGGGACGAGCTCAGGTCGCCGGCCAACAGGGTGTTCCAGCGGGCGCGCCGGCGACCGGCCCGCCGCTGAACACCAACGCGTTAGCCAGACTCGGAAGCGCGCGGAGAATGTAACTGAATCGGCAACACCTTCGCGAAGTGCACGAAGTCGACATCCGTCGTGAGGATTCCGAGACGGCGTCGAGCCGCCGCTGCGCAGATCAGGAAATCGGTATTCGATCCCTGAACACCCTTGCCTCGGCATCGATTGAAGAACGCTGCTGCCTCCTCGTAGTCCTCAGACCCAAGAGACAAGTCCGGGAACGCACGAAGGTGGTCACGGAGCGTCTCGTACTGCCCCCGGTCCGGCACGCTGGAAAGCAGTTCCTGCCGAACAGGGCCCAGGATCGCAGCTCGACCTTCCCGAATAAGCTCAGCCAGCTCAACGGCCTTCGCCGCGTGCGGCGATCGGCGCCTGCGCAGTGCTAGTGACCAGACAGAGGTATCGACGACGACGTTCATGCGCGACGCCGTTGCCGCTTGTAGTCATGCTTTGGATCAAAGTCGACGTTTCCGAACAGGTCGAGAATTCGCGCCTGCTTACGACGCTGGACATACTCCTGAAGAGCCTGCGTCACGGTGTCCTTTTTCGTCCGCTGGCCGCCCACACGCAGCGCCTCGTCCAGCAACCGATCATCGATAGCAAGGTTGGTCGCCATGTGTAGAAGGCTACACACTGCCGCCAGGGAAGGCAACGCTGGCTAACCCGCGCCCTGAGGCGGACCGCAACCAAGTCATGAAGCTGGGCCGGAGTCGCACTCATCGGCAAACGTCGAGTCGTCCACCGACGGGGATGCCCGGGCAGCGGCCCACGCGCCCGACGCTCCGGAACGCGACCGAGTAGACGTGCTCGGCTACGCAACCCAAACCGCGCGACCGGGCGGCTAGCGGCAAGTGCCGTTGTCCGTGGCGGAGATGTCGTCGCACTGGGTGACGGCGCACGAGCCGGGGTTGCCGCAGAACTCGCATGCGGCTTGAGTGGCGTCGACGCAGTCGGGGTCCACGGCGCCGCAGCCGCAGTCGCAGCCGTCGCCGCGGCCGAAGAAGCCGGGCGAGCACCTCCAGGTCGCGGGGATGTCGGTGCAGGTGGTGCCGTCGGTGGGCGAAATCTGAGTGCAGTTCGTGGCGCAGGAGCCGTTCGCGTTGCACAGCCTGCAGCTTCCCGCGGTCGTGCCCCCGCAGTCGGGGTCCTGCGCGCCGCAGCCGCACGTGCATCCGTCACCGGTGCCGTAACCGGTGAGCGGGCAGCTCCATAGCACGGGCACGGCGGTGTGCGCGCAGCTGCCCGTCGCCGAAACCAGCGCGCCCAGCCCGGATTTGGCGCACGCGTTGCCGCACAACATGTCGCACGTGCAGAGCTCGCCGGCGCGCGGTCGGCATGGGGTGTCGCGGGCGGTGCCTCCGCCATCCGCGCAGGTGCAGGCGCAGGTGCAGACGTCGAACATCGCGGCGAGGTCGCCGCCGCGGGTGCCCGCCGAGCCCTCGAGGCCCGTCGAGCCCGCGAGGCCCGTCGAGCCACCGACACCTGTCGAGCCGGCGAGGCCCGGCGACCCGGCGATACCCGAGCCCGCGACGCCGCTGCTTCCGGCGGCGCCGTCTGTTCCCCCCCCGCCGGTCTGGACGCCTGGTCGTGACGAGCATGCGAGCGTCACCAGCACGCACGCACACCTCGCTCGCATCCAAGCTAAGCGCATGGGCGGATGATACCGCCGATCTCGGAGTCGGTCAGAGCACGCCGGCGATCAGTGGTCGCGTAATTCGGCGCGCGATTCGCGCTTGAACACGCGAAACAAGAGCCAGAGGCTGGGGGCGAGCACGGGGAGGCCGGCGGCGAGGACGACCAGCAACAGGCGCTGGGTTCGGGGTTGGGCCGCGGCGCCGGCGAGCGTCAGCTCCGGCACGACGAGGTATGGCATCTGAGCCAGCGCCCAGCCCATCAAGATGAAGGCGGTCTGGGCGGCCACCGCCATGCGCGCGATCCGGAACCGGCGCCGGGCGAGCGCGACGAGCGTGATGACCGCCGCGGTGCCGGTCGCGAGGTGGAAGGGCCAGCTCCAGCGCCGGGCCGCCAGCGCCTCGCGCACGCGCGGCGCACCGTTGCCCGCGAGCAGGAACGCCGCCAGCGCGAGCGCGCCGACCGCGACGCCCGAGATCAGCGCGCGCCGCCGGAAGTCCTCGCGGAGGGCTGGATCGGTCACCTCGTTCGTGAGGTAGGTCGCGGCGAGAAACGCGCATAGCGCGAGGGCGAACAGGCCGACCGCGAGTGGAAACGGCGCGAGCCAGGTGGCGAAGAAGCCGCTCTCCACGATGCCGTCGCGGACGCGGATGCGGCCTGACACGAGCGCGCCGACCACCATGCCGAGCAGCACGGGCGCGATCGTGCTCGCGACCGAGAACACGAGCCCGAGACGCCGCTCGACGTCGCGACCGGTGGCGCGCAGACCGCGGAACGCGAATGCCGACCCGCGCAGCACGACGCCGATCAGGAACAGCGTCAGCGGCACGTGCAGCGCGACCGAGATCGCGGCGAACGCGGTGGGGAAGCCGGTGAACAGGACGACGACGACGAGGATCAACCAGACGTGGTTGGCCTCCCACACCGGCCCGATCGCGGACTCGATCGCGCGGCGCTGATCGGCGGCGCGCGGCCCGGTCGCGGCGAGGTCCCAGACCCCCCCGCCGAAGTCGGCACCGCCGAACAGGAAGTAGAGGTAGAGCGCCACCCCCATCACGGTCGCGAGCGCGAGCTCAGTCGGCATGCGCGGCTTTCGGGGCGGACCGATCGGCGTTCGCGTCGGGCGAGGGCGGGCTTTGCCGGCCAGCGCCCATCGCGGGAGGTTGGGAACCGTTTGAGGGCTCCGAGGCTGCGATCTGGCGCGCGAGCAGGTACACGACGGCGACGCCGAGCAAGAGATAGACAATCGTGAACAGCCAGAACGGCGCCGCGCGGTACGGGAACGGGGTGACCGCGTCGGCCGTGCGCATCACGCCTCGAACGATCCAAGGCTGGCGGCCCCACTCGGTCACGAGCCAACCGGCCTCGAGGCTCACGAACCCGAGTGGGCCGGCGACCGCGAGCACGAGCAGCCAGTGCCGGCCGTCGGGGAGGCGACGGCGGCGCGCCGTCCACGCCACGATCGCGACCGCGATCAGCGCCATCGTGGTGCCCGCGCCCACCATGATCTGGAACGCGGTGCGGACGCCGACCACGGGCGGCCACTCGGCGCGCGGGAAGGCCTCGAGCCCGGTGACCACCGCGCTCGTGTCACCGAAGGCGAGAAAGGACAGACCGCCGGGCACCGGGATGGCGCCGTGGAACTCGCCGGTTTCGAGATCGGGGATGCCCCCGATGTGCAGGGCGGCGTTCGGGCCCGTGCGCAGGTGCGCCTCGGCGGCGGCGAGCTTGAGCGGCTGCGCCGTCGCCAGATGCTTGGCCGAGCGATCGCCCGAGATCGGCTGCACGATCGCGGTGAGGCACGCAACCGGGAGCGCTATCGCGAGCGCCTTGCGGTGCAACACGCGGCGCGGATCGCGCAGGAGGAACGCCGCCGAGATCCCGACCATCGCCCAGCTCGTAGCCTGGTACGACGACACGAGCACGTGCACGGCCTGCGTCGGCCAAGCCGGGCTCCACATCGCGGCGAGCGGATCGGGGCTTGCGGGCGGGCCGTTCATGAACGCGTTCACGAGCGTCACGAAGAACGCGGAGGCGGCGCCACTCACCGCCACGACCACGCCCGAGAATAAGTGTAGCCGGGGCGAGACCTTGTCGCGCCCGTAGAGATAGATGCCGAGGAAGATCGCCTCGGTGAAGAACGCGAACCCCTCGAGCGCAAACGGCAGGCCGATGGCCTCGCCGAACGTCCCCATGAACCTCGGCCATAGCAGGCCGAGCTCGAACGACAGCACCGTCCCCGACACCGCCCCCACCGCGAACAAGATCCCAGTTCCCTTCGCGAGCCGCTTCGACAGCAGCAGGTACCCAGCGTCGCCGGTGGGCTTGTGAACGACGTCCGCGATCACCATCAAGAGCGGCAGCGCGACCCCCGCCGCCGCGAACACGATGTGAAACGCCAGCGACACGCCCATCTGCGCGCGGGCGAGGGTGACTTCACGGCCGACGTCCGGTCTAGCTGCGGTCTAAGCTCCGGTCTAGCTCGGTCTAAGCTCGGTCTAGCCCGGTCTTAGTTCCGACCAGTTTGAACAGATCCGGTCCCCTCGCCCCGCGAAGCGGCAGCGTGGGTAGTAGGTCAGGGAGAGGGGTCCGCCGCTACCCCGGGGGCCAGGCCATCGGGCGGCCGGCGAGGACGTGGAGGTGGACGTGGAACACGGACTGGCCGGCGTCGGGGCCGGCGTTCATGACCACGCGGAAGCCGTTGCCGGCGGCGCCGCTCTCCTTCGCGCGGCGCGCGGCGGTGACCATCAGGCGGCCGTACATCTCGCGATCGGCGTCGCTCGCGTCGGCGAGCGACGAAACGTGGGCGAGCGGAATCACCAGCTCGTGCAGGGGCGCCTTGGGACCGACGTCCTTGAACGCGAGCACGTGCTCGTCGCGGTAGGTGATCGCGGCGGGGATCTTGCCGTCGCGGATCTTGCAGAACAGGCAGTCGGCATCCGATGCGCTCATGTCGGGCTCCTTAGCACGGAAGAGAGGTCACGAGACTAGCGCGCGAAGGCGGGCCTTGGTGTCTTCGAACGGCGCCGCCTCGTCGGTGCGCTGGCGCAGGAATGCGGTGATGCGGTCGAGGCGCGCGATCGCGTCGTCGGTGGTCGGATCCGACCCGCGCTGGTACGCGCCCAGCAGGATGAGGTCGCGCTGCCGCTCGTACGCGGCCAGCAGCTCGCGCAGCCGCGACGCCGCGGCGCGGTGCTCGGGATCGGCGACCGTGCTCATGAGCCGCGACAGCGAGGGCAGCACGTCGATCGCCGGCCACTGGTTTCGTGCCGCGATGTCGCGCGACAGGATGACGTGGCCGTCGAGGATGCCGCGCACCTCGTCGGCGATCGGCTCCTCCATGTCGCCGCCCGCGACCAGCACCGTGTAGAGCGCCGTGATCGAGCCACGCGCGCTCGTGCCCGTGCGTTCGAGCAGCCGCGGCAGGAGCGCGAACACGCTCGGCGGGTAGCCCTGACGCGCGGGCGGCTCGCCCGCCGCGAGGCCGACCTCGCGCTGCGCGCGCGCCACCCGCGTCACCGAGTCGAGCATGAACAGCACGCGGCGGCCCTGCTCGCGGAAGAACTCGGCGACCGCGGTGGCCACGAACGCCGCCTTGAGCCGCACCAGGCTGGGCGCGTCGCTGGTGGCGCACACGACGACCGAACGCGCGCGTCCCGCCGGCCCCAGTGACTCTTCCAGGAAGTCGACCACCTCCCGCCCGCGCTCGCCGACCAGCGCGATCACGCTGACGTCGGCCTCGGTCTGGCGCGCGATCTGTCCCATCAGCGTCGACTTGCCCACGCCCGACCCCGCGAACAGGCCGATGCGCTGGCCTTCACCGACCGTGAGCAGGCCGTCGAGCGCGCGCACCCCGAGGGGCAGCGCGCGCGAGATGCGGGTCCGCGACAACGGATCGGGCGCCGGTCGATCCACCGCCCACGGCTCGGCCCCCGACAGCGCGGGCCCGCCGTCCATCGGCCGGCCCACACCGTCGAGCACCCGCCCGAGCAGGGCTTCTGACGCCGCGATCGCGAACGGCCGGCCGGTGGGCGTGACCAGCGAGTCGGGGCCGATGCCGGCGGCATCGCCGAGCGGCATCAGCACCACCTCGTCGCCCCGGAAACCGACCACCTCCGCCTCGAGCCGGTCGTCGATGGTAACCA
>WNGB01024977.1_pt1 | contig 17376 bp, 14 predicted proteins | sample 5400681 | NCBI WGS metagenome assembly WNGB01 (sample SAMN13153367, study PRJNA577476) | soil metagenome | isolation source: 115 cm soil or saprolite under grassland replicate 2 | place: USA:California | collected 2016-06-15 | reverse complement strand
CGTGAGGGAGGGAAAGCTCCAGGAGAGAATGAGTTTAGCGCCGCGCTGTGCTACAACGAGGTCGCTCGTCGGTTTCGGAATGACCGGGATGGGCGGGTGCGGATCGCCGCGCTTGCCACAGGCGGCAAGGAAGAACACGAAACAGACGGCCGCGGCTCTTTTCATCACCGCGGCGATTGTAACGATGAACGATGAAAGGTGAACGATGAACCCGCTTCACTCCTGCTCATCGTTCATCGTTCTGCGTTCATCGTTGGAGAGATCATGTGCGGAATCATCGGTTACGTCGGAACTCGTGACGTCGTGCCGGTTCTCATCGGCGGACTGAAGAAGCTCGAGTACCGCGGGTACGACAGCGCGGGCATCGCCGTGGTCGACGGCAACGGCGTGGAAGTGGTTCGCGCCGAAGGAAAGTTGGCCAACCTCGAATCCAAGCTCAACGACAAGCCGCTCAAGGGCACGTTCGGCATGGGCCACACGCGGTGGGCCACGCATGGAAAGCCGAACGAGAACAACGCCCATCCGCATCGCGACTGCACCGGACAGGTCGTCGTGATCCACAACGGCATCATCGAGAACTTTCTCACCCTCAAGCAGCTGCTGCAGCAAGCGGGACATGAGTTCAAGACCGAGACGGACACCGAAGTGGTGGCGCATCTGATCGAAGAGAACCTGAAAAGCGGAACGAAGTTCGTCGATGCGGTCAAGAAATCGCTGAAGGAGCTGGAGGGACACTACGCGCTGGTGATGATCGACGGCACCGAGCCGGGGACGATCGTCGCCGCCAAGCACGGCCCGCCGCTCGTCATCGGCCTGGGTGAAAACGAAAACATCATCGCCTCCGATGTCGCGCCGCTCCTCGCGTACACGCGCAACATCATCTATCTCGAAGACGGCGAGTACGCGGTGGCCGATCAGAAGAAGGTGCGCGTATTCGACCAGAAGGATCAGCCGGTCGACCGGCCGCCGAAAAAGATCATGTGGGATGCCGTCATGGCCGAGAAGGAAGGCTACCGGCACTACATGCTCAAGGAAATCCACGAGCAGCCGCGCGCGGTCCGAGACACATTCAACGGGCGGATGTTCGAAGAATCGGGCGAGGTCTTCTTCAATGACCTGCAGTTCACGCCCGAAGAGTGGGCGAAGTTCGAGCGCGTGCACGTGGTCGCGTGCGGCACGTCATGGCACGCAGGACTCATCGGAAAATTTCTGCTCGAAGACGCGGCGCGGATCCCGATCGAAGTCGATTACGGCTCGGAGTATCGATACCGCAATCCGATCGTCGATGCGAACACTCTGGTGATCGGCGTGACGCAATCGGGAGAGACCGCCGACACCATCGCCGGAATGCAGGAGGCGAAGGCCAAAGGCGCGAAACTGATCACCATTTGCAATGTCATCGGCGCCGCGGCCACGCGGATGGCCGCCGGCGTGATCTACACGAATGCCGGGCCGGAGATCGGAGTGGCCTCCACCAAAGCATTTACGACGCAGCTCACCGCGTTTTATCTGCTCTCGCTCTACATCCGGCAGCTTCGCGGCGAGAACCATGACGATCTCCGCTACGCGATGCATGAGATGCGCGTCATCCCGCAGAAGCTCGAAGCGATTCTCAAGAAGGAAAAAAAAATCGAGGCGCTGGCGCACAAATACTACAAATCGCAGGATTTCCTCTTCCTGGGTCGCGGCGTCCACTACCCGATTGCTCTTGAAGGCGCGCTGAAGCTGAAGGAGATTTCCTACATTCACGCCGAGGGCTATCCGGCAGGAGAGATGAAGCACGGTCCGATTGCGCTGATCGACGAGAACATGCCTGTCGTGGCCATCGCGACGCACACGCCGGTGTACGACAAAGTTGTCTCGAACCTGCAGGAAGTGAAGGCGCGCGACGGAAAGCTCATCGTCATCTGCGACGAAGGCGACGAGTCAATGCGGGAGATCGCGGACGAGGTGATCGAGATTCCGTGGAGCGTGGAAGCGCTGCAGCCGATACTCGCCGTCGTGCCGACGCAGCTTCTCGCGTATCACATCGCGCTGCGGCGCGGATGCGATGTCGATCAGCCGCGGAATCTGGCGAAGAGCGTCACGGTGGAGTGACGCGCTACGCCAGGAGATTCGATGTAGGGCCGCGGCCCTCCGCGGCCGCCGAGGGCGGCGGCCCTACACACGTTTTCAGTGCACGTCTTGAAAGCCGGCGAATGAGCCGTCGGCTTTCCCGAATTTCAGGCCGACCAGAACGGATCCGTCTCCCATCGTCTGATAGCTGGAGACGAGAACGTCTGACATGGTGATGACGAGATAGGGCTGCTGATCGCCGCCAGCTTTCCTGCATTGCAGGACGACCTTATCGTAGTGCCTTCCGTTGGCGCAGTGCTGCATCAAGGTCGGACTCGCGCCGCGCTGCTTCAGCACCACGTTATTCGGTCCCAGCTGTTGCACGCCGACGAGAGTGAGTTCTTCCGGTCCCTCGGCGCCAAACGCGAGCTTCGCGTTCGGCCGCGTCTGCATCGCGGTCGGATTCACCATCGACGCTGCGAGCGCTTTCGTCGCGGGATGTGTCGCGCAACGATCGAAATGAACCGTGAAAAGGTTGTTTTGGCAGGAGCGAATCGATGCGCCCTGCAGCACATGCGACGTGTTCATGTAATCGATGGTCACTTCGCCGAGGGATTCGTTCTTCTGACACTTCTGCGTAAGAAGCGCCGCGCCATCGCCCGTGGCGGTGAACTGAAATTCGTTCGTCGCGCACCCGAGCGTGTTGTTGCCCTGCGCGTTCGTGAGCTGCGGAGCTGCCGCCTGTGTGCCCCAATGGAAGCCTGAGATCTGGATGTTCTGGCCTTTGATGTCGCCTTGCTTCTGCCCCTTGAGTTTGAGGTAAGCGTTCAACGCGGCGAAGCTCGGAACTGCACAAAAAACGAATGCAACGAGAATGATGGCCTTCACACTCTTCATGGAACCTCCCGTTATTTTGAGAAGCGAATTGTAGCCCAGCGTTCAGGGACTGACCGGACTCAGCGGTGCGATCCCGCCGTGGGTCGAGCAACGATCGAAGTAAATCGTGAAGTTCTTCAGAACGGCGTTGCTGATCGCGTTCCCTTCACAAGTGCGGAACGCAACGTTCTGCAGCACGTGTCGCTGTCCTTTGATGTCGACCGTCAGCATCGGAAACCGTTCATGAGCGTCGCACATGTGCTTGAGCCGCAGCTCGGCGGGAGAATTCGGCACTGCGGCGAACTTCGCCTCGTGCACGTTGCATGCGACCTTTGGCACTGCATTCGGCTTCGGCGAGACCCATATCCAATTCGTGAGCTCGAACCAACCCTGGTGCGCGGAGTCCTGCGCCGCTCCCTGCACGCCCTCGATTTTCAGGAAAGTGTCGACGGCAGCGAACAAGGAGAGCGCGCAGATCGCAACGGCAGCCAGGACCAGCGCTTTCAGGATCCTCATGAGACCTCCGTTATTTGAAGCCGCGAATTGTATGCTAGTCGCGGGCGATCCAGCCGCCACCGAGGCAAAGGTCGTGGTCGTAGAAAACGACGGCCTGACCGGGCGCGATGGCGCGGAGCTTCTGCGCGAACTGCACGCGCGCGCGGCCGCCATCGATCGAAGTCACCGTTGCTGCGATGTCCGCGGCGCGCGAGCGTACTCGCGCCTGAATCTCGGTCGTCTTCGCCGGCGGCGTTCCGCTGATCCAGTGAACGCGCTCCGCGACGAGCTCCGATCGCTGCAGCGCCGAGGCAGGACCGATCGTCACGCGCTTGGTGAACGCGTTGACATCCACGACGTAGGTTCGCTCGCTGTTGCCTCCGGCCTGCAGACCGCGTCGCTGACCAATCGTGAACTGGTAGTAGCCATCGTGCCGGCCGACGACGTTTCCATCGATGTCGACGATGTCCCCGGCAGCTTCTTCGCGAGCGATTCCCGACTCCCGCTTGACGATTGACGCGTAGCCGTCTTTTTGCGGGACGAAGCAGATCTCGTACGACTCTTTCTTCCGCGCGACGGGCAGTCCCGCCTCCGCGGCGATTGCCCGCACCTCGGGCTTGGTGAGCTCGCCGAGCGGAAACAGCGCTTCTGCGAGCTGCTCCTGCGAAAGCTCGAAAAGAAAGTACGACTGATCCTTTGCCAGGTCCTTCGCTTTCCGCAGCTCCGGGCCATGATCGCCGGGGGTGATGCGCGCGTAATGGCCGGTTGCAATTTTTTCCACTCCGATTGCCTGCGCTTTCCGATGAAACAGGTCGAATTTGACGTGCGTGTTGCACAGCACGCACGGGCTGGGCGTCGTGCCGCTGAGATAGGACCTCACGAACGGAGTGATGACCTTGTCGTGAAAATTTTGCTCCAGGTTGAGCGTGAAATGAGGGATCTCCAGCTTCCAGGCAACGCGCCGCGCGTCGGCCAGATCGTCGATGGTGCAGCATCCGCCGTACGTCGAGTCCGCGTTGGTGAGGTTGTCGTACATCTGCATGGACAGACCGACCACCTCATGTCCCTGAGACTTGAGAATGTACGCGGCAGTCGAGGAGTCGACCCCGCCGGACATCGCCACCGCGATCTTCATTGCGACCAACTAAACGCCACAAAAGCAGGTAATTGTTCCGTAAGGCACTGATACTGCATGGTTTTCCATCCATTAAGGTCCACGCAGAAGTGAGCGAGCAGGGAGAAAAGAGTATTCGCGTCCTCGTCGTGGACGATGATCCGAGCATTCGACGCATGATGATTGCCGCTTTACGGCGGGAGAAGTACGTCTTCATGGAAGCTGCGAACGGAAAAGAAGCGCTCGATGCGATGCGCCGCGAGCATCCGCGGGTGATGATTCTCGATCTGATGATGCCGATCCTCTCCGGTTGGGACGTTCTACGAGAGCGCTCGAATGATCCGGAGTTGCTGTCCATTGCGGTCATCATCGTCAGCGCAAACCGCGGACCGGAACTGGCAACGGCGATGGACAAAGGGATCTGCGCATTTCTACCGAAGCCCTTCGACATCAACGCACTCAGCTCGCTCGTGCGAAGCTGCATCGCGGCCGATGGGGACATTGCCTGCTAGGCTCGCGCCGATGATCACCCGGCGGCAGGCACTCACGCTGCTTCTGACGTCCGCGGGAACCGTCCTCGTGCGCCGGCGGGCCGAAGGGCAATCGACCCGGCCGATTCCAAGCAACGCTCTCAACATTCTCTTTGTGATGACTGACGATCAGCGCGCGGACGCGCTGAGCATCGCCGGGAACGCAATCCTACGCACGCCGAATATCGATCGCATCGGGCTCGACGGAATTCGCTTCACCGAGTTCTTCGTGACCAACTCGTTATGCGCGCCGAGCCGGGCGACGTTTTACACCGGCCTGTACTCGCACGTGCACGGCGTTCTAACGAACGGATCGGGCGAGGTCAATCGCAATCAGAGCGGTCTGCGGCGCGATCAAATGACATTCGTCGACTTGCTGCACCAGGCCGGCTACGAAACGGCACTCGTCGGCAAGTGGCATTTGCGATCGGAGCCGTCCGGCTTCGATCAGTGGATCATCCTCCCCGGCGGTGGAGGGCCGTACATCGATCCTCCAATGACCGCGAACGGGATGAAAGTGAAGTTCCGCGGCTACGCCGACGACGTGGTGGGCGATCAGACACTTTTTTACCTGCAGAACCGGGCGAAGGAGCGCCCGTTCTGCCTGCTCATGAATTTCAAAGCGCCGCATCGCAACTGGATCCCCGCTCCTCGATATGCGCACGAATTCGAAGGCGTCGAGATTCCGCTTCCTCGAACATTCGAGGATAAGTTCGAAGGGCGGCCCGAGGCACTCCGCAAAACGGACATGGCCGTCGCCGACATGCCCGATTTCAAAGATCGCGGCGTGCCGGAGGCCCTCCCGCGCGAAGAGCGCAAGAAACGGAACCTGCAGGAGCTGGTGCGCAACTACTACCGCACGCTGCTCAGCGTGGATGAGAACGTGGGCCGCGTACTGGAGTTCCTCGACAAAAATGACCTGGCGAAGAACACCGTCGTCTTCTTCACCTCCGACAACGGCTTTTTCCTCGGCGAGCACGGTCTGTTCGACAAGCGACTGATGTACGAGCCGTCCATTCGCGTTCCGCTGTTGGTCCGGCATCCCGGACGGATCCCTGCGGGAACGGTCGACGGCAAGGACATGGTGCTGAACATCGACATCGCGCCGACGATCCTGGAGCTCGCAGGAATTCCGATCCTGCCGGCGATGCAGGGCCGCAGCTTCGTTCCGCTTCTGGAGGGAAAGTCGGAGCCGTGGCGCGACGCGTTCCTGTACGAGTACTACGAATTTCCCGACGCCGACCATTGCGTGCGAAAGAATCGCGGCGTCCGCACTGCTCGCTGGAAGTTGATTCAGTTCTGGGAGCAGCCGCAGGAATGGGAACTGTACGATCTGCAGAACGATCCTGACGAAATCCACAATCTCGCCGGCCGCGCCGATCACGCGAAGGTGATGACTGAGCTACGCGCGCGGCTCGAACAGCTCCGCAAGCAGACCGGCGATTCCGATCCGCCCGGCCCCCCGCCCGTTGCCATGCAGTGTCACGGACGGTGAGGACTGAGGACTGAGTGGGGGCGGAAATCGGGCTTGGCCCCCCGCCCGTTGCCATGCAGTGTCACGGGAAGTGAGGACTGAGGACTGAGAGAGGCTCAGGACTGAGGACTGAGGACTGAGTGAAGGGCGGGTCTCAGTCCTCAGTCCTCAGTCCTCTCTCAGTCCTCAGTCCTCGTCTCGCCTTCCGCAGCAACGGGCGCTCGGCGCCCTGCGCATCGATGACCGCGATCGCCGCCATGTTGACGATGTCGTTCACGTCGACGCCGCGCTGCAGCACGTGCACCGGCTTCGCCAGACCCTGCAGGATCGGGCCGATCACTTCCGCACCGCCGACGCGCCATAGGAGTTTGTACGCGGCGTTCGCGGCGTCGAGATTCGGAAAGATCAGCACGTTTGCGTCGCCCTGAATCGTGCTCCATGGATAATCCTCATGCGCGATGTGCGGCATGACGGCGGTGTCGGCTTGCATTTCGCCATCCACGACGAGCTCGGGGCGGCGCTCGTTCAGCAGCCGTACCGCCTCCTGAACTTTGTCGGATTCCGGATGCTTCGTCGATCCGAAGTTCGAGAATGAGATCATCGCCACGCGCGGCTCGAGATTGAATCTGCGCGCTGTCTCCGCGGTGAGAGCGGCGATTTCGGCCAGCTCTTCCGCGCTGGGATCGATATTCACCGTCGTGTCGGCGAGCACGAGCATCTGATTCTTGAACATCAGCAGGTACGCCCCGGAGACGTTTTTCACGCCCGGCTTCGTTTTGATGATCTGCAGCGCCGGCCGAACGGTCGCCGGGTAGTACGCATGCAGCCCGGCAATGACCCCGTCCGCATCGCCTTGTTCGACCATCATCATCGCGAAGTAGTTGCGGCTATTCAGAATGCGGCGCGCATCAGTGTGGGTGACGCCGCGCCGGCGACGCAGCTGATATAAACGACTGGCGTACTGCTCGATCTGGTCGGACTTGGTGATGTCGATGATGGAGATCTTCGATCGGTCGACGCTGTGCTTCGCCAGAAGCGGCGCGGCGACTTCCTCTTTGACCAGGAGAATCGGCTCGGCGAGACCCTCGTCGATGAGGATCTTCGCTGCGCGGATGATCTTCTCCTGATCGCCTTCGGGAAAAACGATGCGCTTGGGATCGCGTTTCGCGCGGTCGTACATCCCATGCATGATTCCCCGCGAGCGGCCTAACAGCTTCTCGAGACGCCGGCGATACGCGTCGAAGTCCGTGACCGGCTCCTGCGCCACGCCGGTTTCGGCGGCCGCTCGAGCCACCGCCACGGGCACGTTGAGCAGCACGCGATGATCGAACGGCTTGGGAATCAGATAGTCGCGGCCGAACGTGAATCGATCGGTCGAGTACGCGCGCAGCACCGAGTCGGGGACTTCTTCCTTCGCCAGGTCCGCCAGCGCATGCGCGGCCGCGAGCATCATCTCGTCGTTGATCGTCGTCGCCCGACAATCGAGAGCGCCGCGAAAGATGAAAGGAAATCCAAGGACGTTGTTGACCTGATTGGGGTAGTCGGAGCGGCCGGTGGCCATGATCACGTCGTTGCGCGCGGAACGGGCGTCGTCGTAGGTGATCTCCGGGTCGGGATTGGCCATGGCGAACACGATCGGGTTCTTGGCCATCGACTGCACCATCTCTTTGGTGACGATGCCGCCGACGGACAACCCGATGAACACATCCGCGCCTTTGATCGCCTCAGACAGCGTCCGTGCCTTCGTGTCGGCCGCGAATTCTTCCTTGCTCGGCGTCATGTCGGTTGTGCGGCCTTTGAAGATGACGCCGTGGCTATCGACGAGGATCACGTTCTCTTTGCGGAAGCCGAGTTGCAGGTACAGCCGCAGGCAGCCCATCGCCGCGGCGCCTGCGCCGCTGATGACCAGCCTCACCTTCTCGATTTTTTTGCCGGCCACTTCCAACGCGTTCATGAGCGCTGCCGCGGAAATGATTGCCGTTCCGTGCTGGTCATCGTGAAACACGGGGATCTTCATGTCGCGCTTGAGACGCTCTTCGATCTCGAAGCATGCCGGTGCAGCGATGTCTTCGAGGTTGATTCCGCCGAACGTCGGCTCCAGCACCCTCACCGCATTGATGAACGCCTCAGTGTCCCGCGTGTCGACTTCGAGATCGAACACATCGATGTCGGCGAATCGCTTGAAGAGCACCGCTTTCCCTTCCATCACCGGCTTTCCCGCGCCGGGCCCGATGTTGCCGAGACCGAGGACAGCGGTGCCGTTGCTGATGACGGCGACGAGATTCCCGCGGTTCGTGTACTTGTAGATGTCGACCGGATTTTTTGCGATCTCCAGGCAGGGCTTCGCGACACCCGGGGTGTAGGCAAGCGCGAGGTCGCGCTGGGTGGCCGTCGGCTTTGTCGGGATGACTTCAGTCTTTCCCGGCCGACCGCCGGAGTGATATTCGAGTGCTTCGTCGCGATCCGCCATGGGCGCGGATTGTATACGGAGCGGGTAGCGTGGTTTTAAACTGCTTTGCGCTTGCGCGGCGTCTCTTCGCGCGCCGCAGCTTCAACTTTGGGGCGGGCGGCGGGGCCGGCGATATCGTGTTTGCGGCCGGTCATGTTGTTCCACGCGATCGCCACGGCGGGAACGATCGTCACCGTCGAGTACGTACCGGCGATGACGCCGATCAGCAGGATCCATGCGAACTCATGGATGACCTTCCCGCCGAACGCGATCAGTGCGATGAGCACGATCACGACCGAGCCGGACGTCAGCAGCGTTCGCGACAGCGTCTGGTTCATGGCCCGATTGAGCTGCTCCTCGAGCGTGGCGCGCGTCTTCAGCTTGCGGCGATTCTCGCGTACACGGTCATACGTGACCACCGTGTCGTTGATCGAGTAGCCGACGATCAGCAGCAGCGCGGCGACGATGTTCAGCGAGAACTCCCCGTTGAGCATTGCCAGGAACGCGAGTGAAACGGCGACGTCGTGCATGATGCAGATGACCGCAGCGACGCCGAACATCAGATCGAATCGCAGCCACAGATACGCGCCCATCGCCAGCGTGGAAAGCACGACCGCCCAGATGGCTTTCTGCTGCAGGTCATGGCCGACCTGTGGGCCGACGGTTTCCTGGTTGAGGACATTGAAGGCGCCGAGGAACGTGCGCTCGTTGATGACGCGAGCGATGCCGACGGTCACGCCAGGAGCGGACGTCACCTGCTGCATGTTGGTAAAGAGGCCGATCTCCGATCGCTTGCCGATGATGTTCTGCGCCACGTTCGCGTAATACGCACGTGCATCAGGCCGCGTGCCTTTGTTGTCGGGGTCGGTCGTCGCGAGCAGATCCGTGAGCCGGTCGCGGCCCTGAAAATTCAGATCGAGCTTTCCGGTCGCGGACTGCGGGTTCAGATCGCGATTGAGTTTCGCCACGATCAGCCCGGCATAATCGGTCTCTTTGCCTGGATTGGGCAGCCGAGATTTGCCGTACTGCTGGATCGTTGCGTCTTTGAGATCGGTGCGCAAGCGATCGATGGGCACCGTATCGCGGAACTTCAGAACGACGTTGGCGCCCCCGGCGAAGTCGATGCCCCAGTTGATGCCGTTTTTCATGAACAGACCCAGACCGGCGAGGACCCAGATCAGCGAGAACGTCACCGCGTAGAAGCGGTATTTGACGAAATCGTAATTGGTGTTGACAAAAATCTGCATGTTAAATCCTCGTCATATTAGATGCTGATCGTCTGCGGCCGCTCCTGCGGCTTGTACCAGAAGTCGAAGATCACGCGCGAAACGAAAAACGCGGTGAAGACCGACGCAATGAGGCCGATCAGCAGCGTGACTGCGAATCCTTTGATGGGGCCGGTGCCGAATTGAAACAGGAACAAGGCCGAGATGATGGTGGTCATGTGCGTGTCGATGATGGTGCCGAACGCGCGCGAGAAGCCGTTCTCGATGGCCGCGCGCACCGTCTTACCGTCGCGCAGCTCCTCGCGGATGCGCTCGAAGACCAGCACGTTCGAGTCGATGGCCATACCGAGGGTCAGGATGATTCCGGCGATGCCGGGGAGAGTCAGCGTCGCTTTGAAGATGGACATCATTCCAAGAATGATCACCAGGTTCAGAAGCAGGGCGAGAACGGCGTTGATGCCGGCGCCTTTGTAGTAGAGCAGCACCGCGAGAACCAGCGTGATGAATCCGATCAGCGACGCGAGCACGCCCTTATGGATGGAATCGCGGCCGAGCGACGGGCCGACGGTGCGCTCTTCGAGTGTCGTCAGCGATGCCGGAAGCGATCCGCTGCGCAGCACCAGCGAGAGGTCCGCCGCCTGCTGGGTGGTGAAGTTTCCTTCGATGACGCCCTGATCATCGATTCGATTCTTGATGTTCGGGGCGGACACCACTTTGTTGTCCAGCACGATCGCCAGACGGCGGCCGACGTTCGCGCCGGTGAGATCACCGAACTTGTGCGCGCCATCGGGAGTCAGCGAGAAGCCGACATTCGGCTGGCCGAGCTGCCCCTTCTGCACGCGCGCGTTCTTGAGGTCCGTTCCGGTGACCGGAATCGTTTTCCGAACTGCGTAGTATTCGAGGCCGGCAGCGCGGCCCAACTCGTCCTCGCGCGTACCCGGCAGCACTTCAACTTCGTTCTTCATGTTCGCGGCAACCGTGTCGAGCGTGCTCTTCACGTCGGGGGCGGGATTGCCTTCCACGAGACGGAACTGCAATTGCGCAGTGGTCTTGATGATGTCCTTCACGCGCGCCGGGTCATCGACGCCGGGAAGCTGAATGACGATGCGATTGCCGCTTTCCGGAGCGATCAGCGGCTCAGTGACGCCGAGCGCGTCCACGCGATTACGGATCGTCTCCACGGCGTGATCGATCGTGTCGCGCTCGATCGCGCTCGCGGAAGCCGGTTTCATTTTGAACTGCATCGCCCCATCGGGCGTGCGGCTCAGATCGAACGACGGCAGGTAATCCTTGGCCAGCCGCTCGTACTCGGCCGTGCTGATGCCCGCCGGCGGAACAGCGACGAACGTCGTGTCGTTCACGCGGCGGGTGGTCGGGACGGGAAGATTGTTTTTCGTCGCCTGCGACTTGAGCGCTTCCGCCGCCTGATCGACTTCGATGCGCGTGGCATCGCCGACGTTGACTCGCATCTCCAGATGCGTTCCGCCCTTCAGATCGAGCCCTCGGCGAATCGGCTCGGGATTGTTGCTCGTCGGAACCACTGCGGCGCTGAACGCGACCAGCACCGCCAGAATCAGGATGACTTTCCACCACAGACTACGGTTCAATGGCTCCTCCAGGTTGCTTGGTTGCTGAGTTGCTTGGTTGCTTGGTGGCAGTGACTCAGCAACCGAGAAACTCAGCAACCCAGCAACTGTTACTCGGTCTCTCCACTCACCACAGTGGTGATTGCCGACCGGGCGACCTTCACCTTGACGTTGTCGGCGATCTTTAGATAGACGACTTCCGGCTCAACACCTTGAATCGTCCCGTAAATCCCGCCCGAAGTGACCACGCGATCGCCTTTTTTCAGCGAGGTCAGCATTTCCTGCGTCTTCCGTTTCTGCTTGTTCGCCGGAGCGATGACCAGAAAGTAAAAGACGAGGAAGATCGCTGCGATCGGCAGGACCTGCACCAGAAAGGCGGCGGGATTGCCGCCGGCCTGAAGAAGCTGAGCAAAGGGAATCATGATTCGTGTTCTCGGGTCAGATGCGAAAGGAAGGTTTCGCGGAACGCCGCGAACGAATGGGACGCGATAGCCTGCCGCACCTTTCGCATCAAGTCAAGGTAGAACCAGACGTTGTGGATCGTGTTGTACACCAGCCCGGCAATTTCGCCGCTGGTGAAGAGGTGTCGAAGATAAGCGCGCGAAACGGTGCGGCAGGTCAGGCAGTCGCACTGCGGATCGAGCGGGCCCTCATCCTCCAGATACTTCGCGTTCTTGATATGGACCTTCCCCCTGCTGGTGAATAGCGTGCCGTTTCGCGCGTTCCGGGTGGGCATGACGCAGTCGAACATGTCGATTCCGGCGGCGACCGCATCGAGGAGATCCTCCGGCGTGCCGACGCCCATCAGATAGCGCGGTTTCCCGGCAGGCATCAGCGACGCCGCGTAATTCACGATGTCGAACATCTCTTCTTTCGACTCACCGACGGCGATCCCGCCGAGTGCGACGCCGTCAAAGTCCATCGCTCCGATTTCTTCGACGCTTCGTTTGCGCAAATCGGCGAAGACTCCTCCTTGCACAACTCCAAACAACGGCGAACGGCGAGCGGCCAGCGACCGCTGCGCCCACCGATGCGTCAGCTCCATCGAGCGCTCCACATCGGCATGAGAGAGTCCATAGGACGGACACTCGTCGAACGCCATGGCGATGTCCACGCCCATCCGCGATTGAATCTCGATCGACTTCTCCGGCGAGAGAAATTGCAGCGAGCCATCGATATGGCTGCGGAACTCCACCCCCTCCTCGCGCACTTTGCGAATCGAAGCGAGCGAGAAAACCTGAAAGCCGCCGGAGTCGGACAGGATGGCGCGGTCCCACGACATGAACTTGTGAACCCCGCCTAACTTCTCGATCCGCTCGATCCCGGGGCGGAGCATCAGGTGGAAGGTGTTGCAGAGGATGACCTCAGGACTGAGGACTATCTCAGGACTGAGGACTATCTCAGGACTGAGGACTGAGGACTGAGGACTGAGTGTCTTCAGTTGTTCGGTTGTTAGGCTCTTCACAGATGCGGCGGTCCCGACCGGCATGAAGACCGGTGTGTGGATGACACCGTGTGAGGTTGTGATCTGACCTGCGCGCGCGGGACCGTCAGTGTGCAGGAGCCGAAACTCAGTCCTCAGTCCTCAGTCCTCAGTCCTACTGAAGCTTCATCAGCTCGACGCGAACGCTCTTCGGCAGGTTCAGCGTAAAGCGTCCCTGCTCGATCGGCTGATTCACGCGTACATTCGTGAATTGGTACCGCGTGATGTCGCCGTCGCCTTCGGTGTACTCGAACTTCGTCGTCAAGTAGCTCTTCTTGTCGATCCAGACGCGGAGGTGACGCACGCGCCTGGCGATGCCCTTGGTCTTCGGTTTCAGATCCAAAAGGTAAAACGGCTCATCGGCTTTGTTGACGAATGTGAAATCGAAATAGGCCGCCAGCTCGTCGATCGCGCCACTCGCGCCCATGTACTTGAAGATGCGGTCCTGATACCGCTTGACCTCGATCTGCTCCGCCCGGTTCAGATCGGGGTAGTACGTCGTGAGCACTCCGTTGGCGATGAGCATTTCCACGCGCTTCGGCGCGTCGTAGCGCCAGAGAACGTTGTTCGGCTTTGAAAACGTGAAATGCCCCGTGGAGACCTCCGGCTTTGCCAGAAGCGCGAGGATTTTCTCCTGGCGGAAGTCGGCTTCCAGCGTCGCCGTCTTCTTCTGCTGCTCCTGAACTTTGCGGATCACCTCGTCGAGCGAGTTGGGATCGACGGCACGGGCAGCAAACGCGGGAACCCCCACGGCGGCGGCGCAAAGCGCGACAGACATCCACCTCGTGAGCGACATGCGAGGCCCAACGTGCCGTTACCGGAGCCTATTTCCGGATCTGCGGTGTATACTCGAGAAAAATCGAGGTTATTGATGAAAAGGGTTGGGTTGGTGATCGCGCTCCTGGCAGCGGTGCACGTTCAAGGTGTCTCCGCGGCCGTTCAATACGAATTCCGCCAAACGACACATTCCGATCTCGACGCCGCTCAAGCCACCGATATCACCGGACGTGGTGTGATCGATGGCGACCGTTCCCGCATCGATTTTCTCACCGGGAACGAGTTTCCGAACGGTACGTACGTCATCACGACGAACGGATCGAAAACGCTGACGTTCGTCGATCCATCGAAAAAGACTTTCGTCGAAGTGAACGCCGCGAGCGTGGCGACGGCGATCGGCTCCGCGCGCATCAGCGTCAACAACAAGAAAATCAACCTGACGCAGCTCGACGATCACCCCGTCATCGCCGGGCTGCCGACGGACCATTACCGGCTCATCCTGCAGTACGACATCACCGTGGCGTTCGGCACCATTCCGCTGACGCAGACCGTCAACGAGATCATCGACAAGTGGGTGACGCAGGCGTTCGGCGACATCGCCGAGACGTTCCTCGCCAGCGGAGGCATCCGCACCGGCAATCCTGATCTCGACGATCTGATCCTGACCGAGAACACGAAGATCAAAGGCTTCGCGCTGAAGCAGACGATGTCCGTCACCACGGTCAACGACCGGGCGCGCGAGTCGCACGCGTTGCCGGGAAATCCGCCGCTGAAACTGAATCGCTCCATCACCCAGACCCGCGAGCTGACGGTGACCCGGATCGAGCCGAAGGCCACCCTTCCGGCGGACTTGTTCGTCATCCCGGCCACTTTCCACAAACCCGATCCATTGCGCGACGACACCCAAAAAGCGCCAATGCAGATTCTGACGTTGCAGCCTTCGAGCGGCGGACAGTAGGTTGCTCGGTTCCTGAGTTGCTCGGTTGCTGAGTACATTCAGCAACCGAGCAACCAAACAACCCAGCAACCGTGAGGGAGGGCGGGAGTGGCTCGTGATAGCATCGGCTTCGGTTCAACCACTCGGAATCGAAAAGTCGCCTTCATGAAGAGATTTCTCGCGGTCGTACCCGCGTCTCTCCTTCTGACGATCATGAACACCGCGGCTCCCGAGGTGGCGAGCCGGCCGCGTCCGCTGTTGAGGGTTGCAGATTTGTCGGCTCCCACTCCTGCGGCATTGCCGCCGCATTCGATCGTGCTGACCGTGGAAGCCGGCGACACGCTCGATTCCGTGCTCGTTGACGGAGGCCTCGATCGTGCGGACGCCACGGCGCTGACTCGCGAGGCCTCCCGCAGCATCGATCTGCGGCGTCTGCGGCCGGGAAATCTCGTGCGCTTTCATTACGAGCCCGACGGTGGCGTCGACAGCGTGCAGATGAAGATCACCGGCTGGGGCGAGCTCGATGCGGTGCGCAACGAAAGCGGATTTCTCGTCGTGCCGCAGCAGGCGTCCATTCGCGAGATCGACAGCGTGATTTCCGCGCGCATCGACAGTTCGCTCTACGAAGCGCTCAAGTCCGCGGGCGAGGGCCCGCAGCTCGCGCATCAGATCGTCGACATTTTCCAATGGGACATCGATTTCTTCGCGCTGCAGCGCGGCGACTCGTTCAGCCTGGTGACGAGAAAACGCTTCAGCGGATCCGACCCGCTTGGCTACGGCCCCGTTCTCGCCGCGAGATTCACGCACAAGGGCCAGACCTACGAGGCGTTCCGGCAGGAGATGCCCGACGGCCGCGCCGGCTACTACGCGCGAAATGGAAGTCCGCTGCGAAAACAGTTTCTTCGCGCGCCGTTGCAGTTCACGCGCATCACGTCGAAATTCTCGAAGAGCCGCTACCATCCGATTCTGCATTGCTTCCGGCCGCACCACGGCGTTGATTACGGCGCACCGGTCGGCACGCCTGTGATGACCACCGCGGACGGCGTGGTCTCCGAAGCGGGTCACAAACGCGGAGAAGGAAATTACATCCGCATCCGCCACACTTCAAGGATCGACACGTACTACCTGCACCTGTCGCGCTTCGCCAAGGGCGTCCGGCCGGGACGCAAAGTCACGCAAGGCGACGTGATCGGCTACGTCGGATCGACCGGCCTCACGACCGGACCGCATCTCGATTACCGGGTCTCCGATCACGGCACGTGGCTCGATCCGCTGAAACTGAAATCGATCACTCCCGATCCTCTCTCGGCATCACTCGCGCAGCAGTTCCGGAGAAATGTCATCGCTCTTGCGCCTAAGCTCGCTGTCGCGGCCCCGCAAGTGGCAGAATTCGCATCCAGACGCCGGGCGCTCTTCTAGGACCCAGCGCACACTCCGACCATGAACAAGGTGACCGTCCGAGCGCCGGTGCGCGCCGATCTTGCCGGGGGAACTCTCGACCTTTGGCCGCTCTATCTGTTCCATCCGGGTTCGCGCACGGTCAATGTCGCGATCTCCTACTACGCCGAATCCGAAGTCGTGGAGACCGGCGACAGCGGGATCGAAGTGCATCTGACGGATCAGCAGTATGAGCAGCGATACGAGTCGCTGCATGAAATCGCCGCCGATCCGAAGGCAGCGCTAGTGCATCGAGTTCTGGAGCACTTTCACCTCACCGGCATTCGGATCACCACACGCACCGACGCCCCGCGCGGATCCGGGCTAGGCGGCTCTTCCGCGCTGACGGTGACGCTCGTCCGCGCGTTGTGCGAGCTCTCCGGAACCCCGATCGAAGGCGATGAGCTCGTCGCGCTCGTGCGCGATCTCGAGACGCGCCTCATCGGAGTCCCCGCGGGCATTCAGGATTACTACCCGCCCGTCTACGGCGGTCTCGCCGCACTGCATCTGAATCCGGGCGCCGTCGTGCGGCACGAGATTCCGCTGCCGATCGAACGGCTCGCCGAGCACATGCTGCTGCACTACACCGGCGTGGCGCACTTCTCCGGAACGAACAATTGGGAGATGTACAAGCGCCAGATTGATGGCAAGCGAAAAGTACAAAAAGGCTTTTCGCGAATCGTGCAGAGTGCCATCGAGATGGAGAAGGCGCTGATGAACGGAGATTTTCGCGCGGCCGGGGAAGCCCTCGGGCACGAATGGGTCAATCGAAAAACGCTCATCCAAGGCATCTCCACGCCGGAAATCGATACCGCGATTGCCGCCGCGACGGCAGCCGGCGCGTGGGCGGGCAAAGTCTGCGGGGCGGGTGGCGGCGGGTGCATCGTTTTTCTACTGCCGCCGGATCGGCGCGAGGACGTTCGTCGCGCGCTCGAGG